>Ga0182006_1001562_pt1 | contig 13680 bp, 13 predicted proteins | sample Sormic07211104_1_FD_123022 | JGI IMG/M metagenome (GOLD analysis project Ga0182006, IMG submission 123022) | Rhizosphere microbial communities from Sorghum bicolor, Mead, Nebraska, USA - 072115-104_1 MetaG | ecosystem: Host-associated > Plants > Roots > Rhizosphere | place: USA: Nebraska...
AAAGATCAATCACTTGCAACACTTTTCGGTGTTGCCCTCTGAACATTTCGTCCCGAGGTGAGCCGCCCATTCTATATCGTTTTTCGTTTCCGTCAACACCCTCGTGAATCTTTTTTTCGAGGTTGTCGCCGAAGCGATATAGCTGCCGAAGCGTTCGTCTTTCGACGTGGGCCGCTGCGGGAGGCGAATAATACCGATTCCTGAGACCCCTGCAAGCTTTTTTGTGAATCTTTTTTGAAAGAGGCGTTAAATCAGGCGGATACGGGCGAAATTTCTTTTGCCGACCTGCAGCACGCCCTCGAAGCCGGCCGTGAAGACGCGCGAAGCGTCATCCACCACCTCGCCATCGATGCGCACCGCGCGCTCCTTGAGCTTCCGATTCGCCTCGGAATTGCTCGGCGTGACACCTGCGGCTGTCAGGAGCGCCGCCAGACGGAAACCCTCGGCGGGCGTTTCGACATCCGTAAGAGGAAGCAGGCTGGTGTCGCCTTCCCCGCGGACCACTGCATGCCAGCCGGCGATAGCCATGTCGGCCGCCGCCGCGTCATGGAAGCGGGTGGTCAGTTCACGGGCCAGACGCAGCTTGGCGTCGCGAGGATTCAGCGCGCCCGAGGCGATCTCACCCTTCATGCGTTCGATGTCTTCCATCGAGACCTCGAAGCTGAGCAGCTCGAACCACCGCCACATGAGGTCGTCGCCGATCTTCATGGTCTTGGTGACCATGTCGATGGCCGGCTCATTGATACCTATGTAGTTACCCAGCGACTTGGACATCTTGTTGACCCCGTCCAGCCCCTCCAGCAGCGGCATGGTCAGGACGATCTGCGGCGGCTGGCCATGGTGCTCCTGCAGGGCGCGGCCCATGAGCAGGTTGAACTTCTGGTCGGTGCCACCGAGTTCCACGTCGCATTCCAGCGCCACGGAGTCATAGCCCTGGACCAGCGGATAAAGGAATTCATGGATCGCTATGGGCTGCTCGGCCTTGTAGCGCTTGGCGAAGTCGTCGCGCTCGAGCATGCGGGCGACGGTGTGCTGGGCGGCCAGGCGGATCATGTCCGCCGCGCCCATCTTGCCAAACCACTCGGAATTGAAACGCAGCTCGGTCTTGTCGCGGTCGAGCACCTTGAAGACCTGCTCGGCATAGGTTTCGGCGTTGGCCAGGACGTCCTCGCGGGTGAGCGGCTTGCGCGTGACGTTCTTGCCGGTGGGGTCGCCGATCATGCCGGTGAAGTCGCCGATCAGGAAAATGACCTGGTGACCAAGATCCTGGAACTGGCGCATTTTGTTGAGCAGGACCGTATGGCCCAGATGCAGATCCGGAGCCGTCGGGTCGAAACCGGCCTTGATGCGCAGGGGGCGACCCGTCTTAAGCCTGGCTTCGAGGTCTTCCTTCTTGATGATCTCGTCTGCGCCACGCGCGATCAGCGCCAGGGCCTGCTCCAGCTCGTTCATGCTTTCTCTCTACTAGTTGTTGGTCGGCGACCTTCACATTTGTGTGTGAAGACGCCGTGGAGGTTAATTGTGCGTTAACCCAAAGATGCGATGCAAAGCCTTGATGGGAAAGGCGTTGACGCCGTTTGCACGAGGCCGTTATGGTACGCGACAACTCGGGGCGAGCGGATACTAGAAAGACAATGGCTGATGAGATCAGAGGCGCGCACAGTGCCCGCAAGCAAGCTATCCGTCGCAAGGCGCAGCGCCGTCACTCGCACTTCTACGATAGTCGGGCGCATTGGTCGTTCAGTCGAAATGCGTCCTCGGAGCCGCTGAGCTGGTCGCGTGAACGCTGGATCCTCGCGGGCACGGCCTTTCTTCTTGTCATCCTTTCCGCCCTCGTGATTCCCGCCTGGGCCGGCGCCATGAAGTCGCCCTCCGTCACCTCGGCGCCGCTCGTCCATGCCGTCGTGCCACTGGCCCTGCCCAAGATGGACCCGGCCACCGTCAAGCCGATCGTTCCCGTCGAAGAGTGGCAGACCGTGCAGGTGCACCCGGGCGAGACTCTCGCCGACATCTTCCTGGCCCAGGGCCTGTCGATGACCGATCTCCAGCACGTGATCGACGGCGCGGGCGGCACCAAGGTTTTCCACCAGATCAAGCCGGGCCAGGAGTTCCAGTTCCTCGTCGGCGGCGATCACACCCTCAAGGGCGTGCGATTCGACCAGGACGAGGCGAACATCGCCACCCTGCGTCTCGATGGTGCGACGCCCCAGCTCACTACGCAGACCCGCGATGTGCAGCGCCGCGAGCACATCTCCCATGGCGTAATCGACAGTTCGCTGTTCGGCGCGGCTTCCAAGGCCGGCATGAGCAATGCGATGGTCCTCAAGCTGGCTGAAGTGTTCAAGTTCGACATCGACTTCGTGCAGGACCTGCGCGTCGGCGACAACTTCACCGTTATCTACGACGACGTATACAGCGACGGTTCGTACCTGCGCGAAGGCGACATCGTGGCCGCCGAGTTCGTCAACCAGGGCAAGCGATATACCGCGTACCGCTTCAAGAACAGCGACGGCAAGTGGAGCTACTTCAGCGAAGAAGGTCGCCCGCTTACAGGCTCCTTCCTGCGCATTCCCGTCGACTTCACGCGAATCTCCTCGCAATTCAGTGCCGGCCGGATGCACCCGATCCTGGGCAAGATGCGCGCGCACAAGGGTGTCGACTACGCCGCCCCGACGGGCACGCCGATCCACGCCGCAGGCGATGGCGTGGTCAAGTTCCGCGGCTGGATGAATGGCTACGGCAACTTCGTGGTCATCCAGCACAACGCGACGATCAGCACCGCCTACGGTCACATGTCCCGCTTCGCCAACCTGCGGGTCGGCCAGCGCGTGAGCCAGGGCAACACTATCGGCTTCGTCGGCATGACCGGCCTGGCCACCGGCCCGCACCTGCATTACGAGTTCCGCGTGAACAACCAGCAGCGTGATCCGCAGACGGTGACCCTGCCCAAGCCGGAACCGCTACCGGCCGCGCAACTGGCGAAGTTCAAGAAGGACGTGGTCGGCCCACAGCTGGCGCGCCTGAACCAGGTCGACAACAACACCAAGCTGGCACGGGTCGACGCCCCTTCGCGCGGCGACGATTGATTCGTGCCAACCACGGACGGCCTTTACCTCGGCCTCATTTCCGGGACCAGCGCCGACGGCATCGACGCCGCGCTGGTCCGCTTCGAAGCGGGACGCCCTTCCCTCGTGGCTGGGCTTACGCATCCCTGGGACGACACGCTGCGCCGACGCATCCTCGCCGTCGCCCAGGATGAAGACCGCCTCGCTCTGGACGACTACGGTCGTCTCGATGTCGCCGTCGCCCACGCTTTCACCGACGCCGCGCGGGCTGTGCTCGACAAGGCGAAGGTCTCGCACACGGCAGTAACGGCGATCGGTTCGCACGGTCAGACCATTCGGCACCGACCCGACGGCCCCCTGCCCTTCACTCTCCAGATCGGCGATCCCTCGGTGATCGCCGAGCGTAGCGGCATCGACACGATTGCCGACTTTCGTCGCGCCGATGTCGCGGCGGGTGGCCAGGGCGCACCGCTCGTGCCGGCATTCCACGCCACCGTGCTGCGGCCGGAGAACGGCGCGCGCGTAGTGCTCAATCTCGGCGGCATCGCCAATGTCACGCGACTGTCGGCCGGCGGCGACGTCACCGGTTTTGATACGGGCCCGGCCAATGGGCTCATGGACGCGTGGTGCCTGCGCCACCGCGGCGAAGCCTTCGATCGTGACGGCCGCTTCGCTGCGTCAGGACGCGTCGATGCAACGCTGCTCGCCGAGCTGCTGGACGATGCGTACTTCGTGCTGCCGCCACCGAAGAGCACGGGCCGCGAACACTTTCACCTGGCCTGGCTGGATACGCATCCCCGCGTGGCCGACAACGCGCCGGAAGACGTCCAGGCCACCCTGCTCGCGTTGAGCGCGGTATCGATTGCCGATGCCATCGAACGCCATGCCGGCGACGCCAGTGATGTGGTCGCGTGTGGTGGCGGTGTGCACAACGCGGCCCTGATGCGTGCGCTCGCGGAGCGCCTGCCGGGACGCGAGCTGGTGACCAGCTCGGCATTCGGCATCGATCCGGATTTCATGGAAGCCATGGCCTTCGCCTGGCTGGCCTATCGCCGCCTTCGCGGCGAGCCGGGCAATCTGGCAAGCGTGACCGGCGCACGCGGCCCGCGTTTGCTGGGCGCGCTTTACGCGGCGCCCTGAGCCTTAGAACGATTCGTCGGGCACACTCGCCTGACGCTGGGCCGCATCCGCGAGTGTTGAAGGCGATGCCTGGGCGAGTGCCGCCAGGGCTTCCTGGAAAGCCGCCTGCTCTTCGGCATCCCACGCCCCAGTCAGGTGCGCGATGTCGCCGGGCTGCAGCAACAGCTCGCTGAACACGTCGCCCGCACTGAGGCCGAGGCCATAGCGCAGCGCATGCAGGATCACCTCATTGATCGACCAGCGGCGTTCGCGCGCGAGCGTCTTGATCCGCTCGGCCATCTGCTCGTCGATGTGTCGCACCACGATATCTGGCACGTGCGTTACCTCCTCGCGCATGCCCCCTGTGCGGCAGATCTTACACAGTTTCGGCAGCGCGTTGTGCTGGCCTTACGGCCTGTCTGTCGGGGTCGGCAGGCGCCGCCAGAGCAGCGCCAGCACGATCAGGGTGGGCACGATCGAGACCGTGCTTATGACGAATAGCGCGGCGTAGCCCGAGTCCTTGACGAGGAAACCGGACATCCCACCGATCAACTTGCCGGGCAGATTGGCCAGCGAGCTGAGCAGGGCGTACTGGGTGGCGGTGAAGCTGCGGTTGACCAGGCCGGACATGAAGGCGACCAGGACGGGACCCGCAAAACCTTGCGCGAAGTTGTCGCCGGAGAGGGTCGCGACGAAAGCCCATGTCTGGCCCGGGTTCTGCGCCATCAACAGGTAAAGCATGTTCGACAGCGCAACGCCCAGGGCGGCGACCACGAGCAGGCGGCGCATCTCGAACCGGGTGACCGCCCAGCCACCGAGCAGTGCGCCAGCGATGCCGATGATGACGCCGTACACCTTGGACACCTCGGCAATCTGGGTCTTGGTGAAGCCGGCATCGAGGTAGAACGGGTACGCCATGACACCGAGCATCTGGTCGGGCAGGCGGAACAGGGCGACAAACAACAACAGTCCCAGCGCCAACCCCAGACCGTAACGGGAGAAGAAGTCACGGAAGGGGCCAATGAAGCCTTCCTGGACGGCGACACGCAGCGGCAGGCGCTCGCGCACGCGATGCTCCGGTTCCCGGGCGATCAGCACGGTAACGATCGGTACGATCAACAACAGGCAGATCGCCACGTATCCACGCTGCCAGCCGACCTGGTCGGCGATCAGGAGAATGCCCGCGCCGCTGGCGATCAGGCCGAAGCGATAGCCGAGCGTGTAGGTGGCAGCCAGGGCACCTTGCGCTTCCGGCGGCGCGATCTCGACACGATATGCATCCACGACGATATCGATCGTCGCGCCGGCGAACGCGGCCAAAAGAGTGGCCCCGATGAAATTCGGCAGGGAGGCCGTGGGCGGCATGAAGGCCATCGACAGCAGGCCCGCCGCCAGCAGCAGCAGCGCAAACATCAGCCAGCCGCGGCGCTGGCCGAGTCGGCCGAACAGCGGCAAACGGAACCGGTCTACGAGGGGCGCCCAGAGGAACTTGAAGTTGTAACTGAAGGTGACGTAGCTCGCCAGGCCGATGGCGCCGTAGTCCACGCCCGATTCCTTCAGCCAGGCCGAGAGCGTGTTGCCGACCAGCAGGAACGGCAGTCCCGAGGCCAGTCCGAAGAACAGCATGGTGACCGCACCCGGCTGGGCGAATGCCGCGGCCACGCCGCGCAGCCCTTTGTAGCGGGCCACTCCGGTGCCTTGGGTCACTCGGCGTAGTCCACGGTGAATGGCGCGTGGTCGGAGAAGCGTTCATCGCGATAGATGGAACAGTCGCGCACGCGCGCGCCCATCCCGGGCGTCACGATCTGGTAGTCGATGCGCCAACCCACGTTATTCGCGCGCGCCGCGCCGCGGTTGGACCACCAGGTGTATTCCACGGCGTCGGGCTTGATCGCGCGGAAGCTGTCGACCCAGCCGATCTCCTTGAACAGCAGATCGAGCCAGGCGCGCTCCTCGGGGAGACAGCCGGAATTCTTCTGGTTGGAGGTCCAGTTCTTGATGTCGTTCCTGGTGTGGACGATGTTCCAGTCGCCGCACAGCACGTACTCGCGACCGCTGGCCGCCCACTCGCGCAGGATCGGGGTGAGCCACTCCATGATGCGGAACTTGTACTGCTGCCGTTCGTCGCCGGAGGACCCGGACGGGATGTAGAACGAAACGACGCTGAGGTTGCCGAAGCGCGCTTCGATGTAGCGACCTTCGCAATCGAAATCCTCGCGACCCAGCGATACGCGCACCTCGTCGGGTTCGCGTTTCGAATAGATGGCGACACCGCTGTAGCCCTTCTTGCTACGAGCGTCGTGATAGAAGCAGTGGTGACCGTCCGGGCGGAACATGGGATCGATCAGTTGGGCTTCCTGCGCCTTGGTTTCCTGCAGGCAGACGACGTCGGCGTCCTGGGAGCGCAGCCATTCGAAGACGCCCTTGGTGGCGGCGGAACGGATACCGTTGGCGTTCAGCGAGATGATGCGCATGGGACCTTGGGGTGCGTTTGGCGATCCCACCATCATACCGGCCCCATAATGGCCGCATGAATAGCGCCCTTCGAGTCCTCCCCGTCGATGCCGACGTACGCCCCGGGGTCCTGGCCCTGCGCGTGCAGGAAGATCAGCTGCCCTTCGTGGGCCGCATCGCCGATTCGCTGGCCGACGTGGCGGTGTGTCCCGGTAGCGAGGCCCTGGCCCTGGTCGTCGACGATGTCGTGATCGGTTACGTGCGCATCGATCGACGCGCCGCCGCCATGGGCGACCATCCACTCGCCGATGGCGCCGTCGCCCTGCGCAGCTTCATGATCGACGCCGGTCGCCAGGGCGAAGGCCTCGGCGGACGGGCGCTCGATGCCATTCATGCCTACGTGGCCGGACGCCACCCGGATCGCGAACGGATCCTGCTCACCGTGAATGTGCGCAACGAGGCAGCCGTGCACGTATACCGCCGGGCGGGCTATCGCGACAGCGGTGAGCTGTACCATGGCGGACTGGCGGGCCCGCAATTCGTACTGTGGCGCCCATTGCATCCCTGGAACCCCTGAGAGAGACACCGACGTGCACGATTACCAGCGCGAATTCATCGAGCTCACCCTGGCCCGCGACGTTCTTCGCTTCGGCGAATTCACGCTCAAGTCGGGCCGTATCAGCCCGTACTTCTTCAACATGGGCCGGATCGACTCCGGCGCCGCGCTGGCCCGGCTCGGACGTGCCTACGCCGAGGCCGCCACGCGCTCCGCGGTTCCGTTCGACATGCTGTTCGGCCCGGCTTACAAGGGCATCGCCCTGGCCGCGGCGACGGCGATCGCGCTGGCCGATACGCAGGACCGCGACCTGCCCTGGGCCTACAACCGCAAGGAAGCCAAGGCCCACGGCGAAGGCGGCGTGCTGGTCGGTGCACCGCTCAAGGGCCGCGTGTTGATCGTCGATGACGTGATGACGGCGGGCACGGCGGTTCGCGAATCGCTGGAGCTGATCCGGGCGCAGGGTGCGGAACCGGCGGGTGTGCTCATCGCACTCGACCGTCAGGAGCGCGGACAGGGTGACCTGTCGGCAGCGCAGGAAGTGGCGGCGCAGTTCGGCATTCCGGTGATTGCGATCGCCACCCTGGCCGACGTCCTCACCTACGCGGGCGAGAAGCCCGAGCTGGCTGCCGAGTACGGCCGACTGCTGACCTACCGCGAACAGTACGGCGTCAAGGCCTGAGCAAAACGGCGACTACGTCACGCGGGGCCGGACCACGCGCCGACCCTGCGTAGCCTCGCGCCGCTCGCTGGCTATACTCGCACCACAGGAGGGGACACCATGCGTGCAGTGCGTTACATCCTGGCGGGAGCGACGCTGTGCCTAGGCACGGTCGGCTTTGCTGCCGCCCAAAGTAATACGAGCAACAACAAAAACTTCCGCTACAAGTGGAAAGACACCTCGGGGCACTCGTATTTCAGCGACAGCCTCACCCCGGACGCCATGATGGCCGGCTACGATGTCGTCAATTCGCAGGGTGTCACCGTGCGCCACGTGGATCGCCAGATGACGGCCGATGAGCGTGCTGCGGCGAAGAAGGTCGCGGACCAGCAGGCTGCGGCCCTGCAGGCCGAGCAGCAGCGCCAACGCGACGACAATCAGATGCTGAGCGCGTATCCCACCGAGGCTTCGTTCATGTCGGCGAAGAACGCCGAACTGGAGAACTTCGAGCAGGCCACGCGCACCACCCGCCTCAACCTGCAGGGACAGGAGAAGGCGCTGGCCGACCTGCTCTCGCGCGCCGGCGATCTGGAGCGAGCCAAACAGCCGGTGCCGGGATACCTCACCCAGCGCATCAGCGAACAACGCAATACCGTGGCGTCCCTCCGGGCGACCCTACAGCGCCAGCAGGCCTCCAAGGATGCCGCCAAGGTGAAGATCGATGCCCAGCTGCAGCACTATCGCCAGCTAAAAGCCGCCAACGGCGGCTGATCCGCCGGTCAGAACGGCAACACCAGCTTCGGGTCGACCGCCAGCAGACGCTGGCGGAAGGCCTGCATCACGCGCTCCAGCGCCTTGGCCGTGTCCGCATCGAAGCGAAACACGAGGGCTGGTGAGGTGTTGGACGCACGCACGAGGCCCCAGCCATCGGGCCAGTCCACCCGGATACCGTCGATCGTCGTGATTCGCGCTTCGTCGAACGTGGCGGACGCGCGAAATGCTTCGATGAAGCGGAAGGGCGAGCCCTCCTCCATCGGCAGCCGCAGCTCCGGCGTGGAAACGCTGGTGGGCAGCGTGTCGAAAAGGGCCGCAACGCTGCGCTCCTCGAGGTCGCCGGCAACGATCTCGAGCAGACGCGCCGCCGCATAGATGCCGTCGTCGAAGCCGTACCAGCGATTGTTGTCGGCAAAAAAGAAGTGGCCGCTCATCTCGCCGGCCAGTGCGGCACCGGTATCGCGCATCTTTGCCTTGATCAGGGAGTGTCCCGTGCGCCACATCAGGGGCACGCCGGCGGACTCCTGGATGACCCGGCGCAGGTGCCCGGTACATTTGACGTCGAAGATCACCGTCGCACCCGGATTGCGCGCAAGCACGTCCTGGGCGAACAACATCAGCAGGCGGTCGGCGTAGATGATCTCGCCGCTGGCTGTGACGACGCCCATACGGTCGCCGTCCCCGTCGAACGCGATGCCGATATCGGCACCGATCGTATGGACCGCGGCGATCAGGTCGCCAAGGTTGCGAGGATCGGACGGATCGGGATGGTGATTCGGGAACGTGCCGTCCACGTCGCAGTACAACGGCACCACTTCGCAGCCGATTTCCTCGAGAACGCGCGGCCCGACGGCACCGGCCACCCCATTGCCGGCGTCGACCACCACCTTAAGGCGGCGTTCGGCGGAGACGTCGCTGGCAATCTTCGCCACGTAGGCATCGATGATCGATTGTTCGCGCCAGGTACCCAGGCCGTTTTCCTCGAGTCGTCCCTCGACGATGCGACGGTGCAGGTCGGCAATGGCGCCTTCGGCGAGCGTTTCCCCGCCCACCACGATCTTGAAGCCGTTGTGATCCGGCGGGTTGTGGCTTCCCGTGACCGACACGGCGCAGCCGGTGCCGAAGTGGTACGCGGCGAAGTAAGCCACGGGCGTCGGCACCGCACCAAGATCGATCACGTCGATACCGGCCGCGCGCAGTCCGTCCGAAAGGGCTCCGGCCAGCTCGGCGCCCGACAGGCGACCGTCACGCCCGACCACCATTTCGCGCAGGCCTCGCTCGTTCATCAGGCCACCGATCGCCTGGCCGATACGTCGCGCGATATCGGCGGTCAGCTGGGTGCCGACGATGCCGCGGATGTCGTACGCGCGGAAGATCGCTGGATCGAGTGCCACGGACGCCGCGCGCACTGCCGGCTTCGCCGGAAGCGCTTTCGTGTCGGCCATAGCCGGTGCCGGCGGCAAGCGCGGTTTGCGCTCCACGTCGACGATGAGAACGTCTTCAGGCTCCGCTTCGACCACGGGCTGTGGCCGCCGCCGCGCCCACAGCAGCAAGACGCCGCCGCCGATGCCGATCAGGGCAAGGAGGATCGCGAGCATCTCGGAGTGTGGAATGACGATGAACGCCTTCGGCATGGCCGCGAAGACATAGAGCGAGGTGCCGGGAACCTGCTGGCCTTCCGGCCCGATCTCGCCCGACAGGGAGCCGACCCCATCCAGCATGAGGCTGTCCCTGCCGCTGCCCTGGCGCAGCTCGAGGCGACCACTGGGAGGGGATGACACCATGAAGGTCTGATGGATGTCGTCAAAGGGATACTCGAGCCATACCCACGCGCGAACTGAACCGTTGGCGTTCACCGGCTCGGCCACGGTAAGCCGACGCTCACGATCGTGCATGGAGCTCGACGCGAGCGGCGCGCCGCTCGTCTCGCCCAGCGCCGCCATCAACTGGGCCGCCTTGGCGTAGCCGAACTCGCGGTAGTTGGCCCGGACCACTTCGTCCAGGCCACCGCTGTAGATTTCGATGTCGGACGCGCCCGGAAGCAGCGTACGCAGGCGAGCGGCAGCGGCGGCGTGGTCGTCGATGCCCGTGGCAACGACCGGATCGGCCAGGGCCCGCGTGAGCTGCTTGTGTTTGGCGGCGTAGGCTTCGCCGAGGTCATGAACGGCCTGGCGTTGCGCCGAGCGCGTGCGCTCGGCCGCATCGGATTCGTCGGCGATCAGCCATGCCTGCCAGGCGCAGAACGCGCCGCCGACAATCAGCAAGGTGGCGCCGATCAACGGCAGCACACGTCGCATATCGATACGAAGCCCCCGCTTCGTCCCTCCCTCGTTACGCCCCATGCTTCCCCTTGCTCCCCGTCGCCTGTCAGCCAATGCCCGTCGAACCGAATCCACCTTCGCCCCGCAGCGAAGGACTGAACCCGTCGACGACGCGCAAACGTGCCCGTCCTACCGGCACCAGCAATAATTGCGCAATCCGGTCACCCGGTGTGATGGTTAATATCGCGTTTCCGCGATTCCAGCATGAAATCATCAACGGCCCCTGGTAGTCCGCGTCGATGACACCGACCAGATTGCCCATGACCAGACCCTGCTTGTGGCCCAGGCCCGACCGCGGCACGATCAGCGCGCACCATGCAGGGTCACCGATATGGATGGCCAGGCCCGTCGGCACGAGCAGGCTGTCGCCGGGCGCCAGCGTCACCGGCGCTTCGACCGCGGCCCGCAGGTCCATGCCCGCGCTGCCATCGGTGGCGGGTTCGGGCAGGGGAATGGTGTCGCCCAGGCGGGCGTCGAGAATCTTCAGTTCGATGTCGATCAAGGCTCAGGTTCCGATGCCTGCAAGAAAACGTTGCGCGATGTGCGTGACCAGCTGGCGCGCCAGTTCGGTCTTGGGCAGTTGGGGCAGCGCGGCGCCGCCATCGCGCCAGTACAGCTGCAACGCGTTCTCAGCCACTTCGAAGCCGCGGCCCGGGCCAACCTCGTTGGCTGCGATCATGTCGATACCTTTGCGAAGGAGTTTGTCCTGCGCGTACGCCGCCAGTTCCTTCGTCTCTGCCGCGAAGCCGACCAGGAAGGGGCGATCCGGGAGCGCCGCCAGCGACGCGATGATGTCCGGGTTCTCCGCCAGCTCGAGGCGAAGCGGGCTACCGTCCGTCTTCTTCAGTTTGTGGTCGGCGGTGTCCACCGGCCGGTAATCGCCGACGGCGGCCGCGCCGATATAAATATCGGTGCCGACGGCCGCCTTGAGCACGGCCTCCTGCATCTGTCGGGCACTACGCACGTCGATGCGATTCACGCCTGGCGGCGTCGGAAGCGAAACCGGACCGGCCACGAGAGTGACTTCGGCGCCCGCGTCGCGGGCAGCGGTGGCAACGGCAAAGCCCATGCGGCCGGAGCTGCGATTGCCGATAAAGCGCACGGGGTCGATGTCTTCGTACGTAGGACCGGCGCTGACCAGCACCCGGCGGCCACGTAGCGGCTGCTCGCCGAACGAAGCGACGAGGATGTCACGCAACTCGTGGGGCTCCAGCATCCGCCCGGAGCCGATATCGCCGCAGGCCTGGTCACCATCGGCAGGGCCAAGGATCCCCACGCCGCGGACACGCAGCGTTCCGACATTCGCCTGTACCGCCAGGTTCGCCCACATCTGCTGGTTCATCGCCGGAGCGATGTATACCGGGGCCGCGGTGGCCAGGACCACGGTCGACAGCAGGTCGTCGGCAAAACCGTGCGCGAGCCGCGCAATGGTGTCGGCACTGGCCGGCGCGATGAGAACGCGCTCCGCCCACTTTGCCAGTTCGATATGCCCCATCGCGGCTTCGCCCGCCTCGTCCCAGAGGCTGACACGCACCGGCTGCCCGGAGAGCGCCTGGAAGGTCGTCGGCGTGACGAAGTGAGTCGCGCCCTCGGTCATGACCACGCGCACCTCGGCGTCGAGATCGCGAAGGCGACGGACGAGCTCGCAGATCTTGTAAGCGGCAATACCACCGGTTACGCCAATCAGGATGCGACGCTGGCGAAGACTCATGGCGGAACGACACTGCTTCGGAGGGCTAGTTAGCTTAACGGATTTCAGGGAGCCCTTTTTTTCAGAATCGTTCTATCGCCAAGGCGACGGCCGCAACCCTAAGTTGGTCGTCGGGCCCCTAACTCATGGGGCAGGACAGGAAGCACATGCCTATGAAGGAGGGGACGTCCAAGCACGCCGGCGTCTGCGACGCGCCAGCATCGGCCACCGTGTACCGACCACAGCCGATCCATCGGTGGCCGGAAAGCGAGCGGCCGCGCGAGCGCCTGCTGGCTCATGGGGTGGCCGCACTCTCCGACGCCGAGCTCATTGCCGTGCTGCTTGGTCATGGCACGGCGGGCTGCGATGCCGTCGCCACCGGTCGGGCCCTGCTGGGCCAGGCCGGCAGCCTCGGGCGACTACTGGCCGACCCTGACCACCTGCCCCGTGTCAGTGGGGTCGGGCCTGCCAAGCGGGCCCGTATCGTTGCCGCACTGGAACTGGCGCGGCGTTCACTGGCCGAAGGCCTCACCGATCTGCCTCGCATCGAGAGCCCCACCGACAGTGCGGCGTATTTTCGGGCGCGGCTGCGTCATCTCCCGCACGAGGTGTTCGCCTGTCTGTTCCTCGATACCCGCCACCGCGTGCTGGCGTACGAGGAACTCTTCCGCGGCACGATCGACGGCGCCAGCGTGTATCCGAGGGAGGTGGTCAGGGCCTGCCTTCGTCACCGGGCCAGCGCGGTCATCCTGGCTCACAACCATCCGTCGGGCGTGGCCGAACCCAGCCGGGCCGATCGGGAGATCACGCGGGTACTCGTGGACGCGCTGCGCCTGATGGATATCCGGGTGCTCGACCACCTCGTGATCGGCCATGGCGAGCCCACGTCGATGGCCAACCGGGGTTTGCTCTGACCCAAAAAAAGACGGCGCGAGTGCCGCTCGCGCCGTCTGGGGGCCATCTTTCGAGGGAGGGGCGTCGATAACCCATGTGCCTTCGGTCGGGGAGACACCGGGCACAAGGGGAATTGTGACGATGCC
>Ga0182006_1001567_pt1 | contig 13657 bp, 4 predicted proteins | sample Sormic07211104_1_FD_123022 | JGI IMG/M metagenome (GOLD analysis project Ga0182006, IMG submission 123022) | Rhizosphere microbial communities from Sorghum bicolor, Mead, Nebraska, USA - 072115-104_1 MetaG | ecosystem: Host-associated > Plants > Roots > Rhizosphere | place: USA: Nebraska...
CGGTCGATCAGGGTGTGCAACGAGTTGGCATACAGCGCCAATTGCTGGCTGGCACGGGTCGCGTCTTCCTCCATCGCCTGGCGTTCGGCGTGGCGGATGGCAAGGGTCGCGGCGATGGCCGCAACGGCAATGACCAGCAGGGTGTACAACGACAAACGCAGGGTACGGGAAGTCGGCAGCATGCTGGGCTAATGGATAGAGGGACGGGCGGGCACGATAGCATGCGCCGAAGTGGCTCGGCGCACTGTTCGAACGGCCTTCGACGTCACACGTACGTTTCGCCGGCAGAGACCCGCTGGATGTATTTCGTCCGCGGCTTGGGGATGGGTTTTAGCCTTGAATTCTCAGTGACTTTGCTCTGCAGTTGTTGCAGGCGATTGTTCAGGTCTGCGCCGATGTCGGGGGCGTCATCCATGACCGCTTGGGCCGTCTCCAGTACCCTGTCGATGGCGTCGAACGGGTCGAGTCCGCTTCTCAGGAGTTTGATGACCTCGCGTTGTTTGTCACCGGCAAGGGTCTCCAACTGGTCGTGGAACAGCGCCTGAATCCGCTCGGGATATTCGTTGAGGGTATTGGTCATGTTTTTGATGCTTTCCAGCACCTCCGTGCCGCCATTGAGCAGATCAGTGGCGCCATCAACCACGCGGGTGACGGTATCACTGACGGTTTGCAGGCCATTCCTGAGTTCCTGGGTGCGCAGCGTTTGCGCGAGTTTCAAGCCTTTCTTGAAAAAGTAATAGCGCAGCAACGGGAAAACGACCATGCCCGCCAGCGTCCCCACACCACTGCCGATGGCATTGCCAATTCCTGGTAGCGCCGTGCCTATAAGTCCACCGATGGCGAGCCCTTTCCCCGCACCGTAAAGAGCCGATTTGATGCCCTGCCGGGACTTGAGAAATTTGCCGAACGTCATGGTTTTGCGCAGGTCTTCGATGTCTGCGCCTTCGGGGATCAAGTCGTCGAACTCGCGACTCAGGTTGTGTAATTGATCGGCCGCTGTTTCGGCTTTGTCGAGCAGGCCGACCGCTCGTTTGGCCAGATCGAAAATAACCTTGTAGTTGCCCCTCCGGTCGACATGAATCGCCGGGTTGTTGCCGACAAAAGCGTAAAGGTTCAGTCCGTCCACATCCCGGGCCGGATCGGCGCTGATCCAGCGTTGCAGCCATGGCGCGTAGTACCGCGCGCCGTAGTAGTACAAACCGCTGGCATCCATTTCCTTGCCCGAGTAACGGATCGTTTTGTAATCCGCTTCCACGGCTGAACGGGCTGCCCACCAGGCCGTGCCGCCGAAGGCGTAATAATGCTCCAGGCTGATCACGCCAGCGTGGCGGTCCAGTTCCAGCGAGCAGGATCCGAGGTGATCGTCGAGGCTGAAGCGCAGTTGATCGGCCTCGATATCCGCCGGTTGACCGCTGAGCCAATGCAGGCAACGCGCGCCGGGCAGCACGATGACATGCAGTTGCTGGCCGTCGCTGCGGCTGTGGATTTCCAGACCTGGCAGGTAACGTACCTCGCGGCGATCGGTGATCGACGGCGTATGCCTCAGCGTGCATTTGTAAACGCGCTGACCCTGGCTGTAGCGATAGATTTCATCGTCGTCGGGCAGGCCGTTGCTGTGTTGCAGCAGGGTGACGCGGGCCAGTTGATCGTAACTGTCCCACGCCAGAGGCAGGCCGCCGTGCTGCAGTTTCAGTTGGTTGCCGTGGCGGTCAAAGTAGTCGCCGAACACCGGTTCGGGGTCAGCGGGTTGGCAGCGCAGCCCCCGATTGCTGTCAGGGGCGATTTTCATCTGTTGCGTGAAGTTGTGGCCCTTGCGCACATGCACCAGTTCAACGAGGTTATTTCCCGCGTCGTAGTGATATTGCTCGCTGTAGTTGAAGCGCCGCCCCGGGTCGATGGGTTCGATCAGTTGCGGCAAACCTGGCGACTGTTGCGGGATCTGGCCTTCGAAGCCGCGACTTTCGCTCAGCCGATACAGCGAGTCGTAGACAAAATGACGATCACCATCGACGCGCTGATTGGCGAAATACACCGTGGCCAGGGTGCGATCCTCGATACGCAGGACATTGCCGACCGGGTCATAGGTGTAGTGCAAGTCCTGCAGCGGTTTTTCCTGATCCTTGCAGGCCAACTGATTCAGCAGGCGACCGTCAGCGGGATCGTACACGCGGCGGCTGCGCACACCATTGCCGGCCCGTTGTTCGAGCAGTTGGCCGGAGGCGTTGTACGTGGCAGCGTCGACCACCGGTTGTGCCGCGTCAGCCCCGGCTATCCACAGCGATACCTGATGTAACTGGCCGGCGACATCGTAGCTCGAGCGTCGCCGGTGACCACCGGCGTCGCTGACTTGCACCACATTGCCGTGCGCGTCGAAATCCGTACGAGTGATGAAAGCCGCCGTCTCGCCAGACAGCGTACGGGTTTCACTCACTGCCTTGCCCTGCAGGCTGTAGCCGTCGACCACCACCGTGGCGCCCGGGTCGGCGCTTTCGCTCAGTTCACCGCGCAGGTTATGCCCGGGGTCGGCATTGTGGTCGGCATAGACATAGCGCTCGACATCAACTTGCGCATTTTCAGTGACGGCGATCACTCGCAGCGACAGGTCGTGTTCATACTGCCAGTGGTTGCCGCGCTGGTCCCAGCGCTGCTGTTCCTCACCCGCGAGACCGGGCAACATCAGTCGCCAGCCAGCGTCCACGCTGTCGATGCGTAGCGGTTGAGTATCCAGCCTGTAGATCGTTTGCAGATTGGGCTGCGATGCATTGTCGAGAAGGCGCGGGTCGCGCTGCGTCACCACCCGCCCAGCAGGATCATACTGATGCTGGCTGATGAGGGCCTGTGCCGGTTCACCTGCGATCTGGCGCAAGTATTCCACCTGGCGCACCAGCAAGAGCCGAGGGTCATGGCTGCGCAGGCTTGGGGTGTGGTGAAACAGCGACGCTGCCATTGTTTACTCCCAGTAGTCCAGCGCTATGCCGCCTGCTGTTTCTGCACCAGATAGGCTGATACCCGGCCCAACAGATTTCTGGCGTGCTTGATGGTGCCGCGAGCAACGGTTATTTGCTGTTGCAGGTGAGCCAGATCGTTGTTGGTGCGCTCCGGCATCTGGGCGATACCGATCAGTTTCACCGGCGTGGGCACTGCATCGGTCAGCGTATCGAAGTGTTCCTGAAGGCTGGCTTGCTGGCTGTCGAGGTAACCGGTCAACTCATCCAGCCGCGCGTTGAGAAGGTCCAGATCTCCCTGCCCCCATGAGCCGTTGAGCGCTTCCGTGAGTTGGGCCATCTGGCGGGCGATGTTCAGGGACTGTTTCAGGTAGGGAATCTTGAGGTGTTTGCCCAGAACCCGAGCGGTGGTTTCCAGACCGATCTTCACCAGACCCCCGGAGGTCTGTGGGTTGAAACTTTCGAGGGTACCTCTGAGCGAGTTCGGTGAAGCTTTGGCTTTGCTTTGCAGGCTTTTCACCGAGAGCGCGGCCTGATCCGGCATGATCGAATAGCCGAGCGTGGTTTCTTCGCCGATCTTGTCCATGATCTTGCCGGACGCCTCTGCGGCAAAAATGGCCCCTACCGCTGACGCTACGGGCACCACAACGGGCGCGGCGGGGCCGCTCAGGCTGCCGATGCCGGCACCGACGGTGCTCCCCAGTGCCCCGGCCTTGATCGCCACGGCAAACGTTGCCACGCTGAACGCGAGTTTTTTTGCGGCGGTCTTGTAGATGTCGCGAGTACGCGTGAGGTTGTAGAGCTGATAGTTGACCTTCTGCAATTCACTGGTCATGTGGGTCAGCACGTTGGAAAACTCGCTGATTTTCTGCAGCGCTTCACTGGGCGTCTGTTCCGTGCCGCCGTTATCGGCGTAGCGCAACGGGTTGTTGCTGACCATCGCGTACAGGTTCAGCCCGTCGACATCGCCTGCCGGATCGGCGCTGATCCAGCGCTGCAGCCACGCGGCGAAGTAACGGGCGCCGTAGTAGTAAAGGCCGCTGACATCCATTTCCTTGCCTGAATAGCGGATGAACCGGTAACTCACTTCGATTTCCGAGCGCGTGGCCATCCATGCCGTGGCGCCAAACGGGTAATAACCTTCGTGGCTGATCACTTGCGCCTGTTGATCAAGCTCCAGCGTGCAGGAACCCAGATGATCGTTGAGGCTGTAGCGGATTTCGTCAGGTTTTTGCTGTGCCCAATGCAGGCACCGGACGTGGCCGATACCGATATCCAGTTGAATGACGTGCAACACTTCACCGTTGTCCTTAGAACGTATTTCCAGCCCGGGCAAGTAGCGGGTCTGCTGGAAATGCTCGCCACGAGGGGTGAAGGTATCGTGGCGCTTGAACACCCGCTCGCCCCGGCTGTAACGGTAGTGCTCGGCATCGTGCCGGCCGTCCTCGCGGTGAATCAGGATAACGCTGGCCAGCTCGTCACGAGCATTCCAGTGCAAGGTTTGCCCCGGTTGCAATGCTTGCAGGTTGCCGTGACGGTCGAACAATTGGTCGAATACCGGATCGGGATCGCCAGGCGTCCAGCGCACGCCACGGTTGCTCTTAGGGTGGATAAGCATCTGGCGCGTCTGGCAGGCACCCGCTCGCATATGTTGCAGTTTGATCAGGCTGCCGCCAGCGTTGTACGCGTAGGTCTGGGTGTAGTTGAGGCGGTTGTTCGGGTCGCTCGGCTGTGGCAGTCCCGGAATGTCGGAGAGGGGCGCGTCGTCATGACCGGTCGCGCGGGTCAAACGGTATAACGAGTCATAACCAAAGGTGCGCTGGCCGTCGATCAACTGGTTGGCGAAGTAAACCGGCTGAAAACAATGGTCGTCGATGCGTACGATATTGCCGACGCGGTCGTGGAAATATTCGAAGCTTTGCAGCATCGCACCGGCGTCCTTGCGGCAGATATGGGTGCGTAACCGACCGTCGGCCGGGTCATACGTCCAGAGGCTGCGCACGTGATTGCCGAGTACCTGTTCGATGATCTGACTGGCCGCGTTGTATTGCGCCTCGATCAATACCGATTGCCACTCGGTGTGACCCCTGAGTTGCAGGCGAACCTGCTTGAGTTGTCCGGCCAGTCCATACTGCGACTGCTGTCGATGCTGACCGGCATTCGTCTGCTCCAGTACTGCACCCAGCGGACTGAAAACGCGTTGGCTGGTGAACACCTCGCCGTCGTGAAAGGTGCGTGTTTCAGTCTGCGACTGGCCGGGCAGGGCGTAGCTGTCAGTACGTAGCGTGCCGGCGTGATCCTTGTGTCCGAGCAACTGGCCGCGCAAATTGTGCCCGGCATCGGCCGTGGCGTCGGCGTAGGTCAGTACCTCTATATCGGCCGCGTTTTCCTCGACCGACATCAAGCGTAATTGCGGGTCATAGCTCATGTGCCAGTGGCTGCCTCGGGCGTCCCAGCGCTGCAGAGTTTGACTGCCAGGTCCTGGCAGGCTCAGGCGCCAGCCGGCGTCGACGCTGTCGATTTTCAACGCCTCGCCATTCAGCCGGTAAACAGTGGTCAGACAAGGCACGGGGAGGCGCGGGTCCCATTGTTCGATCAGGCGGCCGTTGGAATCGTGGCGTTGACAGTTGATCTGGCATTCGACTTCGGCGCCCACCACCGCCCGCAGATAAGCAACGTTTCTAACCGGCAGCCCTCTGGGATCGTGAGCCGACAGAGCAGGCGTACGCCAATGCACTGAAGGATTCATGCCCGCACCTCCGTGAAGCGGATCATTCAGGCTGCCTTTTTCCGGGTTCGGCGCTGCGCCAGCAAGAACTGATTGTCGGTAGTCCCCATCTCTTTGTACGACGTCATCATGTCTTGAGAGCGCTTGATGTTGGAAAGAGTAAAATTGGTCAACCGGCGCAAGTCTGAGCGAGAGATGGGGGTCAGGGTCTCTGCCGATGTCATATGGTTGATATTTGGCAGCGAGTCGGCCGGGTACACAATGTCCGTGCCCAGTGCATCGAATGCATTTTCAGCCCAGCCGGCACGTTGTTCTACCGCCGATTTCCAGTCCTCGAGCATTTTGTCTATTTTCTGGATCTTTACCGGATCAAGGCGGTTTTTGATGTCTTCTGCCTCTATTGCCCGGGCAAACATATTCAGTGCTGCGGGAATGATCGATATCCACGAAGCCATGAGCCGGCCCATCATGAAGGAGGGGTTGAGTACCGCATCAAGGCCCGGATGAATCAGCTCATCCTTCATGTCTCGCCAGGAGCTGATTTCCTTGACGGCATCTCTGATGCCCAGCCCATGATCAATCGCGTTGACCGAGATCTGCGAGGTCTGCGGAATCAGTGGACCCATTCCGATGCCGGCGCTGTTGGCTATCGGGTCTATCATGGCCGTGGCGGAGTCGCCGCCAATATTGCCGCCGATCACCCCTCCGGTCGTGGTGTAGGGTGTGGTGTCAGGCATATTGGGAATGACCAGGTCAACCAGATCGCCGCCTGCGGCACCGCCCTCATAGCCGACGACCCCTCTCACGACTTCGCCTACCATGTTCAGTGCCAGATTCATTGCCACACCTTCCTCATGGAGAATGTTGTGAATTTGCCCCGCAACCTTCGTGGAGTGGCCCTGGACGCTCGAAAGAAATGCTGAATACAGCATGATCACACTTTCCGCTCTGTTGTTTCCGTCAGGATCCACATAGCGCAGCGGATTGTTACCGACGTACGAATACCGGTTCGGACCATCGACATCTCCCGCCGGATCCGCACTGACCCAGCGTTGCAACCACGGCGCGTAATACCGCGCACCGTAGTAATACAAACCGCTGACATCCATTTCCTTGCCTGAATAACGCAGTGTCTTGTAGTCAACCTCGACAGCCGAGTCGGCGCTCATCCACGCGGTCGCGCCGAACGGGTAATAGCCTTCGTGACTGATCAGGCGTGCCTGCTGGTCCAGTTCCATCACGCATGAGCCCAGGTGATCATCGAGGGTGTAACGCAACTGGTTGTCGACGATGCCCGGCGGTTTGTCGCTGAGCCAATGCAGGCAACTGACATGGCCTGCGCCGGCGGCGAGGCTGATGACGTGCAGCTCCTCACCGTTGTCCTTGCTGCGGATCTCCAGTCCGGGCAGGTAGCGCACCTCGTGGAAATGCCGGTTGGAACCGCTGTAGGTTTCATGGCGTTTGTAGACGCGCGCGCCCTGGCTGTAGTGATAGAACTCCGCGTCATCCAGGCCGTTTTCGCGATGAACCAGGATCACCGAGGCCAGTTGATCGCGGGCGTCCCAGCGCAGTGCCTGTCCCGGTTGCAGGGCCATCAGGTTGCCGTGGCGGTCGAATAGCTGATCGAAATCCGGTGCGGGATCACCTTGTTTCCAGCGCACACCGCGATTGCTTGCAGGGTCGATACACATCTGACGGGTCTGACAGGCGCCGTCGCGCACATGGCTCAGTTGCGTCAGGTTGCCGCCGTTATCGTAGCGATAGGTCTGCAAGTAATTGCGCCGGTCGTTGGGGTCGCTCGGTTGCGGTCGGCCGGGGAGGTCGCTGGGGGCCGCGTCGTCGTAACCGCTGGCGCTGGTCAGCCGATACAGCGAGTCGTAACGGAACGCACGTTCGCCGTCGACCCGCTGGTTGGCGAAGTGGCTGGGCGTGAACACGTGGTCGAGGATGCGTGTCGGGTTGCCGACCGGATCGTACTCATAGCTCATGTCCTGCAGGGGCGGCTGCGCACCCTTTTGCGCCCATTGCCGCTGCAGGCGCCCAGTGGTTGGTTCGTAGTCCCAGTAGCTGGCAATGCCATTGCCGGTCTGTTGTTCGATGATTTGTCCGACGGCGTTGAAGTGCGTGTCGAGCAACACGTCTTGCCAGTCGTGGTCGCCGGCCAGCTGCAGTTGCAACTGCTTGAGCTGACCGGCGACGTCGTAGCGCGATTGCTGGCGGTGGCCGCCGGCGTCGGTCTGCTCCAGCATCGCGCCCAACGGGTTGAAAATGCGCTGGCTGACAAATACCCGGGCGTCGGCGAAGGTGCGGCTTTCGCGCAGTGGCTGTCCGGCCAGGCTGTAGCTGTCCAGGTGCAGGCTGCCGGACGGGTCGACCTGTTCCAGCAATTGTCCGCGCTGATTGTGATCGGCCGGGGCACTGGCATCGGCATAGGTGAAGGTGTCGCTGAGCGGGTCGACGCTGTTGCTGATCGCCAGCAGGCGCAGCAACTCATCGTAGCGGCTGCTCCAGTGCACACCGCGCGCATCCCAGCGTTGCAAGGTTTGCCCGGCCAGCCCGGGCAGGCTCAGGCGCCAGCCGGCATCGACGCTGCTGACCTTGAGTGGCTGGCCGTTGAGATCATGAATGCTGGTAACGCTCGGAGCGCTCAGGCGTGGATCGAACTGCGCCACCAGACGCCCGGCAATGTCGTGCTGTTGGCGAGTCACCAAGGCTTCGGCAGGGTCTTCGGCCAGCACGCGCAGATAGACAATCTGACGCAGTGGCAAGCCGCGACTGTCGATCACGACGAGCGACGGTGTACGCCGATGCAGGTTGGCGCTCATCAGTGCAGCGTCCATGGTGATGTCGATTCCGGCACAGCGGATTCATCGGTGTCGTTGAAGTCTTCGCTGGCCTGATACCACGGATGATAGGTCTCGCGGGAAAAATAGCCCTTGGCATTGATCAGCTTGACCACACGCCCGAGCGGGTCATAGAACAGTTGATCGAAGTAGCCATAGCGTTGCAGAGACTGGTCATTGACGTAGCCATGGGTGTCGGCAAAAAACGGCCGGAACTGCCGCACCGCCAGACCTTTGTTGTTGTACTCGACCCGTGCACTGACCCGCCAGCGCGACTCGGCATGTTCCTCGCGCAGCTGTCCGCGATCGACGATCAGCGACCCATCGGCAGCGACCGCATAGGCGATTCCGGGCTCGACCCGTTGCAGGGTTTGCAACGCGCGGCCAAAGCCGTCCACGTAGCTGATGATGATCTGCACCAATGCCGCAATCGGATCATTCGGGTAGCGGTCGGCACTCAGCGCCACGCTGTGCACCGGTTTGCGTGCAACCGTGCTGATGAGTTCGCGCAGGGCCTGTTCGGCGGGAGTCGGCGACGTCAATTGCGCCAGCCGCCGTCGCGCGCTGGCGCGAATGTGCAGGCTCGGCAACACATCGCCGCTGGCCAGCCACTGCTCAAGCAGCTGCGGCGTTGCTTTGACCGCCGCAGGCAACTGTCCCATCCAGCTGAACAAATCCTTGCGCAAGGTGCTGGCGGCTTTTTGCACGGCCGCTTGCGGGTCGGCAATGGCCGCGTCCGGGCGTGGATCTGCCGGGCGAAGGTATTCGCTGAGTGGGCGGAAGCCGGCGGCAATGCCATTTTCGGTACCGTGGAAACTGGTCGCCAACGGTTGGCCCGAGGGTTCGTAAAGCGCTTCCTGTATGTTTTCGTTGGCATCGATGATGCACCACGGCGCAAGGGCGCAGTAGTCGTATTCGCAGCGGGTGATGCAGCCATCCGGCAGTTCGACGCTGATGATCAGCAGGTGGTACTCGTCGTACTGCGCCTTGGTCCAGCCGTGGCTCAGGGTTTCGCGGTATTCAAGTACCCGGAAGAAACCCTTGGCATCGGCGTACTTCGCGTAGTTGTAATGCGCGGACCACAGGCTTTCTGCGTCCGCGTTTACTGCCGTGTCATCGAACAGTAGCGGCATCAGTGTGTAACCGATGTTCGCCAGCTCCTGAAGGATATCGAACGGTGGCGGCAGAATGTCGTAGGCGGCGAGGGCCGTCTTGTCGAAGCTTGCCATTTCCAGCGGCCCTTTCATTGCTTCGAATTGCGCCGAGCCGTCGGGCAGCAGACTGCCGTCCTCTTTGTTGATATAGCGCTGCACGGTTTGCCCGGTCAGCACCCGCAGGGCATTCCACTCGGGCGAGCGAACATGCTCCTTGAGTAAATCCCATGTCATCTGTTGCGGATTGAGGCCCGACGGCAGATCACCTTTGGGCAGCATCAGGGCATTGCTGCGCTGTTGTGAGGGCAGGCCCAGCCGCCATTGTTGGCAGTCCTTCAGATCAATTGCACGTGCGCGGGTTTCGTTGAGATAAAAAAAACGCTGCGCCATGTCATGCGCGTCCCGCCACCACTGTTGTTCGTCGGGGTCGCTGAACGGCGGAGGATCGCCGGGCAGGCGCCGTCGTGCGTAACTGATGGTCAGGCTGTGAGTGGCGTGGCCGTATTCGCTGCTGGCGAGCAAGACTTCATGGCGGCATAACGGGTCGTCAATGAAACCATCGTACTGATAGCTGATTTTTTCCAGGGTCTGTACCAGCAGCACGCTCGCCGGCTCTCGCAAGTTGGCGGGCCGGACATCACGCACCAGGTAACGAAATTCTTCTACAGCGTAGAGCCGTGCATTGGCTGGTTCGTCAGTGGCGGTCCAGGTTTCGATGCGGGCGACGGCGCCGACCAGCGCGCGAGCAATTTTATAGCGTACGTCTTCGTTGTCTGGCGTGACCGGTTCATCGCATTCATCACCGTCGTGATAGCGGCTGAATACGGTTGGTCGCAAGTCAACGGCCTCACTGTCACCGTCAAAGTAGCCATGTCTTGGCCGATCCATCGCCTGCCCGGTCAGGTACCAGGTACAGACGCGCACCGGTGCTGTAAAGCCGAGCTCGTCATCGCCCGTGGCACTTTCGCTGTCGGTCTGTTCCCGGTAACCGAAACCCCGAAACTCACGCTCGATGCTGTCGTAGACGCCTTCGCGATAGAAGCATGATTGCGTCAGGCAATTGCCGGTTATTTCATCCAGCTGGCGTTGCCGGGCGACGACTTGAACCGCGAACGGTAGATGGCACACCGGCGTTTCGTCGGGATGATCGGTAAGCCATTGCTGTTTTTCATCCAGCCATTCCTGTGCAGAGCTGCGATAGACCACCTGCGTGGCGCAGCCCATATTGTTGTTGGTAGCGGTCAGCAAGTAAGGCTTGGCCGCGACAAAGTCGTAGCGCCAGTGCTCGGGGGTCATGTGCGGTACCGTCAGGATCAGGCTGGCACAACCCAGGCCTTGCAGGTCGGCGAAACTGACCTGACACAGGCGGTCGTAGCTCACGCCTTCCGGCCACGGCACGAAGACAGGCGTCTGTTCCAGGCCATTGCCCCCACGATTGAGGTAGATCTCGAAGCCTGAAGGTTTCAAGCACAGCAAGGCCGGCGCGCCGGAGCCGTCGATATCGGCGATCCGGATGTGCTCTGCGTTGAATTGGTCATACCGGAAGGGCAGGGCACTGATGACCCGACCTTTGCCGAATTTGCCATGCCCCAGGTTGGGCCAGCATTTGATTTCGTTGTACCGGATCCGGCACAGCTCGCTCATGTCACTGCCGAGCATGTTGCCCAGAAACACCAGCTCTGTGGGGGCGTTGCCGAACAGCGGCAAACTGTCCTGATCGTCTTCGCGAGGCACGTCTTCGGCGCCGGAAAAACCCTGTTCCCGTTGGTTGGCATACAAGCGCACCGCGCGCGGACCGATCATTGCCAGCGAGTTGAGGCCGTCACCCATCAGGTCGCCGAGCTGCGAAAGAGTGTTGAAAAATTCCAGCGGCATGCCGGTAAACGCGATGAACGGCGCCCAGCTGCGGTCAGCATTCAACGTGCGATACCCGCTGCTGCCCGGTAGGGCCGCGATCCAGTCAAGCCGCCCGTTACCGGTCAGGTCGAGCAAGAACTGCTGGGCGGCGTCGTGCCTGGCCATCGGGATCTGCTCAAGCTCGGTCCAGGAAGCGTAGGTGATGGCGTCTGACCCCGACGTTGCACGCAGGGGTTCGCGGTAATACCAGCATTGATCATAGCGGCAGAGAAATCCCGGTACACCTTCGCCGTACAGATCGACGCACTGGTAAAACTGTCCATCCTCAAGGCCCGGCATGGTGTCTTCGGCGAACATCCGTGACGGGGCTTTATTGATCTCGAAGGGTGAGTAATCAAACTCCACCGGCGGCGTCGTCTCCAGCGCGCCGCTGGCATCGAAGGCCTGATAGTGGGCGGCGGTGATCCGGTTGTAAGTCCACGGATCAGAGGGCGACGGGTATTCCAGCAGCAGCCGCCGCACTAACAGCGGATCCTCACCGACAGGCCGCGAGAAGTTGTGGAACATCAGGATTTGCCGGCACAGACGACGTGTGCCCAGCTCGAAACCCTGACCGAAGGTGGAAAACGGATCGCGGCGTTTGTCCCAGACTGCCAGACTGTCGCCACCGTACACCGGGGTCTCTGTCAGTGAACGGGAACGCTCGCCGTAATCGAACAGCAGATGGAAATGCCAATCCAGTTCGGCTGGATCATCCACGGTCCAGCTGTACAAATGCTGGCTGGCAGTGACGTTGCCATAGAACACTGCGCGTACGTAGCGCTGGGCTCGGTAGTCGTGAATAGGGTCGGGGTCCTGATCATCGGCCAGGTAGGCGAAGCAGATGTGCTCGCCATACGGGTTCATGCTCTCGCACAGCAGCCAGCTGTAGACGCGAAGTGCATCGTCCGGATCAGCCCGGCGCGACGCGCTGGTCTTGCCGTATACCTGCAGTGAGCCGTCTGCGCCGTGGATCAGCCAGAAGGGTGGCCCCTCAGGTTTACCGTCCGCACTGACGGGCTGCCAGCGTTCGCGCAGGGTAAAATCGCTCTCTACCCGTGGCCAGAAGCGCACCACGTGATGAGCGCCGACGGAAATTGCGTTGTAGCTGTCTTCGGGACGCGACTTCGGTGTGCCATCACTGTTCAGTTCGGGATGCCACACTTCACCATCATCACCGATGATTTCATCGAGATCGCTATACCGCGGCACGCCTTTTTGGGTCCGACGGCTGATCTGTCCGATACCCAGGCTCCAGCCGATGCCAAACGGCCCGTTGCCGGCCTGATTGCTGTAACTCAGTGACAGCCGTGGATCCCAGCCACGTCCGGCGGACAGGGGCAGTGGCAGTTCAAATGAAGCCGCGCCAGTGGCGCCAACCGCCCCCCAGCTTTTGCCGATCGTGGTGATCGAGGCGCTGCTGGCGATGGACGGGGTGATGATGCTCAGCTCTTGATCAGCCATGGTCGGATCCATTTCACACGCGAAGCACGTGCGTGGACAGACGCTACCAACAAGTGGAGATCTCGTAACCTGTCAGATCTGACAGGTGCCAAAGAGCCATTAATGTGCAGGGTGCCCCGCACGGACAGGCGGGCACAAAAAAAGCCGGCCCGTCATATGACGGGCCGGCCTTTTTACAGCTGCGAAACGCTTACTGCACTTCTACCGCCAGGCTTTCGGCGATCTTCTGTTGCCAGATCGCCGGGCCGGTGATGTGTACCGACTCACCGTTGCTGTCCACCGCGACGGTGACCGGCATGTCCTTGACCTCGAACTCGTAGATCGCTTCCATGCCCAGCTCGGCGAAGGCCAGCACCTTGGACTTCTTGATGGCCTGGGCCACCAGATAAGCGGCGCCGCCCACGGCCATCAGGTACACGGCCTTGTTGTCCTTGATCGCTTCGATCGCGGTCGGGCCACGCTCGGATTTGCCGATCATGCCCAGCAGGCCGGTCTGCTCAAGGATCTGACGGGTGAACTTGTCCATCCGCGTCGCGGTGGTCGGGCCAGCCGGGCCAACCACTTCGTCACCGACCGGATCAACCGGGCCGACGTAGTAGATGAAGCGACCTTTGAGGTCCACCGGCA
>Ga0182006_1001568_pt1 | contig 13650 bp, 17 predicted proteins | sample Sormic07211104_1_FD_123022 | JGI IMG/M metagenome (GOLD analysis project Ga0182006, IMG submission 123022) | Rhizosphere microbial communities from Sorghum bicolor, Mead, Nebraska, USA - 072115-104_1 MetaG | ecosystem: Host-associated > Plants > Roots > Rhizosphere | place: USA: Nebraska...
CGAAGTATATGTTGTATCTGTAGTCCAGTGTGTAGTTTGGTCGCTGTAAGGATAACTAAAGGCGTTATTAAATGCATAATTGGTTTCTATATAGAAACCAGACGGCTTCTTCATTAAACTTCCATTGGCCAATCCTGCTCCCTCTTCCTCTACCACCGCCAATACTTCATTAACCACTCTGTTCAAAACAATAGCTTTGCGGCTGTTATTGATTAAGCTAAGCGACTTAACCAAAAGCGGCAAGCCATCATATAGCTCATATTTTATTTTTATCTCTATGTTTCCAAGCGGGGCCACTGAAGCCCTAAATAAAAAAGAGATTTGTATACCACTTGCCTTTTCTACAGGCATCGACCAAAATCTGTTTTTCCAGTTCAGCGGGGGCTTAATAGGCGTAAGTTCGTAAGAAACATATTTGAAAACCGGGTTCTGTGCCCTAGTCGTATCCAGCCACTGTGAAAGCAAATAGGCCTTTTCCTGCGGTGGTGTCATGCCACCTATCGTATAATTCTTACCGTCTATAACCAGTCTCGCCTCTTCCCGTATGGAACGAAGCAATTGCCGTCCATTACTTAAATTAAGATAGTCAATGCAAGTTAAATTCGGTATCATTCTAAATGTTCGTTTTACAAGACCATTATATAAAATAATGTCTTTACCATCAGTGCTTCTCATTACCTGTGCCTTTGCATTGCCAGGTTGAATTAACCAATCTTGTGACTTTTCTTTAGAAGGCTGTCCTTTCCAAACCGACAATTCCTGAGATCTTCCTACTAAAAAAGAAAAAAACAGAGAAAAAGTAATTACAGCTATTTTTTTTATACCCATATCTTTAAAAAAGGGCAACAAATTTTGTCTTCCTCAACAAATATAATTAAGAGAGAACCTTTAACTTTCCTGCACTTTCCCCTTTCATATCCTAAATAGATATTTACCGGAGTATTATTTAATACCTTGTCTTTAACAGATTTTCAATTGTATCTATTAAATCCTTTGTATTGAGTTGCTTGGGTATAAAATAATTATTTTTAGACTCAGCAAATCCATTGAATACTTCATTCTCCCGGGCAATAACTAACAAGGGAATACAATTTGCATACGGATCACTCTGGATAGTGTCAAAGTAGCTGTCTACCTCTGCTCTACTTGAAAAATGGTAGAGTATCATCAAATCAGGCTGGTGCTTTGAGATGACAGCGGGAAGATCTGACAATGACACGTTGCTGATCACGTAATATCCTCTGTGAAAGAGGATCATTTCTAAACCTTCAAGTAAATCAAAATGATCATTCAGGATCAATATTTTTTGCATTTTTCTGTGGCGTTAATTTGTTGAGAGTAATACAAATATAACAAAGGTATTTTCTAACATCGTTATCTATCTAAACATAATAAAACGATGTAGTATGGATATTCCGCTACAAATGGGACCACCTAATTGAGCGGAATATCCAGTAATACATCTTTCTTTTTCACTTTTTGGGACATCTGACCCTTTCACAAAGGGCCACTAATACTTAAATTGCAATTAACAAGCATTAAAAGTAAAAAGCGATAAAAAAAACGAAACTTAAATAACCTAAAAACACTACCATCCTATGAAAAACACTCTATATCAAGAGTTTTCAAATCTCTATACAGCAATGAGCAACGATAGATATTTTGGAAACCAGCTCGATTTTCTTTTAAATACTTTTACTAAAGATCACCCTTGCCGTAACCTGCTTGAATTATTTGCCGGGCAGTCCCAGCATTCCTTACGGCTTTTCTGCTATAGTTCCCATCAAGGTCTACATCAGCTCTACAACCGAAACAAAAACCTTAGACCTATTTTCAGAAGACAGGATCTATGGTACAGAAGACATACGGTTTATTGCAGATTTACTGGGATACAAAAGTAAAGTCCTTTCCGATGAAATCACTGACAGAATTCCTTTTGATCATTCCATAATCCTTGAACTGTCGTTCAAAGATTAAGATCCTAATTTAAGGATTTCAGCAATTCATCACGTTTATTTCGGGCAAGTCTAATGGCTTCAGATTTATTATTTGCAAAAAGATAAAAATAGAAGAAACTACCTTCCTGTTCTATGATATCTTTTGCCGCTTTGTTACAATCCTCTATCCCATTCAATAAATCGACTTCAAAAGGCTTAAGATCAACCGAATTGAAGCAAACTAAGTACGGAATTTTGTCGGGAACTGAAATAAATTGAGGATTAAGTTTCCTCGTAATAACTTTAAGGGGATGATTTTTTGCAAACCTATTTCTAAAAGCATTTACCTGCTCTTCAGTTTCAAATATAGCTTCAATATCATCTACCTGGTCGTACATACCGTAGTAAACAACAAAGACAGTAATTTCAGACATGCGGGACGTTTTATAGATCGAACAAATGTAAGCAATAATTTCAGATAAGGGATTCGGAAATATAACAAAATTGCAATTACAGAGTTAAAAATATATTAAGAAAATGCAATTTGCTGATACAAACAAACAGTAATTTAGATAAAAAAAGCCAACACTCTCAAATGGAAAACAATACCTTTTTTAATTTATTAGTAGGAGATCATTTCGCAGACAGGGAATTTAAAATTTCATTTAACAATACGATCAAAACCAAGGTCTTTCCCAACCACCACAAACTTTTGAAAGTTGGAGATATCCCAAAACATATTTGGATTATCAACGAAGGCTTTGCAATGAGCTATATCATGAAAGAAGGTAAAAAAGTACCGCTTTTATTTTGGGATAAAGATAGGATCATCATCTCTCCAAAAGGTATTCTTAAACAGCAAGCTTCCGAATTTACCATTGAGCTTTTAGAAAAAAGCAATCTTTCCTTTATGCATTATGACGATTTTCATAGCCTAATGCAATCCTATCCCAAAATGAGCCTGTATGTTCAAAATAAACAAGAGGAAATGAACTACATCCTGGAAAAAAGAGTTGTGGATCTGTTGTCCTCCAGTGCTGAAGAACGCTATAAAAAACTAATGACTGAATTTCCATCTGTTACCCTAAAAGTACCCGTAGAATTAATAGCTTCTTATTTGGGCGTTTCAAGAAAAACACTCAACAGAATTAGGGCAAAAGGGCTAAGAAAAAATGTAGACAAGGTTTAATTTAGGGACTTTTGACCCTTCCGGCACCTGCATTCATGGTCTAAATTAGCAGGTAAAAATCCTGATCATGAACACTTATCCATTTATCATCATCATCACCGCATTTCATGTTGTGTTGTGGGCCTACGCCGCCTTTTCCAAATTATTTAATTTGACTGAATTCAAACAGGCAATGTCTGTCCAGGTATTTCCGGTCTGGCTGGGCAAAATACTTACCCTACTGCTTCCTTTAAGTGAATTGGCTCTTGTTGTATTGTTAATTATTCCATCAAGCAGGTTAACCGGTATGTACGCATCCTTCTTTTTGATGGGGATTTTCACCCTGTATATTAGTGGCGCTGTTCTAAAAATTTATGAACGTACCCCCTGTGCCTGCGGAGGCTTGTTTGCCAGACTAAGCTGGCAAACACACCTCAAATTAAATATCCTGTTAACTCTGATTTCCCTGATTGGAATCCTATTACTTTCCTAATCGTTCAATACAATCTCTTTTAACTTATCATATAAATTATAGCGGTTAAAATAACGCTTTTTATTGTTGTCCGGCCCCGCTTTTGGAGCCGGATCTCTTATCACGTCCTTAATCTGATCAATCACATCCTGGCTGTTGAGATCAATTAAACGAAAATATTTGTCATTATATACTTCGCCAATATTTGGTGCACCATTATAAATAGGCACCGTATTACAAAGCGAGCAGTCAAAGAATTTCTCGGTAATATAATTCCGTTCATTGCAATTCTCCAGTGCAATGGAATATTCATAAGGGATTAATCCGGTATGTTTATATTTCAACTCGCCTAAATAGCGATCGTCATTTACATTAAGCCCTCTGCCATAAATATCAATATCCAGATCAGAGCTTAAGATCTTGCGCAATAACTTTAAGCGCTTGCCATAGTTGCCTGTTTCAAATTTCAAAGAGGAAAGAATAATAGACAATTTTTTGCTTTTTGGAAGCTCCTCCGTTCCTTTAAAGAAAGAATGATCTACCTGATCATGGAAAAACATATACGATGGTGATTCTATGACATGTCCGCCCAATTGTATTTGAAAGAAATTTTCAAACAAAGCCCTGTCGTGAATAATGATATGATCGCTATACGTTAAAAAAGGATTACTGCGGTTTATATCACTCCAGGTAGGTTCCTGCATTACCGTGATGATCCTCGCTTTTTGAGATAAAACCTCTTTAGTATTATTAAATACTACCGCAAAATTGTAATCATTTCCGGTAGTAAAGGTGAGGTCATCATCAAAAATATCATAATTGGCAATTACCCGTTTCAACAAATTAACCGGGCGTTCGTAGTCTGCAAAAAATTTAATCTTCATATGTATTTGATTTATTAATTAAGGTTCTCAGGTCATATACCGAAGATAAACACAAGAACCATAACTTACTGTATACCTATAAATTATGGGACATTTGACCCTGTCATAGCCATAATCAAACCTTTAATTTTAGTTCATTAAAATCATTATAATATGGAAAATTTAGATCCTCTTATCTCCTGCATTTGTGTAACCAGCAATCGCCCGTTACTGTTACAAAGGGCCATTGCCTGTTTCGAAAGACAGACCTACAGAAACAAAGAACTTGTGCTTTCTTATCCAAAAGGTGACTTGCCTACCAAAAATGTAGTAGAACAAATTTGCGCTATTTCAGATATGCCCCTGGTTATTTTGGAAAGACCAGACGAAGAAAATTTAGGTACTGCGCGAAACCACGCAATTGAAGCTGCTAACGGTGAGTTTATTTGTATCTGGGACGATGACGACTGGTACCACAACGACAGGCTCCGTTGCCAATACGATTCCATTAAAGGCAGTCCCTTTAAAGCCTGCATATTTTTAAGCATCCTGCTTTACGACTTTGAGAGTAAGGAAGCCTTCTTTTCTCCTTATCGTATGTGGGAAGGAACTCTGTTGTGCGACAAAGAAACGCTAAGCAAACAATTATATCTCGACAAAGAGCGTGGCGAAGATACAGCTGTAGTATTTAGCCTCTATGCTCACAATATGCTGTATAACATTCTTGAAGCCCCATTTATGTACATCTATATTTATCATGGAAATAATACCTGGGGCGAGAGCCATTTCAACTCTTACTTTCTGGAGTCGCAACCTATGGAAGAAAAGATCAATAAACAAGTTGAAAACCTGACCAATCTCGAATTCTATCAATTATAGAAGAAAGGGCTTTTAGCCCTTTCTTCTTGCTGCCCAAATTGGCGACCGACGCCCATATTTAGCAAAATCCAAAAAATAGGTGTCATCTGGAATAATTTCTGAACCATGTATTTTCCTAATCACACTAAAAATACTTTGGTCATGCCGGTGATCAATAAATTCCTGGTGCTGAATCAGCTTGTTTTTTTCGTCGGTAAACAACAATGGCTCTTCCAGTAATGTACCATACCACTTTTCAATTAAGAAAGAAGCATGGTTGCATTTTTCCAGGATCAACACTGTAGCCATGAGTTGGTCGGATTGCACCACTTGATCTGAAGCTTTAAAATGATCAAAAACTTCACGCTTGGTGTATTCAATTTCTTTATGCGGAAGCTGAAATGCCAAAGATCCGCTCTCCGAATCTTTCAGCAGCTCAATGTATTCCTTGAAACGCTTTTCTCCTGCCGGATTAATTTCACAACCTGCATCACAATACACGAGAACATCACCTTTATTTAGTAAATTAAACATCCGGTGCACCAGATAAGGTTTCCAGATCCAGTATCCTCCCCCACGTTCGCATTTTAAGACCTTCCAAAAATCCTTTCTAAAGACTGGAGGTAAATCATCCGGATCAAAAACCCTTACCTCATTAAAAAAACCAGAAGCCTGAGCGGCATTCTTTAAAAATACCCGCTGGTGCTTGTATTTTTGATCCCCATAAGTCATCATGTATGTCTTCATCTGTATTTATTTAAATGCTTCATAAATTCTAAAGATCCTTATCCGACAATCCCAAAACCACCTCCAGCTTGTTATTATGAAAACTGATACTCCTTTGTTCATTAAACAAGACCTGGTATAAACTGATCAAACGGCCATTACCTTCTATAATCGTAAAAGGCCCCTCCACTCCTTTTCCCAGTAAAGTAATGCCCGAAAGTTGCACATGCTGTTTTCCTTTCCTGAAATTCTTCATAATCGAACTGATTCTTAGATTTAGGCTCCGTTTCTGATTGATGATTCTGGCTCCATAAGGAATTTTATAAGTATTGTTTGTTACTCTACCCAAATCCGGCACCGGAAGTGACCTTAAAAGATTAAACTCCTGCTGATTAATTTTCAGCAAGGCAAGATACCAGGTTACATCGTCAGGAAGACAGTCTACCAAGGAGATGTGATGGGTTTTAAGTGCCCTTTTTATACCTTCCTCTTCTTTTTCAGGATCTTTTCCCAAGAGCATAAACAGAGTTTCCTCTAACTCAAAAGAATCAAAATCGTTTAAAAGGTCGACATACACCTCGCTTATGGCCCAGCGCCTTAACATTTCGTGCTTATCTATTTGTTTAATCAGCTCCATATTCATTAATTATAACAAGTGACTGGATCCAAATTAGAAAAAAAGTAAATTAATTAATCATAAACGATAATTCAGGGACATTTGACCCTATTTTCTAATTCCTATAATCACCAGTTTTGTTAAAAAATTAAAAATTATGGCACGAGCATGGTATGTATTTATGGGTGGCGATGATCCCTTATTATCATCGCGTTATATAAAAATCCGAAGTAAACCAACCTGCCTTTGCGGGGATATTATTTGTGCAATCTACGCTCCGGATAATGGCCTGCGTTTGGCAGCCCCATTATCTGAGCACCTTTGCGATTATATAAAAAAAGCATTGTCTACAGGAATGATTCAGCCTGAATATCCATTTGGTTCTAAGAAATATGTTTACCTCAGACAACAAACCTAACTAACTGATTTTGGGTCATTTGTCCCTATACATAAACTTTCCTTATCTCTAAATTAGTTTGATAAACAGGGAGGTGCCGAAAACCCTGAAAAGAGTAGGCATTACTTAAAGTTTTTTGGTGCTTTTTGATCCAAAAAAGAACCCATATTATGGAAGATAAACATAAAAAGAAATCCTGGTATGCCTATATTCACGGGCATCCATTTGATACCTCCAGCTACTTCAAAACAAACCAGCAACCGGAGTTTGGTATTGGAAAAACAATTGCAGCGATTTATGCAAGAGGAACAGAAACACACCCGGAAGAATTCTCCTTTAAATTAAAAACATTAATTGCAGATGCCTTAACTACTGGAGTTTCCCAACCTCATCCATCTGACGAAATCATTGTTTTCATGAAATAAGCCATCAACATGGAAGATCTGCCTTTAGTTTCCTGTATCATGCCTACGGCAAACAGACAAAAATACATTCCTTTTGCAGTCAAATATTTTCTGCAACAAGACTATCCAAATAAGGAACTGGTCATTATTGATGATGGGGTTATTTCCTCAAAATCATTGATTCCCCCAGATCCCCGGATTCGATATTACTATTCCAATCCTTTAGGCACAATTGGTGTAAAACGAAATTATGCCTGTGAAATTGCTGATGGAGAAATCATTGTCCATTGGGACGATGATGATTGGTATGCGCCAGACTGGTTAAGCAAACAGGTAGATTTTCTTGATACATCCAAGGCAGATATCACCGGTTTAAATGTAGTGATATTTTACTCTCCATCTCTCAACAAAAGATGGCTCTATGAAGATACAGAAACAGACAAGCCATGGTTGTGTGGAGCAACTATGGCCTATCGTAAAGCATTCTGGGAAAAACATCCCTTTATAGATTTGCAAGTGGGAGAAGACTATGATTTTGTATGGAATTCTGGTGCCAAAGTTGCTGCCTTAAATTATACAGAAGGTTTTGTCGCTTTGCTTCACCCCCACAATACCAGCTTAAAACCCATAGAGAACCCGAAACATAAAAAACATGCGGAGACCTGGATGGAACCGAAAACCGAGGAGGAACAGTCATGAAATCCCCCTATGTATCCTGCATCATGCCGACTGCAAACCGCCATCTGTATGTCCCCCTTGCCGTAGATTACTTCCTTAACCAGGACTTCAGAAATGCAGAACTCATTATTGTTGATGACGGCAAAGAACCGGTAGAAAAATTACTCCCGCAGCATCATCGCGTCAAATATTTCTATACTGAGCCCCTTGGAACAATAGGAAAAAAAAGAAACTTCGCTTGCGAAAAAGCAAAAGGCGAAGTCATTATCCACTGGGATGACGATGATTATTATGCTCAGGACTGGATCAGCAGACAAGTCCAGGCACTGGACACTTCAGATGCCGATATTTGCGGACTCGACGAAATTATATTCTTTTCTCCTTTAAGAAAAAAATATTGGCAATATGCCGGTGCTCAAGAAGGAAAACCCTGGCTTGCCGGGGCTACTTTCGCTTATCGAAGATGTTTTTGGGAAAAGTATCCTTTTAAGGAAATCCAAATTGGAGAAGATTATGATTACATCTGGAATTCCGGGGCAAAGATCTACGCCACCGGGTATAAAGATGGCTTTATTGCTACCCTCCATGCCGGTAATACCACACTCAAAATGTTCGAAAATCCAATCGATAAGAAACATGCCAATCCTTTTATGGAAGTGAAATTTGAGGGGAGCGCTGAAAACCCTGAACAGAGTAAGCCAACATTTTAATTCTTTAGTTTATGCCATGGTATAAATTCATCAATAACGATCTGGACATTTGTGATCCGGACAGCTATGAAATTTTAGAAGAAGCACCCGACACGGTAGACGGGCCTTATTTATGTGCCATTTTTGCAGATGAAATCCCAGATGACCCGGAACACCGGCCAGATCTGGACAGTACACCAAGCTTGTTATTTTACATTATACGGGCATTGGCAAAAGGAAAAGGCCAGCCAGTTTCTGAAGCTCCGCCTGTACCTCTGGAAGTCCGTATGTCTTCCGTTCCTGCATCAGGAGAAGTAAAAAACAAACAACTAACAAATTGATTATGGGACACTTGTCCCTATAAAGCAAACCAAACAACTCCTAAATTAGTGTCAACAAAACCAACATTACAAAAGAGATTTGTTGTAACAGCGGCCGCAGGATAAAACAAATCGGTCTGGACAATTTGAATTATACTTTACTGACTGCAGCGGTTTAGGATGATTGAAAAAGTTTAGATAAGCCTCAACAGGCGACAAGGGGAAAGCTGAAAACCCTGAACAGAGTAGGCATCAAAACTTAAAGTTTTCTAATCCTTTTTGATTTACAAAGGGATTAAATATTATGGCAAGATCATGGTATTCTTTCAAAGGCGGTAACTTTGACGTTGAACAACCGTCTAGTTATATTTATTCTCCAGCTAAACCTTCATGTAGAACTGGTTTTGCTTTATGCTCAATTTATGCAGTATACGCTGGTGCACATCCGCTAGTAATTAGCGATAACTTGTCAAATTATATTGCTGATGGTTTGGCAAATGGCGTACCGGAACCAGCTCTTCCAGTTGGATCCAAAAAGTATGTTTATATGAAGTCCTAATGCTTCTTAATAAACAATAATATATAGGGGGGACTCTCCCCCCCATATATTATTATCTTCTCTATTATATTCTCATTATCATCTCAAAAGCCTGATAGGCATTTACGACACCTCCGGAAACACATTTATCTTTCAAAATCTCCCTTTTTACAACAGTTTTTATCAAGATATCCTTAATTTGAGTTGCTTTTAGCAGTGGATAATATGCCCTTAGCATCGCAGCCAGGCCACTAACCACTGGTGCAGCCATACTTGTTCCAGTATCCGTTTGATAAGAGGACCTTGGCGAAGTAGAGTAAATATCTACGCCTGGAGCAAAAACATCGACCGTATTTTTACCGTAATTGGAAAAAGCTTCCATTAAAGAAGCATCGTCATTTGGTCCGGAGGCCCCAACCTCTATCCAGTTGGTTGGAACATGAACAGGAACATTATCTAAATTTTCCCCCATATTTCCTGCTGCATGCACCATCAGCACATCTTTCGATAATGCATAATTAATAGCTTCTAATCGCTTACCTTTCAATAATTGCTGAATGGGTCCAAAGCTCATATTGATCACCTTTGCCCCATTATCCACGGCATACCGTATGGCCAATGCCATACGTTCATCGCTTTCATCATCACTCCCCACAAGTTCAAATTTTGCCTCAGGTTTGTTTCCTGTAAGGTCAATACCCGGAATAACACGAACGGGCATGATCCTGGCTAAACCTGCAACACCATCCATCCCTATACCATTATGGCGCTGCGCAGCAATAATGCCTGAAATATGCGTACCATGGTAAGATGTAGGGCCACTGGTCTTCATATCATAGTCCTGATTTATATAATAAGCCAGTTCCATATCATATTGCCAAATCATACGGTCCAGAAGCTTTAAATCGTAACACACAAAACCGGGATAATTTTTCAGTCCATAGACCATATCCTTTTGAAGTTTAAGTTCACGCTCATTTCCAGGGATATAGTCTTTGAAGTCCTGGACCAAAGGAGATTCTTTACCAATTCTTTTTAGCATAATATGCAAAGCATCCCGATCGGAAACCACATTTTGTAGTTTTTTTTGCTCCGGTCTAAGTTTCTCTTCCAATGCATCATGGAACCTTGTCGTATCCTGCCCAGTAAGTTTTGCCTGTTTAAGTTTAAGCCAGAGCTCATGAATATCAAATTCAAAATCTCCCGGAGACATACTGCTATAAAAATTCCAGCCATGAACATCGTCAATAAAACCATTGCCATCATCATCCTTTCCATTTCCCGGTATTTCCTTTTCGTTCGTCCAAATGGAAGCTTTAAGATCTTCGTGGTCAATATCTACGCCTCCATCTAACACAGCAACGATGACGGGATCTGCTTTCTTTCCTTTTAAAAGTTCTGCATAAACTTTTTCCATACTGATACCAAAAAGGTGATCTGTTTTCAGGTCCAGCAGTTGCCAGTTCTTTCCGGGATATTCTGATATCTGGCCAAAAGCGGTAAATCCCAGGCAGAAAAGAAGAACGGTACAAGCCCATTTCAATAGTATCCTATTTATTCTTCTCATTATTCCAGGATCTTTAAAAGTTGAATATCAAAAACCAATGGAGTATTTGGAGGGATGCCCAAGTTCCCTGGCTTACCGTAAGCCAAATCAGCGGGCAGGTAAATCTCCCATTGGGATCCCACAGGCATCATCTGCAAAGCTTCCGTCCAGCCTTTGAGTACCTGGTTAATTTTCGGGGCATAGGGAAGCCCACCTTCAAAAGAACTTTCGAAGATCTTACCGTTCACAAAACTTCCTGTAAAATGAACCAATACTTTTGCATTTAGCCCAGGTTTTGCCCCCTTGCCCGTTTTGATGATTTTATACTGCAGTCCGGAAGATAGAGTTACAACCCCTGGCTTCTTCTTATTTTCTTCCAGAAATTTCAGCCCCTCAGATTCGGAAGGAACTAATAAACTTTCCTGGCTGTGCTTTTTGGCCTGCGCGGTGGCAATCATTTTAGCATCTACAACCAAGCCTCCATCAACTTCAGAAAACACAAATTTATCTACCAGGTGAGACTTTTCTCCTGAGCCGGTACCGGGGTTCTTTTCCTCTCTTTTTTCCCAGCGCACATTCAGCCCCAGTATGCGGTTTAGATCTGAAATCACTTTTTTTGCTATATCTTTATCAGTTTGCCCGGTATCTGCATATTGTGCTTCGAAACAAATAGAATGGTCACGCACCCAGTCTTCTATATACGGTGTATTTAATGTTGGGGTGAAAGCCGTACGATGCGCATATTTTAAGGGATCAATTACATCCCATACAATATTATCAGCTGCCAGTCGAGGTGATTTTTTTCCCTGTGAGGATGCCCTCAACAGCGTATTCCAATTCATTGTATAAATAGAAAGAATAGCCATATTAAGGTAATAGACCCGGATCATCTTGTGAATTGAATCCCTTACAATACCTACACCACCAAAAGGCCCGGCTGCACTTGAACCATTTTTTTCTATATAACCACAGGTGGCTACATATTCAAGTTTAGTATGGTCTATATCAATCTGATGTTCATCTGGAGCAAAAACAGATTTCTTTGAAGCATCAAAAGCATAGTAATCATCCTTTACCGGCCAGTGTGGAATTTTTCCATTTAACACCTGGGTTATATTATCTGCATCCGTATAACTTTCTGAAGTAATACCTATAACCTTTCCCTTATACACCCAGATTTCATGGGGAATCACCTCGTGGGGGAAATACTCCTGAAATTGTTTATCTTCTACTGCCGTTGGAATCGTAAGGTTCTTTGTATGCCCATTCTGTTTCCAAAAACTAGCCACCAGCGCTTCAGGTTCAAAAGTTACAGGCAGAACTTTAATCCGTTCTCCAAATTGCTTTTGTAAGGCCTCCATCCGGGGCAGGGCCTCTACACAACCACTGCAGCTGGTTGCCCAAAAGTCCAGCAGCAAGAGTTTATCTTTAAAATCAGAGGTATTTAGTCTACGTTGATTTCCGTTTAATATTTTTTGAACCAGGTAAGGCGGTAAATCATCGCCCAATTTAAGCCCTTTACTCTGCGCAAAGAGACACATGGTAAATAGGACTAAAAATGCTGAAAGCAAATATTTTTTATTCATTTCTTTTTATCTAATTTCTTTAATCACAAACATTTTTAATTCCCGTACCTCTTCTTTTAAATCCAGATCGTAATGATGCAGTGCCTCACGTACTGCATTTATATTGCTGTAATCTATCTTACCTAAGTTCATATCAATGGGTTCAGTATAGCTGCTTTCGTCTATAAAAGGAGGTAAGCCCGGAATATCCATCCTCGCACCTAGCCAGTCTATACCTATATTTTTAAATAATCCATTGACGCCATCCGAGGGCTCCCCTACGCCATCAGACTTGATTTTATCCTGGGGAGAAGTACGCACTAAGACTAGTGCTTTCACTTTTCTCATTTCGTAGCCCCATTGGATATGAAAATAATTAGTAATATCTTGTTCAACAGTTTTCAATCCTTTAACAGAAAAGGCACTCCGCGGCATCACCAGCTCATAACACCAGGCATTTTTTCTGAGCCAATCCAGTTTATTTCCATATTCAGGAAGGTACATGTATTTTGACGGGTCCTTTACTTCTAACAGGATCGTTGTTTGCCGCCTGGACAAACCATGGGTGATCAGTTCTAAAATAGAGGCATTATAGACAGACTGACGTATCGTACCCTGACTATCATCCATGTGAGTAGCCATATTAAAATTAAATTGGCGCTTTACCGGCTCTACCCCTTCCCGGTAACCAGTGAATACCGAAAAACGCAACTGCCTTGTGGTATTCGCCTGCTGCTGGTTATCTAGTTTAAAGACTGGCTTTTCGTAGTCAAAATCAAATAATGGCTTCCTGTAAGCAAACTTACTGCTGTCTGTCTGGGCTTTTAAACCGCCCAGACAGAAAACCAATATAATTGTTAAAAACTTTGCCGA
>Ga0182006_1001571_pt1 | contig 13641 bp, 10 predicted proteins | sample Sormic07211104_1_FD_123022 | JGI IMG/M metagenome (GOLD analysis project Ga0182006, IMG submission 123022) | Rhizosphere microbial communities from Sorghum bicolor, Mead, Nebraska, USA - 072115-104_1 MetaG | ecosystem: Host-associated > Plants > Roots > Rhizosphere | place: USA: Nebraska...
GCGAAGGAACAGCGAGATCAGGATCAACGCAAGCACGAGTCTCAACTGCATGAGATGCAAGTTGAGCAGCGCAAGCTGCGGGAGACCATCGCCGTGAAACAGGACGATTTGACGCGACTGAATCGTGACAATGAACGCCTGCTCGGTGAGGTCAGGCAGCAAACTAAAGCTCTGCATACTCAGGAGTCCTTGGTTCAGTCTCTCAACACTCAAATTGAGACCCTACGCCAGGGTGAGGCCAAGTCCGTTGGGGTGGTTGAGCACCTCATGGAGCAGATTTCAGCTTTGCGCGAGGAGGTCAAGGCATTCCACAGGGCAACAGCTATAGCTGATCTGCGTGAGCAAGAGACCGTGGCGCTGGTAGCGTCGCTTCAGAAAGAGAATGAGCAATTGCGGCAGGCTGAGATTGATGAACCAAGCCTGGAGGAGGGTAGCAATGCCTCCTCAGGAGTAGAGGATAAGCAAATCGCCGGGCACGCCAAGCCTTCGAAACGACCTAGGAGTTGAAACATGGATCAGATCACAGGAAATCCACGTAGCCATGATGAAAGTACATCGGGTTGGAAATTCGCTCATCAGCGCCTATCCCAAATGCTCATAGAAAGGGTTGAGCCATTCGGCTCCCTGAGTCCGATTATGAAGCTGGATGCCGCCGGTATTAGGTCTTCATGGCTGCTGCATTACGCGGCCAACTTGATGCCAATGATTGAAAGTGAGGCGCGCCCACTATGAGCTCAAGGCTCGAAGCGCACTGCTAAGTTTAGCAGCGCCTCGGACACTCAGGACACCTAGCAACTAGCTAGATCACCTGAGCCGAGCGAAGGCCAGGACTGGGGTTACAGACCGGCCTTAACCTGCTTGTTATTGCGATTTTGGAAAAGGCGAGCGATATCCTGGGTGGATGGCGGGGTAGCCACCGTCATTGGTTTCAGCTTGGACTCGATGGGGGCTCCCATGACGATATGGTTGACGAACATTCGACGCTCATCGCAGGGCTCGTCAGCTTTCTCCCAAGCGTGTTGAAAGGCGGTATACACGATGTAGCGATAGCTGACCTTGCAAGATGCTTTGTAGCTGCCCTCCTGCTCCTTCCAAAAATCGGACTTCTGGAGGTTGCGGACGTCCGATGCCGTCCAACGTTCTTGCGTCGTCCGCTCGGCCCAGTATTCGCTGACGCAGTTTTGGATGTTGCCTTCGCTGGCCTGCATGGCCGACTGGAATGCTGACTGCCAGTCGGCATATGCCGGTGTAGGGCATGTTAGGTCTTCAGTATGTTTGGCCAGGCCTTCTTGATAGTTTCTCGCAAGCAACGCATCCAGGGCGGCGCTGGGGGCCCTGGCTTGCTTGGTGGCCTCAGCCTGCAATTGGGATAACGTGGTCTTTGCCAAGTCGACGGGCTGCAGCTCTAAGGACTTCAGTTTTTGTGCAATGGAGCTAGCTTCGCTTTCTTCGAAGACTTTCAAAGTGTAGGTACTTCCCGAGCGGTTCAGGATCTGAACGATGCTACTCGGCATTGCCAAGTCGCCCAGAAGGCTCTGCAGCTTCAGCCCATAGTGCTGAGTTTGAAGCATGGAGAGGGTGGATTCAGCCGTTTTAGCCTCGGCAACTGCTTTCCCGGCTCGGCGCATTGCATCTCGCGCGGCCTTCTCTGCGTCGACTACCTTCTGGTTAAGCGTTGCAATTTGGCCTTCGATAGCAGATCGCTGATCAACCAGTTCTTTGTTTCTAGCTTCCCCCGCTACCAAGGATTCGGTCTGCTTATCCATCTGCTGTTGAAGCTTACGTTGCTCGATCTGTAGGCGTGCGAGATCCTCTGAGACAAGCTCCTTCTGAAAGACTGGCCGCACGGTATAAACGTATCCAAAAACTACTACCACCAGCATGAATACCTGGGAGACGTTGGCGATAACCCCTGAGTACGATAGCGTTTTCTCTAGCAGTGTTGAGCTGCCCGTCGGCATTAGAGGCTGCGTCACGTTGGCGTTGGAGCGCTGTTTACCGAGAAATCGTACGTATCGATTACGAGCTGCCACTGGGTTTCCTAATAGGTGAACATAATTTTGGATAGGCGCTCGCACGCGGCGGAATGGTACGAAATTTCGCGGCCTTGAGCTGATTTTTTCGGCATGACACAAACGATGCCAATTCGCGCTACATATGGCCTGGGCAGATCGGCGGATCCGACGACCTGAATTGCCTAACGCTGACGGCGACGGGCTCCTGGTCAGGCAATGGTTCTGGCGTCAATGCAGCTCTAGTGTTTGGTGGGCTGCATCGGCATCGGACTGGATCACCATGGGCCGATTGTTACTCCGTGATTTAGCTTTCCCATTTCGGTACGGAAACGAAGTGAATCGTTTTCTCCCCGTCCAACTCGAGGTTTGCGCCGGCCCGGCGTGAAAACCAGAATGCCGATTGCGCCCGGACAGTCCTGGCAGCAGGCTGCTGAGAATCCGCACTTATGCTTGGAGCATCTTCCTTGATCACCAGTGGGAACCAGAGCTGCGGCGGAAGCGGAAGCCGACTATGCCGGCACGCCATCACCAAGACCGGCCAATGTCCTAGGCGAACAGCGGAAAGGCGCGTGTAGTCCCCATCTCCGGAACATTCCCTCTCCAGTATTCTTCTGGCTGCCTCGCCGTCAGCAGTGATGGGTACGTCACACAGTGCTAGCCCATGCGAGGGATCACTGAGATATAAGAGAGCCTCGGTGCCAGGCCCGGGCATCCAAAGCTGCTGATTGCAATGTTTCATCTCGCTTCGTACGAATCGAGAGAATCGTTCTCCAGACCCCGTTTCGCCACCCAAAGTGGCCCAGAGCATCATGACCGGAATCAGAGCGCTGCCCTTCGTATGCTGCGCCCGATACTCTTCAGTTCTGGCCTGAGGATGCCGTATCAGCTCCTGATAGCTGCCATGGATGATCGGATACTGATGATGCCTGGTGAAATTGAAGTGGTAGTAGGTCAGAAGCTCAATACAGTAATCCTGCGCATAGCTGCGCCATTCCCTCATCATCGACAGGAACATCAAGGCGCAAGTGATCTCGATGACTTGCTCATCAGCTACCGGGGAGAACAGTGCACGATTGTTGTTGATTAGTTCCGCGATGTGGCGAGCGAGCCTGGAGGCCTCCTCTGGTACCTCGGAAGCGTCAAGGACTCGCGCCCCATTACCGTCAAGGAGAGGCCAGAGAATCCACAGCCCCCTCACGGCGATACGCCCTAAGGTCTCAAAAAGTTTTAGGTTGATGTCCACAGCACGATGGGAGTTTACGGAGCTGGCTAGCGCATCTCGCTTTGCTGTGAGCGGCAGTATTTTATCCTCCATCAGCTCCGCCCAGATCTTAGCGTGCAGATCCAGCAGCTCGCCGAAGGTCAGCCCAATATGTTTGTGTCCGATCGATGCGGCTTCGATGTCACCTTTGACCAGCTCCCATGCACGCAGAATGACCAGCTCACTAGCTCGGTAGGGGGCCTCGAGGTTCTCCTGCGCGCGCGCCCAGACGAACAGCACCGAGAGACAGATGTACATTTGTCGTAGTGTGGCGAGTCGCTGCAGAGCCTCCAGATTCTCGGCCTTCACGAGCCCTTCGATGAGTGCGGTGAAATGCTGAACTGAAACGTCGGGCTCGTCGAGCATCGCAATTGACTTTTGGAAGCGCGACTGCAGAGTCTTGCTCACATGCTGGTGCTGTAGCAATCCATCAGCGAGCAAGCCCGCCATGTAGTCGCCATTCCACTCCTGAAACGAAATCCGATCATTACTAAGCCTACTGATCATGCCTGTCAGGTTGTCTCTTACAGCCTCTTTTACACTACCCCCGAAGCACAGGCAGATGACGATCTTCAATGACTCGTACTGGGTGGAAATCCTCTTGGGAATGTATACGTCGATAATATCGTTGATAGAGGCTCGTACACCTTGGGGCACTGCATCCCACTCGGCTCGCGTCAGGTCTCCCTGCTTGATTGTGAACAGGTAGAGCTTTTGCCCGCCGTCCACCATGGGGCTTACGGCGGCGACGTCGACGCCGAACTGGCGTGGCCCCGTCGATGGACGCGAGATCACGTTGTAGCCCAGTTCACTCAACAAATCGGGTAGAACGACATCCAGCTCATTGCGCTCGCGGAGCGAGGCCAGGTACTCACGGAAGACGAGTTTCATTGCGAGCGCTTCTCGTGCAAGAAGTTGAGGATCTGGAGTTCGAGCGTGGAGGGCTCAAGCACCGAATGCCGAGGTAGCTGGAACGAATGCTTAATAGTGGCGAGCGATTGCTCCATGCGGCGCATTGGCCCCGTTTCATTGTCAGCCATGTCCTGTGGAGGTGGGAACTCCGGAACCCAGCTGGCCATCCCAACGCCGTATAGCAGCACTTTTTCGCTGACCAGACTCGCTAAGATTGAAGACTTGCGAGCCTCCACCATCTCATTTTGCATTTGCTCATTACGTCGATGATGCTCCAACTGACGCTCACGCTCCGAAGGCTGCAGCTCGCGGATGTGCGCATCTCCAAGGCCTTCCAGGTACTTAAGCAGTTCCTGCAATACTTGCTGGACTGCCTTCGAAGCCGGATCCGTGGGATTTGCGGCTATCTCGTCCAGGTAATCTGATCGCAGACCGGAGTAGTTGATCAGAACTGGGTCGAACAGCAGGCTCTCCAGCGCACCCAAGGTCGCATCCGTGGCGTTACGCATCATGCTCACTAACAGGGAGGCAATGAAGAGGGGTTTTGAGAAAAAGGTGCCAAGCGCTTTGCGTGCGATGAAAAGGTAATCGCTTTCCGGTACGTCCAGCGCCTGGCTGAAATCGAACGTAAACACCCGGCCCTCACTTGCTGCAAACAAGCCGCGCCTGAGCGCTAGAGATAAGCCCAGTGACTCAGACTGAAGCCAGCTCACCACCCACTTGTCCAGGACGGCAGCGTCTCCGCTCTCAAGCTCATGCAGAACGGAAGTGAAATGAGTAAATGGTACGGCGGGATCGCCGAGGATAAGTTTCTCAACCACACCTCGAGCCTCCGATACCTCACCTCTCGTGATAAGCCCGGCCAACACGATGTCCAGCAACTTGACGAACTCATCCTCTGGCTGGCCTGATGCCAAAAGAACAAGGAGATCACGACGAACTTGGACGCTATAAGCATTTGACGTGCCCATCAATGAAAAGGCGATCGCTTTTTTGGCCGCCAAAGTGACGGGGGAGGAGGATCTCTCGATCAGCCTGTACGTCGATCGTTCCAGTTCGACCGGAGCATCCTTTTGCCAGGTAAGTGCTAGGGCGAGGAGCGCCTCTTGTACCGAAGGCTCGGTCTCACGCTCGATCACGGCAAGGATGGTTTCGACCAGCTCAGCAGTCGTGGCCCGTACTTCAGAAGACAGATGAGAGATGGCTCTGGCTGCCTGGGCGCGTCGTAGGGCGTCACCGTGCTGGAGAAATTCAATGGCCTTTGCCAAGTAGAAAACTGCATCTGCCTGCAGTCCCGTACTGAGGCACGCCTGCAAGCAATGGAACCTTTGAGCGAGCAGGGCGCCCGACTCAATCTGTCGTAATAGTTCGACGGGGTGATCAGGCGAGGAGTGGCACCATTTCAGTATTTCAGCGTACGGTAAGTGGCTGAGCATGGGGTCGTCGTGAGGAATTGCCCCAGCCATCAATTCAAGCAAATCCGCACCGCTGGTTGCGATGGAGCCCAATGCCGGCAGGAGAATATCCATGCCCTGATGCAATTCGTTGTTCGAAAATCGGGGCGGCTCAGGCAGAGGAAGCAGGGCGCGGAGATCGACATCCTTTGATTGATGAGCATCGACCAAGGCTTGCGCATAGGACGCGCCATCGTGTCTCCAGCCGTGTTTAAAAATCAGATCAAGTAGTCTGCCTTCGGTAGCGGCTCCTACGATTTCATCTCGCGAGGGGATGGTCATCTCAGCTCCTTCCAAGCAATCCATTGCTCAGGCATTGCCGAGCTCGGTAATTCACCGGATGTTACGACCTCTGCAGCAAACAGGCGAGTATTCAGGATCGACATCGTCGTTGAAGGGCCAACGATTATTGTCTGGCCATCAGTGTGATGGAGATAAGGCTTCGGGGTCGGGGAGAGCAGGGCGGGCAATCCCGGTGCTATCATCGACATCCGCAGGTATCAACCATGCTGTCGAACCTACTCCCTGCATACATCGCCAACCCCAGTACGACGGGCACTCCACCCGTGACAGCTTTCTGTGCTTTCCAAGGTAGATTTATGGCTATTGAATTAAGTGAAGAAGAAATGCGTAAGGCACTCTTCGGAGCCAGTGTGGATCCAGTTACACCTAAGGCAGCAGCACCAGTAGCTGATATAACAACGACCCCACCAGCTCCAAGCCCAGCCACCCGCCCGAAGAAAACTACTGGTTACCATACGTCCAAGCTACGTGTGACCTTACATGTATCTAAGGTGTACGACGGTGAAGTCGAAGTCTTTGTTCACGACTCGAGCAGCCTGAGCAAGCTGGTAGCCGAGCAGGAGGCCAAGGCCGCCGCAAAGAATAAAAAATATAAGTACCTGGAGCTGATCTCTGTTGAGTCGACTTCAAAGTAACTCTCCAATCAGAAGGTAGCCTCATTTCCGAGTACATAACGACAGCCACCCGCTGACTCTGGTTAGGTGAGGAGTGGTGCCTGAGGAGAGGCACTTGGAAATCGCTCACACAGAACTGAGTAAACTCTCAAGCTGCGCATGTTCCCACGTGCTAATAAGCTCCGCTGGGCAGGTACCGTATCGCAGAGATGAATCAAAGATATAGGCCCTGCAGTCAGGGCTATAGCAGCTGTCGCAGTAGTCGAGCGTATCGCAATCGTTGTAAAACGTGATCACCCACCCATCCGCCTCGACAGTCATAAATCCGCAGTAGATTTCAGGCCAGGATTGGTTGCCGAATCAGCGCATGATGCGTACGCCCAAAGCGATGTCACGTAGAACTTGGTAACCCTCGCGGGCTGTAAGGGTTTTAGGGAGCAAAACGGGGTGCGCCTGTGCAGATCGGTCTCGAACTCATGGTATATGAAACGTTGCATGGCAGGCTTACCTCGCTACTGCCACTGCCACTGCCATCGCCGTCGTTTGATGACCTCGAACTCTATTTGGAAGTCTCGCATGGCCGTCGATACCCAGGAGAATTCTATCCCTCATGCAGATCCTCTTAAAGCGTACGAAGCAAGCTGCTAGCAAACGCCCCACCGACAAACCTAGGCTACCCTGAAAACCTCTAAGTAGATTTTTACTAATCCCTGGAAAAGAGGTCATCGATACTCATGGTCTCAAGCATGCTCTGTTCAGCTCGAGGCGAGGTATAAGGCTGATCTGCATCCTGGAAGTAATTTCTCATCCGCTCGGGAACGTCGAATGCATCCACCATCTCATCGACCACTGCGTCGATTGGTGCGATTTGCCAACTTGTGAATTTCTCTTGGATCATATGCGTGAGCTGCTTGCACGCAGCTGAATAGTCGTCACCATTTGTGAACACCTCCCCATCCTCGAACATGTCATCCAGCCTGTCGTACATGAAGTTGTAAGCAAGATCTGCATACGGCTCACTGGCTTCAAGGATTTCGTTGATTTCGAGCTGCGCGACGAGTTCTCCCAAAGCCGGTAGCTCATCGCTCTTGACGCCAAAACTGATAATTTTGAGTGTGAATTCCAACAGGTCATCTAATGGGATTATCTCTAGATCGAAAGCTCTTTTGACTAGCCGTAAGAGATTTAGGCACTTATGCGTAGCGGGGCCGGCCATTATCGCTAAGATAATTTTCTGCAGGCGTTGAATATTTACCGGGGATGAATTGGGAGTTATCGCAACCGCAATGGAAGGGCGCGCTTTGCAGGTACTAAAATAAAGCTTCGCAACATATTCTTGGTCACACCCTTTAAAATTCAACGTCTCTTCGTGCTCCAAAAGCGAAATTAGCATCTCGCCTTTTTGATTTAGCGAAATCAATTCGTTTTCATACATATCAAGCAGCACATTAAGTGCGCTATAGTTGCGTAAGCACTTAAATACACCTTCAAGCGAGGCTAATGATCCTGAGTAGCGATGTAATAAAAAATCCCCTAACGAAGGGTTGAATAGCTTGTAATAGACCTTATCCCCTAATACTACTCGGGTGAGCATTGAATTGGACAAATGACGAACGGTATAGTGGAAGTCACGCTTGCCCACGAAGTTCGCGTGCCCTGACATCAGCAAACTGCTAGCATAAGCGGCTGATAGATCTTGCTCCAGTATGTTCTGCCCGTTAAATGCTACCAGCAGTACAAGGAACCGGCCAAAGTCATCTAGCTGTGCGTCAAATGGATGAGCCCAGATCTTAGCTGGGTTATCCAATAGGTCTTTAATGTAATCCCAATATCCAGAAACTGGAACGTCATCTAGGCGCAGAGGGTCTGTGATGAATTGAATAAGCCTAGGATTGAAATTCCGATGATTAATAACTTTGTGGTATCTCTTTTCAGAGTAAAGCTCGTCGATATGCTCTGCAGAAAGGCCGGAATGCCAGATGTGATTGTAGAGGATATGGCCTTTATCAAGGCTGGAAAGCGAGTCGAGCTTGATCTCCATCTCGTTTCTGTGAACGTTGTTATGCTCAAAAACGTCGTTGAGAATTCGTCCTTGATTCAGGATCGTGGAGCGCGAAGTCAGTACAAATTTCTTTGTCGCCCGATCACGGCTTACCCGTTTGATAAAATTGACGATCTGACTACCTTCGTGCCCTGACAGAGCTTCAAGGTAGTTTCGCCCTAGGAAATCGTCAAAGTAGAAGAGCTGAAGCTGATCAGGCTTGTACGCTTGCTCGGCCTCGTGGATGTGTTCACTGATGCAATTGAGTTCGAAACCATCGCTCGTATAAAGCAGAATCAGCTGCTCTGCGAGCGTTGTTTTTCCGATGCCCGCTTGACCTGTGATGATCACGGTACCTAGCTGATTCAGCCTGTCCACAGCCGAGTCGAAATTGCGGGTGTGGACGAATATTTTCGACTTGTCCAAGACGTCTCGCATCATGGCTTCGCTACGACCATTGATTGCGTTGTTGAGCAAGCTGAATAGTACGTTGGAGCTGCTTATCCAAAGCTTAAAATGCCGGCGCTCAACCGCTGTATTTTTGGCAAGCAGATCATTCAGATCCTCCCGACCATAGACTTCAATCGGGCAGGACGCCGGGCTGCGTAGCGCGTCGACAAGTTCCTGCTTGTTCAACCTAGTAAGCGAGTGTGAGACCACTAGAATGTAGAGCTCCGGTTTTAGAGCAGCGACCTTTGGTGCCTCGGAGTTTCGTAGGTGTGTTATTAGCTGAGGCAAAGGTGTGCCGGGACGGTGCTTGGCCTGCAGGATCCATTCAGTACCGGTGGGAGTGAAAAATCGCCCGTCAACACCACCGTCGCGGCCTGGCCTGAATCGCTCAAACCTGACGCATTTGTCGGCGCCGATGAGGTCAGCGCAGAACACCTCGAACTCTTTGTCATTGAGACGCGAAAAGTCGTAGTCGTTCACTAGGGCACCCACTCGATGAGAGGTGGTTAAGATAGCATTCTGACGCCTTGTTTTGTCCCGCAGCGCGCTCGCTTGCTGAGAGGTGGTATCCGCAAGTCAACTCCACGAACTTTAGACTGAGCTTTGATCAATCGTCTAATGAGCCGGAGGAGGGGGGATCTTATCCCAGACGGTAAGCGGAGCGCGCAGGCCTTGGCCCGGAGTCGTGAGGTTGGAAACCGAACGTGCCGAGACGTCGGCCAAAGCCGGTGGCGCGGTTTACGAAAGCCGTCCCTAAGGAGCACGCACAAACTTTTGCGAAAATGGTGCCTTGATTTTGGCCACAACCGACGAATGACACATGTTAAAAAGCGATAATAAACCATGCCGGAAATAATCAAACCATCACAACTAGGGGGGAAAGTTTGACAATATTACTATATTGTTTTAGACCTCTGAGCAAATATTCAAGTAACGACTAGCGGCGACATGGCAATTAATCAAAATATAACAGCCAAAACTAGCGACCATCTCACAAGCTAACCCCTTGATTTCACTTTCTTCGTCCTATTACTTTTGAAACAATTGATATAAATTGCCAGAGCATTGCCTTAAAAAATACAAATTACGACGTGATCACTCCGATCGCAGGCCCACACCGTAATTGAGATTTTTAACACTCCCCCAAGTCATCAGAACGTAGATTTTCACCTTGACTCCTCAAGCTAGAGTTCTAGGCTGGTGATCTGTACTGAAAAAACTTTCAAGTCGAACACTAGAGGCCATCCGAATGAATAAGGAAAATCAAGTCGCTCTACAGGACGCGGGTATACTGTTTCATGGTATCCCATATACGTGCTCTAAGCTCCCTAACGAGCGGCTTATCACACTTGAAGTAGATAAACTCACTGGAGGTATTTTGAGTTTCTCCATTTGTGAGACACGTACTGAGAAAAAATATCGAATTCATACTCGCCAATTGGAAACCATGTTTTCTAGTTTGAATGGAATCAAATTCCATGTTACTGGTATTCCAGGCCACCCCACTGTTGAAAATTCGCCCGAGCTCAGTACTGCGAGCCTTGTTAAGGCGTTAAAAGAGCTTACAGCGCAATCACAGTTGGCCTCAAAAAATACAGAACATGATTCGATCCAAATTGATCGCACTCCGGCAGACGTTTTTGTGATCCCATCATGCCCCCTCTACAAACAGCACCATCCTACGCCTAAAAATCCTCTGTCTGGTGAGGCATGGCGCAAGCGCGGACACCGTTTTCCGCGAAAATAGTATCGATGATACTAAATACGTTCATGTGCTCATCACTACCAAAAGTAGGAGTTGAGCACCTGAAACAAAACTCAAAGGATAATCGCTATGAATAAGTTGCTGATCCGAGCCCAAATAGAGACGACGGTGATAGATTACCCGTTGGTTGATGGCAACCAGGTATCCAGGCCAGAAGTAGTTTTGTTGTTTGACAGTAATTCAATGTACGTACTTGAATATGCGGTGGTACAGGCACACAATATAAACAAGGCGGTAGTATCTGCATTGCACAATGGATATAAGGCTTCACGCAGACGCCCTAACAGGCCTCTAAATTACTCGATTGACTGGGTAGTGATTAATGGATTTCACCTTGAGAGCGACAGGATTAAGCAAACCGCGATGAAACTTGGAATAAACTTAGCTTACACGCAAACAAGTTACAATGGCCGCATTGAAGTTCTAGTACATAATGTTTCAGCCGAGGTAAGACTTCACCAAGCCGAAAACGGCTGCGATAATTCTTATCCAAAAAACGTTGAGAATTTCAAACAGGAGTTAGGCCGTGCGATCGCTGCATACAACGAAACTCCTTTGAGGAATCAGCTCTGCAGCCCGCGAGAGCTTTTTTATCACCAGCACACGGCCTCGACATAGGCCGAATTTATTTGCTGGAGCAAGGGAGCAAGGGAGCCAAAAAACTCCCTTTCGGCCTGTGCCTTACTTTACCTACCAGCTTGCTTATGCCGAGCATAAAGAACGGGCGTTCCGTCTGCTGCATTTCGAGCATAGATCGAATGCCTGAGACTCTCCTTTGATCAGCACACTAAGATTTTATACCCGTGTGTACGAGGAACAAGGTCTGATCAGAGTTTCGTGATGTTCGTCCAAGCACACTGAGATGAACCTACCCATCTACGCCAACGATGTCAGCCATGACTTTTGCAATAAACCCGACTTACATTTTGGCATCTTTCTGGGGTTGCCAGCCGCGGTAAACTTAGTGGTATCAGCGAGCATTGCTGATTCACTCTGTATCCCGGCGCTAGCTGTGGAGGAGGGGACATATGCCCTTTCTACCAGCACTGTATCCCCTACGCGCTTCGGCTACGTAACCGAGGAACCTCGCAAGGTCGAGAATGTAAGATTTTGGTATTTTTAGACACACCCTCAAATCTGCAAATCTTGGGAATTAAAAGCAAGCTCTCCCAAAGCTGCCTGCTTTACCTAGCAAACTTTCCCTCAAGGGACTTTTAAAACAGCCTGGTCGGCGGCAGGGGCATGCTCAAATTGAGCTTGAAATTCAGCCGGCGGACGCAATTCGCTAAGACGTAGCTCATGCCTTTGATGTACGGCGCGGTTGCCAAATTCGGTTTCGCCGCCTTGAAACTGAATAGTATTCAGAAGAGCTACGTATAGATAAAAACGTCATACGCCTGAATTTATCTTCTGCAGCGGCTATCTTGGGATCTTCGCTTTGGCTGGCTATATCGGCCATCACGCGCGCAAATTCTTTCATGTGGCGCTGCATAGAGTCTAAGCCGTATGGGAATACTCCATCATTCGTGGGGAAACACGGTACTGTCGGCAGACTGTCGTTCGTGTCAATGCCACGCAGGATTAAGCTGTGCTCAAGATGGACGCAGAAATCTGCGGATAGCTCTATACTCACTGCCGCAACGCCGCCATTATTGAAATACCAAGCACCGTCACCGACTTTGAAAAACTGCGACAAATTTTGAGCGTGGCGGATGTGGATGACGCTGAAACGGGCCATTGCAAGATACAACAATATTTGTTCTGGCCTACGAACTACTGCTGAATTATTCAAAACCTGTTCGAAAGTCCAGTCCAACTCATAAGGCAGGTGGGCTAAGGATGGCGCGTTTGCGGGCATTCCATCGAGGATAAAATCTGGCACGTTCTCCGCGCAGTTATCTTTTCTAATACCCGTAGTAGAAATGTAATACGCGAAGAACTCTCGCACTATTTGTGCAGACCTCTGCAAATCTCTGCGGCTTTGGATTCTAACATTCGTGCCGTCAATAGAACGACAGAACAGTCGCCACTTTCCGTTGAATTTCCATTCTGAAAATGGGGCCAGGGGACTTGATACAAATTTACTGTGACGTGTTTGTGAACACCACGTGTCTGGCGGCTGCTTCAGAAAATTGATGAAATTACAAAACTCCGAGTGATTCCAGTCCAGAAGTGAGATGCCATTCAGGTAGCTCCAGTTGAGCATTTTCTCCGCGACTCTGGTTACCAAATCGTAAAGTTCCCTCGCACGGGAAGGCGGCCAATTGTGAGCGGCCGCCTCCAAAAATCTTTTGCAGTACCACAGGCTGAGGAAAGGCAGCTTGACGGGATCGAGCTCTTCTAGCCGACAACGAATGTTGTGATTCTCAGGAAAATCCTCAGGACTATCAGCGTGCCAATGTTTGTACGGTGGGAACAAAGGGATAGGGATAAACGGAGCAGTCATAAAATCTCTCCGCGAGCTAGACTCTAACCGCGTGGTTTTGTTGTCACCAATTGCTGACGAGTCGCACGCTATGATTTCTATCGACTCAACGTGATCAACGAAAGCGGCTGAACACAGGTTGATGAAACCATAGCTCAAATTCCAGATCAGGAAAGGCGGCTATATTCATGATTTTGCAGAGGTTCGGTGGTTTGCGAAATTCCGTTCGTAGGTAAGTGGAGACAGACAACAGGCTGTGTAGGGATTCCAGATACTAGATTTAACATAATATACATTATGCGTACTAACAGGTATTCCACACAGGGTGTCTCCCAGGTACATTTCAAACCCCAGTCACATCCCTCGACCAAGTCCCCTCAGGATTCTCCCTCATGCATGAA
>Ga0182006_1001572_pt1 | contig 13620 bp, 10 predicted proteins | sample Sormic07211104_1_FD_123022 | JGI IMG/M metagenome (GOLD analysis project Ga0182006, IMG submission 123022) | Rhizosphere microbial communities from Sorghum bicolor, Mead, Nebraska, USA - 072115-104_1 MetaG | ecosystem: Host-associated > Plants > Roots > Rhizosphere | place: USA: Nebraska...
TCCTTCGCTGCAAAACAATATGTAGAAATATCTTGTTTAAACCCGCTAAGACATTGAGAAACAAGTGTAAATATTTTCTCAGCAATGCCCAGTGCTTTGTGTATGTTCTACAATAAGGGATTCAAATGGGTTATTGCCAGGCTTTCTCCTTTTAGATGGGATTCTCGATATCTATATATACCACTATATATGCTATAAGTTATTCAAACATGACCTAGCCAGAAGCGACTTATTCCAGAATTGATCTATATAGCTGAATACCAGGCTACAACCCTTATAGATTTGCCTTAACACTTAAACTGAAAGGTTATAGATCTGGCAAAACTACTAACGTGTAATCGTTCTAGAGATACCTAAACAGTGAACTATAACGATTGTATATCTGGCTGACGGTTAAAAATTAATTTACATCGAACCGTCTAAACAGTTGTATAAAGTGGTTATAGATCTGCCTAAACACTAAAGTATAATCCTTCCACAGCTGTCTAAAGGTTGAAGTAAAACCTTATAGAAAACTTTAAAGACACCTTGCCCCAGCTTTAATCTTCTTTAAAGCCATTTCGGATCCCGCAAAGTCATTCTTTACATATTGCCATCAGAAAAGATCGCAAGGAAAGCCATATGCATGATCATCAATGCGGCATCAAAACGCCCTTAATCCGGTGTCGATCCGCCCATTAGCCGCATCAACACCAGGTAGACGCCGGATCGAGGCCGCGTTGAGGCCGCATCAATACCAAAGCTGGTACTTACCGCTCCCCTACGCGTATCGAATCTAATTACATGCTCTTTATAATTATATACGTTGCAACTTCTACAAGCTTCTTCAAAAAGGCCGAACTAAGGTCATCCTGCCCAACACAACAACCTCAATAAATTGTAGCTGCGCTTCACAAGTGCAACGAGCAATTAAATAGACCTCAACCCAAATTCTTGCACAGGCGCTAAAACTCAATCCATACTGATGAACTGCGGATCACGGTGCATAATTAACTAACTCCTTCCGCGGCAAGCTTATTTCGATTAGTTCTTCAAAGTCTTAAGTGCAAGTTGAAGCTCAGTATCCACACCTTTCCTAAAATCCGCTACCGTCTGTGCAACTTCCACATCAGGCAAAATGCCCACGCCAACGAAATCAGTGCCGTCTGGCAGTTGATCCCGCTTTGTACAGATCCGTGCAGAAAGATTGCCGGGAAGTGAAATCATCAAAGGCTGACCAGAACTTCCACCGCTTGCCATGCCAATAACCTGACCACGTTTAACGGACTTGAATGCTGCTGCAAAGTCCTCTGCAGCGGAAAAGGTCTTCGGACCTGTTAATACCACAACAGGCTTGTCGTAATGGAACTTGGTATTCGGACGTAAGGTGTTCCCGCCGCCAAAAACATTCTGTGTATTCCGCCAGGCTCTATAACTTGGCTTATACTCGCGCGTATACCACTTGTTTATCAGCGAAGACTCCTTAACCAGATAGGATAAAATATCCCAGCCTACGCTTGAATTTCCACCACCATTGTTGCGGACATCAAAAATAATCCCATCAGCTTTGGAGATCTCCGGATAATGTTTGGCAAAAGCTTTTGCAGCAGAATCTGTATCAAAGGCATTTAGGGCTACATAGGCAATGTTCCCTTTCAGCATTTTATATTCAAAGGGGCTGGACTTGATATAAGCTGAACGACTTTCAGGTGTTACCCGTTTGATGGTCTGTGTCGTTTGTCGACCTGAGGCCTCTTTCAACTCCAATTTGATCTCTTCGTTCAGATCACCAGTAAAAAGCGCGTATTCGAATGCCCGGACTTTCTGATCCTGTGGCGTTGAAGCACTCTGATATGGCGTAACATACTTTGCGGCATATGCCTTCACCGGCATACCGTTCACGGTTAGCACCTCCTGCCCCACTTTTATGGCTTGTTGTTTCAATGCAGGATCAAAGACATCTATAACGATCACTTTGTCTTCGATGAGGCGGGTACGCAACAAAGGGCGGGAATACACCTGATTATAAAGCTCCTCTGGTGGATTAACGTTGGTATGACCATCCCGCAGCTGCGCACAAAATTGCGCCATAACTTTATAGTAATCAATGGTCGACTTACTTTCTTTCACTTTTGGGAGATAAGCAAGGTAGAGCGAATCGAAATCAAGCTCCGGAACCAGATCGAAGTTCACAAAGTTATATTTTGCTTCAGACCAGAACTTAGAAAGTCCAGCGACTTTCTCGTCCTCTGAAAGTTCTGCTTTATAGGCTGTTTTTAGCGCCTGTCCATTCCAAAAGCTTTCCTGATTGAAGTATTTGGCTTGAAGTTTTTTCGAAGCAGAGTTATTTGCCTCCACCTGGGCGAGCATAGCAGCCCATCGCGGATCGTCATGCAGCAGGTTTAGGTCGCTATCATTCTGAATGGTTTTTAAGTTCGAAAAGCCGTCTTCTGATACTGCTTTCTTTAAATATGCGAATGCGAAATCCCGATCTCCCATCAGAGCAAGGTAACATGCCGTATTGTAATTGGATATTTCAAAATCACCGGTCTGAATTTGTTGCCGGAGCTTAGCAGCAGCTGCGCTGTTCTCTGACGGCGTTTGAGCGATAGCGTTTGTAAGTCCAATCCCCAACAGGAGAAAAGATAAAAGTGGTCGTTTGTAGTTCATAATGAGCTTTGTTAATCTAGTGTTCTCTAAGATAAGCATGGCATTTATAATTATATTAGCCTTGGCAACTTTTAGTAAAGCCCAATGAAGACCTCCTAATTTTATTGCCTGAAACGCCCTTAAGAAATGAAGAAAAGACTACAGCAACTACAAATACTTTTAACACTGATTTTTTCAGCATGTACCACAACGTTGTTCGCGCAACACTATGAGGTCGGGAAAAACGCACACTCCCACAATGATTATGAACAAGCCCTGCCATTTTATACCGCATTTTTACATGGCTTTGCTTCCATCGAGGTCGATGTGTTCCAAGTGGGCAATAACCTTTATGTGGCACACGATGAAGAAAACATCAATACAAGGAAAAACATTGAAAGCCTTTACCTAAATCCGCTGCTGAAGCAGATTAAAATGAATGGTAACGGCAAAGCATACAAAAATGGAAAAGGACTACAGCTGGTGATCGATTTTAAAACGGCTGGAACTCCTGCGCTCAAATTGCTGGAGGCGAAACTGAAACCTATTCGTCAATACTTTGATGTGCAGAAGGACCTAAATGCAGTAAGAATTGTGATCACTGGTGAAACGCCTCCTCCAGCAAACTTCAAAGATTTTGATGACATCTTCTTTTTCGATGGCCGACGAACCATCAGCTATTCGCCAGAAGAATTGAAGCGGGTTGCTTTCTTCAGCGCCAACTTTAAGGATTTCAGCAAGTGGAAGGGTATTGGAAAAATGTCAATGCCCGACTCTATGAAGGTGAAAAACTTTGTAGACTCGGTTCATCAGGCAGGGAAGCCAGTTCGCTTTTGGGGAAATCCAGATACGCAGACGAGTTGGGTGACTTTCATGAAAATGGGTATCGATTATCTGAACACCGATCTGCCCGCAGCCATCGCCAGATTTCTGAAGCGGCACGGCAAGCTGGATTAAATCATTAATCAAAGGTCATAATTTTAGTAATCAACTGAAATGATGCTTAAACATGCCTGCAACTGTTCAGGAACCCGCAAAGGCAGCTATCGTATGGGTACCGAAAGCCCGGTATTTGATGAGCAAGGCAAATGTGTAATTTCGGCTGAAGATCTGACAATGACTATTGTGGACGAGCTTGAACAACAAGCACATCACCGGGCACGATTCACTGTCGCATATTAATTGAGTAACCATAAGGCTTTTACCGCAAATAGAGATGAACTTTTAAACAAACTGAACTTGAACTTCACAACAAAACACAAGGAACTACTTTAACCGACTTTTGTATTCAACTTAAAAATTGAGACATGAAAAAAGTATGGTTTATAACAGGAAGTTCAAGTGGATTGGGACGAAGCCTGACAGAAGCAGTATTAGCACAAGGCAATATTGTTGTGGCAACAGCGCGCGACACACATAAAAATATAGACCTGCAGCTAAAGTATGAAGATCAGATGCTGTCTTTAACGTTGGATGTAACCAACGAGGCGCAAATCAAGCAAGTCATTGAGGAGACTACGGAGCGTCTGGGACGCATTGACGTACTTGTTAATAATGCTGGCTTTGGAATAACGGGAGCTACAGAAGCTTTTACGGATGAGCAGGTACGCAGCCAGTATCAGGCAAACCTGCTTGGACCAGTTAACATTTGCCGTGCGGTATTACCACATATGAGAACGCAACGTTCCGGCCGAATCCTGAACATCAGCTCGATTGGTGGCCGAATCACGAGTGTTGGGCTGTCCATCTACCAAAGTGCAAAGTTTGGCCTTTCAGGATTCAGCGAAGCACTGGCTAAAGAAGTAAAACCTTTAGGCATTAAGGTTACCGCAGTTGAACCTGGAGGGATTAAAACCAACTGGGCAGGAGCTTCCATGGGCTTTGCCAAACCAGTTGAAGGTTATGAAACGACCGTCGACACCAGAGTGGAAGCATTCAAGAGTGGACATTTCGTACCTGCGGGCGATCCGTTAAAGGTTGCCCGGGTGATCATCGACATGGTCGCACATCCTGAACCCCCGGTGCATCTGGTACTGGGTAGTGATGCTGCCGGGATTTTAGATCAGGTAAATCAGTCGCGCGAAGCGGAGTATCAGCAGTGGTTGCCTGTAACCTTGTCTACCGACTCAGACCATTAACCCTATATAAAAGGCCGAATTATTTTTCGGCCTTTTTATCTATATTGATTCGAGATGAATAGCCTACAGGACCACCAGCGATTGAATCCCATCACCTATTCCTGTTATACCAGGAAGGTTCGGGAAGGGGAGCAATTTATCCCAAATCATGTTTTCAGTTTTCAAATCAGTGGAACGTTGTTGATGACGGATGTTGTTAGCCAATATACTTTTGAGGAGGATAGTTTCCGGTTTACCCAAAGAAACAGCCTGTTAAAATTCACCAAGCAACCTGGCCCCACTGGCGAATACAAAAACCTTTCAGTTTTTCTTGATCAGCAAACACTTAAAGAATTAAGTCGTGAATTGCAATATGAACCGGGAAAGCAGTTGCAAACCCCAGCGGTAATTTCCCTACCGCAGCATCGGTTACTCCGGAGCTATGTTACCTCACTTCAACCCTACGACGAGTTGCTCAGCGCAGAAAACCCCTTGTTATTGAACATTAAAGTAAAAGAGCTTGTATTCTTATTGCTGGAGATTATGCCCGAACTGAAGCCTGTGCTTTTTGACTTCAGCGAACCAGGAAAAATTGATCTCGAGGCTTTCATGAAGGAGAACTTCCGCTTTAATGTGCCGCTGGAACGGTTTGCCTACCTGACGGGAAGAAGCCTTTCAACATTCAAACGAGACTTTGAAAAGGCATTTTCAGCCCCACCAGGAAAATGGCTACAGGAAAGAAGGTTGCAGGAGGCGCATTATTTAATCAAAGAAAAGGGTATCGCACCAAAAGAGGTGTATGTTGACGTGGGGTTCGAAAATCTTTCACATTTTTCTTATGCCTTTAAAAAGATGTATGGCGTTGCACCGAGTAAAGTGTAATCTAAGCACCTCCATGTGTATAGCGTCTGAAAGCAACGACAGAGACCTCACCTTTTCTTAGAATTATTGCCTAAATTCATAAGATATGAAGCATTACGACGCCATTGTGATCGGTTCAGGGCAAGCCGGATCTCCACTATGTAAACAACTCGCTAAAGCCGGTAAACATACGGCCATCATTGAAAAACGCTTTGTTGGAGGTACCTGTGTGAACGACGGCTGTACACCTACGAAGACGATGATTGCCTCTGCAAAGGCCGCACATCAGGTTGCACACGCCGCTCCCCTCGGTGTTCATGTATCGGGCGTTCATATTAATATGAAGGAAATAAAGCAACGTAAAGAGGGGTTGGTTGTGAGTTGGCGCGACAGCAGCAGGGACAGCATGGAGGAAACTGAAAACCTGGACCTCATCTTTGGCACGGCAACTTTCACCGGAGACAAGACCCTTTCTGTGAAACTAAACGATGGCACCGAGTTGGCGCTATCTGCCGACCTGATTTTCATAAATGCTGGTACAACACCCATGATCCCGGACATTGAAGGTTTAAAAGACGTTGGATACTTCAGCTCCACCACATTGTTAGATGTAGAAGAAGTGCCGGATCATTTGCTGGTTATCGGTGGCAATTACGTCGCACTGGAATTTGCGCAGATGTTCCATCGATTCGGAAGTAACATCTCCCTGCTTGAACGCGGCCCGCGGATTATGGCGCGGGAAGATGAAGATGTTTCAGATGAGCTGAACGACATCTTAGTGAACGAGGGATTGAAGATCTATACGAACGCTGAGGCTACCAAATTTGAGCGACAAGGCAGATTGATTAAAGCGACAATAATTGTTAACGGCATCGAACAGGAAATTAACTGCTCACACATTTTAGTGGCAACCGGGCGAAAACCTTTAACGACGGCACTGGCTCCAGAGCGCTCTGGCATTCAGTTGAACGAAAAAGGCTTCATTAGGGTAGATGAAAAGCTGGAAACCAATGTCGAAGGTGTTTATGCATTAGGCGATATCAACGGTGGGCCGGCATTTACACACATTGCCTATAATGATTATACCATAGTATACCGGAACTTGTTTGAAGGTGCCAACTGTAGCACAGCTGGACGCCCTTTACCATATTGTATGTTCACCGACCCGCAGCTTGGGCGAATTGGATTATCAGAAAAGCAAGCGCTGGAGCAAGGCTACAGTATAAAGGTGGCAAAATTACCAATGAACCAGGTGGCCCGTGCAACGGAGACCGGGCAAACCCATGGCTTCATGAAGGCTGTTGTGGATGCCGACACCCGACAAATTCTCGGTGCAGCAATACTGGCTGAACAAGGCGGCGAGGTCATGAGTGTTATACAGATGGCCATGATGGGCGGCCTTACCTATGATGTGCTCAGGGACGGCGTATTTGCACACCCCACCTATGCTGAATCTCTGAATAATTTGTTCATGACCCTGGACGCCTAAGTATCTACTGTGCCCGTTTACGTTCCTCTTCACTGGCTGTTATACGGCTTCGTGAGGCGCTTACATTTTTTCCCAACCGGTAAGAAAAGCTCAGGGCAACATTCCTGCTTTCATTATGATGAAAAAACGAACTCTGCTGATCGAGGAAATCTATACTGATGTTATTTGTATAAGTATTGAAAATATCCGTTGCAGCTAAGCGCAGCGTACCCATGCCATGCAGTACATTCATTTTGATCCCCGCATCTATAGACGAATTGTGGTTCGCCCGGTAAATGCCTTGTAAACCCGGACCAGTGAATGTTCCGCTGAGCTCAGCTTGTAAAGCGCTCTTTTTGTCTATTGTAAACGACTGCTTTATGGTGGCGTAGTATGATATGATGTCAAAATTGTATCTACTGTTTAAGTATGCCGACTGCTCCTGTTGCCAGTAACCTTCTGCAAGTACATTTAAGTCCCACCAGGGTGCTGCTGTAAGATCCGCGGATAGCTGAATTCCGGCACTACGACTTAAGCCCAGGTTAGCATGTGTGCCGTAATAAATCTTCGTGTTATTGTCCTGAATGTTGATATTGGTAAAGATATCATGTTTTACATTGTAACTGGCCGTGATGTTATAGCGCTTCTTATAGGTATAGCCGAGTTCGATGTTCTGTACAAATGAAGGTTGGAGGGCTGGATTACCGACATAGATGTTGTATGGAGAGGAAAAGCGCTTTGCTGGATTAAGGCGGTTGTATTCCGGACGCACAATCCGGTTGGCGTAATTTAGCAGCAGCTCATTGTTCTCATCAATTTTATACTGGAAGAAAGCCGTTGGAAACAATTTAAAATAGTTGCGTTCATTTAATTCGTTCAGAGTTATTGATAAACCACTTGTCCGGGTATACTCGCCCCGCAAACCACCCTGCACGCTCAACTTACCGAATGTCCCAGAAATGCTGGTGTATGCAGCAGCAATATTTTCATGGTAAACAAACTGGTTCCCATTTTCCGGAACCGGGATAATTGCAGCTTGCTCACGATTATAATACTCGAAGCTATTTTTGCTTGTCGTACGGCTATACTTTAAACCACTGCTGACATTGAGTTTTCCAAATAGCTTATAGGTATAGTCAGCCTTTGCGGAGTAAATATCTATATGCTGTGTACTTGGCGTAAAAATATGAAACCGGTTTGTTGTTTGTTGACCATTGGGCAGAAAGGAACGGTTGTCGGCAAAAGCATCACTGTTACTCTGATATGGAGAATAGTCCAGATCGATGTTTAAGCTGCGTTTACCGGAATCCAGGTTAAGGTTGTAGTTGAGGTTATAGGCATACTGGTTATTCGTACCCCTTGAAAGATTATCAGTAATCAAGGTAGAATCAAGAAGCATCTGCGTATTTCTTGCTTTTGTATCGGTATGCCCCCGGGTATTTCCTTTACGATTGCTGCCATTGATCATGAAACCAACAACCTGATTGGTGCTGAGTTGATAGTCTGCTCCAAAACGATAGGTATGGTTATCAGATGCGAACACATCCCGATTGACATTGTTCCAGAATGCATTTCCGAAGTCAATAGAAACATTATGATCCTGAAAGGACTGCCGGTGGATGAATCCGTAACTTCCATATAGATTTAGCTTATTGTTTCTGTAATTGAAGGTGGTGCTTGCATTCTGGTTGCTGTAGGCGCCTTGACTAATTGCGGCATTTAGCGTCAGGTTCAAGCCTTCCTGTTTTGCTTTACGGGTAACAATATTGATTACAGATGCACCTGCAGCTTCAAACTTTGCGGGTGGGTTTGAGAATACTTCAATCTGGGAGACCAGGTCAGATGGCAGGCCCTGGAGATAAGCGGACAATTCATCGCCTGAAAGGGTCAATGGTCTTCCATCCAGATACACCCTTACCCCCTTGCGGTTTGCAGTTATCTCGTTGCTGCTGCTGACTTGTACACCCGGTGCTTTGGTTAGTGCTTCCCAGGCGCTGCCTCCGGTGGCGAGAATACTTTGCTCCACATTGAAGGTTACACGATCTATTTTCCGTTGAATCAATGGTGGCTTGAAAGCAACCTGCACTTCTTCAAGCTGTGTATCATCCGGATGCAGGACGAGTAAGATGCTTTCTTTAGGCAAGGTCACTGCAAGTTCGAGTGGTTTATACCCAACCAGCGTCGCCGTAATCATGTACGTTCCGGCATGCTGAAAGTTGAGACTGAAGTTTCCAAGGTCTGCGAAGGCAACGGCCACCTGCTTATCACCCTCCTTCAGGGTGATTGTTGCCGCATCAAGCGCCTGACCGTCTATATTTTTAACTTTTCCAGCTAATGTTGACTGCGCACGGGCGACCCATGGCAGTAAGATGATGAAGAATACTATGAACTTTTTCATAGCACAAACCTAGGTGAAGGGTATGTAATGGCTCGTTAAGCAATGTTAAACAAGGTTAAATCGTTATTCACCGTCATCAAAGCCGCAGGATTTTCAGCAAATTCGTTTTATGAAATGGTGGTCAAATAAATACACGTATCCGCTGGTGGGACTAGCAATGCTCACCAGCATTGGCCTTCAGGCAGCATGGCTTACCCAATTGTTCCGGGCGCAACAGGTTCAGGTGAAAAGAGACCTGGAGGAAGTTGTGCGTAATGCAGCAAGAAAGAATGACTACCTCAGCATTATGCATGGACGTGAAAGAAGTGAAAACTTCCGCAACTTCTTTATTTCACCGCAATGGCTACTGTTTAAACAATCATTCATGTCGATGCGCGGTATGGGCATTGGGATGGCGAAATTCAGCTCCGACCTGGATAAGGATAGTGCATATATCGACATTAGTTTGAGAATTGCGAATCAAAAACCCAGCACCAGCAAAAACACGAAACGAATTACGCATACGCTGGACAAAGGCCAGACCTTGGCATCTGCGCTGGCCGCCGACCGCCGCGACCTGATGCGTATGGACAGTCTGGTAAAAGTGGAATGTTTACAAAACGGACTTGGTGTAAAAACCAATTATGTTTTATACAACTATGATACGGGCAAGCCAAAAGAAATAAATGCGTGGAAAGCTGCACAGCAAGCTGACTACCGAAGTGAATTGTACGCCTACAACCTGAATTTCTTTTTCCATAATTATCAATTGGTGGTTCCATCGATTGATGGCTTGGTACTTTACCGGATGCGCTATTACCTGATTTCTTCATTCTTTATGCTCCTGTTAACTGGTGTTGCATTTATTTTCCTGTTCAGGGTACTCCGAAGTCAACGTCTATATACACAAGTAAGACTTGCCTTCTCCGGGAACATGACTCATGAACTGAAAACCCCGGTAGCCGTGATCGAAGCTGCGCTGGATGCCATCACCCGGTACCAGCTTGCACGGGATCCGGCAAAGCTTGACAACTACATAGACATCAGTAAGGCGCAACTTAACCGGTTAAACCAGATGATTGATAAAGTGCTGAACCTGGAAGCACTTGATAATGGCGAGATTCTACTGCGCCCCGAGCTATTCGATGTACAAGAAGGGCTGGAAAATGTTGTCACTTCCATGCGCCTTCGTAATAATGAAACCATGGCCACAATTTCTTATACCCCATCAGAAATGCCTTGCTTTGTAAATGGGGATCCTGTACATCTGACGAACGTGTTCTATAACCTCGTTGATAATGCCATAAAATATAGCGGTGCACAGGCGAAGATCAACATAACCTGCACCTGCAATGAGACGCATGTTCAAATCAGTTTTGAAGACAATGGTCCTGGTATTGCCAAGATCCACAGGGAGCGAATATTTGAACGTTTCTTTAGGGTACCCAATCAAGCCGATATTCACAACGTTAAAGGTTCAGGCCTTGGGCTTCATTATGTGAAACAGGTAATTGAAAAACATCATGGCCAAATAGCGGTTAAAAGTGAAATTGGGAAAGGAAGTAATTTTATCATCAGTTTACCAGCATATCATGAAGCATAAAGTACTCTATGCCGAGGACGAACCAACACTCGCGCAAATCATTAGTGACGGGCTGATCAATAGTGGCTACGACGTAACGGTGGCTGTGGACGGGCAGCAGGCGCTGGAGCTGTTTCATGCAAATCCCCCCGACATCTGTGTACTTGACATTATGATGCCATTAAAGGATGGCTATTCCCTGGCGGAAGACATCAGAAAAACGAATAGTGGTGTACCGATTATATTTCTCAGTGCTAAATCAATGCCTGAGGATGTGATTAAAGGTTTCCGTACTGGTGGAAATGATTACCTGAAAAAGCCTTTTAACATGGGTGAACTGTTGGTACGGATTGAATCGCTACTTAGCCGCTTCGGCGCAGCAAATGCGGAGGTACCGCAGTCTTCAACAAAGTTGATTTTTGGCGCATGTGAATTGGACACGGTAAGTCAGGTATTGAGGACTTCGCAGGCAACACATACCCTTTCCTACAAAGAAACCGCGTTATTGGAATTGTTGTTGAAGCATCGAAATGCACTGCTCCCGCGCCAGGTTGCACTAATGGAAATATGGGGTGATGATGGATTTTATAATGCCCGCAGTATGGATGTGTTTATGTCGCATGTGCGCAAGATGCTGAAGGATGAAGCAAGCGTGCAGTTAATGAGTATAAGAGGTGCGGGGTATAAGTTGATTTTCTAAAACCGGTAGGTGTAAAATAAAAAACCCTTTAGCTTTAACAACTAAAGGGTTTTTGTATTTAAGCGGACCGGACGGGACTCGAACCCGCGACCTCCGCCGTGACAGGGCGGCATTCTAACCAGCTGAACTACCGGTCCGTTTCCCATTGGGAGTGCAAATATATAATTATCTTTCTAAATACAGCGGATAAATGAAAAAAGCTGTATAAACAAAAAAGCCAATCATTGGAGTGGCTTTTGCGGACCGGACGGGACTCGAACCCGCGACCTCCGCCGTGACAGGGCGGCATTCTAACCAGCTGAACTACCGGTCCGTTTGTCCCTTTCGGGAATGCAAATATAGATCAAACATCTTAGTTTGCAACATTTATTTTATAAAATCTTCAAGCGCCGGATAAGTACTTAATTTCCAGCGCTAAAAAATTAAAGGGTTGCGCCTTCTTTCATCTTTTCTGCGTTTTCAGCGAACTGAAGCGCATCAATCAACTCCTGAACACCACCATCCATAACCGCATTCAGGTTGTAAAGTGTTAAACCGATACGGTGATCGGTAACCCTTCCCTGAGGATAGTTGTAGGTTCTGATCTTCGCTGAACGGTCACCTGTAGAAACCATCGTCTTTCTTCTAGCAGCAATGTCGCCATTCTTCTTCTGCAATTCGATGTCGTAAAGTTTACTTCTAAGCATTTCCATTGCAATCTCACGGTTACCCAACTGCGAACGCTCCTGCTGACAAACCACAACGATACCGGATGGTCTGTGGGTAAGCTGAACTTTGGTTTCTACCTTATTTACGTTCTGTCCACCTGCACCACCTGAACGGGAGGTCTGCAAGTCAATATCCGCGGGGTTTAGGTAAAAGTCGATTTCTTCTGCCTCCGGCAATACCGCTACAGAAGCTGCAGAGGTGTGTACCCTACCCTGCGTCTCCGTTTCCGGTACACGTTGTACACGGTGTACTCCAGACTCATATTTCAATTGACCATAAACATCTTCACCAGATACTTTAAGAATTACCTCTTTGTAACCTCCTGCAGTACCCTCGGTAACATCTACAACCTCTACTTTCCAACGTTTCTGTTCGAAGAAGCGCGTGTACATACGGTATAGATCGCCTGCAAATAGCGCTGCTTCATCACCACCGGTTCCACCACGAATCTCAAATACGGCATTCTTCGCATCTTCAGGATCTTTCGGAATCAGCATTAAACGTACGCGTTCTTCCAGTTCCTCTTGTTCTTTCAGAAGCAAATCAAGTTCTTCCTTGGCCATCTCCCGCATTTCAGGATCTTTCTCATTGCTTAGGATTTCTTTGTTTGCTTCGATATTGCTCATTACATTCTTGTAAACTTTGTATTCGTCTACAATCTTGGTAAGGTCTTTATATTCTTTATTGAGTTGTGCAAAGCGCTTCATATCCTGCATGGTATCAGGATTGCTCAACTGCTCTTCTACATCTTCCCAGCGCAGTTTTATAGCTTCTAATTTTTCTAACATATGTTTTTTAGAAATTAAATCGCCTGACCATCAATCGGATATTCCTGGTCAGGTTATAAGTTTGGAATGCAAAAATAAGGTTTTTCGCTTAATATTCCTTTTCAAAATATTTCAGGGCAAGCTCGTTGCCATCGAAAACCGCATAAGAGCTGTAGTTCATCCACTCTCCCGTGTTTACATAGCGACTATTCTCGCCTACTTTAAGATCTAATGGCAGGTGTCGGTGACCAAAGATGAAGTAGTCGTAGTGCTTTTTCTGAAGTTCTTCCTTTGCATGGGTAAACAACCACTCGTCTTCAGGAACGGTGAAGGCATGTGCTTTCTTAGTGCGACTGTTATCTGACCAGGCATTGGCAATGCCAATACCGATACGAGGTGGCACCAGGGAGAA
>Ga0182006_1001573_pt1 | contig 13616 bp, 12 predicted proteins | sample Sormic07211104_1_FD_123022 | JGI IMG/M metagenome (GOLD analysis project Ga0182006, IMG submission 123022) | Rhizosphere microbial communities from Sorghum bicolor, Mead, Nebraska, USA - 072115-104_1 MetaG | ecosystem: Host-associated > Plants > Roots > Rhizosphere | place: USA: Nebraska...
GCAGAACCTGTTGTTCTCGGCGACGTTCTCCAAAGACATCACCGACCTCGCCGGCAAGCTGCTGCACAACCCGGAACGCATCGAAGTCACGCCACCGAACACCACGGTCGAGCGGATCGAACAACGCGTATTCCGTCTGGCCGCCAGCCACAAGCGTTCGTTGCTGGCACACCTGATTACTGCCGGCGCCTGGGAACAGGTGCTGGTATTCACTCGCACCAAGCACGGCGCCAACCGCCTGGCCGAGTACCTGGACAAACACGGCCTCACCGCCGTCGCGATCCACGGCAACAAGAGCCAGAACGCCCGCACCAAGGCCCTGGCCGACTTCAAGGCCGGTGAAGTGCGCATCCTGGTCGCCACCGACATCGCTGCTCGTGGCCTCGACATCGACCAGTTGCCTCATGTGGTCAACTTCGAACTGCCAAACGTCGACGAAGATTACGTGCACCGTATCGGTCGTACCGGCCGTGCCGGTCGTTCGGGCGAGGCGATCTCGCTGGTCGCTCCGGACGAAGAAAAACTGCTGAAAAGCATCGAGCGCATGACCAAGCAGAAAATCGCCGACGGCGACCTGATGGGCTTCGACTCCAGCGCTGTGGAAGCCGAGAAACCGGAGGTCCGCGAGCGTCCGGATGTGCGTAACCCGCGCGCCCCACGTGGCCCACGCGGCGACGGCCCGAACGGCAGCGGTGGTGGTGGCGGTCGTAAAGACAAAGGCAAGGACAAGGGTGGCAAGGAAAAACCTGCCGCCGGCCGTGGCGAGCGCCCGGCCCGTGAACACAAGCCACGCGAAGGCACTCCGGCCCGCGAGCAACAGCGCCCGGCCCCTCGCGCCGCCGCCGACCGTGCTCCGGACGAGTTCCTGGACGACGATATCGATAACTTCGGTAACCGCGTCGACTACGTGCCTCAAGCCAAACCGGCTCAGGGCCGTGGCCGCCGTCCGGGCGCACCGGCACAAGGCGCTGGCGCTCCGCGCGCCGGTCAGCCACAAGGTCGCCAGAACGGTCCGCGCAACAGCAGCGGCGCAACCACCGGCACCCCACCGGCCAAGCGCAGTGGCCCGCGCAACGGCGCTCCACGTGACGGCCAGGCCCGTCGCGAAGAGTCACGCAACCGCCGTCCGGCCCGTGACGACCAGTCTCGTTCGGAACCGGCCGTGCAGAACCCGCGGAGCCCGGCACCGAAGATCATTCACAAGGAGTCGAAAAGCGATCGCTTCCCGACCCCTGAGCAACTGGATCAACTGCCAGGCCGTCCGCGCGGCGAAAAACCAGCATTGCTGACCCGCAACCGCTGAGTTAGCACCGTTATAAAAAATGCCCTGATCTTGCGATCGGGGCATTTTCATTTCAGTTGAGAACATCCCTGCAGATTTTCTCCGACCATAAAAAACGCCCGCGATCGTGAGATCGGGGGCGTTTTTGTGTCAGGTGCGAAGATTATTTCGCTTTGACACCTTCAAACGTCACGTACAGATCGACTGCGTCGGACGCTGGGCCCAGGTCTTTCTGCTTGCCAAAATCGGAACGCTTGATGCTGGTGGTGCCTTCGAAGCCGGCACGGTAGCCGCCCCATGGATCCTTGCCTTCACCCAGGAACGTGGCTTTGACCACGATTGGCTTGGTCACGCCCAGCAGGGTCAGGTTGCCGGTCACGTCGGCAGTGTCTTTGCCTGCGGCGTTTTTACCGGTAGGTTTGACGCTGGTGGAGACGAACTTGGCGTCGGCGAATTTGCCCACGTTCAGGAAGTCACCGCTGGCGATGTGCTTGTCGCGTTCGGCGTGGTTGGTGAACACGCTGGCGGTGCGCACATTGAACTCGATCTTGCTGTCTTCAGGCTTGGCAGCGTCGAAGCTGAACTTGCCGTCGATATCCTTGAAGGTACCGATGATGTAGCTGTAGCCCAAGTGGCTGATCTTGAAGTCAACAAAGGCGTGCTGGCCTTCTTTGTCGACCACATAGTCGGCCGCCATCACGTTAGCCGACAGCAGAGCAGAACCGATTGCCAGAGCGGCGAGCGTCTTTTTCAACATGCTTTCTATTCCTTTGGAGTCGAGGTAGAACATCAGGCTTTGCGCCCCAGCATTCGCGTCAGGGTCGCATCACGATCGATAAAGTGGTGCTTCAATGCAGCCAACGCATGGAAACCGGAAAAAATTACCAGCAGCCAGGCCAGGTACAAATGAATCACACCCGCGGTGTCTGCCTGGTCCGGTAGTCCGGAAACCAGTGCAGGAATTTCAAACAGGCCAAACACCGGAATCCCGACACCGTCTGCGGTGGAAATCAGGTAACCGGCGATCATCACAGCGAACAGACTGAGATAAAGGAACGAATGGCCGAACTTGGCGCCAAGGCGGGTCATGCGGCTATAGCTTGGCAAGAGCGGCGGCGGTGGGCTGATGAAGCGCCACACTACCCGCAGCAACATCACGGCAAATAACACCAGACCAATGCTCTTGTGCAGATCCGGCGCGTCTTTACGCCAGGTGCTGTAGTAATCGAGACCGACCATCCACAACCCCAACGCAAACAGGCCGAAGACGGCCAACGCCACACCCCAGTGCATAAAGATGCTGACCCAACCGTAGCGGGAAGAAGAGTTACGTAGCTGCATTGCCCAAATCCTGTAAGAACTGCGCCCAAGACTATCGAGTTATCTATCGATTTAAAGCGGAAAATTTCGCTCTGAAATATCGAGAAATACGATCAAGACCTTGGGGCCGGGAGGTTAAGAGAGTGTTAACCGAAGGAAAAAACCTTCACGCACCCTCCTTATATTCATTTATGAGCCGATACCACTCGTCAGAACTGTCACATTTAACAGTGGCTTTCATTGCAGGTCATTGATGAACTTGAACTTGGACGTCAGTCCAAGTGTCTGAACAGGAGTTCTACCATGAGTCACAATTCGAGTTCATCCCCCGTGATAACACGCAGTCAATCCAATTCAATACCCGTAGGGGAAGGACCGCGAGGGATGGCCATCAGCAACGATGGATCACGTGTATTTGTTTGCAATTACATGTCGGACAATGTGTCCGTCATCGACACCCGGAACAAAAAGGTAATCCGCACCATCGCCGTGGAGCAGTATCCCCGAAGCATTGCCCTTGGCCATGAGGGGAAAAGAGCTTACGTGACCAACTACGGTTCAAGTTCGGTTTCGGTTATTGATACCGAAACATACGCGGTGGGTAACATCACGGTGGGTAGACACCCTTGGGGAGTCGTCGCGAGCCGGGACGGGAGGCATGTTTACGTCACCGTACGGCAGGATAAAGAGTGGCTGGCGATAATTGACGCTCGCACTTATGTGGTGAGCAGAGTCCGAGGGTTACCTTCACCGTCCATAAGTGTGGACATCAGCCAGGACGATTCGCGTCTCTATATTTCCAGTACCGATTCCCCTGGTCGCCCTTTTCAGGACGCGCTCACGGTCATCAGCAGCAAGACGTTCGAAGTCATCAACATCATCAAAACCGAAAAATATCCGTCAGCCGTTACTGTCAGTCCCGACGGTAGAAAAGTGTATATCGTGGGTCTGGACGCTCGAAGACTGACCGTGTTGGACACCCGGTCACTGACCACCCGGCATTTCGATTTTGTGGCTTGCGAAGGGGAAATAGTGTTTAGCAAAAAGAACGCTTACGCCGTTGATCACACCGAAAAAGAGGTCGTGGAAGTGAATACCGCCACCCATAAGATTGTTCGCAGGTTTCCCATCCCTGGGGCTATCGACCCGCATCATATGGTTCTTGATCATCATAACTGCGCCTATATCAGCGACTACCAAGGCGACGAAGTCCATATCGTCGATCTACCTTAGTACCAAAGAATCAGCCGGCCTCTACGAGGGTGCAAAGACATAAAAAAAGCGCGGCATCTCTGCCGCGCTTTTTTTTGATCCCAAGACTTACTGTGTCTTGGTTTCAGTCGCCACCGGTGCCTTCGCAGCGGTACTCGCCACTGGTTTCTTCACTGGCTCAGCCTTTTTCGCCGTTGCCTTGGCCGGAGCCTTTTTGGCCCCGGTTTTGGCAGCAGGCTTTTTCACTGGCGCTTTGGCCGGTGCTTTCTTCACCGGCTCGGCTTGCGCCGGCACCACTGGCTTCGGTGCCTCAACCGGTGCAGGTGCCGGAGCCGGCGCAGCAACTGGCGCGGGTGCCGGAGCAACGGGGGCCACGGGTTCTGGCGCCTTGGCCGGAGCCTTGTCGGAGCCACCACCAAACATCCGCGAGAAGAAGCCAGGCTTGGTCTCTTCAGCTTTCGCTTCAACCTTCGCAGGTTCTGCCTTGTCGGCCGCTTTATCGGACGAACCACCGAACATGTTGCTGAAGAAATTGCCTTTCTTCGCCACTACCGCGCCTGCCGCCGCAGCGGTCGCTGCCGGCACAACTTTCGCCGGTTCAAACGATTTGCCCGCTGCCAGGTCTTCCAGCTGACTGGCTGCACGCTGACCGGTGCGCAAGGCGCCTTCCAGGGTGCCTGGGTACAAGGTGTCAGTGTGTTCGCCGGCAAAGGCTACACGTTGCAGCGGACGCTCCCACAGGCGCCAGTATTTGCTGATCTGCCCCGGACCGAAGGCCAGGTAAGCGCCGCCCATTGATGGGTCGGTGCTGTAGCGGCGGATTTCATAACCGGTGAACGAACCGCGTGCCTGTGGATAAAAGGCGTGCAGACGAATCAGCACCTGATCGGCCATTTGCTTGTCGCCAAAGGCCTGCATCACCCGCGCGTTGTCGCCGGAAATGTTGATCACCACGTTGGCGCCGCCCTTCAAGGCCGGCTCGATCCACAACATGCCCAGACCGGCGTTGCTGTAGATCTCGCCAGACATGCGCGCCTTGCTTTCCCACACTGGCGTCTTGAACTTCAGCATGATCTGGTCACGCCAGCCGTAGTTGGTGCCCTTGATGGCGCCCATGTGCTGGGCGTCCAGCGCCGGAGTCATCTGGATCTTGCTCAGTGCGCGCAACGGCACGGCCAGCACGACGTAGTCCGCCTGATAGCCAACGCTGCCGACCTTGACACTCACGCCATCCTTGTCCTGGGTAATGGACGAAACCGGGGAACCGGTCTTGATGGTTTTCAGTTGTTTGACGAAGGCCTGGGCTAGCACCGGGCTGCCGCCGGGCAGGCGCGAGGCGCGCAGGTCACGGTCAGCAATGCCACGGTAGACGCGGCTTTGTTGGGCAAAATACAGCAGCGACAGGCGCGAAGGTTCGTCGTAACGGGTACGAATCTCCTGATTCACCAACTGACGCGCAGTGGCAGGCAGATTCAGGCGATCGAGCCAGTTGGCCACGTTGATCTGGTCCAGGGCGAACAGCGTGCTGTTGGCGGCCGGGTTTTGCGGGTCTTCGATCGAGCGCGCCAGGTCATCCAGAGTCTTTTCGTAGCGTTTCAGCGCGTCGCTGGTGGCCGGCTGTTTAGTCGCCAGATCGGCGGCGCTGAAGTATTCACCGTCGATCAGGTAACCCGGGGTCCGCACGAACTCGGGGGCTGGCGTGGTGCTCAGCTTGAACGTCGAGATGTACTTGTTCAAAACCGGTTGGGTCTTGTCGTTGCCGATCCACTCGCTGGTGGCCATGCCGGAACGACCGCCCAGGGTCGGTTTGGCTTCCAGCAAGGTGACCTGCCAGCCTTTGCTCTGCAGTTCGTACGCCGCGGTGAGGCCCGAAAGCCCGCCGCCGACCACGATCGCCGTTTTATCCTTGGCCAGCGCCGAAACGCTGAACAGTCCTAACATCACCAGCGCACAGGCGCGCAGCCAACCAGCAGACATTCAGAGAACTCCGGAAATACACGAGGAAATAGCGGTTTTACGAGTCAGACGACTCAAAGAGCCGCGAAGAATACGTCAGCCATCAAAACGCCGCCAGCGACGTCTATCGTCCTATACAAAGTAGCTCAATCGACACAATGGGTTGTCCCCGTGACGCGCATTGCATAGGCTTGCGCGATTGTTTACCCGCCTACGTCACGGGTAGCCTCGAGGAGACAGAAAATGGGCCTGAATAAACAGTGGATGGAACGCGATCTCGCCGTGTTATGGCATCCCTGCACCCAGATGAAAGACCACGAACAGCTGCCGCTGATCCCGATCAAGCGCGGTGAAGGCGTGTGGCTGGAAGACTTCGAAGGCAAACGCTACCTCGACGCCGTCAGCTCCTGGTGGGTCAATGTGTTCGGCCACGCCAACCCGCGGATCAACCAGCGCATCAAGGATCAGGTCGATCAGCTGGAACACGTGATCCTCGCCGGTTTCAGCCATCAGCCGGTGATCGAGCTGTCCGAGCGTCTGGTGAAGATGACGCCCGAAGGCCTGACCCGGTGTTTCTACGCCGATAACGGTTCATCGTGCATTGAAGTCGCGCTGAAAATGAGCTTCCACTACTGGCTCAACCGCGGCCAGCCGAACAAGAAACGCTTCGTCACCCTCACCAACGGCTACCACGGCGAGACCATGGCGGCGATGGCAGTGGGCGACGTGCCGCTGTTTACCGAAACCTACAAAGCCCTGCTGATGGACACCATCAAGGTGCCGAGCCCCGATTGCTACCTGCGCCCCGAGGGCATGAGCTGGGAAGAACACTCACGCAACATGTTCGCCGCCATGGAGCAGACCCTGGCCGACAACCACGATACCGTGGCCGCCGTGATTCTGGAGCCGCTGATTCAGGGCGCCGGCGGCATGCGCATGTATCACCCGGTGTACCTCAAGCTGCTGCGCGACGCCTGTGATCGTTATGGCGTGCACCTGATCCACGATGAAATCGCCGTCGGCTTCGGTCGTACCGGCACAATGTTCGCCTGCGAACAGGCTGGTATCCGCCCGGACTTCCTCTGCCTGTCCAAGGCCCTGACTGGCGGTTACCTGCCGTTGGCGGCCTGCCTGACCACCGATGAGGTCTACAGCGCGTTCTACGACGACTACCCGACCCTGCGCGCCTTCCTGCATTCCCACAGCTATACCGGCAATCCGCTGGCCTGCGCGGCGGCATTGGCGACGCTGGATATCTTCGAAGAAGACAACGTCATCGAGAACAACAAGGCTCTGGCCCAGCGCATGGCCTCCTCCACCGCGCACCTGGCCGATCACCCGAACGTCTCTGAAGTGCGCCAGACCGGCATGGTGCTGGCGATCGAGATGGTCAAGGACAAGGCCAGCAAGACCGCTTACCCGTGGCAGGAACGTCGCGGTTTGACCGTGTTCCAGCATGCACTGCAACGAGGTGCTTTACTGAGGCCGTTGGGCAGCGTGGTGTATTTCCTGCCGCCTTACGTGATTACCCCGGAGCAGATCGATTTTCTGGCCGAAGTGGCCAGCGAAGGCATCGACATCGCCACCCGTGACAGCGTCAGCGTGGCGGTACCGAAGGACTTTCATCCGGGCTATCGCGATCCGGGCTAGCTGCCACTGAGTAGTAACCCTGTGGCGAGGGAGCTTGCTCCCGCTGGGCTGCGTAGCAGCCCCAAAAACCTGACACTGAGGAGTGTCAGGTAAACCTTGCGACCGCTTCGCGCTCGAACGGGAGCAAGCTCCCTCGCCACAAAAGCAACTCGATCCGAACTTACCGTAGAGACCCAAGATGAGACTGTCCCGCTTCTTTATCGACGCCCCTTTGAGCACCGGCGAACACGAGTTGCCCGAAGCCCAGGCGCATTACATCGGCCGTGTGCTGCGCATGGCCGAGGGTGATGCGGTGCAACTGTTCGACGGCTCGGGCCATGAGTTTCGCGGCACACTGGTGGAAGTCGGCAAGAAGCGCGTGGTGGTGCAAATCGATGAAAGCTTTACCGGTCAGGTCGAGTCGTCGCTGGCGGTCCATCTCGGCCAGGGTTTGTCCCGTGGCGAGCGGATGGACTGGGCGATTCAAAAAGCCACCGAACTGGGCGTCACCGAAATCACCCCGATTTTCACCGACCGCTGCGAGGTCCGCCTCAAGGACGAACGCGCCGACAAACGCCTGATGCACTGGCGTCAGGTGGCGATCAGCGCCTGCGAGCAGTGTGGGCGTTCACGGGTGCCGGTGATTCATCCGCCATTGCTGTTGGCTGACTGGTTGAAGCAGACCGCGGCCGAATTGAAACTGGTGCTGCATCCGGTGGCCGAGCCGCTGGTGAGCCACGCCAAACCTGCAAGCCTGGCGTTCCTGATCGGTCCGGAGGGCGGCTTGTCGGACGTCGAAGTCGAACAGGCCAAGGCTGGCGGTTTCCACGCCGCCCGCCTCGGCCCGCGCGTGCTGCGCACCGAAACCGCGCCGGTGGTGGCATTGGCGGTGGCCCAACAACTCTGGGGTGACTTCTAGGGCCTTGTGGCGAGGGGGCAAGCCCCCTCGCCACAAAAGCAGTCACAAGACGTAGAACCAAATCGCCACAAAGTGCAGCAAACTCCCGGCTATCACGAACAGATGCCAGATCCCATGGGCGTGGCGCAGACGATGGTCGAGGGCAAAAAAGATAATCCCCACGGTGTACAACACCCCGCCCGACGCCAGCAAGGTAAAGCCGACAGGGCCCAGTGCCGCCAGTAACGGCTTGACCGCCACCAGCACGATCCAGCCCATCACCGCGTAAATCACGACCGACAGAATCCGTGCTTCCGAGCGCGGTTTGATCTCTTGCAGGATACCGATCAGCGCCAGCCCCCAGACAATCCCGAACAAGGTCCAGCCCCATGGCCCGCGCAGGGTCACCAGGCAGAACGGCGTGTAACTACCGGCAATCAGCAAGTAGATCGAAAAGTGATCGACCTTCTGCATGATCGCTTTCTTGCGCCCACGCACGCTGTGGTACACGGTCGAGGCGCTGTAGAGCACCAGCAAGGTAAACGCGTAAATCGCCACACTGACGATCTTCCACGGACTGCCATCCATACTGGCGATCACCAGCAGCCACACGCCCCCGACCAATGCCGCCACCGCCCCAACCAAATGCGTCCAGGCGTTCAATCTTTCCCCGTGATACATGTGTTGCTCACCTCTACGTTCATTACCGCCGCGCGCAAGGCTCAGGCCTCAAGGTTAAAAGCGCAATGTTTCAGAACACAATGCCCCCCTACGAAAGCCATCGAGCCAAACGTTAGCCAATTGGGCACAATCGAGACATACGAATAAGAGTCTGGCCCATGTTGATCGATGAAGAGTTGACCCTGAAAAAACTCGAAGTGTTCCTGGCCTTCATGCGCACCGGCAACCTGGCCCGCGCCGCCGTCGAGTTGCAGACCAGCAACGTCAGCGTGCACCGCGCCATCCACTCCCTGGAAAGCGCCCTGCGTTGCCCGCTATTCAAGCACGAAGGGCGCAACCTGACCCCGTTGGAAAGCGCTTATGTGCTGGAAGAGCGGGCGCAGAAGCTGATTCAGGACGTGCTCGAAACCGTGCGCCTGACCCGCGAAGCCGCCGGGTTCTCCGCCGAACGCTTCAAGCTCGGCTCGCTGTATTCGCTGACGGTGAAGACTGTGCCGCAGCTGATCATGGGCCTGAAAATCCGCCGCAGCGAACTCAATATCGACCTGATCCTGGGTTCGAACATCGACCTGCTGTACAAACTCAAGAACATGGAAGTCGACGCGATCCTGGTGTCACTGGACGACAGCGTCAACGACCCGGACTGCGAACAGATCCCGCTGTTTTCCGATGACATCTTCCTCGCCACCCCGGCGGACTCGCCCTTTGCCCAGCGGAGCGAAGTCGACCTGGCCGAGGTGCGCGACGAAACGTTCATCACCTTGACCCAAGGCTTCGCCACGCACCAGGACGGCATTCGAGTGTTCAAGCAGGCGGGGTTCGAGCCGAAGGTGGCGATGCAGGTCAACGACATCTTCACCCTGCTGAGCATGGTCAGCTCGGGGGTGGGTTATGCGTTGCTGCCGGGGCGGATTGCGGCGGTGTATGAGAACCGGGTGAAGCTGATTCCATTGCAGGAAAAGTACCGGTTGCAGCAGCACATTGGCGTGGTGTTTCTCAAGGCCAAGGAGCGTGACCCGAATCTGCTGGCGCTGTTGGCGGAGTGCCGGATGTATGCCAATCGCCAGGCTTGAATGTGGCGAGGGAGCTTGCTCCCGCTCGGGTGCGGAGCGCCCGCAAAACCAGGCCACCGGATTTACCTGATACACCTCGGTGGTAGAAGTTGGGGCTACTGCGCAGCCCAGCGGGAGCAAGCTCCCTCGCCACAAGAAGCAGTCATTCGTTAACCAACAATCCCGCGAACAACGAAGTACAGCAACGAAGGCCCAAGCAAGCACCCAAGCCCGGTATGGAACGTCGCCGTCAGCGCGCCATACGGCACCAACCGCCGATCCGTCGCCGCCAACCCGGCAGTCACACCACTCACCGTCCCGGCCAAGCCGCCAAATACCATCGCCGAGCGCGGGTTATCCAGGCCCATCCAGCGCGCCGCCACCGGCGTGCCGACCATCACCAGAATCGCCTTGATCAACCCGGTGGCAATCGACAGCGCCATCACATCGGATGAGGCCCCAATCGCAGCACCCGTCACCGGCCCGACGATGTACGTCACCGCACCCGCGCCAATGGTGGTCATGCTGATCGCATCGCGATAACCGAACACCCAGGCAATGCTCGCCCCGACAATGAACGGCAGAATCGTGCCCAGCAGCAGCGCGATGACGCCAATCATCCCGGCCTTTTTCGCTTCGGTGGCCTGCACCTCGAACGCCGTGGCAACGATGGCGAAGTCACGCAACATGGCGCCGCCCATCAAGCCGATGCCGGAAAACAGTGACAGATCCGCCAGGCCTTTTTGCCCGCCGGTCATGGTGCCGCCAACCCAGGCCAGCACCAGGCCGATGACGATGGCAATCGCCGAGCCATGAATCCGCCCGAAAGTCAGGCGCTTGGACAGAATCACCGACACCCACATGATTACGCCAACAAACGCGAATGCCGTGACCAGACTGTTATTTACCAGGCCTTTCTCAATGAGTTCCCACATATCAGCGACCTCCTACTGGCGTGCCGACCGGTGTTATGTCCACCGGTTCATCGGGCAAGGGTTCGCCTTTGTGGGTTCGGCTGATCAACGCAATGGTGCAGCCGCAGAGCACCACCGAACCGATCGCCGCCAGCACCGCCACCGGGCCGCCGTGCAGGGCGGTGACCACGTTCTGTTGCGCCGCCATGGCAACCACCACCGGAATGTACATGGCGCCCCAGAAGCCGACGCCCATCTCGCAATCCTTGGTCATGCCGCCGCGTTTTTGCATCCACAACCGCGCGCAAATCAGCAGGATCATCGCGATCCCGACCCCGCCGACGTTGGATTTCACACCCAGCAACACGCCGAGCATGTCACCCATGATCACCCCTGCCAGCGTACAGATCGCCAACAGCGCCACACCGTAAATAATCATTGTTGTAGTCCTCAAAGTGCATCGTCGGAATTGTTGTTTTTGTAGTTCGCAACCTGAGTCGGTGATCTAGGGTTGGCGGCTTCCCTCCTCACGCAACAGCGCCTGCAAGGTATCGAGCCGTGCACCGTCGTAGGCAATCACGGTGCCCTGCTCGAACACCCGGCGCGCCAGCCCGGTCAACACCGCACCGGGCGGCAGTTCGATCTGTAAACGCACGCCGCGCTCGTAAGCGCTTTGCACCGTACCGCGCCAATCGACGACGCGGCACATGTTGAACGCCAGGTCGTCGCGCAAGGCATCCGTGTTGATGACGGGCCGGGCTCGACTGCCGCTCAGGTAACCCAGGGTCGGCGTTTTCAATTGCACCTTGGCGAAGGCTTCGGCCAGAGTTTTCGCCGGTGTTTCCAGCAGCGGGCAATGGGACGGCACGCTGACCGCCAGACGCTTGGCCAGACCGGCGCCACGGCTGCGCGCCAGGTCGGCAACTGCTTTCATCGCCGAATCACTGCCAGCAATCACCACCTGGTTATCGGCGTTGATGTTGGCCAGGTAAACCGGTGTATCAACACTGTGAACCTGCGCCAGCAACCCTTCCACCGTCGCCAATTCCAGACCGATGATCGCGGTCATGCCGTAGCCCTGAGGATAAGCCTGCTGCATCAGCTCACCGCGCAGGCTGACCAGATGCAGCGCATCACTGAAACTCAAGGCGCCCGCAACCACCGCCGCCGGGTAGGCACCGATGGACAGTCCCGCCACGTAATCCGGTGCCATTGATAACTGACGCGAAGCGGCGACGCCGGCAATCAGCAGGCACAGCTGAACCGCCCTTGTCGACTGCAACGCCTCGGCAGAATCGAGCAGCAAGACGTCTTCGCCAAGCACCTCGCTGGCCTCGATCAGCGTTTCCCAAGGTAAACGATGGAGCATGCCCGGCTGCTGCGCGCCCTGGCCGGGGAACACCAGCAAGCTGCTCACGCTGCTTGCTCCTGCGGGTTCCAGGGATCGTTGACCAAACACGCTTCATGGGCGTTTTTGAGTAGAACCCGTTGCGACGGGCTAGCCCATTCGCGCAGGGCGACAGCGCCATTCGGCGCCTGCAATTGCATGTCCACCAAACACTCGGCGCTGCCGAGAAGCATCATCAATGCCCGCGCTTGAGTACGGCTCAACGGCTGCGGTGTACGCAGGATCAAGTCGAGGTCGCTGCGCTCATGGAGCGCCGTAAAACCGCTGGCCAATTCGAACCCGGCGCTGCCGCTGACACCCCACACCCAACCGCAGGCGTCGAGCATCGGCCGCAGTTGCGCCAGCGCTCGCAGGGCCGGCAGGTCGCGAGTCGACTCTGCATGGCAAAGGTCTTCCGGCCTTACCCGATTCGAAATCACCGCGATCGCCATCGACGTTGCATAACGCTGCTCGCGCAAGCGCCCACGCACCCCGACCGCGATCTGATCCGGCGCGGTGATCGCGCGCCGGACTACCACCGGCTGACCCGCGCTGATCGACTCGACCACCCACGCAGGTGCATCCGCCGGCAACTGCTCCAGGGTCATCCCCCAAAGCAGGTCGTGGGCCAGAAACGTGTTCACCACTGCGCTCTCAGCAGTTGACGAACCTTGCTCGACGCTGCGCGGTTACTCGCGCCCAAGCGGCTGCTCAGATCGCGACCGCTGGCAGCGACATCGCCAATCGCCTGGCTCAGGCACTCCGTCACGCGAGCCAGATCCGCCGTCGTCGGCTGCTCGATCTGCTCCACCGACAAGGTTTCCCAGAGCAAGCCCAGGCTGGCATAGCTGTCGATGTCATAGGCCATCGGCGGCACGCTGGCGGCCAACGCCTCCAGCTCTTCGACACTGCGCAACGTCACCCGCGCCGCCGACGCCTTGCCCATCGCATGCACCATCACCCCCGGATCGCGCAACGCAATCAGCCGGTTGGCCTGATACCCGTGAGCCAGAAACGCCCCGGACATCGCCTTGCCCACCAGCAAACCGATCACCGCATGGCCGGCCAGTCGGGCGCGGGCATAACTGTCCGCCGCACCGGCCAGGGCCTGATGAATGCCAAGGGCTTCTTCGCGCCGACCGTAAGCCTGACTCGGCACATCGACGATGGCGATCAAGGCGCGTTTGTGCGCTTTGTCAGCATCAGCGGTGATGACGTCATCCACCGCCTTGGCCAACCCCCAGCCTTCCAGCAGCCCGACCTCGCCATTGCGCGCACGAACGAA
>Ga0182006_1001574_pt1 | contig 13603 bp, 13 predicted proteins | sample Sormic07211104_1_FD_123022 | JGI IMG/M metagenome (GOLD analysis project Ga0182006, IMG submission 123022) | Rhizosphere microbial communities from Sorghum bicolor, Mead, Nebraska, USA - 072115-104_1 MetaG | ecosystem: Host-associated > Plants > Roots > Rhizosphere | place: USA: Nebraska...
GCCATCCGCGCCTCGGTGGTCATGGGCTTCGTCGGCGCCGGCGGCCTCGGCCAACAGATCGACCTCTCGATCCGCATGTTCGCCGGGGCGAAGTCGCCAGCATGCTCCTGACCTTCCTCCTCCTCGTCCTCGGCGCCGACCAACTCAGCCGCCTGCTGCGCTGGAGGCTGGCATGAAACGCCTGATCAATTCGGTGCTGATTCTTGCCATTGTCGTGGCCGTCATTGCCTCGTTTACCTACCTGGGTCTCGACCTTGAAGAACTCGGCAGCGCTACCAGCCTGAAACAGATGGGCTTGTATGTGGCACGTTTCCTCAGCCCCGACCTGAGCGCTGACTACCTAAGCGCCATCTTGCGCGGATCGATGGAAACCCTCGCAATGTCCGCCCTCGGCACCCTCCTCGCCGCTGTACTGGGCTTGTTATTGGCGCTCCCCGCCGCTGGCCGGTTTGGCTGGTTTTTTCAGAGTGCCGCGCGCCTGCTGCTCAATGCCCTGCGCGCGATTCCCGAACTGGTGTGGGCTGCGTTGATGGTGCTGGCGGCTGGGCTTGGGCCGAATGCCGGGACACTGGCCCTGGCCCTGCACACCACGGGCGTGTTGGGGCGGTTGTTTGCTGAGGCGCTGGAGAACACGCCGCCGGAACCGGCGGATGCGATTCGGTTGCAAGGGGGGAATCCGGTTTTGGCGTTCTGTTACGGCACGCTGCCGAACCTGGCGCCGCAGTTGCTGGCGTACTGTTTGTATCGGTGGGAGAACAATATTCGGATGGCCAGCGTGCTGGGGTTTGTCGGGGCTGGGGGGTTGGGACAGATGTTGTATGTGAGCTTGAGCTTGTTTCAGGAGGCGCAGGCGGGGACGGTGATTTTGGCGATGTTGGTGCTTGTGTGGGGGGTGGATTGGTTGAGTGGTTGGGGTCGGGGGCGGTGGGTTAAGGCTTAGGTTGGAGGGTCTTTGAAGTGGCTTAAAACAAATATTCGTCGAGGTCCGCGTCCGGCCAATAGCAGCCTCCAAATGACATCTATCAAACCAAGCTAATTAATTACTATGTTTCAACGCGGGTGCAGACATGCACCCGCTTCAGCCGAAGATGTATAAGCAGTCGTCAATGAGTTCCAATTCTTGCTGCGTGTATCGGGCGTTGCCATATTTTCGAATATCCTCCAATACTCCCCTGACAGGAACTGGCTGCGATGAGTCTTCAATCAACTCAATTAAGAGCTGACAATCAGGGGCTATCCCTTTGAGATACTTCTCTACTAGCTCTTTGAGTGCTATTCGAGCTTGCTGATCGGTTAGCATTGCTTCTCCGGAAAAACAGCCCAATTAGTCGCAATCGATAATAGTCGCCAGATACATTTCAGAGAAATCCTCGGCTTACAGGGGCGACTTACGATTACCTTTGTTTACACTTTTCAAGCTCGCTTTGACTTTTTAATGTCGTATCCAAGCCAAGTCGATACTTGCAATAATTAATAACCAGACTTCGCTCCGCCTCGCTTAGCTCACTCAATTTTTTATCATCGGATTCGTACGCGAAAATATTTTCAAACTCCATCTGAAATGTGGGACTTTTCTTAATAAAGAATACTTTTTCCGGATAAGCGTCCTCCATCTTTTCGTAAAAACCTATATAAAGCATGGCAACAATCGTGGTTGATAATATGATTAGCAGCGATTTCATGATGAAGGCGGTCGCAAAAGTTTGGTTTTAATCCGAAGGTTTCTAACAAGCTCCATGCCGATATTACCAGGGCAAATTTTTCCTTCGCCGGCTTGCATGGGGAATTCACGGTGCCCACCTAACGTCGTCACCCTGAAAACGCTGGTCAGGGCCTGAATCAAGGTCAGAAGGGTATCAATTTGTATAGCAGGAATTTTCTGGTCCATGTTGCCGTTGATGCTTTCGAGGGCTTGGCGAGCAAAAGCGACCATATCGCCACCCTCTTCGGCGGTTGTCAGGTTTTCCAGTAAAACGATACCAATCACACCCGTGTTGTAGTTATGTACGCTTGATCCCTTGAACCGTATGTCACGTCCTTCAAAGACTTTACCCGTACAATCGATGCCGTAGTGATAGCCGATATCATCAAACTTAGCCTGATGTTCACTCTGAATCGCGCGCATTTGTCCTGCACCAGCACCGCAGCCTACACTTCGTCCTGCGTGGTGAAGGGCGATCATCGAGTAGTCCCAATCATCCACCATTTCACCTTTTGCTTTATGCGCTCCCCATGATGATCGCTCTACAAATTCGCACTTGTTTTTGCTGAGTAGTCTGATGATCGCTTCTCTAGTGGCAGCTCTATCGTTGACGGTGATAATCGTGGGAGCAACTGGCACAGCGGGTTTGACTTCAGTCGCTTTTGCTTCAGTAGTAAATTGTTCAGCCATTCTGGGTCAGTCCGTTAGTTCGTTAAGCGTCCGAGCTGGAGAAGTAAAATCAATACTGATAGAAATATTGGCATCTTTGACTGGGGTTTTGATCTTTGCTATCCCGGCGCTGTCGGTAACACCTGTAATCTTTTGACCATTTACAGTGGCAGTGAAATTTCTTCCGACTAGAGGTTGACCAGTCTCGCTATCAACGATGCTGAAAGTATGCCCATAGGTTTTCTGCAGTAAAAGCGGGAGTGGTGGCGTGAACGGTGCGGGAGTATGGGAGTCGCCGATGATCACCGTACCCGAGCCACCAATAACCACGTCGCCGTGTGTGCCGACGGTTCCCACCAGAGCGGCATTCTTGCCATTGATGAACACCGTCGCAGACACTGCCGAGTCCAAAGCGCTGCCGCAGGTGCAAGTGTCGCCTTTCCTTGCGGCTGCGAGGCCGTCAAAAAACACATCGGGAGATCCGGACGCAATGGCTTTGGGCCCGTGCCCAGGCATAGGGCAACTGGTGGGGTCAGTTATGCGTGCAGCTGGCTTTGCCATGTATGACTTCCTGTCTACGATTTTTCCAAGGGCGACTGTATCAGAGTTGCGTCGAGCAGTGGCTCAAGGCATCGCTCTGGTTGGCGTATCGGCAACCGCTTTTTGAATCGCCTATGGTTAGGCAGAGGTCGTTGAGCGTCAGCTTTCGGCCAGAAGCAGTCAGTCATACATGACGATTATCAACCCCGAGCAGGCATGCGAAAATCGAGGCTGGCAAACAATAAGCTATCGTCAAGCGCCATCAGTTTTTCCTATTATGGAGATACTGCCATTGAGATGGTGGGTGTGCCCGCGGTCTTCATGTTGAGGAAGCTCTGCAAGCCCAGGAAGCGCAAACCACCAGTTGAGATTTCAGCTAGTCAGCCTTCACAACAGGCTCAACTTGTGCGGGGGTTAGCGGGGTAAGCTCAATTGCTAATGCTGTTTTGGCGAAAAGCTTGTTAATCAACGCTGCGAGCCGAGGGGAATTCGAGTCGCTCGAAATCGCTCGACAGGCGTCAAGGAAGTGCTGGGTCGCCGTGCCGAAGTGAGCGTCGTAAGTCGACCGTTGAAGACACATTTCAATCATCCGCCGCATGAACTGACGCAGCGTGTCTACTTCCATACTTCGTATTGCAGCATCGAAATCCGCTACCGTAGCCCGCTTCATGGCCACCTCCTGTAATGTCCCCCAACCCCGGTTATTGATGATGTCGAGACAAGCGTCGACTATGGTTGTGCTCGCTTGGGTCCGAGCTTTGGCAGCATTTACAGCTGCCTGAATATCAGGATGGATCGGGTTGTTGAACGGGTTGTCATCCTCGACGTACTGGTAATTCTCCTCCTCGAAGGCAGTTATCCACGCATTGATGATTGCATGGCCAAGCGCTTGCCCCTCAGGGAGCTCGCAGAGCGTGTCAAAGAGCTGGGTCGCGATGTAGGGGTCCAGCAATTCGGCGCAGGCGGGGAACTGACCGGCTTGAGCCAGCAGATCGGCATCGCTTAGCCGATGGTCCCAAAACGCCCGCTTTAAGAAGTCGTGCGCAGTCTCCCTGGTTTGTAGCGACTGCGTCCCAGCGATGAGCCGGTCAATGATAGTCTGAACACGCTCCGCGTCGAACAGTCCGGACTCCAAAAAATCGACGAGCACTTTCTCGAACTCGTCGCAGCAGTGAACGCCGAGCTCTTCCATAAGCAATCGCCAACTGTCCTCGAGCTTCTCCTGCTCAGTCAGCTCTGCGTTATCGTCCCGGCCGAAATGCATCCAGTCTGGATTCGCCACGTTCAGCGCGAATTGGAAATCGGGCCCGTCTGGAATACCGCGGTAGTGGATCGCGGAAAACAGGACGATCGACGGCACCACTCGCGCCAGGATCGCTTGGTCCAAATCTCGACCAGCCAAAATCTGGTTGGCGGTTTTCACCACCTTGCCCACTATACGGATGTTGGTGAGCCCGCAGATCGCAATGGCTCGCTCCAGCCCCTGCGCGTATTTCGATGGCGTCAGCTTGATGGCTATCGAAAACGCCTCCTCCGGGGAGGTCATTAGCCTGACTTCCTCGTCGATGACCTTTTCGCGGAAGGTCTCCCACAGCTTCGCCTGGCCGCCATCCGTGGATAGCTGGTCGTCGTTCAACACTAAGAGAAACCTCACGTTGAACTGCTTGGAGTAGTCGTCGATGAAGCCCAAGACCTCGTCGATACCGAGCTTAGTGTGCTTGCGTTCAATGTCGTCGATGACTATTAGCTTGTCTCGAAGCACGACCGGGGCCATCAACAACACGTTGAGGTCCTTGAGGGCGGCCATCGCCTTATAGTGCTGCGAAGCCGCGGACATGCTTGCGTTAAAGAGGTTTTTAATACCGTCGAACACGCCGCCATGAGACTCAACGCCGGGAATTGCCGACTCGATCAGTTTGCGCTTCATTTGGTCGACGCTCGAAAGACCAAACAACGACACGTAGAGAGCCTTCTTGGCCTTCTCGTTGGCAGAGGCAGTTCTGACCTCGTTCCACAGATGCGTCTTGCCTGTGCCCCACTTCCCCGACAGCGCTATGACCCTGTTGTCGTCCTGCCCTAACAAGCGGAGCAATCGTTCTTTCGTTTTTGATAGAGACATACTCTCCTCCTTTGTTGAACGCAAAAAATCGCCCTTGTCGATTTATGCTGATGCTAAACGCTGCAATGCCTCTAAAGACTACCCTCCCGAGCGGCAGCTTTCGGCCAGTAGCGGACAGTCGCAGTGGGTCGAAAAGTAGCCGCTCCGCCAATCTTCGGGCCATTCACCTTTTGAACTCCAGCATTAAGGGAGGTGGTGGGCGAATAAAGCGGCCCATCTCAGGGTCACCGGCAGACTTCGCAATAGAGAGCCGCCGTAGCAAGGGGGCCAAGGTTGTTGGCGTTGGTGCCTCGCTATTTTTGGGGCTATTCAAACCTAAAGCCTGGCTTTCGTTATGCTGGACAACTATGCACCATCGCGCTTCTAATCGAAGATGGCATTTTGATGATAGAACACTGACCAAATCAGGGAGGATAGGAAGATGCCGACGAAAACCGCCGAAGATTTTCTCGCCGCGCTAGCGGACGAGCTTGCAATCAGTGAATCACGATACGAGCAGGCGCGCCGTAGCTATGCGTCACTTGGTGATTGGCTCCACCGTCCAGAGTCCACCGTCGTCAAGTATGATCCGCAGGTTTACGTGCAGGGGTCCTTCCGGCTGGGTACGGCGATTCGTCCTTTGAATGATGAGGAGGAGTACGACGTCGATTCTGTCTGTTTGCTTCGCACCCTCGGAACGAAGGATCTTACTCAGAGCGAACTGAAATCGTTGGTTGGCGACGAGATAAAAGCCTACCGCAACGCTCAGAGCATGATTAAGCCCGTGCGCGAAGGGCGCCGCTGCTGGGTCCTGGACTATGCGGATGGTGCTCAATTCCATATGGATATCGTTCCCTCTGTCCCTAACGCAGCCCGCCAGCGCCTGTTGCTTGAAACTCGCGGATTGGACTTGAGATGGTCTGAGACAGCAATGGTTATCACCGACATCGAGTCGCCTGTTTATAAGGTGCTCTCGGATGATTGGCAACGCTCGAACCCTAAAGGATATGCCGAGTGGTTCAGGCAGCGGATGGGCGAACTATTCGAACGACGTAGACGGGCGCTGGCGGAATCTATCAAAGCTAGCGTAGAGGATGTTCCAGACTACAGAGTTCGGACGCCTCTCCAGTCTGCCATTATGATCTTGAAGCGCCACCGTGACGGTATGTTTGAAGGGCGGTATGACGAGCGCCCTATTTCGGTCATCATCACTACGCTTGCCGCTCATGCATATAACGGCGAAGAAAAAATCGCCGATGCTCTTTACGCGATCCTTTCGCGAATGGATCAGTTCATTGAGCATGACGGGAATCATTGCATCATTCGCAATCCTTCCGACCCCCTCGAAAATTTTGCAGATAAGTGGCCTGAGCATCCTGAACGGGAAGCTGCATTCTTTGAGTGGCTGCAACAGGCCCGCCAAGACTTCGAAGCGCTAGCGGGCCAAGTAGAGAGACGTCGCTTAATCGAAAGCATTCAGCCCCGCATGGGAGCAGTGGCGGACAGAGCTGCCTTACGTCTCGGGCCACCTCCAGGTACCATGCTACATCCCGCTACGTCCGCGGCCGCAGTCGGTGCTGCAGCCGCTAGTACTCCGGTATTTCCGAACACCCGTCGGGAGCCAACTTCGCCTCGGGGGTTTGCTTGATTTGGTGGGCGGAGCAGCCTGGCCGTGCGCAGTCCGAGCGTGCCGCTGTTTCGGACTTGGCCGATCAGAACCCGTGGCTCGTGAGCATAACCTGGCGGTTTGCGGCCGACTTACAGATTGCTGCTGACTTCGATCTGCAAGTCGGTGAGCGGATAATTCCGTTGACACTCACCTACCCCGAGTTTTTTCCGGATACAACTCCTTCGGTTGTCCCGCGGGATGGAGTTCGTTTGTCGGGCCATCAATACGGTGCATCTGGCGAGCTTTGTTTGCAGTACCGTCCTGACAATTGGACGCCAGAGATCACGGGCGCCATGATGATCGAAAGTGCTTATCGCCTGCTGTCATCCGAGCATGAGACCGGTGAACCTGCACTTTCTGAGCACCGAACCCTTCCGGCTCAGAGAGCGAGAAGCGCAGTGTTTCGCTTCCTCTACTCGCGCAACGTATGGGCCGGCTTGTCTATGGTCGGAGAGGGACATGTGGTCGATGCTGAAATTCAGGAGCATTATTACGCCGGTGTCGGTGCGGCCCAACTTTCGCGTATTGGTTCTGCAGATGCTTCTATATGGGTCGAACCAAATAAGCGTGGATATGGGGCTAGTTCATTAGCGGCTAAGGTGGTCCGTTTACCTGAAGGCGCACCAATCGTTTGTCATACTCTCGACAATCTGGTGGCGCTCCTTGAGCGTCACGGCTTCGAATCTTTGGCCGCCGAGCTATTGCAAGGGTCTGGCTTTATAGGGCTCATCATCTTTAATGGCACTACCATCGTGGTCCCAATGGTCTTCGGTGAAGTTGGATCTCGGAAGCTGCTCATCTATGACCAAGTCTTTGCTGAGCTTGATGGCGTGCGCCTCGACCCAGAGTACGCTCGGCTCAAAGCAGCGAGAGTTGCAGTGGTTGGCTGTGGTTCCGTCGGGTCTAAAGTCGCTGTGCACCTTGCCCGATCTGGTGTCGGACGGTTTGTACTCGTCGATGGAGACGTGCTTGCCTCAGGCAACCTGGTCCGAAACGAGCTCGACTGGCGGGCGGTTGGTATGCATAAGTCGCAAGCTCTAACAGTCCGGCTTCAGGAGGTCAGCAATGAGTGCGAAGTACTAAGTCGCACTACAGTCCTGGGTGGACAGGAGAGTAGTGGGGCAACTTCTGCGACGATGGGGTACATCGCGGACTGTGATTTGATCATTGATGCCACCTCTGATCCGGCGGTCTTCAACCTATGTGCGTCCATTGCACGTAGGGCGAAGAAACAGATGTGCTGGGCTCAGGTATTCGGTGGGGGGGCTGGTGGCATTGTTGTTCGCCTACGGCCAGGGATAGATCCTACTCCTCTCACCGCCCGGCAGCGGATCGAGGCCTGGTACGCGGAACAAGGTATCGCGTGGCCTGACGACGGCACCTCACAGCCTTACTCGGCGGTTGATGGTACAGGAGGGCCTTTGATTGCTGATGACGCAGATGTTTCTGTTATTGCAGCACACTTGTCTCGTTTTGCCATTGACCTACTTGCCCGCCCCGACACGACGATTTTCCCTTTTTCCGCCTACCTCATTGGAATGGCTGATAGGTGGATATTCACCGCGCCCTTCGACGTGAGACCAATCGACCTCGGGGCAAGCGACGGCTGGGACACAGAGGCGCAGGCAGGTGATTCCGAGGCTTTAAGCCAATTTATAGCGGACCTGTTAGCCGGAGCGAGCGATGCAGGTTGAGATCGCTGATCACGTCAAGGGCAAATTGCGAGGGGCGCTGAAAGCCGCTGGTAGCCGGGAAATTGGTGGTGTGCTGATGGGGGAGCAGATCGCGCCAGGTCATTTTCGGGTCGTCGATTTATCGATTGATAGTCAGACTGGCGGGCGCGCTCATTTTGTCCGTAGTTCGGAGGCCCACGCAGAAGCACTGAGTGCCTTCTTTCACGAGACGGGCCATCAATACGATCGATTCAACTACTTGGGAGAATGGCACTCCCATCCTCGTTTTGCCGTAACACCCAGCACTCAGGACGTTGCCTCAATGATCGATTTGGTTGAGGGGGAACGGGGAATCGAGTTCGCAGTATTGCTGATCGTCAGGTTGCGCTGGTGGCGCATAATTTCCTGCTCCTGCACCCTGTTTTGCCGAAGCGCTAACCCTTCGCCAGTCGATATTTTGGAGTAATAACGTAGATGAATTATTTCGTGCGGTCTTTTATTGACTGGATCTTCAGGAGACGATCGGCGGGTGTAACACTCGTAAAAATTGGGGTGCCACTTTTTGCTGTTGTTCTGGTAGGACTCACGGTCGGTGTAACGATACCCACATCCCAGGGGCCCTTTATTTTCAGTTGGGACTCGGCTGGCGGTACTGGCGCGCTAAGCTGGGGAGTGTTCGTTATAGCGAGCTTCATTGTCCTGTTGGGGGCATTCCTGATCATTCGCGACATCCGTCAGGAGAGTCGCATAAAAGTCATCGTCATTGAGGCGAGAGGATTGCGAGATTGGCAGGGGCAGCCATTGGCATCGGCAGTTCCTTCCTCAATACCGGGACGGCGTGAACAGGTGATAGTCGAGCTAAGGCAAGGGATAGTAGATGGTCAAATCGCTAGCCCTGATGCGGCAGTACGCCGCCTTACAAGTCTGCCTGATGATATCGCTCGACGTTGTGATGGGTTGGACAGGTCGGATATCTCCTTCGTGCTCGGTGGGCTGGCTCCGGTACCATTTCTTTTTCTACTTGGCGTGATTGTCGACGATGAATCCCGAACGTTCATCATGGACTGGGATCGGACACTGCATGCGTGGCGCGCGCTTACTGATGAAGATGATGGCAATCGTTTCATTGTTGCAGGGCTGGATGCTGTCAACGCGACTGTGAAGCGAGTGGCGCTTTGCGTGTCTGCTTCATACGATGTCCTTGAGGCTGATGTGCGTATTGTTGAAGCTGGCGTTCCAATCATCAAATTAGAGTTGGAAGGGCGCAACACCAATTCGCACTGGTCCGAGACGAAGCAGCAGCAGCTCGCGCAGCAGTTTCTAGATACTGTGATGTCTCTGGCTCAGCAAGGTGTCACCGAAATTTCCCTATTTCTGGCGGCACCCGCGAGTCTCACGCTGCGGTTGGGTACGCTCTATGACAAACGTAATCTTCCTCTTATTGAAGTTAACCAGTATGAGCAGGGCGATCCCAAGCGATTTCCCTGGGCGGTTAGGATGCCAGTGGCGGGATTACCCCATGCTGAGTTGACACAACGATAAGTTCAAGGAGCGCCCACCGATAGTAGTGGCGGCGCAGGTGGGCGGTGGTGATAGGCAGCCTTTGGCCGCTAACTGCCGCTCTGACCATCCGCTTCCGGCCAGAAGCGGGCGCTAATCAGCTCAATCCGACTCAGAGCAATGCAATAGCACTCATTGAATAGTTGTAATTCCAAAGACCTGGGGGTCGGCACAAAAAATATGAGAGTGGGCTTGATACGCGGCAAGCACGTTAAATCTCTCAAGTAGGTTCATAACATTATGATGATGCTGTGCCGAGAATTCCATATTGAACGACTTTACTTGCTCCCTCATCTGTGTCGGGACCTCCACAAGGGTCTGCTTTGACAAGTTGACGACATTGAATGAAGCAAATGCACTCCGACTCAAGTTAAAAAGAAACATATTGTGATTGGGGTCATTAGTTCCTTGAAGATAACCTGTATCAGGTATAGCAACTCGACAGCCAGCAATGTCATCAAAAGTCGCTACTATGACATGGCCCATGTGACCTTCTGACTCAATAATCTTCTCGACGGACGATTCCAAAATACTTTTCGTGCCGCCAGGAGGAATCATTAACGCCAGAAAAATAATCTCCAGCCACTGGAAATACTGATCACTCGTCACCCCAAACTCTGCGCAAACAGCAGCTAGGTGAGGCTTTGTTCCCGTACGAATGTCGCAGAAATCGGCTAGCAAAATAGGATCAGTTGGGTACAACCCCGCAAGCCCCTTAAACATATCAATTGTTCGAGCAATAGAATATGGGTTTCTTATCCACCCCATGAACTTTGATTTGAATACTCTTTCAGCGGCGCCCCTCAAAACATCACCTCCGGAATTGACCTTTGACTCTGAAATAAGAAGGTCAGCAGCTGGAGCTAGATCCGCTTCAAATCTCTGAAAGAAACCCTCTAGATTTTTTCTTAGAGATGAGTTCTTTACATCAAAACTAAACAAATCATCAAAAGAGAGATTTCTCTTTATTCTAACGCCCTCTGCATTAGTTAGGCGGACAATGCTATTGTCTCGATCTACAATTTCAAATTTGTAGATTCGCTGCTTATCCTTTGGTCTGCTCTCGTCGATGCAATTACTACGTTGCTCGGACTGAGAGATAAAATGCTGATTCCTTGTTAGATTCTCCATAACCTCTCCTTATGCCGGCGACCTACGGGACGCGCAAACAATATCCCTGAACCCACTATCACGCCAGATCATTGAAAAAGTAGAGGCTTTTATTTCAGGCATTGACCGGCCGCTTTTGGCCGTAAGCGGTCTTTTCCAAGCGTCCGCTACTGGCCGATAGCAGACACTCCCAACGAAAAGAGGAGACGGATTTATTTTCAGACGAAGAGCTCGCTTCTCTTGGCCAGTGAAGGCACTGTGATAGCATGCGTCCGCCCCCCGGATAGGGGGATTTTTTCTACATCCCGCAAGGAATATGCCCCGTGAAAGACTTCGTCATCAGCGTCAACAACACCGTCCTCTATCTCTCCCTGGCATTCATCTGGCTGGTCGCTATCGTCGCGATTTTCACCAGTGGGTTCTTGCCGGCGCTGGGTATCTTCGTGGCCGGCACCCTGTGCTGGTGCATCATTTCCGGCTTCTGGTTCGTCCAGTCGGCGACCTACGAAGAACTGCGCAAACTGAACGCCAGCAAAAACTGAAACATCAGGGTGGAGCCGTAATTGCCCCGCCCTACCCTGAGCGCTTGGTTCCGTGCCAAGCGCTTCTCTCTGCTGCGAACTACTCGCACGCACCCGCCTTCTCCGACCTCTAAATAGCTTCGCCCTTTCCCTTTCGGCCGATGAGGGACGGGACTGTTTTCAGGAAATAAGCCCTCACCTTTGAGCGCTTAAACAGGTCCGTTTAAAGCAATCCGCCGTAACTTCCCCAAGGCTACAACGCCTTGCGTCATTGCCTACGACTACGCCAGAATCCGCCGGCTTGTGCGCCTGGCATGCGGCTTTTATCGTTCTGGGGTCACTGAAAATCAGTGATCGGGTTTGGTAGCCCGGTATTTCCAGGCGCATAGCGCCACCTCTTTGCAGGGATCGTTCTCGTCTCTGCTTTTTTATGGTGGCCGTGCGCAGGGCTTCTTCGGAAGCGCCGGGTTCCTGGACCGGTCTACCAACCTGAGCATGGCCACCACCTTACGTTTGGTAGCGAAGGGTGATGGCTCCTAGATTGCTTTCCAGGAGATACATCATGATCAAACCAACACCCAACCCACCCGAAACCGACCCCACTTCCCCCTACGAATCCCCCAACTCCAAAAAACTCCACGACGCCGCCGAGCGTGCGCTGGATCATTACCTCTTCCCCGCCGCCGGGATCATGTCGTCCTTGAACGAGCCCGAGCGGATGTACCTGGCCAATCCGAAATTCAACACCGAATGCCTGCTGGCCAATGCCAGCGAAAACCTGGGGGCGGCCAGTGAGATGCTCAGCAATTTCGCGGCCACGCTCGATCCGTCGCGTCGCAAGACGGCGATCGGTATTGCGCAGTTGGTGATGATTGCCGAGCTGGCGGTGAATCAGGCGCTGGATCACGTCGAGGTCGCGTAACTAGGCGATGGCTGTAGGAGCCGTTCGCGGCGGCTTCTATAGCGCGATTCGTTGAGTCTCCCGCTGCTGCAGGAAAAAGCGCGGCTCAAAAGGTTATGGAATGCAAAACAGCCCGGGCCGACACCCTCGTCAACGACGAAGGCGTCGGCCCGGGCTGTTTGCGTTTCAGTAAAGGGCGTTGAATTCGAACCACGAGGCCTTGATCCAATTACTGCATCGAATGCACATATGAACTGCAATCAACCCGACTAGTGCTCCCTACGCAGGCCTTTAGACTCTCCCCACGATCAACGTAAGGGAGCGTTCAAAATGGTCACCACCGCCGTCATCCATCAAACCGGTGAGCCTCAAGTCATTCAGCTGGAGCAATCCACCGCGCAAACACCCGGCCCCGGCGAGGTCTGGCTTGAGCAGTTTGCCATTGGCGTCAACCCGCTCGATTTGAGCCAACGTTCCGGTGCCGCGCCGTTGGCGTTGCCTTCCGGGCTGGGGCTTGAGGGCGCCGGGCGGGTTGTGGCGGTGGGGGCCGATGTGACGAACGTGGCGGTCGGCGACCGGGTCGCCTATGCCACGGGCCCTGTCGGCGCCTATGCCAGCGCCCGCCTCTACCCGGCCAATCGGCTGGTGAAGATTCCCGACAGCCTGAGTTTCGAGGACGCGGCGGCTGTGCTGTTCAAGGGCATCACCGCGCAGTATTTGCTCAAGTCCACTTACCCGGTCGGGCCGGGTTCGACGGTGCTGATCTACGGCGCGGCTGGTGCGCTGGGGCAGATCATGGTGCCGTGGGCGAAGCATTTGGGGGCGTTGGTGATTGGTGTGGTGTCCAGCGCCGAGAGTGTCGAGCGGGCCCGGTTGGCGGGTTGTGATGAGGTGTTGGTGTTCGAGGCGGCGACGCTGGCCGACGCGGTGGCCGACCTCACCCAGGGCCAGAAAGTGGATGTGGTGTACGACCCGATTGGCCGGGTGTCTTTCGAGGCGTCGTTGAATTGCCTGCGCCCGCGCGGGTTGCTGGTGTCGTTCGGCATGGCGTCGGGGGCGCCGGCGCCGGTCGAGATCAGCACCCTGAATGCCAAGGGTTCGCTGTTCCTGACCCGCCCCTCCCTCGCGGCCCACACCGCCACGCCGGAGGAATACCAGCA
>Ga0182006_1001575_pt1 | contig 13602 bp, 9 predicted proteins | sample Sormic07211104_1_FD_123022 | JGI IMG/M metagenome (GOLD analysis project Ga0182006, IMG submission 123022) | Rhizosphere microbial communities from Sorghum bicolor, Mead, Nebraska, USA - 072115-104_1 MetaG | ecosystem: Host-associated > Plants > Roots > Rhizosphere | place: USA: Nebraska...
ACTTAATATTGATGAATGGCAAGGGAAAACAATGCTTAAACTCGAAGATGTGAAGTTGGCCATAGTGGGTCTCGGTTATGTGGGCTTGCCGCTGGCGGTTGAGTTTGGCAAAAAAATGCAAGTGGTTGGTTTTGATATCAGCCAGCGACGAATTGAAGCGCTGAAAGCCGGTCATGACGCTACTCTCGAGGTGTCTGATGAAGAGTTGCAGTCCGCATCAGGATTAAGCTTTAGCTCCGCGCTGGATGAGTTGTCTGCCTGCAACGTATTTATTGTTACCGTGCCTACGCCGATCGATGAACACAAGAGACCGGACTTGACGCCCTTGGTTAAAGCGAGCGAGTCCATTGGTCGTGTTCTGAAGAAAGGCGATATCGTTATTTATGAATCAACGGTCTATCCTGGCGCTACCGAGGAAGACTGTGTTCCGGTATTGGAAAAAGTTTCCGGTCTCGAATTCAATGTTGATTTTTTTGCAGGCTATAGTCCGGAGCGCATAAATCCGGGCGATAAAGAGCATCGTGTAACTACCATTAAAAAAGTTACAGCGGGTTCAACCCCAGAAGTCGCCGATCTTGTCGATGCGCTGTATAACACCATCATTATTGCTGGCACTCACAAGGCCAAGAGCATCAAAGTTGCCGAAGCTGCAAAAGTTATTGAAAATACACAGCGCGATTTGAATATTGCGCTGATCAATGAGTTGGCATTGATTTTCAATAAAATGGGTATTGATACCGAGGCCGTTTTGGAGGCCGCCGGGACGAAGTGGAACTTCTTGCCATTTCGTCCGGGCCTGGTAGGCGGGCATTGCATCGGTGTAGATCCTTACTACCTGACGCACAAGGCTCAGTCTATTGGTTACCACCCTGAAATCATTCTGGCCGGTCGCCGTTTGAACGACAGTATGGGTGCCTACGTCGTCTCTCAACTAGTCAAGGCAATGCTCAAGCGCAAAATTCATGTTGATGGTGCACGAGTGTTGATTATGGGGTTGACGTTTAAAGAAAACTGCCCTGATCTGCGCAACACCAAAATCATCGACATCGTAAATGAACTCGCTGAATTCAATATTGTTGTTGATGTGTACGACCCGTGGGTAGATGCGGCTGAAGCAGTTCATGAGTACTCGATTACTCCTATCAGTCAACCAGAGGTCAATTCCTACGACGGTATTATTCTGGCTGTGGCACATAACGAGTTTTCCGCGATGGGCGCTGAGAGCATCCGGAGCCTGGGTAAAGCCGAACACGTTCTCTATGACCTCAAGTATCTGCTGGATGCCTCTCAGTCAGATCTGCGTCTGTGATCCTCAGGGTCTGAGAAGACCCTGATTCGTTATCACTGACATAAAAATGCCAAGTCGAGAATTACATGATCCGTTTCGAGAAAGTCAAAGCTGAAATTCAACAGTCTCCCAAGGTTTGGTTGATCACAGGTGTCGCCGGATTTATCGGCTCCAATCTATTGGAGACGCTGCTGCAGTTGGATCAGCGGGTTGTTGGGCTCGATAACTTTGCGACCGGGCATCAACGTAATCTCGACGAAGTGCAGTCGGTAGTGAGCCCGGAGCAATGGGCACGATTCGTACTGGTGACCGGCGATATCAGAAATATTGAAGACTGCAGAAGGGCGATGACTTTTGATGCGGCCACTGGTATCCCGGTGGACTACGTACTGCATCAGGCGGCGCTTGGGTCCGTCCCTCGTTCCATCAATGATCCCATTACCACGAACAGCACTAATATTGATGGCTTTCTGAATATGCTGGTCGCGGCGAAAGACGCACAGGTGAAGAGTTTTACTTACGCAGCCTCCAGCTCTACCTATGGCGATCACCCGGGACTGCCTAAAGTTGAGGGTGTTATCGGAAAACCGCTTTCTCCTTATGCCGTCACGAAATATGTAAACGAACTGTACGCTGAGGTTTTTTCCAGCACCTACGGTTTCAAAACCATTGGTCTTCGTTACTTCAATGTGTTCGGCAAGCGTCAGGATCCAAATGGCGCCTATGCAGCAGTTATTCCCAAGTGGACTGCGGCCATGATCAACAACGAGGAGGTTTTCGTTAATGGTGATGGGGAAACGAGTCGCGATTTCTGCTTTGTAGAGAATGCGGTCCAGGCCAATATTCTGGCTGCCTGTGCGAGCCCTGAAGCAAAAAACAATGTTTATAACGTCGCCGTTGGGGACCGTACGACATTGAATCAAGTCTTTGCTTGTATCAAGGGTGCTTTGTCCAATGTTGATGTCACGACTACGTCTGAAATGGTGTATCGGGATTTCCGTGCCGGTGATGTAAGGCATTCGCAAGCCAATATCGACAAGGCAAAGAATCTGCTGGGCTATCAACCTCTCTTCAATGTTGGCGAAGGTATGTTGAAAGCAGCTGACTGGTACGTTTCGTTCTTCGCAAGAAGTTAACTCTTGTGATTAAAGAGATCTGTGCTATTACAGTTTTGGCAAACAAACTTTGCATGTTTGTTTTGCTGTTCAGCTTGGCCCGAATGTTAGGGGTTGAGTTGTACGGCGTATTCTCTTACCACTACGCGATCGTAACAGGCATCGCGACTGTGGTGGGTGAGTGCTTGAGTGTGGCGCTAAGTCGCTATGCGGTAATGAATGCCGAAAATGTAAACTACAGGACTTCCTTGAGTCTCATGGCATGGGGCGGCATCGTTGTGGGTGCCCTCTGTGTCATTGTTTTTTCAGTGTTCCCGGCCCCCGCGTCCTCCTATGAGCTGAGTGCTGGCTACTTGATGGTCGGCGCGTTTTTCCTCGGGTTTGCCTGTGTTTGCAATTTGACCATAACCGGACTGATGTTCTCGCTTAACACCTCCGGAAGGTGGGTGGCTGCGTTGGCCGCTCATGGGCTGCTCGGATTGCTCCTGGTGCTGGCTATCGCGAAGGTTGAAGGGCGTATAGAGGGTGTCATTTTGACACTTGCACTCTGCACATTGATCGCTCCTGCGTTCGGTTTTTTTATGATAAGGGCGAACAGATTCAGCCATGAAAAAGGGGGAGGGCGTGAGTACTTCTCTTTTGCAAAGATGGCAACTCTGCTCTTCCGTTCTGGTGCGCCTGCCATCGCTGGAAGCATGCTTCTGGGGGCACCTGTTCATATCATTTGTCTGATGATATTTGCAAATTCAAGTTTGAATGTTTCTGAAGTTGGCTATTTTAATCTGTTTTTTCTTTTTTATATTCTGGTCACGGTTCTTCCTAGTTCGCTTGCTTCATATGCCATCGTCAAGCTGGCCGGCCACGGCACAAACTCCAGCAAGTTGTATTTGATGCTTGGTGTTGCAGTTTCGATTTGTTTGCCTTTATTCATGGTTCTGACGCAGAGTTACTGGTTATGTATTCTGGGCAGTAGTTTGTGCAGTAAAACCGACCTTCTGGCTTATGCGGTGTTGGCGGGAGGTCTTGGCCTTGTGACTACTATTATTACTCAGATCCTGCACAGCAAAAACCTGACCAAGGTTGTTTTTCTGGCTAGTTGCGTTTATGCGATCGTCTATCTGTCGTCGACGGTTTTTACGGGTATAAAGGGCGATATGTTGGCGATTGATCTTTTCAGGTCATTCATACTGGCTCTGGCTGCACAAATTGTGGTGCTTGCGTCCTTGGGTGGACGTAAGTTGCTGCAATGAAAAATATATTCGATTTGAGTCATGCTCACGCTATGCGCATGACGGTAAGTGATGTTGGGGCCAGTGTTGGACCTGGTGGTTGGTTCTGTTGCTTTAATTTTTTGAGTTAGGTTCATGGTTATATTACTGGTTTCGACATGTTTGCTGATTTTGATCGTTCAAATCATTTTGTGCCTGATATCCAAAAAATATCTGGTTGCGTTGTACGCAGTCTGCTATTCGGTGCCCTTCCTTGGGCTGGTAAGCAGTCTGTGGAGCGAGACCGTTACGCTTTGGCCGATCGGAGACTATAGTTTTTACCTTGATGAGCAGTTCGTATTCAGACTTTCGCTTGTCTGGTTTCTAGGCGTCGCGGGCGGGCTGACTGCCTACCTGTTGGGCCTTTTGGTGCCTGCCGAAAATTCTTCCTCGCGTCGCAATGCTTTTTTCTCGCCAATCGACTTCAAGTTGGCAGGACTGGTGTTTCTTTCAGTCTCGGTCTTCTTTGTTTTGTTCAGACTGATAAATGTGGAAGCGATGCTCGAGATGTTTGCGGGTGTTGAGGCTGTGGTGGTTTTTTCTATCATTGCGTTCACTGCATTGGCGTTTGCCTATCCATCATGGTACATGCTTGCCTTGTCGACGCTGCTGGTGATGGCTTATTCCGTTGCCAACGCGATGACCGGAGATCGGGATTTTGTTGTGTTGGTAGTGGCCTATGTACTGGGTTTGATGTTTCGCTACAGTCATCTTATCAAATTCAAAACATTGTTATGTGTTGCGGCTTTTATGCTGGTAGTTCTGAGCAGTGGCGTTATCGTTTCAATGGTGCGCATGGACGTTGATTTAACTACGGATAATATTGAACAATTCTTTTTGTTCAATTCCTGGAATGCAATCATCCTGCCGCTCGTCCAGCAGTTGACAGGCTTCTGGGATGGGGAGCACCTGCGGTACGGTCAGACCTATCTCGATATGTTTCTTTCGCTGGCACCTTCTCCTATCTATACGGCTTTCGGTGTAGTGAAGCCCATTACGGTGGATAACCCGGCCTACTGGTACTTCATTACCGGGATGGGCGGGATCCATGCCGCTGGTGTGGCGTTCGAAAACTTCGGCTTGTTTGGTGTATTCTTCAATGGGTTCATCAGCGTCTGTTTCTTGCGTTTTGTCGATTCGCGCTGGCGCGATGAAGACTTCTTGCAGCTTTTTCTGTATATGCTTTGTGCTGCATCGGTTATGCACTGGGTTTGGTATGGTGAAATAAGCTTGCTGAATGCGATGGTTTTTTATGTATTGTCATTTGGATTATTCTTCGCGATGAAACTCGTCCGGGTTTTGAAGTGAGTTTAAATATTTTCACTGGAGTGAGAGCGTAGGTATGTGCGGAATTGCGGGAGTTGTCGGGTGGAAGTTGGATCAGCAGAGCGCCTTTGCCGTTGGCAAAATGGTGGATGCGCTGATACATCGCGGGCCCGATGACGGAGCAGTTTGGTCAGATGCCGATAGTGGAGTTTCGCTGGGCCATCGGCGGCTTTCTATTCTGGAGTTGTCGGTACACGGAAGTCAGCCAATGGTGTCCGATAACGAGCGTTTCGTTATTGTGTTCAATGGTGAAATTTATAATTTCAATGAGTTGCGACAAAAACTGATTGACTCCGGTTTGACACGTATCTGGCGTGGTCACTCTGACACGGAAGTACTGCTGGCCGCGATCGAGGCGTGGGGTGTACAAACTACGCTCGAAAATCTGGTCGGCATGTTTGCATTCGCTGTCTGGGACAAAGTCAGCAAGACAATTACGTTAGCCCGGGATCGTATGGGGGAAAAACCCCTGTATTACGGTATTGTCGGTAACCGGTTTGTTTTCTCCTCCGAGTTGAAGGCAATCAAGGCGGCCTTTACTGATGATCTGCGCATTGATCGTCATGCACTGGCGAAGTTCGTCAGATTTGGCTATGTTCCAGCCCCTGAGTCTATCTACGAAGGTATCAAGAAGCTGGCGCCAGCCCATTATCTTACGGTGGACTCTTTTTCTTCCCTGCAGACACCTGTTTCATACTGGTCACTGGCGCAATCCAGTGCATTAAGGGATGAGTTGTCTCAGGCTAGTGATAAAGAAGTGGTGGACGTTGTCGGTGAAAGGCTGTCGGCTGCGGTGAAGTCGCAGATGATTGCGGATGTTCCACTCGGTGCGTTCCTGTCCGGTGGGGTGGACTCAAGCCTGATTGTTTCGTTGATGCAGTCGCAAAGCAGTTCTAGTATCAACACTTACACCATCGGCTTCAACGAGCCTGAGTTTGATGAAGCCCCTTATGCGAAGGCGATCGCCAAGCACTTGGGGACGAATCACACTGAATTTTATCTAGGTGCGGACGACGCCGTTTCGATCATTCCGCATTTGCCGGAAATTTACGACGAACCTTTCGCCGACTCCTCGCAGATCCCTACAATCCTGGTTTCCAGGATGACCAAGCAACATGTATCTGTTGCGCTGTCCGGGGACGGCGGTGATGAACTTTTTGCCGGTTATCCCCGCTACCAGATCACTGCCGGCTTATGGGCGCGTATAGAAAAGCTTCCATTGCCTGCACGCCGTGTCATGGCTTACTCACTTCGCTCGCTTTCCTCAAAAGGGTGGGACAACGTCTGCTCTGTTTTACCGGGTTCGGTACGAGCAAAAGTGAATGGTCGCCGCATCTACAGAATGTCCGAGTTGCTGGCATCCGAGAGTCTGGCACAGATGTACACCGGTTTGATGTCGCAGTGGCAGGCTGATGACAACGTCGTGCTGGGAGCTGGCGGTCAAGGTCAGGGCGCTATTTGCTGGGAATCGGCGGACGACTATATTGAGGAAATGCGTCGGTGGGACGTTTCTCAATATTTGCCTGACGATTTGCTGGTTAAAGTAGACCGCGGCGCCATGAGCACGAGCCTCGAAACCCGCGCGCCATTGCTCGATCATCGAGTTGCGGAACTGGCGTTTTCCTTGTCTTCAGACCAATTAATCAAAAATGGTGTTGGGAAATGGCCGCTTCGTGAGTTGCTGAAACGCTATGTACCCAATTCATTCTTCGATAGGCCGAAGGCGGGCTTCTCCATTCCCCTGGCGCAATGGCTGCGTGGGCCGCTTAGAGAATGGGCGGAAGAATTGTTGACGGAAGAGCGAATCAAGAGAGAGGGTTATTTTGATTGTCAGAAAATTCGTTCGGCATGGGTCCAGCATCAAAACGGAACCTACGATCGCAGTCTTCATTTGTGGAATATTCTAATGTTCCAGTCCTGGCTTGATAAAAATAGTCGTTAATTATATTGAGCAAAGGTGTTCTATGAAGATAGTTTTCAACGCGCTCTCTGCCCGACTTGGCGGAGGTCAGACATACCTGATCAATCTTTTTCAATTTGTTCCCGTCAACGAAGATCTTGAGATTGTTGTCTTCGCCCCGGCTTCACTGAAGCTGCCGGATCATCCCCGGATCCGTCGGGTTGAACCGGCCTGGCCCACAGAGAACCCGATTCTCAGGGCGTTTTGGGAAAAGTGGGCGCTGCCCGGTATCTTGAAGGCGGAAAAGGCCGACGTACTGTTTTGCCCCGGTGGGGTAGTCAGCACTCGTGCGCCTGCAGGCTGCAAGGTTGCGACGATGTTTCGGAACATGATCCCGTTTGATTTGCGCGTACGCAAAAGTATCCCGTTGGGGTTACAGCGCCTCAGGAACTGGTTGTTGAACCGCATTATGCTCAAGAGCATGTCGGAAGCTGATTTGACAATCTTCATCTCCAATTACGCGCGGAGTGTAATCGAGTCGCTGACCAAGGTGAAAAACGCCGTCACCATCCCCCATGGCATTGGTTCGGTGTTTCGAACTCACAGCGATAACCCCGTTCGCCCTGATTTTCTTCCGGTGGGTGATTACATTTTATATGTGTCGAGATTTGATGTTTACAAACATCATTATGAGGTTGTCAATGCCTACGCAAACCTCCCTCAGGAGCTTCGCGAAAGGTTTCCGCTGATTTTCGTGGGTGAAACACATCTGCCAGAGGCCGAGCGCGTAAAAGCTCTGATTTCTACACTTGGCCTGGAAAGTCAGGTGCTGTTATTGGGTGCTATTCCCTATCAGAGCCTTCCTCCTCTGTATCATCACGCCTATCTGAATCTCTTTGCTTCGTCCTGTGAGAACTGCCCGAATATTCTTCTTGAAGCTATGGCTTCCGGTAGGCCAATGATCTGCTCCAATGTAATGCCGATGCCGGAATTTGGAGCAGATGCTGCACTTTATTTTTCGCCGTTTGATTCAAAAAATATAAAAGATGTTCTCTCCGAGGCGTTAACGAGTCCAGATGTTTTGAAGAAATTGTCCACCGCGGCTGTAACGCAAAGTGACAAGTTTGATTGGGAAAATACCTCGAGAAAAACGTGGTTCGAGTTGCTGGCTTTGGCCGGACGCGCAAAGGGAAGTGTTTGATAGATGAAAATTCTTGTGGTGTCGCAATATTTTTGGCCGGAATTTTTTATTATTAATGATCTGGTCAGGAATTTGACTGCTCAGGGGCACGTCGTAAAGGTTCTCACCGGGAAACCAAACTATCCGGAGGGAGTTGTATTCGACGGTTACAGTGCTTCTGGATACCAGGAAGAAATCTACGACTCTTCGGTCAAGATCTGTCGCGCACCGCTCAGGCCTCGTGGTTCATCGGGCGCAAAAAACCTGCTGTTGAATTATTTATCTTTCGTCGTGAATGGGCTGAGATACTACCCGCGTGCAGTCAAAGGCGAAAATTTCGATGCGATCTTTGTATTTGCAATGTCTCCCATTACGGCGGCCATCCCTGCCATTTATCTGAAGTGGAAGCTCAAGAGCCATCTGACTATTTGGGTTCAAGATCTGTGGCCAGAGAGCCTGAGCGCAACGGGATTCATCAAGAACAAAACAGCGCTGCGTCTAGCGGGCTGGATGGTGAGAGGCATTTACGCGTTCGCCGATACGCTTCTGGTTCAGTCGCGAGCATTTCGTGAGCCGGTTTCCCGCTATGCTGACCCGGGTAAAATTGTGTATTACCCAAACTCCTATCAGGACGTGCCTCCAAGTACTGAGCAAACCCGGATTCCCGCGCCCTTGCTTGCAGAGCTCGAGAATCACTTCTGCCTCGTTTTCGCCGGAAACCTCGGGACAGCCCAATCGGTTGAAACCCTCGTCGAGGTGGCGGACAAGCTTCGCGGTTTATCCGGCCTTAAAATTGTTCTGGTCGGCAGCGGCAGCATGTTGAGCTGGATCGAAAGTCAGAAGCAATCACGAGCATTGGACAACCTCATCCTTGCCGGACGTTTCCCGGCGAGCGAAATGCCACATTTTTTCAGCCGGGCAGCGGGTTTGTTAGTGACGTTGAAGCAGAATGAGGCGTTCTCCTATACCATCCCCAGTAAGGTTCAGGCTTACCTGGCAGCAGGGCGGCCCATCATTGCTGCACTGGATGGCGAGGGCGCTCGCATCGTTCAGGAGGCTGGGGCTGGTCTGACGTGTCCGGCGCAGGACGCCGAAGGTATGGCGAACAGCATTGAACAACTTTTCCACATGACTCTGGAACAACGGGAATCGTTGGGGCAGTCAGGGCGAGCGTACTACCTCGAGCATTTCGAAATGGAGCGGCAAAGCCAGCGCCTGGTCGAGCTTCTCCACAGCAGGATTAACGAATTGAAAGGCAGGTCAAAATGAAGGTTCTTGTGTTAGGGGTCACCGGAATGCTGGGTAGCACGGTGTTCAGGCAATTCCACGGAAACCCGCACCTTGAGGTGTGGGGCACATTGCGCAACCCGAATGGCGCCAGATACTTTTCTGAAGACACCCACGCTTCGTTGATCAGTAATGTTGACGTGCTTGACCATGATTCCCTGGTTTCGGTACTGGCACGGGTAAAGCCGGATGTCGTCATCAACTGCGTTGGGTTGATCAAGCAGCTGGCTGATGCCAAGGATCCTCTGTCGGCTCTGCCGATCAATGCAATGTTACCGCACCGCATTGCCAAGCTGTGCGCGCTGTCCGGGGCTCGCCTGATTCACATCAGCACCGATTGCGTGTTCTCCGGTCGCAAGGGTTCATACACCGAAGAGGATATCTCCGACGCGGAAGATCTCTACGGTAAGTCGAAGTATATTGGCGAGCTACATGCCGAATCGAATGCGATCACCCTGCGGACCTCCATCATTGGCCACGAATTGGGAAGCCAGTATTCGCTGGTGGACTGGTTTCTTTCCCAGAATGGCGCCGTTAAAGGCTATGAAAAGGCCATTTTTTCGGGGTTGCCTACTGCGGAACTAGCACGTGTCATTCGCGACTACGTAATACCGAATCCGGAGCTTCATGGCCTTTACCATGTATCGGTGGCTCCGATTGACAAGTTGTCTCTTCTGAAACTGGTAGCGGAAGTTTACGAAAAGGAAATCGATATCATCGCGGACAGTCAACTTTCTATAGATCGCTCACTGGACTCCTCGAAGTTTCAGGCTGCAACCGGTTACGTTCCACCTTCATGGTTGGAATTGGTTAAATCGATGCGCGCGTTGCGTTGATCATTAAATTCAATCAGTTTTGGGTAGGTAGATATGTTTGATAATAAGGTTTTGATGATCACGGGCGGTACGGGCTCGTTTGGCCATACGGTGTTGAAGCGTTTTCTGGATACCGACGTAAAAGAGATTCGCGTATTCAGCCGTGACGAGAAAAAGCAGGAAGACATGCGCATTGCTTTGTCCAATGACAAAGTGAAGTTCTACATCGGTGACGTACGTGATCGCGATAGCCTTGATCAGGCCATGGTGGGTGTGGATTACATTTTCCACGCCGCGGCCCTGAAGCAGGTACCTTCCTGCGAGTTTTACCCGATGGAAGCCGTGCGTACCAACGTCATGGGTACCGAAAACGTTTTGAATGCGGCCATTGCTTCGGGTGTGCAACGTGTCGTTGTACTGAGTACCGACAAGGCTGTCTATCCGATTAATGCCATGGGTATTTCCAAGGCCATGGCTGAGAAGCTGATGGTTGCCAAGTCGCGGATGATCCCGGCTAAAGGCCCGGTGATCTGCGCAACCCGCTACGGTAATGTCATGGCTTCGCGAGGTTCGGTGATCCCGTTGTTCATCAACCAGCTGCAGAGCGGCGAGTCGCTGACTGTTACCGACCCGAACATGACACGCTTCCTGATGTCGCTCGAGGATTCTGTCGATCTGGTTCTGCACGCATTCGAACACGCCGAGCAAGGTGATATTTTCGTCCAGAAAGCACCTGCCTCGACAGTGGCGGACTTGGCGCAAGCGCTCAAGGAGCTCTTTGCTCGCGACAATACCGTCAAGGTCATTGGCACCCGTCATGGCGAAAAACTTTACGAGTCGCTGATCTCTCGCGAAGAAATGGCCAAAGCCCAAGACATGGGGCGTTACTACCGCATTCCTTCGGACAATCGTGACCTGAACTACAAGAAGTTCTTTGTTGAAGGCGAGCAGGAAATTTCCGATCTGGACGATTACACCTCGCACAATACTGAGCGTCTGGGTGTTGAAGGCGTGAAGAAACTTCTTTTGAACCTGGAATACATTCAGGAGCAACTTAATGCTTAAGGTCATGACGCTGGTTGGTACGCGACCAGAACTTATCAAGATGAGCCGCGTCATTGCCGAGCTTGATAAGCAGGTTAATCATGTGTTGGTTCACTCGGGTCAAAACTATGACTTCGAATTGAATCAGGTTTTTTTCGATGATCTCGAAATTCGCAAGCCTGATTACTTCCTGGGTGCTGCGGGCGATACTGCTGCCAAGACCATCGCCGAAGTCATTTCCAAGGCGGATGAAGTATTTGAGGCCGAAAAGCCTGATGCACTTCTGCTCTACGGCGATACCAATACCTGTCTGGCCGTCATTGCCGCCAAGCGCCGCAAGATTCCGGTGTTCCATATGGAAGCCGGCAACCGCTGTTTTGACCAGCGCGTTCCTGAAGAATTGAACCGCAAGGTGCTCGATCACCTCAGCGACATCAATATGGTCCTGACCGAGCATGCCCGGCGTTACCTGATCGCTGAAGGCATTCGTCCTGAAACCATCATCAAGACCGGCTCGCATATGGAGGAAGTGCTCGACTATTACATGCCGAAAATCCTCACTTCCGACGTGCTGGCGCGAGAAGGCCTGGAGCAGGACAAGTTCTTCATCATCAGCGCTCACCGTGAGGAAAACGTCGATACGCCGGAAAACCTTCGCGACTTGCTCAAGACGCTGCGAGCCCTGGCCGACAAGTACCAGTACCCGATTATCGTTTCCACGCATCCTCGTACGCGCAAGCGCCTAGAGGCGATAGGCGAATCGCTGGACCACCCTCTGATTCGTTTCTCGAAGCCATTCGGTCTGCTCGACTACATCAAGTTGCAGATGTCGGCGTTTTGCGTGTTGTCCGACAGCGGCACCATCACTGAGGAAGCTTCGCTGCTGAATCTGCCTGCCATTACTATTCGTAATGCTCACGAGCGTCCGGAAGGGATGGATGAAGGCACACTCATCATGAGTGGTCTGAAAGTGGAAGGCGTGCTGGATGCCGTACGTGTCGTGACCAGTCAGCATGATCGCAGCCAGCGGGTTATCCCGGTCGTGAGGGATTATCAGGCAGGACCTGTGTCGAAGCAGGTAGTTCGGGTCGTGTTGAGTTATACCGACTACATCAATCGTACTGTCTGGTCCAAATCCTGAGCGTCATCGAGGTTTGAAAAGTGCGTGCTTTATTGACAGGTGTTACGGGTTTCGCAGGTCGCGCGGTATTGGGTCGTTTGTTGGCCTCTGCTGATCTGGAACCGGTGGCAGCCATTCATGGGCACGCCTTGCCTGGCTGTACGGTTCGTTGCAAGTCGATATAAGCAAGACTCGAGAATTGCTGGGCTGGATTCCTCCGATCAGCGTCGATGAGGCGCTTGCGTCGACTGCCAATCACTACAAGGAAAGTCAGCGCTAAGCTGGCTTATGACAGTGCTGGTTCGGTTGCAGAATCGGTTTTGGCTGTTTCAGGAAGTTGACCTTTGAACACAATATGGTTGTTGGCGTTGGTGGTGGGTGTTTCATTCTTGGGCACCGGTGCATTGCGCAAATACGCATTGGCACGCAGCTTGATAGATATTCCCAATGCGCGTAGCTCACACTCGGTCCCGACCCCCCGGGGTGGCGGTGTGGCTATCGTCCTGAGCTTTCTGATCGCATTGCCAGTCCTGGCCTGGACAGATGCCGTCGCCTGGCCGATGGCGCTGGCTCTGCTGGGGGCCGGCGGCTGGATCGCGATCATCGGGTTTCTCGACGATCATGGGCATATTGCCGCGCGTTGGCGCCTGCTTGCGCATTTCGCGGCTGCCATCTGGGCATTGATCTGGATTGGTGGGATGGCGCCGATCAACCTGTTCGGCTACGAGTTCAGTCTCGGCTGGTTCGGATATGTCATCGGTGCGTTCTATCTGGTCTGGATGCTCAACCTCTACAACTTCATGGATGGTATTGATGGCTTGGCCAGCGTCGAGGCGATTTGTGCCTGTGTCGGTGCTTGCTTGGTCTACTGGATCGCAGGTCACACCAGCCTTGCGATTGCTCCCCTGGTGCTGGCGATGGCCGTATCGGGTTTCCTGGCCTGGAATTTCCCGCCAGCGAAGATTTTCATGGGCGATGCGGGCAGTGGTTTTCTGGGCATAGTGCTGGCGGTGATGTCGCTGTATGCGGCATGGACGAATCCGCTGTTTCTCTGGGCCTGGCTCATTTTGTTGGGCGTCTTCATTGTCGATGCTACCTTTACCCTCATTCGTCGGCTATTGCGTGGGGATAAGGTCTATGAGGCCCATCGCAGCCATGGATACCAGTATGCTTCACGGCAATATGGCAGCCATCGGGCGGTCACGCTGACAATTGCTGCGATCAATTTGTTGTGGTTAGTGCCAGTGGCTATATTGGTC
>Ga0182006_1001578_pt1 | contig 13521 bp, 10 predicted proteins | sample Sormic07211104_1_FD_123022 | JGI IMG/M metagenome (GOLD analysis project Ga0182006, IMG submission 123022) | Rhizosphere microbial communities from Sorghum bicolor, Mead, Nebraska, USA - 072115-104_1 MetaG | ecosystem: Host-associated > Plants > Roots > Rhizosphere | place: USA: Nebraska...
AACAGGGGTTCGAGTCCCCTAGGGGACGCCACGATTACCCGCTCTGCGGGATTTTATAAGGGTCATTCAATTATTGAATGGCCCTTTTGTTTGTCTGGCGTTTGGCCAACTCTTCTTTTTCCTTACACTGTGCTTCAGACCAGCGGTCATATTCATGACTTGCGGAATATTATTATGCGAATAATATTCTAGTCGTAATATTCGGAGGCAACGATGAACGATAAAAAAGCTCAAACCCGCGAACGCATCCTCAAGGCTGCCAGCGCTGCACTGATTCAGCGCGGCCCTGCGGACCCGAGCGTGGGTGAGGTGATGGGCGCAGCCGGCCTTACCGTCGGCGGCTTCTACGCACACTTCGAAAGCAAGGACGCGATGATGCTCGAAGCGTTCAAACAGCTGCTGGGCCGCCGTCGCGACTTGATTGCCGACATGGATGCCGATCTGACCGGCGAAGAGCGTCGCGCCTTGGTGGCTGCGTTCTACCTGTCGCGCAAACATCGGGATTCCAGCGAAGCGGCGTGCCCGATTCCGGCTTCCATTGGTGAGTTGGGGCGTTTGCCGGAATCGTTCCGCATCGCGCTGAACGAGCATCTGGAGATGATGGTCGCGCAACTGGCGGCCAGCCCTGAAGACACCGACAAGGCTCTGGCCGATGTTGCGCTGATGGTGGGCGGTCTGGCCCTGGCAAGAGCGCTGGGCCCGGGAGAGTTATCCGATCGATTGCTGCGCGCCGCCAAGTCGGCGGTGCGTTGACCTGAAGGCAACACGCCTGAGGAGAGAGCGATGAACGCGTTGAAGTGGGTTCGTGGCGTCAACGGTACCTTGGGCTGGTTTGCACCGAAACTGGTGGCAAGCAAAATGCTTCTGGCGTTCATGACGCCTCGCGCGCTACCGCTGCGGGATTGGGAGCTGCCGCTGCTGGCCAGTTCCGAGCGCATTACTCTGCGTTTTGGCCTGTCGGCGCTGCGCTGGGGCCAAGGCCCTACGGTGTTGCTGATGCACGGTTGGGAAGGGCGGCCGACGCAATTCGCTTCGTTGATAAACGCTCTGGTCGATGCCGGCTATACCGTCGTCGCGCTCGACGGTCCGGCCCACGGTCGCTCCCCTGGACGCGAAGCCAATGTGGTGCTGTTCGCCCGCGCCATGCTTGAAGCCGCTGCCGAATTGCCGCCGCTGCAAGCCGTTATCGGACACTCCATGGGCGGCGCCAGCGCGATGCTCGCCGTGCAATTGGGTCTGCGCACCGAAACCCTGGTCAGCATCGCCGCTCCGTCGCGGATTCTCGGTGTGCTGCGCGGTTTCGCGCGAATGGTTGGCATGCCGCCGCGCGCGCGCTCGGCGTTCATCCGTCAGGTCGAGCAGGACGTCGGCATGCGCGCCGCGACGCTGGATGTCGCTCACTATCAGTTGGATATGCCCGGCCTGATCGTGCATGCCGAGGACGACAATTTCGTCTCGGTCAAAGAATCGCAATTGATTCACGAAGCCTGGTTCGACAGCCGCCTGCTGCGCTTGGAGAGCGGTGGCCATCAGCGAGTGCTGGCCGACCCGCGCGTGATTGATGGCGTGTTATCACTGCTTGCCGGTCGCAGCCTTCAGGCGCGCCAATCGGCCTGAGCTCCGTTACACTGCCCCGGTTGAATACTTTGACCGGGAGTGGGGCATGGGCTGGGATCGGGCAACGCCGTTTACCATTGATCTGCAAGTAGGCGCCGAAGACATCGACGGGCTCGGGCACGCCAATAACGCGGTGTACGTGACCTGGCTCGAACGCTGCGCCTGGCGCCATTCGCAGCGCCTCGGCCTGGATCTGGTCGAATACCGGCGGCTGGATCGGGCGATGGCCGTTGTCCGCCACGAAATCGATTACCTGGCCGCCGCCTACGAAGGCGATGAACTGCAACTGGCGACGTGGATCGTCGACTGGGATCAGCGCCTGAAAATGACCCGGCATTTCCAGCTCAAACGCCCCAGTGACAATGCCACCCTGCTGCGCGCGCAGACCACGTTTGTGTGCATCGAACTGTCGACCGGCAAGCCCAAGCGCATGCCGGCAGAATTTATCGAAGGCTATGGCCCGGCGATCCAGATTGCAGAGGCGATGTAAATCTCACCCTGTGGGAGCGAGCCTGCTCGCGAAAGCGTCAGGTCAGTCACGCATGCATGAACTGACAGACCGTCTTCGCGAGCAGGCTCGCTCCCACAGAGAGATGTGTTGTCCTGCGGTTTTACGCGATATCCAGTAAACTGCCGCACGTTTTTCTTCAAGTAGTGTTTTCCCATGCAAATTGCTCTGGCGCCCATGGAGGGGTTGGTCGACGACATCCTGCGCGACGTGCTGACCCGCGTTGGCGGCATCGACTGGTGCGTGACCGAATTCATTCGGGTCAACGACCAGTTGCTAACTCCGGCGTACTTCCACAAGTTCGGCCCCGAGCTGCTCAACGGTGCTCGCACCGCGTCCGGTGTACCGCTGCGCGTGCAATTGCTCGGTTCCGATCCGGTGTGCCTGGCGGAAAACGCCGCGCTGGCCTGCGAGCTCGGTTCTGAAGTGATCGATCTGAACTTCGGCTGCCCGGCCAAGACTGTCAACAAATCCCGCGGCGGCGCCGTGCTGCTGAAAGAGCCGGAGTTGCTCAATCAGATCGTCGAGCATGTCCGTCGCGCCGTACCGGCGCACATCCCGGTCACCGCGAAAATGCGCCTGGGTTTCGACAGTCCTGACGGCTCGCTGGTCTGCGCCACGGCACTGGCCGAAGGCGGGGCTGAGCACATCGTCGTACATGCGCGTACTAAAATGGACGGCTACAAGCCGCCGGCGCATTGGGAGTGGATCCCGCGCGTGCAGGACGTGGTCAAGGTGCCGGTGTTCGCCAACGGCGACATCTGGAGCGTCGAAGACTGGCGCCGTTGCCGCGAAATCAGTGGTGTCGAAGACATCATGCTCGGTCGGGGTCTGGTCTCCCGCCCGGATCTCGCTCGGCAGATCGCCGCCGCTCGCGCTGGCGAAGAGGTCGTCGAGATGACCTGGGCCGAGCTGATGCCGCTGATTCAGGACTTCTGGCTGCAGGCCAAGGCGCAGATGACCGCGCGCCAATCGCCCGGTCGCCTCAAGCAATGGCTGGCCATGCTGACGCGCAACTACCCGGAAGCCGCCGAGCTTTTCACTGTTCTGCGCCGTGAAACCGAGCCGGATCAGGTCTCGCGTCTGCTCGGATTGCCGCTCGTCGAAGCCGCATAAAAAATCTCAAAATATTCTCTTGAAATCAAAACAGCGGTCCCTATCTAAGGGTTACGCGATGCCGAATTCGGGTCGCGGAGACACAAAACCTTGCTGATTGTTTTCAGGAGATTTGAATCATGAGTACTGCATTTTCTCTCGCACCACTGTTCCGTTCCTCGGTAGGTTTCGACCGTTTCAACGACCTGTTCGAAACCGCCCTGCGCAACGAGCCAGGCAGCAGCTACCCACCTTACAACGTCGAAAAACACGGTGATGACCAATACCGTATCGTCGTTGCGGCCGCCGGTTTCCAGGAAGAAGACCTGGACCTGCAAGTCGAGAAGGGTGTGCTGACCATCAGTGGCGGCAAGCGTGACACTGACGAAAGCGTCACGTTCTTGCATCAAGGCATCGCCCAGCGAGCCTTCAAGCTGTCGTTCCGTCTGGCCGATCACATCGAGATCAAGGACGCTGCCCTGCGCAACGGCCTGCTGAGCATCGACCTGCTCCGTGTGATCCCGGAAGAAGCGAAAGCCAAGCGCATCCCGATCAATGGAGCGCAGCAGCCGGCGTTGCAGCATTGATTCACGTGCTGACACACAATCGCCCGAACCGGCGATAAGCCGCTGAACGAAAGGCCCCGATACGTCGGGGCCTTTTTTGTGCGCGCAGAAAATCGATGCGGCGTTTGCCGCTGTTGTCGGGGCTCTTTACAATCTGCGCAGTTTTGCCGGCCCCCATTTCCCAGCGGTCGGCCTGGAGCCTTTTTTCATGGACGAGATTCAACAGCGCTGGCTGTGCGCGTTGTCCGCACCAATGGCCGCGCTCAACACCGGCGCCGGGTATGACGACCCGGCGTTCTGCAACGATCGTTACATCAACCTCAAGGAAAGTTGGGGTATCGATGATCGGCAACAGTTGTTCGACATGCTCGGATGGATGACCGACGACGGCCATGCCAAACACCTCAGTGCGGCCTATCTGGCGTGGCAGCGATGCCTGCCGAGTGAATGGCAGTCGTTGCTCAATGAGCTGAGCCCGCGCGAGCGCGTCCTGCATGAATTTGCCAGCCGTACCTTCGGCAGCTGTGGTCCCGGCGGCATCTTGTCCTGGGATTACGGCCGGATGGGCTTTCTGTTGCGCTGCGCCGTTCGTAATCAATGGATCGATCTGGCCGAGAGCAACTGGTTGCACAGTCGTCTGGCGTTGAGGGCGCAGTTTCATTACGGCAGCTGGATGGCTTACTTCAACGGCTTTCTGGTGGGACGAACCTTTTGGTGCTGCATGAGTAAAAGCGATGATGAACTGGCGGTCGAGATGAGTCGTGAGGGCACCAGCGCTTTCAACACCAGGATTGCCCGAGGTCTTGCGCAAAACATTCCAAAGTTTCTCGCTAATCTGCCTTGGCACATGGATATTGATCCGCCGTCTCGTCCGGCATCGCTTGGGGAGTTCGACTGGTCATGAGTTGCTGGATTCGACTGGGCATTGAACCGACTACTGACGAAACCCTGATTCGCAGCGCCTATCGCGCCCGTTTGCCGGCGCACCATCCGGAAACCGATCCGGAAGGTTTTCAAGCGCTACGCATGGCCTACGAGAGTGCCCTGCGTCTGGCCCGTGAAGAGGAGGAAGAGGCTGGAGACGAGATCGACGCTGCACAAGCCAATGTCGTTCGGGCGCCTCAAGCTTTCCTGGATTTCTGTGCGCTGCTGGATGATCCCGCGCGACGCTTCAACTACGCGGCATGGCAGGCATTTGTCCGGACGCTGGATGCCTTGTCACTGGAGGTTTTCGATGACCTCAACTGGGGCTTGTACCACCGACTGTCCGGCGCCGGTCCGTTGTCCTACCGTTGTGCGAATCTGTTGGCGCAACGCATGGCCTGGGACCAGCAATTGCTCGATCTGGCATTCGACGATGCGCAAGCGGTAGAAGGCTTTTTGCAGCGCATCAAGACGCCCGACCCGTTCGACACGGATCTGATGAGCGTCTGGTCAGAGCCGGCACAGACCGAGTCGCTGTGGTATGCCCGTAGCCTCGATTTCATCTTTACTCAGCGTCCGCTTCACGAGTTCGCCGAGTTCGCCAGTCGGCACACGTGCTTGCCGTTGCCCAACGATGCCGCGTACCTCAAGCGGTTGCTGGTGCAGTTCACCCAAGCGGGGATGGGCGCGCCGACGTTCCTGCAGTGCTGTGCCGAACGGCACGATGCCGCGCCGGATAATGTCGACTGGCTGTACCTCCTGGCGTGTCAGTACAGTCTGTTGGGGCACGACGATCAAGCGGTTCCATGCTGGATTCGGCTCTGGAGCGAACATCACCATCCCGCGGCAGAGAGTCGCTTGCTGGAGCTGTGTGCCAAGCGTCAGCCGACCTTTCTGCCGTTGCTGATTCAGGCGTTCGATCGTCTGGAGGACTGCGCCGTTTGGCCGGACGAACTGGGTGCTGAGTGCCAAGTGTATGGCAGTCCGTCACAACGGCCCGAGACCTTGACCCGTTGGTTGGGTGTCGGACGGCTCAAGCTTGATGCACTGGCGCAAAGCTTTGTTGATTGGCGCATGGCGGGCGACGAGTTGCCATTGCTCGCGCAGTTGATCGGCGAAAACCACGACAGCCGTTTGCTGCGTCTGTACCGGCACGCCTGGGCGCTGCATCGGGGTGATTCGGCCTTGTTGCAGCAGATTGTCGACGAACCGCTGCCGGTGGACGCGCTGGAATGTCTGGTTTTGAGCGGCCTGAAGTATCAAGCCAGGCAACATCTGCATTGGCTGGCCAAGGCGCCTGTTGCGCAGGCCATGAGCGCTTTCACTGACTCGCAAACACTTTCACCGCAATTGCCGCTCGCGTTGTCCGAAGGTGCGCTGCATAAGGTTTGTCGTCTGTGGTTGCAGCGCTTGCGGCCCTATAGCGACACGGCGCTTGCACGCATTGCCGACGCGTTCGAACTGAGTGCGGTCAAAGACGGCAATGACCTCTCGGAGCTTGATCTCATGCTCCAGTTGAGTTGGCGCGCGACAGGTTTGCCGCCGATCGGTTTGGGAGCGGCCATCTGGGATTGGCACGCTCAAACCGTGTTTTTGCTGGCATTGCTGGAACAACCCGAGCGCTGGTTGCAATTGATTGATGCGCAGTGTCTGGAGCGTTTGCCGTTCAATCCTGCGCATCCTTTGAGCCGACTGCAGCCGCTATTGCGGCGCTTGCTGCGTGAGCAGGGCAATGGCGCCGGTTTGCTGGGTTGGCTGCAGGGTGACGATCCTGTGCACGGTTTGCTGGTGCAACAGTTGTTCAGTGTCGAGCAGGCTCTCGACAGCGCCAGGCTGCCCGCCAATACCCTGCTTTACACCTGCGTCGAAAGTGACCGTGCGGCGTGCGGCGATGACCTGCTGGGCTTGTTGATGTTCTGGGGCGTGCTCTACCACGATCCAGGCCTGAGCGCCGAGCAGCACCGGGCGTTGTTGCAGTCGATTGCAGCGGTCAGTTGCGAGGATGACTGGTTCGAAGGCTTTCGCGACGGTCTGATCAAGGGCGAACCGGTGTGGCCACCGCGCAAGGTGTTGACGGATTTCGGTGTCGACAAACTATTGGCCTATGAGGCGCTGGGTGCGCTCAAAAGCTTGATTCGCTACGGCGCTGCCGGTGTGCCGAAAACGCGAGTATTGCGGCAACTGCAGCAGGGTAAGGATGACGTGCAGAACAGCGTCGGTTTGCGCTTGGCACTGTGCGCGTTGCTGTCGTGGTCGGAGCGGTTGCTGTTAGCCAACAGTGATGTCCAGCCAGTACCAGCGAAAGCGTTCTGGCGCCTCGGATCACGGCTGGGGCGCAAGGCTTTTATCGCTCAGGTCCTGGGATGCGTAGTGGTAACCCCAATAGCCGGGCTGATAACGGGCACGACGATTGGCGGGATGGTCATCTTTTTGCTTGGCGTGCTGCTGCTGTTCGCGGCAGTTCTACGGCGGTTGCACGATATGGGCCGGGGCATACCGACACTGCTGATATTTCTTGGATTGTCGCCGTTTCTGCCATTCCTGCCGCTGGTGTTGTTCGGCTTTCCGGGAGACAAACTGCCTAACCGCTATGGCGTGCCGCCGGACAGTGGGGCAGATATGTTGTCCGGCGGGTTGCAGGCTGCTTTACGGCAACTGAACGGTTAAAGACGCATCTGATCCAGCGCATCATTCAGCGCTGAGCGGTGGCTGGCGATTTCGCTGACGTGCTGGCCGGCAAGCACGGTGTTGAAGGTGTCCATCCACTCGGCAATGCGCGCACGCTCGTCGCCCAGAGTTTGCATCCATGCTCGCTCCAGTCGTGCGAGCAGGGTGCGGTTGGGCAGGGCGTCGCGAGGGTGGACTTTGAGCGTCGCGAGCCGGGCATGGCTGTCTCTGCGCGCCTGTTCATCCAGTCCGGTCGGGCTGCGGTCGATGCTGTGGCCGTAACGTTCGCCGGTTTCCAGAAGCGTGACGTCTACTTCCAGCAGGCCGTTGATGTCATAACTGAAACGCACATCGAGGCTCTGCAGCAGCTCACTAGGGGTGAACTGGATGTCGAAAGAATCGATGAAAATATTGTCGCGTACCCACGGGCGTTCCCCTTGGTAAACCGCGATACGGATTTCAGTCTGTTGCGCAAACGTCGTCGAGTAACGCTGCACCCGTGATGTTGGAATCACCGTGTTACGTTCGATGATCGGCGAGAACGCGCCACTGACGCCTTCGCCACGAATGGTCGAAATCCCCAGCGTATACGGACAGACATCCGTCAGAATCAATTCCTCAACCGCACCGTCCCGCGCCTTGCATGCTGCCTGCGTCGCCGCCCCCAGCGCCACAATGGTGTCCGGATCAAGATGCCGATAAGGCAGGCGCCCAAACAACGTGGCGACCATTTGCTGTACCGCCGGCATGCGCGTGGCGCCACCGACCAGCACCAGGCTGTCGAGGTCGCGCGGTTTCAGGCGGGCATCGCGCAGTGCCTGTTCGATTGGCGCGCGCAAGCGGGCCAGCAAAGGCTCCCAGATTTTCACCGCAGCGGCTTCATCCAGTTCCCATTCGAATGTCTGCTCGGCATAGCGCCAGCTCAGCTGCTGCGTGCCTTCACCGAGTTTGCATTTCAGCTGTTCCAGGGCATCACCGAGGCTGGCCATGGCTTGTGCATCGATCGTTGAGGGTGTGAGTTGCCAATGTTTCAGGCAGGCCTGCAACAGGGCGGCGGTGAAGTCTTCGCCGCCAAGGAAGTTGTCGCCAGTGGAGGCGTGGACTTCAATCAGCGGCAATGCGTATTCGAGCACGGTGACGTCGAACGTGCCGCCGCCGAGATCGAAAATCAGCGTGCGTTCGAACTTCTGTTCGTGCAGGCCGTACGCCATGGCGGCAGCGGTCGGTTCATTGATCAGGCGCGTCACGGACAGCCCGGCCAGTTCGGCGGCGAACAAGGTGCGCTTGCGCTGCTCGTCACTGAAATACGCCGGTACGGAAATGACCGCTTCTGTGACCGCCTGGCCGAGAAAGGCTTCCGCGTCTTGCTTGAGTGAGCCAAGTACCAGCGCCGACAACTCTTCCGGGCTGAACTGGCGAGAGCCGAGCTGGATTTGCCTGTCGCTGCCCATGAAACGCTTGAACGCGGCGGCAGTGCGTTCCGGGTGCGTGGTCAGGCGGGCGCGGGCGGCTTTGCCGACCAGAATCGTGTCGTCTTCATCAAGGCTGACCACCGACGGTGTCAGCACATCGCCGAGGGCGTTGCGGATCAGTTCGGCGCGGCCTTCACGCCAGACGGCGATCAGGCTGTTGGTGGTGCCAAGGTCGATGCCCAGCAGGGCCGGGCGGGGAAGGGATGCATCCTGCATGGTTGATCTCGAAGCGGCGCAAAAAACGCGACCCTACAGGCTGACGCAAACCGTGGCAATTGTTGCTCTGTTGCCAGTCTGTGCGACCGCCGATTCAGGGCAGCAGTTTCTTCAGTTCCTCCAAACCCACCGGCCGGCTGTGCAGATAGCCCTGATACAAATGGCAGTCCAGCCCCTGCAAAAATGCCAACTGCTCCGGCGTCTCCACGCCTTCGGCAATGACTTCCAGCTCGAGGCTGCGCGCCATCGCGACAATTGCGCGAATGATCTCCGCGACATTGGAGTCGGTGGTCGCATCGCGGATGAACGACTGGTCGATCTTCAGGGTGTCTACCGGCAGACGCTTCAAATAAGTCAGCGATGAATAACCGGTGCCGAAATCGTCCATGGCGAAGCTCACGCCGAGCTTTTTCAAGCGGCGCATTTTGCTGATGGTGTCTTCCAGATTCTGAATGACGATGCCTTCAGTGATCTCCAGTTTCAGCAGCGAGCAGGGCAGGCCGTGGCTGGTCATGCTGTGTTCGATGCGTTCGACGAAATCGTTCTGACGGAACTGCCGCGGGCTGATGTTCACGCACAGGCTGAAGTTGAGCGGGTCGACGAGTTTCAGTGCGATCAATTGTTTGAAGGTGTTGCAGGCTTCATCGAGGATCCACGTGCCGACTTCGAGGATCAGACCGCTGTCTTCCAGCACTTTGATGAATTCAGTTGGCGATTGCGCGCCGAGTTCGGGATGGTTCCAGCGCACCAGGGCTTCGGCGCCGATGATGCGGTTGTCGCGGGCATCGACTTGCGGCTGAAAGTGCACGTTGAACTCGCCGCGCGATAGCGCCAGACGCAGATCGGTCTCCATGCGCAAGCGTTCGCTGGCCGCTTTCTGCATGGTGTTGTGATACATCTGCGTGGTGTTGCGCCCGGAATCCTTGGCCCGGTACAGGGCGATGTCGGCGCGTTTGAGCAGGTCGGTCGGCGTCGAGCCGTGATCGGGAATCAATGCAACGCCGATGCTCGGCGTCACTTGCAGGCGCTGGCCATCGAGGAACATCGGCTCCGAAAGCAATTCGCGAATGGTGTCGGCCAGCGCGCGCACTTGCTCGCTGACCTCACTGCGCGATCCTTCGAGGCCGCTGAGCAACACCACAAACTCATCGCCACCGAGGCGTGCCACGGTGTCTTCCATGCGCACGCTGGCTTCGAGCCGCGCGGTGATGATTTTCAGCACGGTGTCGCCGACCGGGTGGCCGAGGGAATCGTTGATATGCTTGAAGTGATCGAGGTCGAGAAACAGCAAGGCACCGCGCAGATTGTGGCGCTTGAGCAGGGCGATCTGCTGACTCAGGCGATCCATAAGCAGGGCGCGGTTGGGCAGGTTGGTCAGCGGGTCGTGATAGGCCAGGTGACGAATCTGTGCTTCGGCGTTCTTCAACAGGCTGACGTCGCGCGCGGTCAGCAGCAGGCACGCGGTTTCATTGAGGGTGATTGGCTCGACCGAGACCTCCACCGTGAGCAATTCGCCGCGCTTGTTGCGCCCGAGCATTTCCTGATGATGCACGCGGCCCTTGATCTGCAACTCGGCGAGTAAGGTCGAGCGCTGTTTCTCTTCGGCCCAGATCCCCACCTGATAAACGGTTTTGCCCACCACTTCGTCAGCGCGGTAGCCGGTGAGGCGACAGAAGCCATCGTTGACCTCCAGATAACGCCCGGTGTCGCGCTCGGTGATGGTGATGGCGTCGGGGCTGGAGTGAAACGCCTTGGCGAATTTTTCTTCGCTGGCCTTCAGCGCCGCTTCCGAGCGCTGTTGCTGGGTGATGTCGCGCAGGGTGGTGACGATGCACGGCTGATCGCCGACGCTGATCTGCCGGCTGGAAATCACGCAGGTCAGCGACTGGCCGTCCTTGTGCTGGACCAGAATGGCCACGTTGCTCAGGCCTTGTTCGCGAATCACCCGTTCGATGCGTTGCAGGCTTTTCGCCGAGGCGTCCCACAGGCCGATTTCCTCGGCGGTGTGGCCAATCACATCGGCGGCGCTCCAGCCAAAAGTCTGGCTGAAGCTGGAATTGATCTCGATGAACTCCCCGGTTTCCTGGCGCGTCACGCAGATCGGATCAGGGCTGACCTGAAACAGCGTGGCGAATTTCTCTTCCGAGGCCACCAGCCGCTGCTCCCGCTCGACCTGGTCGGTGATGTCCAGCAACGTGCCGGCCATGCGCAGCGGCGCGCCGTTTTCGTCGCGGTAGAGGCGGGCGCGGCTTTCCAGATAGCGCGAGCTGCCGTCGGGCAATTGCACGCGATAGGTCAGTTGATAATTGCCGGCCGGGCCCTCGCGCAGGCTGCGGTAGGCGTCGCGCATAGTGTCGCGCTCCTCGCCCGGCACGCCTTCGAAAAACTCCTCGAATGATTCATGGAATGGAATCGGCTCGAGCCCGTGCAATTGCGCAGCGCGCGCCGAGCCGTAAAGCATGCCGCTGGGAATGTGCCAGTCCCAAGTGCCTAGTTGCGCTGAATCCAGCGCCAGGTCGAGGCGTTCCTGGCTGTCCTTCAAGGCCAGTTCGGCGGCTTTGCGTTCGGTGGTGTCGAGGAACGTGCTGAGCAGATAGGGCTGTCCTTCGAGTTCGACTTTCTGCGCGCTGAGGATGCCGTCGTGGACTTGGCCGTTGCTGGCGCGGAACTGCACTTCCATGCTGATCAGCTCGCCCTTGGCCTTGGTTTTTTTCACCAGTTCGGCGCGTTGCTCGGGATGCACCCACAAGCCCAGTTCCAGGGTGGTGCGGCCGATCGCGCTTTGCACCGGCCAGCCAAACAGGCTTTCGAAATACTGATTGGCCTCGCTGATCAGGCCGTCCTCCTGACGGGTCAGCAGAACCATGTTCGGGCACAGGTGGAAAAGTGTCGCGAAACGTTTCTCCGAGCTGCTCAAGGCCTGCTCGCGCTGGCGTTGGTGGGTGATTTCGCGAATCACCCCGATCATTCGGGGCCGGCCGTTTTTGTCCGGCAGCAAGCTGCCACTGATTTCCAGCCAGTGCAGGCTGCCGTCGGGCCAGCGAATGCGGTGATGCATCGCCTGCTCCAGCGGGGCGCCGGCGATCACTGCGTGGAACGCGCGCACGGTTTTCGCGCGATCTTCCGGCGGCAACAGATCGAGGTATTCCAGGTCGGCGGGCAACGGCTGCCGTGGATCGAAACCGAACAACGCCTGGGTGCCGCGCGACCAGCTGATCTGGCCGCGCTCGATGTCCCAATACCAGGCACCGAGCCGCGCGCCGTTGAGCGCGGCGAGCAATTGCGGCGCGCTTTCCCAGCTCTGCTCGGAATGGCGCGGATCGACAGCCTGGATTCGCGGCATCGGCGGAGTTCGGTCAACAGATTTCGGCATTGTCAGCGGGCCTTGAGCTGAGTGGCGTTAGGCACAGGAGCGGCTCTATAGGAGTAGCACAAGTCAGGCCGGAGTCCCTGGCCGATCGATTTGTGCGTCCAGCAAAGCCATGAAGGCTCGTGCTGCATTCGATAGCGTCCGTTCGGTGTGCAAGATATAGCCTAGCTGGCGAGTGAGCTGTATGCCCGGCAATGCGATGCTTGCCACTTGTTCGTCGAGCATGGTGCGCGGCAGCACGCTCCACGCCAGGCCAATGGAGACCATCATCTTGATGGTTTCCAGATAGTTGGTGCTCATGGCGATGTTCGGCGTGAGGCCTTGGGCTTCGAACAAACGCTGGACGATATGATGAGTAAAGGTGTTGCCGCCGGGGAAAACCGCCGGATGACCGGCAATGTCCGCCAGACTGACGACGCCGTTATTGATCAGCGAGTGCTCCGGGGCGACGACGAAATCCAGCGGGTCGTCCCATACCGGCGTGGCTTTGACCAGGGTGTGTGGCTCTGGCGCGAGGGTGATGACCGCCAGTTCCGCACGGCCGTGCAGAATTTCCTCGTAGGCCACTTCCGAATCGAGGAACTGAATATCCAGCGCAACCTGTGGGTAGCGGCGGGTGAACTCCCTTAATAGAGGCGGCAAGCGGTGCAGGCCGATGTGGTGACTGGTGGCCAGCGTCAGGCGGCCGCTGACCTCACCGGTCAGATTGGTCAGGGCGCGGCGGGTGTCGTCTAGCACATTGAGAATCTGATAAGCCCGTGGCAGCAGGGCGCGACCGGCCTCGGTCAGGCCAACTTCGCGACCCAGTCGGTCGAACAGGCGCACCTTCAATAGCTGCTCAAGACCGGCGATGCGCTTGCTGATCGCCGGTTGGGTCAGGTGCAGGCGTTCGCCAGCGCCGGAGAAGCTGCCGGTCTCGGCGATGGCAATAAAAGCGTTGAGGTTAGCCAGATCCATGTCGCATTCCAGTTGGTTATCCAAAGCATGAAAAATATGAATTTGAGTTATTTAATCTAACCCCATAGGATCGGCCTCACAAGCCAAAGGGTCATTGATAAGCCCAGGGCATAGAAACAAGCTGATGAG
>Ga0182006_1001579_pt1 | contig 13517 bp, 9 predicted proteins | sample Sormic07211104_1_FD_123022 | JGI IMG/M metagenome (GOLD analysis project Ga0182006, IMG submission 123022) | Rhizosphere microbial communities from Sorghum bicolor, Mead, Nebraska, USA - 072115-104_1 MetaG | ecosystem: Host-associated > Plants > Roots > Rhizosphere | place: USA: Nebraska...
ATTAAAAGGTATAATTTGTTAAGGCCGTAAAGTGCTGTACCGTACTTTTGCTGGTAGTAAGAAAGTGGTTTTAACAGGCGAATAAAAGCGATTCCGCATTCGTGTTTTATCTGATCACTCATTATATGGATTTGAAGGCGCAAAGTTATCCTTTTAAATATTCAGAACCTAAACAAAAGTGTTTTCTTTTGTGATGATGAGTTTTATCTGACAGATGAGACAAATAGACTGCCACTGCATTTCCCAAGTTAAAAACCTGTATGATTAATTAGAATAATTCTAAATAACTTGCAAAAACAAGTTGAAATTAACATTTTTGCAGCATTATTAAGATTTAGTCTAAATTGAAACAAATTTACACATCACTAGTATTATTCTTTATTTGTTCGTCGGTAATGGCGCAGGTAAGAAATGTGGTAATCGGCACTGTAGTCGATCCGCAGAACAGGCCTTTGGAGCTTGTTAACATTAAAATTTTAGAAACCAATCAATATGCAATTACAGACAAAAATGGTTTGTTCAGGATTAACGGCTCTGAAACGAATAATATCCTAACCCTCGAATTTTCCTATATTGGTTATCAGAAGTTAAGCTTACCCATAACCGTTAAAGCAGGAGAAACCAATCTTGGAAACATCCGGTTAGAGGTTTTAGATCTAAGTTTGGAGAACATTGAAATTAACGCCAAGCGGAATTATTCGGGTTCAACCAACTCCTCGCTGATTATTACAAGGGATTTAATTGAACAAACTCCCGCATTGAGTGTAAACGATTTGTTGAATCAGATTCCGAACAGAAAAATCCAGCCGCCTTCTCTTCAAAATGTACAAAATATTAATTTAAGGGCTGCTTATGCTCCTACTACTGATGGGAAAGGCGCTTTCGAACTAAATAATGCATTTGGAATTGCCATAGTTATGGATGGGAATACCATTAGTAACAATGCAAACATGCAAAGCTTTAATGCTGGCAGGGCCGGTGGCGTAGGCTCATCATTTGTAAAAAGTGGAAGTTACGGAATCAGAGGGACTGGGAATGATAAAACAGGTTATACTGGTGACTATACTTTTGGAGGTATCGATTTAAGACAAATTCCAGCTGATAATATTGAAAGCATAGAGGTAATACCTGGGGTGGCACCCGCAAAATATGGTGACTTAACCGATGGAGCAATTATTATTGAACGACAAGCGGGTAAATCTCCAGCCTATGTCAGAATGCAGTTGCGTGATAATGCCACGTCATATAGTTTCTCCAAAGGCTTTGAAATCAGTCCAAGATGCGGCGCTGTAAATGTGGGCGTTAATTATGTTAACTCGTTCGAGGATAACCGCGATAAATTAAAAGCTTACCGAAGAATCAATACAAACGCGATGTGGACAAATTCTTTTGGCAATACCAGGCAATTAAAAAACACCTTCAGCATAGATTATGGCAGAAACCTTGATGGCATAAAATTCGACCCGGATGACGAAAAAAGTACCCGAACAAAATTCGATAGCTGGAATTTTAGTGTTGCAAACAGAAGCAACTATCGTTTTAATAACGGTTTCCTAAAAAATATTGGTCTAAATTTAAGATATGCAGAAGGACATCAGGTTAGTTATAAGGAAGAGTTGGTTAATGATGCATATGTATTATACAGTACGGCAACAACTACCGGAATACACGAAGGATATTACGATTCAGGTATCTACACTGCAAAATCATTAATAGATGGTCGTCCGATAAATGCAGCCGCTAATTTAGATTTTACCGGAGGGTTTGCAACAGGAAGTCTTGTGCATAACCTATCTTTCGGCACCAGTTTTAGCTACAGTGCAAACAAGGGATTGGGCCAAACGATTGATCCGAACGAGCCACGGGGTACCACAAGAGTTGCAAACACATCGCTGGGCACAAAAAGCTCTGAACGTTATTATGACTTCAGATTGGCCCTGGCACAAAAAGACCTTGGCTTTTATATCGAGGATCTCTTTACAGCGACACTACGAGGCAAGCCATTAAATGTAAGAGCCGGGATGAGAACTGATATACAAAATGGCTATACATCTTTTTCTCCAAGAACAAACATCAATTACGAGGTTAATAAGAACTTAAGATTTGGTGTTGCCTATGGTTTATCATATAAATCGCCGGGCTTAGCACAGCGTTTTCCTGGACCAACCTTTTTTGAAATACCTTTACTAAACGCATATAATGGAAAGGTAAATGAAAGTACCTATTTGGTTTATGTAGAACGTTACGAACCTACAAGTGTGGGATTAAAGCCGTCAAAGAGTGAGAGTATTGAGCTTTCAGCCCAATTAAAAATCAATAAATTTAGTCTTTCACTGACAGCTTTCAACAAAAAATCGAGAGACGGAATATCTACTGTCCAAAATTTACAGAGCATTTTCCTTCCTAGCTATACTGCAACCCTCAATGCGGGTGCGAAGCCAACAATTAATCAAACAGGAACAAAAGCTTACGCAATTAATTATTCAACATTTAAAAACGATCTTTTATCTGATAATCAAGGATTTGAAGCCATTTTAAATACACCAGAGATCAGGGAGATTAAAACCTCTTTTAATATTAGCGGCGGACTTTTTAAAACTAAATCGCGTTCGGTTCATAATTTGTTAAGCAGTGAAATCCCCAACACAATTACAACAGACCCGAACTATGCTTATATTGGCATTTATGAGCCAAAAAATACCAGAGCTTATTTCAGCAACGGTAGAATTACCAGCTTAACCCATATACCCAAATTAAGCCTCGTGGTTTCATTTATTGCCGAATTCCAATTACTGGATAAGGTTATCAATACCGAAAGTTCAAGAATCCCATTAGGTTATTACACCAGTACCAATCAGTATATAGCCATTACAAATTTCGATAGGAATAACTCTTCTTATGGCCATTTGTATAAAACGCCAGAGCAACAGGCCGAAGCCAACCTTCCCCGTATATTCTCTAACTACCACATGAGCATTGCAAAAGAGATTAAGAAACGTTTCAAATTCGCATTTAACGTTTATAATGTGTTCAATTATCAACCATATTATGTTACTCCTGCGGGAACATATAACTATCCAAACAGCAGCCCGACTTTTGGTGCTGAATTATCGATTAAACTATAGACGATGAAAAAAACTATATTCGCAATCGCTGTTATTGTATTTCTTTTCTCTGCCTGCAAAAAATACCAGGGCGATATACCAGAAATCCATCCGGTTCAGTTTAAGGTGATCACATCATACGCTTCAGATAACCTGGCAAAGGCTTTACCCTTAAGCAAAGTGAAGTTGACTTTCAAGAACAATAAAAATAACAAAGAAAATATTTATTCTACCCAAACTGATGGCACGTTTTCTTTAGATTCAATTTCGCCGGGAAGCTATGATATTTCAGCCTCCATAGAAATTTCAGCTTCCGAATATTCTACTCTTACAGGAGAAACCGTATCTAAAAATGTGGTTTTTAATGCTTCAGAAAAAGCAAGGACTATTACCATTGAAAACGGTCAAAGTATTCATTTAAAACTTATCGCAGGCCCAACAGGCCCATGGGTAATCAAGCAAATCTATTTTTCAGGGTCTAATACCACAACCGGTGCTTCTTTTAGAGATCAATTTATTGAGATTTACAACAACTCTGATTCTGTATTATATGCTGATAGTTTGTATATCGGGGAAGCATTGGGCATCCAAAACTTCACTGCAGTAAATATTTACAGGCAACCGAACAGCCAGTATGACTGGAGTAAAGCGCAAGGTATGCCTACAAATATTGATGCCAATAATGATTATATTTATACGAGAGCACTATTGATGATACCTGGAACTGGAAAGCAATATCCGGTTCAACCGGGCAATAGTATTGTACTGGCACAAACTGCAGTAAACCACAAAGCACCTTTTACCGGTTCTGACGGAAAGGTAATTGCAGCGCGAGACCCATCCTTAACAATCGATTTGAGTGGTGCAGATTTTGAAGCCTATTATGCCCCTTTCCTACCCCGACCTCTCGCTTCCGATATAGATAATCCTTTAGTACCCAATGTTGACGTTTTATCTTACAACGGAACTGATCTGATTTTGGAAACAAGTGGCAGAATGGGATACATCATATTTAAAAACCCTGGTACAACAGCTATTAAAGATTTACCAAAATACCCATATCCAACCATTGCTCCGCCAAGTGCTAGTGCTGACAGATATTATCAAATTCCCCGGTCCTTCATCATTGATGCAGTAGAGACGCAAACCAATGTAGCAACATCAAGAATACCTAAAAAACTTATTGCAAGCCTTGATGCATTATATACCTACGTACCCAATGGGATATATTCTTCTCAATCTGTAATCAGAAAAACAGAAGCCATCGTGAATGGCAGGATCATTTTAAAAGACACCAATAACTCAGCAGAGGATTTTGACTTCCTTCCGCTTGCTAATCCCAGGGGATTTAAATAATTATTACATGGGTCAAAATAACCCACAACATAAAAATGAAGCATAAAAATATTTTATATATACTTTTAATTTTTGGCACTGCATTCAGGGCATCAGCCCAAATTAACGATGCGCAGCATACCGCAACAGATGCCAAACAATTCTCTGCAGACTCAGTGCAATTTGGCGCTTATGATTTCGCAAAAATCAGCCCTTTTTTCATTAAAAAGCTAATGCCCATAACTTTTAATAGTTTAAAGCTTAACCAGGTTTTTGAAAAAGGTACTTTGATGAAAGCCCAGGATGCATCAAAAGTAAGTACTACTTCGTTAAGCACGGAGGGAGTTTCACAACTTAATTCGATCACATTGTGGGGATTGTTCTCATACAACAGATCGGTAGAAGACAGTACATCGTTTTCTCATCAAACCCGGAATAATTTGGCAAACCCTTATTATTTTGGTTCAGTTAAAAATTTAAATTATCAAAGAACAGTTTATAATCTGAAGGCTTCAGCAAGTAAAAATTTACTGAATGATCATTTAAGCGTTGGCTTAGGAACCGATTATAGGATAGGCAACCATTACTCTACGAATGATCCACGTGGCGAAATCAGCGACTACCAATTAAATTTACTCGCCTCAGTAGGTTATCATATTACAAAAGAACTAGCTCTGGGTACAGCTTACAGACATGGCTACGGATTGGAAAAGGTTAACGTTGCATATAAAAACAGTAGTCTTTCTCAAGGCAAAGTAATTCCTGAATTTACGAACTATTTAATAAACGGGTATGGTGAAGGCGAAGAGTATAATGAAAGAAGAACCGTTCAAAACAACCAGATAAGGAACGGCTTTGATGCTTATTTAAGCTTTGAAAATAAAAAGTTGGGAAGTTTTAATTTTATCTTCCAGACATCTAGGGAGAAACAAAAATTTGATTACAGAACATCACTGGCGATTACTGAATATATCAACTTTAATCTGGTAAGTGAAAACTATCGTCTTTTTTGGTTAAAGAAAACGGCTTCAAATGCATTAAGTATAAACGTTAGTTATAAATCAAATACCGGCGATAATTACATGAATGTTTATTTAGCAAACAGTTACCTATTTAGAAACAAGTCATTGGGTACACAGGCTTACTACAGCATAAGAAAGAACCAACTTACCCATAACTTCGGTTTGGGTCTGAAACAGTATGAAGAACGTAAACAAGATGGCATTGCCGGAAATGATATCAGATTTAACCAGCTAATCTACTCACTTAGTTATGGTGTAAACCATCAAAACAAAAACAACCACAACTGGGGCATCAGCTTAACCGGTTTATACAATCAGTACCTTAATTCTGATTTCAGTGTACTGCTGGCTAACGAAGGTGTTTTTACTAAAAATGTAATTTACTACGACTATGCCTATAATACGACCTCAAAATTTGGTGTTGGCTTATCAAGTGATTATAGTATCCCGATGTTCAAACAAATCCAGGCCGGAATTAAACTTGGACTTAGCTATTGGAGAAGAGACGAGCTAAAAGATTTCGGTAGAATATTAACAAATACTCCCGGCAAAGACCGCTTTTCTTCCAACATCAGCTTAAACCTTTATTTTTAACCATGAATAAAATTTTTGTCATCCTTTCCTTAATCCTTAGTGGGTTGATCTTGTTTTCATTTCAATCGGCCAATTTTAATGATGACGAAGAATTGAGTATTGATAGCCTGCGCAAAGTTTATTCAAAACCGACCAGCCAATGGCCCAAACCTACGGTAGATGCAGGCGCCGTTTTTCAGGAACTTGGTGAACTTCCACCCTCGCCCGTCGATTTAAAAAATGATTCGGTGAAAAGTGTGGTGGAGTTAGGAAAAATTTTATTTTTCGATCCTCGTTTATCAGGCTCAAACCAAATCTCCTGCTCGAGCTGCCATGCGCCAGATTTACACTGGACTGATGGCCGCCAGGTATCTATTGGACACGACCATTTGGCCAATATCCGCAATGCCCCGTCTTTAGAGAATGTTTGGTTTTACAAACGCCTGTTTTGGGATGGCCGTGCAACCAACTTAGAAGAACAAGCTGGTAGTCCGGTAGCTGCACATAATGAAATGCACCAGGATATGAAAGCACTATCTAAAAAACTGAGTAAGATAAAAGGTTATCAACCTTATTTTAAATCTGCATTTGGTTCAAAAGAAATTACCAATAAACGTATTTTCGAGAGCCTGGCCACTTTTCAGCGTAGTATTGTTAGCCGCAGAACACCTTTCGACCGTTTTTTAGGAAAAGATAAAAAAGCGCTTACTGATCAGCAATTGGTGGGTTTACACCTGTTCCGTACTAAAGCACGTTGTATCAATTGCCATAATGGTCCCTTATTTACGGATAACGAATTCCATAATGATGGGTTAACTTACTACGGACGTAAATACGAAGATTTAGGATTATATAACGTAACCAAAAAACCGGAAGATGTGGGCAAATTTAAAACCCCGGGTTTAAGAAATGTAATGAAAACTGCCCCTTGGTTCCACAATGGCCTATTTCCTGATATGGATGGCGTAATGAACATGTACAATGTGGGCATGCCCGTACAAAGGGTAAAGCCAGAACAGGTAAACGATCCGCTTTTGCCTAAAAACGATAAATTGTTAAAGGGCTTAAAACTGAGCAAAGCCGAGAAAGATGCTGTTGTTGCCTTTTTAGATGCCCTATCATCGCCAGCGGTATTGGTTAGGGTTGAGCAGTTACCGCAATAGTTAGTTTGGAGTTGGGAGTTTGGAGTTGGGAGTTTGGAGTTGGGAGCTTACAGTTGGCAGTTGACAGTCTCTTAACCACTTTGAACAGTTGAACATTTAACTTCTCGCCTGAGTTAGCCCTTTAGCGTTTGGTATACCCAATAAACAACTCACCGATAAATTAATCACCCAATGCCCTAATGACCAATGACTAATGACCAATAAACCAATGACTAATAAACCAATGACCAATAAACTACCTTACATCTTACCCGATTTCAATGCTTCGCCAAAAAAGATAGAGGCATGCTCATCGAATGCAACCGGATCGCCGCTGGTGTAAAAAGATCGCTCACCCTGTTTGCCCAGCTTTTGTTCAATTTCCGGATGCCTTGCCAAGTAATCTACCAAACTATTGGCTACAATATCACCTTGTGCCAAAATGTTGATGTAATCAGGAAATATGGTTTTTAATTTAGGCAATAATAAAGGGTAATGCGTACAGGCCAGCAATACACAATCGATATCGGCCGATTGTTTTAGCAGCTGACTACAGTATTCATTGATAAAGAAATCGGCCCCTGGCTCTAAATGCTCATTATTTTCGATCAATGGTACCCACATTGGGCAACTTTGCTGGTACACTTGTATATCGGGGTAAAATTTATTGATTTCCAAAAGGTAGGATTTCGAATTAACGGTTCCTCTGGTGCCCATTACCCCTACTTGTTTGGTACTTGTGTACTGGTCGATTACTTCGGCTGTAGGTCGGATTACGCCGAGTACGCGGCGATCTGGATACTTAGCAGGTAAATCGCGCTGCTGAATGGTTCGAAGTGCCTTAGCTGAGGCAGTATTACAGGCGAGTATTACTAAATGGCAACCTTTGGCAAAGAGCCATTCTACACATTCTAAAGTGTATTTGTAAATGGTATCAAAAGCATGATCGCCATAAGGCGAACGGGCATTATCACCTAAATAAATATAGTTGTAATCTGGTAACTGATCGGCAATAGAACGGAATACCGTTAAACCACCGTAACCTGAATCGAAAATACCTATTGGTGAAAAATTTTGCTTGCCTGCCATTGAAAAGTTGGAATGTTGTAAAGTTAGCTTAAATGTTTGATGGTTGAAGAGTTATGCAAGCAGAACCTTATAACTTAACTTTGCAAATGATGTAATAAGCGTTTAAGAAAGTCCTTCGACAGGCTACCATTGACAGAATCCAGTAGTCGCGTCGTCATTCTCGCGCATGCGGGAATCTTAAAGCGCTTGCATTAAGATTCCCAATCAAGTTGGGAATGACGATTTTTCTAGAGATATTAACTAATAAAATTTATCTGTCAATCACATTTATTTTTATAAAATAAATTATCCCTCAGGATGACATGTAATCTTTTATAGATTTCTTGAGAACGCTACCTTCTAAATGATAATCTCATTATTAAGATGCTGAAACAAGTTCAGCAAGACGACACTTAATAAAACAAAAAAGCGGAACTAAGTTACACTTAATTCCGCTTTGTCATTCAGACTAAAGACTTTTGACTTCTGACTGAAGACTATTTCTTAGGCGCAGCTGGTTTTGCAGCAGTAGCTGAAATACCTAATTTAGTTTTAACTGCAGCGGTAATATCATCGCCACCATCCCAGAATACTAAATTGTTACCTCCTTGACCGTTAGCAATATCAAACACGTAAGCCAAACCTTTTTCTTTAGCGATAGAAGAAATTGCATTTGCAACTTTAGCCTGGATAGGTTGGAATAATTCACCTTGTTTGGTACCTATATCTTGTGATGCTTTGGTACGTGCATCGGTAATGCGTTTTTCCAAGTCCTGTAATTCCTGACCGGCAGCTTGTAATTCTTTACCTACTGTTTCTTTATTCGCCTCACTTAACGTTTTTTGTTTATTCTCTGCAGCAGCCATTTTAGTCTGATATTCTTTGATCATTGCATCAATATCAGCTTGCTTTTGTTTACCTAAAGTTTCTAAGGTAGTTTGAGCTGTTTTAGCTTCAGGTAAATTTGCAAAAACCTCTTCAGAATTAATGTGACCTAATTTTTGTTGTGCACTTGCCATATTCGCTGTAAACAATAACCCCGCTGCTACAAAGAATACGTTAATTAACTTTCTCATCGTTTTACTTTACTTTTTTTATTTTTTTCTGTTTGTTTTTCTTCAAAAATCAGGGACGAATATACTAATTATTTACGGTCCCTGGTTTATAACCTAATTTTACAATTACATCATTACTCACATCGTAACTGCTACTGGCATAAATCATCATTGTGGCCTCACTGCTCTTGTCGAAAATGAAGTCTAAATATTTAGATTTTGCGATCTGTTTAATAGCTTCGGCCACTTTATCCTGAATAGGCTTAATCAGTTTCACCCTGCTTTGAAATAGATCTCCGTCTGGCCCAAACTTAGAGCGTTGAAATTCTTTAGCTTGTTTTTCTTTTTCTATAATCTCGTTTTCACGGCGTTTGCGCATATCATCAGTTAATAAAACCTGATCTGCCTGATAAGCCTTGTACATCCGGTCAATTTCTGAAAAATTCTGATCAACCTGCTGCTGCCATTGTTTAGATGCCACATCCAACTGGCTGAGTGCCGATTTATATTCTGGCAAATGTTTCAATATATATTCGCTGTCTACGTAAGCAAACTTTTGCGCAAAAGCACCAAAAGAAGTGCAAAGCAGGAATGCGATAAAAAGATACTTTTTCATTTGTGTATGTGTTTTAATGATATAGTTAATAACCTAAGCTTTCTTTAAACTCTTATTGCAATGATTTATTGCATAATTAGTTAATTTTTTGTTCTTTATCAATTAAAATCCACCTAATTGTTGTGCGATACTGAAAGTAAAGTTTTGTTTACCGCCATCCTGAACGCCAGGGATCCTATCAAATGCATGTCCGTAATCAATACCCAATAAACCAAATATAGGTAGGAAAATACGAGCACCAACACCAACTGATCTTCTCACATTAAAAGGATTAAAATCACCAAATCTATTCCAGGTATTACCAGCTTCAGCAAAAGCTAAAACGAAGGCTGTTGCCTGCTGACTCGCAATTACCGGATAACGGGCCTCCAATACATATTTGGTATAAATCGGGCTACCAGATTGTTGTGCAATTCTTGGGTCAGAACCATTTGGTATCACGGCATTGTTGGCATAACCGCGCATAGCAATTAACTCAGATCCCTGTAAGAAATCGAATCCCTGCATACCATCACCCCCAAGTTTGAAACGTTCGAATGCTGATTGGCCAACGGCTTTGTTATACTGCCCCAGGAAACCAAATTGTGCCTGGGCCTTAACTACCAGATTGCCGACTACTCTCTGATACCATTGCGAATCAAATTTCCATTTATGGTATTCTGTAAAACGGTATTTCTCTTTGTCAGATGCCGTAGCATAGTTTGTTTTATTCAACAATGAAAACGGTGGTGTAGCCTGAACGGTGAAACGTAAAAACGATCCTGATTTAGGAAAAATCGGCGAATCTCTTGAATCACGGCTGATCTCTTGCGATAAACTCAAGTTATAAGATGTACCTGTATTAAATAAATATCCTGAATAATTGTTCAAAATATACTGTTGTAAACTTACCGCATGAGACAATTGGAAATAGTTATCAGGCCAGTTTAATCTTCTTCCGAGACTCACGGTTACCCCATTTAAACGGATTTTTTGAAATAGAGCATCTCCGTTACTCAAACCGTTCGATTGCAATGAAGTAAATGCACTTACCCCAAAGCTTACCGGTTTCTCACCACCAAACCATGGTTGCGAAAAGGAGAAGCTATATGATTGGTAATATTTACCGTTGGTTTGTCCACGTAAGCTTAATTTCTGTCCATCGCCTTTTGGTAATGGTTTATATGCTTTTAAATTGAACAGGTTACGTAACGAAAAGTTATTGAAAGTTAAACCTAATGTACCAATGATCCGGCCACCGCCAAACCCACCAGATAGCTCAATTTGATCTGAAGGTTTTTCTTCTACTGCGTATTCAATATCCACAGTACCGTCAGCCGGGTTAGGACGAGGTGTAGGTACCGTTTTAGACTCATCGAAGTTACCTAACTGACCAATCTCGCGAATGGTACGGATTAAATCACTTTTGTTAAATTTCTGTCCCGGTTTAGTACGGATCTCACGTAAAACAACTTTGTCATTTGTAATGGTATTTCCTTTCAGCGTGATGCGGTTGTTGGTGTACTGCGGTCCTTCATACATACGTAATTCCACATCAACGGTATCTCCGTAAATTCGGGTCTGTACCGGATCGATATTAAAAGTTAAGTATCCGTTATCAGTATACATACTGTTAATGTCTCCACCGTTTTCACCACCGCCATTTAATTTTTTATTTAATCTTTCTTCGCTAAAAACATCACCTTTCTCAATCGTTAATACTTTATTTAAAATACTATCCGGATAGATGGCGTTACCTGCCCAGGTAATGTTACCGAAATAATACTTTTTGCCTTCGTAAAGGTCCATTCTGATGTTAACCTTTTTATCATTATATTGGTAAATGGTATCTTTTAACAATTCTGCATCGCGATAACCTTTCTCGTGCATTTTAGCAACCATTTTTATCTTGTTCTCTTCATATTTCTCTTTTGAGAATTTTCCGGAACCCCAGAAACGCCACCAGGCAAATTGTTTAGGGTTTTTAAGAAACTTTCTGAGTTTTGCTGATTTGAAATCCTTATTTCCGGTAAAATCGATGTGTTGCACTTTAACACGGTGTCCTTTATCAATATAAGCTTCCAGGACTACACTGTTTTCTGCATTCGGATCCTTACGCGTTTTGTAATCGATTTTTGTAAAGAAAAAGCCTTTATCCAATAAATATTTTTTAACAATAGCAGATGTGGTATTGTATAGGTTATCGTTTACGATTTTACCTGTTTTATCATTCAGTTTTTCCTGAATGGCAGTTTTTTCAGATTTGCGAACACCTTTTAAATCGATAGAACTTAAACGCGGACGTTCTACTACTTCAATTTCAAAATAAACAGAATCCTGAACAAATTTTTCGACGTTAAGTTTAACATCATCAAACAGGCCCTGCGCCCACAATGTTTTAATCGCATCAGAAGTAGCCTCGCCAGGAAGAACGATTTTATCGCCTTTGGTCAACTTAGATAAGGTGATTAATACCTCTTTATCTAAATACTGGGTACCTGTTACAGTTGTACCTCCGATAATATACTCTTTCGGACTAAAATAATCGAGATCTAAGCCACCAACCTTTAACGAAGGGGTTACCGGAGCCTGACCTTGTGGACGTATTTGAGCGAAGGCCGGAGCGGCTAAAATGAGTAGGATTAAAACCTGAAATATTCTTTTCATTAAAATTATTTGTTCAGTAATGACCAAAAGGTAACGATGTTTTATAAAGCAGATAGCCTTTATCTTGTTCCCTTATTATGGTTTCATTTATCGTATAAAAGTGGTGCTAAGTTAGTTTAAACGCTTGTTAAAAAGTGTTAAAAGAAAAATTAGTTTAACTGTTCACTAATTTTACCAAAACGGCGTTCGCGTTTTTGATAGTCTACAATAGCCTCGAAAAGATTTTCACGTCTGAAATCCGGCCATAAAACATCAGTAAAATAAAACTCGGTATAAGCCATTTGCCAAAGCAGGTAATTGCTGATCCGGTGTTCGCCACTGGTCCTGATCATGAGTTCAGGATCGGGTATATTTACGGTTGTGAGTTTAGATGCAAACAGGTCTTCGTTAATATCATCCAGTGAAATGACATTTTCTTTTACAGCTGATGCAATTTTTTTGGCGGCTTCGATAATCTCCCATTTTGCACTATAACTTAAAGCAAGTGTTAAAGTACATTTTTCATTATGGGCGGTTTTCTCCATCGCTTCTTTTAAATCATCAATACACTCCTGAGGCAAAGATGCAATATTGCCAATGGCATTCAGCTTAACATTGTTTTTATTAAGTGTTTCGGTTTCTCTGTTGATGGTTGAAATTAGAATCTGCATCAAAGCATCTACTTCTTCTTTGGGTCTGTTCCAGTTTTCGGTAGAAAAAGCATACAAGGTAAGGTATTCGATACCCACTTCCACACAACCTTCTACAATATCTTTTACAGAAAGTACACCATGCTCATGTCCGAAAACCCGCACTTTGCCCTGGCCTTTAGCCCATCTTCCATTACCATCCATGATTACGGCAATGTGCTTTGGCAGGCGGCTATAGTCTATTTGTTCTTTAAATCCCATTAATTATGTCAAAATCAGCTTAAAAGGAATAGCATTTTGAGGATACAAAGGTAAAAGATATGCCAA
>Ga0182006_1001587_pt1 | contig 13495 bp, 9 predicted proteins | sample Sormic07211104_1_FD_123022 | JGI IMG/M metagenome (GOLD analysis project Ga0182006, IMG submission 123022) | Rhizosphere microbial communities from Sorghum bicolor, Mead, Nebraska, USA - 072115-104_1 MetaG | ecosystem: Host-associated > Plants > Roots > Rhizosphere | place: USA: Nebraska...
ACGTGCCGCGCAATCACCATCCGCTGGACTTCGCTGGTGCCTTCGTAGATCTGGGTGATGCGTGCATCGCGGTAGTGGCGCTCGACGGCGTAGTCGGCCAGGTAGCCGTAGCCGCCGTGGATCTGGATGGCGTTGGAGCAAATCTCCTCGGCCAGTTCCGACGCATAGAGCTTGGCCTGCGAGGCCTCCGACAGGCATGGTTTGTCTGCGCTGCGCAGGCGCGCCGCATGGTGAACGAGCAAGCGCGCCGCATTCAAGCGCGTGGCCATGTCGGCCAGCATGTTGGCGATGGTCTGGTGCTCGCGCAGCGCCTTGCCGAACTGGATGCGCTCATTGGCGTAGTGGCGCGCGGCATCGAACGCGGCGCGCGCTATGCCCACCGCTTGCGCGGCAATACCGATGCGCCCGCCTTCCAGGTTCGACAGCGCGATCTTCAGGCCCTCGCCGCGTTCACCCAGGAGGTTTTCCTCAGGCACCGCGCAGTCTTCGAGCGTGATCGGGCAGGTGTCCGACGCGCGAATGCCGAGCTTGTGTTCGGGCCGCCCCACATGGAAGCCTGGCGTGTCGGTCGGCACGATGAAGGCCGAAATGCCGCGCTTGCCGGCTTCCGGGTCGGTCACGGCAAACACGATGGCGATGTCCGCCCGCGCGCCGTTGGTCACGAACTGCTTGTTGCCGTTGAGCACCCAGTTGCCATCGCGCAGCACGGCGCGGGTGCGCAGGTTGTTGGCTTCGGAGCCGGCGTGCGGCTCGGTCAGGCAGAACGCGCCGATCGCGCGGCCGGTGGCCAGATCCGGCAGGTAACGCGCCTTCTGCGCCTCGGTGCCGAACTTCAGGATGGGGCCGCAGCCGACCGAGTTGTGCACGCTCATCATCGTCGCGCTGGCAGCGCACCCGGCGGCCACCTCTTCCAACGCAAGCGCATAGGCTACGTAATCGGTGTACGAACCGCCCCACTCCGCCGGCACGATCATGCCCAGCAGGCCCAACTCGCCCATCTCGCGCACCACGTCATCTGGCAATGCAGCATCGCGGTCCCACTGCGCGGCATTGGGCGCCAGGCGCTCGGTGGCAAAGTCGCGCGCAGCGTCGTGGATCATCCGCTGCTCTTCGGTATAGAAGTCGTCCATCGCTTGGCTCTTGCTTGGTTGCTGACCGGCGCCGCGTGACGCTGCCTGTGCAGGCGCCTTACACTGTGCAGCCTGCGGCGCTCGGGTTCGATGGGGAAAAGTGTAGGCACGCGGCTGGGCGGCTTCGATGCCCGTCACGATCAACTTGCGTGAGCGGATTTGCCATACCGATGAAAAACAACGAGAAAGGAACCGTCTCTGTCAGCCTCGTCAACGAGGCCGTGACACGTGCGCGCGCGCATGGCGTGGACATGCAGCCCATCATGGCCGCCGCGGGCATCACGCCGCAGATGCTGGCGCAGCCGCGCAGCCGTGTGTCATCGGCGCAGTACGGCGCGCTGTGGGCCGGCATTGCGCAGGCCATGGACGACGAGTTCTTCGGGCAGGATGCGCACCCCATGCGCTGGGGCAGTTTCGTGGCGATGACGCAGGCCGCGCTCACTGCGCGCACCGGCCGACAGGCGCTGGCGCGGGCCGTCGGTTTTCTGCGGCTGGTGCTGGACGACCTGCATGTGCAAGTCGAAGAGGGCCCGGACCGCGTGCGTCTCGTCTTTGTGCACCGCAAGGGCACGCGGGTGCCTCCCATGTTCACCTACGCCACGTGGCTCATCATGGTCTACGGCCTGGTGTGCTGGCTCGTGGGGCGGCGCATTCCGTTTATTGCCGCGCGCTTCCGTTGTGCGGCGCCGCCAGACGCGCAGGAATATCGCCTGATGTTCTGCGACGACATGGCGTTCAAGCACGATGCGTCGTTCGTCGATCTTTCGCCGGCTTTCCTGGAGCTGCCCGTCATCCAGACGGCAGCGTCCATCAAGACCTTCCTGCGCGATGCGCCGGGCAACTTCATCGTCAAGTACCGCAACCCGGATTCATTTGCGGCGCGCGTGCGCAAAATGCTGCGCAACCTGCCGGTTGCGAGTTGGCCCGCGTCTGACGCGATGGCACTTAAACTGAACGTGGCCGAAGCGACGATGCGCCGACGCCTGAAGCTGGAAGGCCACACGTATCAGTCCATCAAAGACGACTTGCGGCGCGACATTGCCATCGGCCAGTTGCAGGACACGCGCCGCACGATCGCCGACATTGCCATCGCTGTGGGATTTGCAGAGCCGAGCGCCTTCCACCGCGCCTTCCGCAAATGGACAGGCATGCGCCCAACGGACTATCGGCTGGCCGGCGCAGACTGAGGCTGCGCAGCGGCGGCGCCTTCGCTCGTGCCGCTGACTGCGCGCAGCGTCTCCAGAAAGGCCTTCAGCACCGGCGAGTGATCGTCCACGCGATAGTGCACGTACAGCGGCACGGCTGGCAGCGCGGGCTCCAGCGGCCGGAAGACCACACCCGGCGGCGCCAGGTTGGCAGTGGAGCCCGGCAGCAGTGCCACGCCAAAGCCCGCGCTCACCAGCGCCAGCAGCGTCTGCACCTCGGTCACCTGCTGGCGCACGAGCGGCGCAAAGCCGGCCTGGATGCATAGATGCAGCAGGTGATCGGCAAAGCGCGAGCGCTTGGACTCGAATGCAACAAACGGCTCGCCGGCAAAATCGCCGAGCGCGAGGCTGGCGTGGCCAGCCAGGCGGTGCGTGGCGGGCAACGCCATCACGATCGGCTCGTGCTGCAGCAACTCGCTGCGCACGGCGGGGTCTTCGTGGCCCAGCCGGAAGATGCACGCGTCGATGCGGCGCTCCTTGAGCGCGGCCACCTGCGCGGCGGGCGTCATCTCTTGCAGCCGCCATTCAACGCCGGGGTAGCGCTCGCGAAACTGGCGCAGCGCTTCGGGCAGCAGCCCCACCATCACCGAGCTGATCATGCCGATTTCCAGCTCGCCCACCTGGCCACGGCCCGCCTGCCGGGTGAGGTCCAGCGCGCGGTTGAGCTGTGCAAACACGAGTGGCGCTTGCTCTTTGAGCGTGCGGCCGGCCGCCGTCAGTTCTACGCGGTGGTGGCTGCGCACAAACAGCGGCGTGCCGATCTCGTCTTCCAGCAGCCGGATCTGCTGGCTCAGCGGCGGCTGCGACATAAACAGGCGCGCCGCCGCACGCCCGAAGTGCAGCTCGTCGGCCAGCACCGAGAAATAGCGCAGCAGGCGGATGTCCACGGTATGCGCTACGCCTTCAGGTCGAAGTTGAACGGCGTCTCGCGCTGGCGCTTGCCGGTCAGCCGAAAGATGGCGTTGGCAATGGCCGGCGCCACCGGTGGGTTCGCCAGCTCGCCCACGCCGCCAGGCTTGTCGCGATTGCCGTCGATGATGACGATATCGATGGCCGGCATGTCAGACATGCGCATGACGGGATAGTCGTGGAAGTTGCTTTGCTGCACGGCCCCGCCCTGAATGTCGATGCGATCGAACAGCGCATGGCCGAGGCCCCACATCAAGCCGCCGTAAAGCTGCTCTTCCACGCCCGTGCGCGAGACGGCCAGGCCCACGTCCGCCACGCAGGTGAGCTTTTCAATCACAACGCGGCCGTCCTTGCGGGCGACTTGCGCCACGACTGCGATGTAGCTGTCATACGCTTGGTGTGTCGCCACGCCCAGGGTGTGCCCATGCGCCGCCTTGCCCCACCCGGCGCGTTGCGCGGCGGTGCGCAGCACGTGCACATGCCGCGGCCGCTCGGCCATGTGTGCGACGCGAAAGTCGACTGCGTCGCGCTTGGCCGCCACGGCCAGCTCGTCCATGAAGCTCTCGGTGGCGAACACGTTGGGGATAAAGCTGACCGCCCGGTACCAGCCAGTCGGGATACCGGTCTCGTGCCGGACCCAGCCGATATCCATATGGTTGGCCCGGTACGGAAAATCCCACTTCGAGATGGCCTCGGTGGTGCTGTAATCCATGCGGTCGGGGCGGTCGAAGTAGCCCGGCTCCCACTGTTCCGGCGATGCGGGCGACACCGCGCGGATGCGCAGCGCATCGAGCCGGCCCTGCGCATCAAGCGCGCCTTCGAGGCGGTGATACGTGGCGGGGTGGCCGTACAGCGCGCGCATCTCGTCTTCGCGGCTGTTCATCAGCTTGATCGGCACGCCGGTCTTCTTTGCAAGATAGCTCGCCTCGAACAGCCAGTATTTGCTCTCGCGCGCACCAAAGCTGCCGCCCGACACCATCTCGTGCAGCACTACCTTGTCGCGCGGCACACCGCAGATCGTCTCGGCCGCTTCCATGGCGGTGGATGGCACCTGGATGCCGCCCCAGTATTGGATCGCGCCGTCCTTGAACCATGCGGTGATGTTGACGGGCTCCAGCGGGTTCTGCTGCTTGTAGGGCATGCGGTAGGCCGCGTCGATGCGCTTTGCGCCGTGGGCCATCGCCACGTCCGTGTTGCCGGTCTGCACGGTGTGCACAACGCGCGCCTTGCCGCTGGCGAGCCAAGCGGCCTGGTGCTGGGCGACATGGCCGCTGTCGAAATCGGCGAAGGCGCTGTCGTCCCACTCGACCTTGAGCGCCGCGCGGCCCTTGTTGGCCGCCCAGTAGTCGTCGGCCAGCACGGCCACGCCCTCCTGATTGCCGCCCAGCACATCGGGCCGCATCGGGATGGTGATGACCTGGCGCACGCCGCGCACCTTCAGCGCCTCGGCGCTGTCGATGCGGCGCACACGCGCGCCGGGCATGGGCGCACGCTGCACCACTGCCACCAGCATGCCTGGCAACGACACGTCGATGCCGTATTGGAACCGGCCTGTGGCCTTGGCCAGCGCATCGCGCTTGTGGCGCAGCTTGCCGATGTATTTGAAATCCGCCGGGTTCTTCAGCGTCACGTTGGCAGGCGCAGGCAGGCGGCCCGCAGCATCGGCCAATTCGCCGTAGGTGGCCTTGCGGCCGTCACTGCAGATGACGGTGCCGCCGGCCGTGCCGCAGTTGGCGGCGGGCACACCCCAGCGTTGCGCCGCTGCACTCACGAGCATTGCGCGCGCCGTGGCGCCGGCTTGCCGCAGGCGCGCATATTCGAGCGACACACTGGTGCTGCCGCCGGTGGAATACACCTTCCAGATCGGGTGGATGTATTCAAGAAAGAACGGGTCTTCTGGCGTGATGACGGCAATGTGCATCGGGTCGACATCCAGCTCTTCGGCCACGCACGCCGCCAGCGCGGTTTGCGTGCCGGTGCCGGAATCGTGCTTGTGGACGACGATCTTCACGGTGTTGTCGGCCAGCACCCGCACCCAGGCATTGGGCTCGAACTCACCCGCAGCCACATCCTTGCCGGCAGCCAGCGCATCGGGCATGCGGAAGCCGACTGCCAGGCCCGCCGTCAGCAGCGCGCCTTGCTGCAGGAAACGGCGGCGCGACGGTGCCTGCAATTCACGCGGCGCGCTCATGCCTTGCCTCGCTCGTCGGCGGCGCGCTTGATGGCCTGGCGGATGCGTCCGTAGGTGCCGCAGCGGCAGATGTTGCCGGCCATGGCATTCGTGATGGCCTCGTCGTTGACGGGCGTGCCTGCCGCCAACAACGCAGCGGCCGACATGATCTGCCCCGATTGGCAGTAGCCGCATTGCGGCACGTCTTCAGCCACCCAGGCGCGTTGCAGCGGGTGCGTGCCGTCTTTCGACAGGCCTTCGATGGTGGTCACGCTGTGCCCGGCAGCTGCCGATGCCGGCGTGATGCACGCGCGGATCGGTGCGCCATCCAGATGGACCGTGCAGGCCCCGCAAAAGCCGCCACCGCAGCCGAACTTGGTGCCCGTCAGTTTGAGCCGGTCGCGCAGCACCCACAGCAGGGGCATGTCGGCATCGGCGGCGTCAAGCGCGTGGGGCGCGCCATTGACCATAATCTCGGTCATCATTGTCTCCTCCAGAATCGGGCCGTCTCATGCGGCCGCGCCTGGCTGCAATATGAAGCCGCGCACGGGCACCCCGCCAGCGACGATTTCTGCCAGCCCGTGTAAGTCGAACTAACAGCTCACCTGCCGCCGCCATGTACAAGCGTTATCCGTCGATCCAGTCGATGCATGCCTTCCTGCAGGCCGCGCGCACCGGCAGCTTTACCAAGGCCGCGCAGCAACTGGACCTGACACACAGCGCGATCAGCCAGCAGATCCGCTCGCTGGAGGAGTTCATCGGCCAGCCGCTGTTCGTGCGTGAGGCGGGCGGCATCGTGCTGACCGATGCGGGTCAGCTCTTCGCGAGCATGCTGACCGACGGCTTCGGGCAGGTGGACCGGGCGCTGTCTTCGGTGCGCAACCGGCACGTGCCGCAAACGCTCATCGTCGATGTCGACAGCGAGCTGGCGCAGGGCTGGCTCAATGCGCGCCTGCCGCAGTTGCTGGCGGCGCTGCTCGGCTACCAGGTGATGTTCCTGTCGACCACGCGCGGCGAACGGCCGTCGTTCGAGCGCGTAGATGTCTCGCTGCGCTACGGCTATGGCGAATGGGATGACTGCGAGATGGCCCTGATCTGTGGCGACCACGTCACCGCGGTGGCAGCGCCGGCACTGCTGGAACGCCATGGCGTGCAGGCGCCGCTGGCCCCATCGGCCGCGACGGCGCTGCCGTTGCTGGGCTACACGCGGCGCTCGTGGATTCCATGGCTTGACGCCGCCGGCCTGGAGCCGCTGGAACCCGCCGTGGTGGCGGCCTTCGACAACGCCGCCAACATGGTCGCCGCAGCTGAGGCCGGCATTGGCGTGGCGCTCGTCCGCGGGCTGCTCGCAGCCGATGCGCTGCAGCATCAGCGCCTCGTCCCGCTGACGGACGTCGCCATCCCCGCGCACTACAACCTGTATGCCGTCTGGCAGCGCGGGCAGGGGCAGCGTGCGCAGGCCGTGGTGAGCGCGGTGCAACAACTCGCACGCGACACGCTGGGCGGCTGAGGCCGCTTCTCCCTCCGGCCGCTTGCCGATATCGGCAACGTATCAAGACCGCCGCCAAATAGTATTGGCCGGCCCCCGGCCCTGACTCCGATACTGCGCCCCAAGCAGCACGCATCCGGCATCACGCGATCCGGCGAGGGGAAGGCACACGCCTAGCAAAGAGCGCCGCGCTGCAGGACGTGCCTGCCCTCACCGGGAAGCCATCACGCGCTTCCTCCCAGTCATCAGGAGATCCAACGATGATCATCGACATCAGCTGCTACCCCACCGACCTGGTGGACCTCGCGTGGTGGCACGACGGCGACCCCTTTACCGGCGAGCGCCTGCTCGAAATGATGGACGGCCCTTACATGATCAACGGCAAGCCGCGCCGTATTGACAAGGCCTTCATCCAGCCGCCGCAGGGCAACACCATCTACACCTGGACGGACGGCGAGCTTTCGGGCCGCGAATCCATCGACGCCTACATGGCGTACACGCTCAAGATGGTGCAGACGTACCCCGACCGCTTCCTCGGCTGCTTCGTCTACAACCCGCGCTGCGGCGTGCAGAACGGCGTGGAGGCCATCGAGCGCTACGTCAAGGAACACGGTTTCAAGATGGTCCAGATGCAGGCCAACATGCACGCGTACCGCCCAGACCGCGCGCTGGACTGGGTGATGCCCGCGTTCGAGAAATGTGCCGAGCTGGGCGTGCCCGTCAAGCTGCATACGGGCGACGGCCCCTACAGCATTCCGTCGGAATGGATTCCGATGATCAAGCGCTTCCCGAACGTCGATTTCATCATGGCGCACTTCGGCGTGCAGACCGGCGGCGTCTACGTGTTCGAGCCGATGCAGTGGGCGATGGAGCTGCCCAACGTGTATTGCGAATCGGGCTGGTGCCTGCAGTCGCGCATCGTCGAATTTGCCAAGGTGCTGCCCAAGCACAAGATCCTGTTCGGCACCGACACGCCGCCCAACGAGCCCGGCATGTGGCTGCGCCTGCTGGAAGTCTTGTGCATGGACCCGCCGCAGGGCCTGAACCTCGATGAAGACACGCTCGAGGATTACCTGGGCAACAACATCGCCCGCATGATCGGCCTGGAGCCGACCCGTCCGCCCAAGACCGTGGCTGAAGCCGAAGCGCAGCTCGCGCTGGCTGCCGCCTGAGCCACCGCAGACTGCACGGAGCGCAACACATGATTATCGATACCCATCTGCACCCGACCAACCTCGTCGACGAGGCCTGGCGCCACACCGGCACGCCGTTCAACGGCGAGCGCATGATCCAGCTGATGGACGGCCCGTACATGATCAACGGCAAGCCCCGCCGCATCGACATGGGCTTCATCCAGCCGCCGCCGGGCAACACCGGCTACCGCGACGGCAACCGCCGCGGCCGTGAAGGCATTCGCGACTACATGGCGTACATCGCCGAACTCACGCAGAAGTACCCGGACCGCTTCATCGGCAACTTCACGTACAACCCCCGCTGGGGCCCGGAGAACGGCGCGGCGGAGCTGGAATTCCACATCAAGGAATACGGCTTCAAGATGGTCAAGCTGCACGCCAACATGCACGGCTACCGCCCCGACCGCGCGCTCGACTGGCTGCGCCCGGCCATGAAGGTCTGCGCCAAGTACAACATCGTGGTGCTGATCCACACCGGCGACGGCCCGTACACGATCCCGACGATGTTCTACCCGATCATCCGCGAGTTCCCGATGGTGAACTTCATCATCGGCCACTTCGGTATCCAGACCGGCGGCAACTACTCGTTCGAAGCGTTCTGGATGGCGATGGACACGCCCAACGTGTACTGCGAATCGGGCTGGTGCTTCCAGTCGCGCATCGTCGAATTTGCGAAGCAGTTGCCGCGCGACAAGATCGTCTTCGGGACCGATTCGCCGCCCAACGAGCCCGGCATGTGGCTGCGCGAGCTGGAGGTGCTGTGCTCGGCGCCGCCGCAGGGGCTGGGCATCGATGAGGACCACCTCGAAGACTATCTGGGCAACAACATTGCGCGACTGGTCGGCATCGAGCCCACCAAGCCGCCCAAGGACCTGGCCGAGGCGGAACTGCGCCTGAAGTCGACCTACGTCCAGACAGCAGAAGCGGCCTGAGCGCCGATCCCGCGGGCGCCGCGCCTCTGTGGCATGCGGCGCCCGCCTTTAGCGAGGTGTGCCAATGAGCATGACCCGTCTTGGCGAAGGCCAGGATTTCCACGTCTTCGCCAATCTCTATCGCGAGCTGTACCCCGACGACGTGCTGACCCTGCGCAATGGCGTGAGCGCCGACCAGGATGTCACGGCCGTCATCGACCGGCTTGCCGCATGCAACCGCAATCCGATGCTGATCTGCGAGCAGGTCAGCGGGCTGCAGGTGCCCCTGGTCACCAATGTCTTCGCCTCGCGCGCACGGCTGGCACGGCTGTTCGACGTGCCGCCCACCCAATTGCACGACGCGTTCCAGGCACGCGCCAATGCGCCCATCGCACCGCGTGTCGTCTCGCACGGCCCCATCACCGAAGAGATGATCGAAGGCGACGCGGTCGACGTTGCGCTGCTGCCGATGATCAAGCACTTCGAGAGCGACCGCGCGCCCTACATCACCAACGCCATCATCGTGGCCGAGGACCCGGTGACGGGCGTGTCCAACATGAGCTATCACCGTTCGATGCGCCACGCACGCAACGCACTGGCGACGAGCCTGCACTCGCGCGGCCACCTGTGGCGCATGCTGCAGACCGCGCGCGAACGCGGCGACGTGCTGCGCGTGGCGATGGTGGTGGGCGCGCATCCGCTGTTCATGCTGGCCGCCGCCGCCCGCCTGCCCTTTGGCGCCGACGAACGCGCCGTGGCGGGTGGCCTGCTCGGCGCGCCGCTCGATATTGTCCGCACGCCGCGCTACGGCATCGGCGTGCCGGCGGCAGCGGAGTTCGTGCTCGAAGGCACCATCGACCCCGCCGCCTATGCCGAGGAAGGCCCGTTCGGTGAATTCACCGGCTATTCGTCCGACCGCTCCACCAACAATGTGCTGCGCATCGATGCCCTGATGCGCCGGCGCGATGCCTGGCTGGTCGACGTGGTGGGCGGCCCGTACGCCGAGCATCTGACGCTGGCCCGCCTGCCGCGCGAGGCCGAGATGAGCGAGAAGCTCAAGGCGCGCTTCCCATCGGTGACGGCGCTGCACTATCCGAACTCGGGCACGCACTTCCATTGCTACGTGGCGCTCAACCCGACGCGCGACGGTGAAGCGCGTCAGGTCATGCTCGCACTGCTCGGCTGGGACCCATACCTCAAGACTGTGATTGCAGTGGATTCGGATATCGACCTGCAGCAGGACGAACAGGTGCTGTGGGCCATGGCGACCCACTTCCAGCCGCACCAGGATGTCTTCATGGTCGACGGCCTGCCCGGCAGCCCGCTCGATCCCTCTTCTTCGGTGCACGGCACGACTTCGCGCATGGGCATCGATGCCACGCGCGGTGCCGGCTTCGAGGGCATCCGCGCGCGCATCGATCCGCAGGCCGTGGCGCGGGCGACCGATATCCTGCGCCAGGCAGGCGTGCAGTCATGAGTGGGCGCCATCTCCGCCGGCCCGCGCCACCACGCATGGTGGTCGGTATCAGCGGCGCGTCGGGCTTCATCTACGGCGTGCGGCTGCTCGAACTGCTGCGCGCGCTAGATGTGGAAACACACCTGGTCGTCACGCGCTCCGCAGTGTTGACGATGACGCACGAAACGCCGTTCAAGCTCGCTGACGTGATGGCCCGCGCCACGCATACGCACCGCGCCGACGACATGGCCGCCGGCATTGCCAGCGGATCGTTCCGTGCGCTCGGCATGATCGTCGCCCCCTGTTCGATGAAGACGCTTGCGGAGATCGCCACCGGCGTCTCGTCGACGCTGCTCACCCGCGCAGCGGACGTCACGCTCAAGGAGCGCCGGCCGCTCGTTCTGATGGCGCGCGAGACGCCATTCACGCTCGCACACCTGCGCAACATGCAGGCCGTCACGGAGATGGGCGCCATCGTCGCGCCGCCCGTACCGGCCTTCTACGCGCGCCCCAATACGTTGGACGACATGATCGACCACACCCTCGGCCGCGTGCTCGACCTGTTCGGGCTCGATGCCGGCACCGCCCTGCGCTGGGGCGAAGAAGCCTTACCTGCCTTAGTCCGTACCCCACCCACGCTCGACAAGGAGACAACATGAAACCCCAAGCCACGGCCCACGCCACGCTTCCCGGCCCGAACACCAAGATTCCGGTCACCATCCTCACCGGCTTTCTTGGCGCCGGCAAAACCACGCTGCTGAATTTCATCCTGCGCGAAAACCACGGCCGCAAGATCGCCGTGATCGAAAACGAGTTCGGTGAAGTCGGCATTGACGGCGGCCTCGTCATGGCCTCGGAAAACGAAGAGATCTACGAGATGGTCAACGGCTGCGTGTGCTGCACGGCCGAGGTGCGTGAAGACCTCGTGCGCATCGTGCGCCAGCTCGTCGCGCGGCCCGAACGGCTCGACCACATTCTGGTGGAAACCAGCGGCCTGGCCGATCCGTATCCGGTGGCGCAGTCGTTCTTCATCGACGACCCGATCGCCGAACACGTGGAGCTTGACGCCATCGTCACCATGGTCGACGCCAAGCACATCGCCGCGCATCTGGACGACCTGCACCTGGACGGTGTCGACAACCAAGCCGTCGACCAGATCGTCTGCGCGGACCGCATCGTCATCAACAAGGTTGACCTTGTGGGCCGCGACGATATCAACGCGCTGCGCGGGCGCATCCGCGGCTTGAACGCCACGGCCGACATCGTCACCTCCAGCTATGCCGAGGTCGATCTGAACAAGATCATCGGTGTCGGCGCGTTCGAGGCCACGCAGAAGCTGCTGGAGATCGGCGCAGCCGCCGGCCACGGCGAGCATGCCGCGCAGGACCATGAACACGCTCACGCCGACACTCACGAGCACGAGCATGAGCACGAGCACCAGCACGATCCGAGCGTCTCGTCCGTGGGTTTTGACGTACCGGCCGACGTGGACCTCGTGCGCTTCCACACGTGGATCGACACCCTGCGCACCGAGCAGGCGGAAACGCTGTTCCGCATGAAGGGCATCCTGGCCGTGAAAGGTCAGGCGCAGCGCTACGTGCTGCAGGGCGTGCACAGCCTCATCGACTTTCGCGCAACGCAGCCGTGGGGCAGCGAAGCGCGCAGCAGCAAGATCGTCTTCATCGGCCGCGACCTCGATCGTGCGGCCCTGCAGGACGGTTTCAACGCGTGTCTGGCGGCGTGAGCATGCCATGACATGACATCCCCCTGACCCGAGGGCGGCTCCTGGCACGCCCCGGGCATGACAACGATAGGAGACAACCATGACAACAGCCGTACACCCGGTCGACCAGATTCTGTCGACCCGACAGATGTTGACGTTGGGCTTGCAGCATATGGCGGTGTCGTACATCGGCGCCATCGCGGTGCCGATGATCATCGCGTCGGCGCTCAAGATGTCGCAGGCGGACACCATTGTGCTCATCAGCACCACGTTGTTCTGCTCGGGCATCGCCACGCTGTTACAGACCATCGGGTTCTGGAAGTTCGGGGTACGGCTGCCGATCCTGCAGGGGGTGGCGTTCAGCAGCGTGGGGCCGGTGATCGCCATCGGCACCAACCCTGCCGTAGGTTTCGCGGGCGTGTGCGGTGCGGTCATTGCGGCCGGGCTGTTTACGCTGCTCGCCGCACCGCTGGTGGGGCGGCTGCGGCGATTTTTTCCACCGGTGGTCACGGGCTGCATCGTGACCGTCATCGGCCTGCAGCTCTTTCCCGTCGCGTATGACTGGGTGGGCGGCGGACGCAACGCTGCCAACTTCGGTGCGCCATCGTTTCTGCTGGTGGCCGCGGTGGTGGTCGCCACCATCCTCCTCATCAACCGCTTCGGCAGCCCGCTGCTGCGCAACCTCGCCGTGCTGGTGGGCATGATCGTCGGCACGTTGCTCGGCTGCGCCATGGGCATGGGCAACTTTCACGGCGTGGCAGACGCGCCGTGGGTCACGCTGCCGGTGCCGTTCCACTTTGGGGTGCCCGTATTCGCCGTGGTCCCTGCGCTGACCATGATCGTGGTGATGATCGTGCAGATGGTGGAGTCGATGGGCTTGTTCCTGGCCATCGGCGACATCGTCGAAAAGCCGATCGAGGAAGAGGAAGCCATCAACGGCCTGCGCGCCAACGGTCTGGCCAGCGCCATCGCGGGCATGTTCGCTGCATTCCCGTTCATCGCCTTCATGGAAAACGTCGGGCTGGTGGTGCTCACCGGCGTGCGCAGCCGCTGGGTGGTGGCCGTGAGCGGCGTGCTGATGTGCCTGGTGGCACTGGTGCCCAAGGCCGGCGCCGTGATTGCCGCCACGCCATCGGCTGCGCTGGGCGGTGCAGGCATCGCCATGTTTGGTGTTGTGGCTGCGGCCGGCATCCAGACGCTGTCGCGCGTGGACTACGAGCACAACCGTTACAACGTGCTGATCGTGGGCTTCACGATCGCCGCAGCGCTGGTGCCGGTTCTCGCGCCCACGCTGTTCAAGGCCCTGCCC
>Ga0182006_1001591_pt1 | contig 13454 bp, 10 predicted proteins | sample Sormic07211104_1_FD_123022 | JGI IMG/M metagenome (GOLD analysis project Ga0182006, IMG submission 123022) | Rhizosphere microbial communities from Sorghum bicolor, Mead, Nebraska, USA - 072115-104_1 MetaG | ecosystem: Host-associated > Plants > Roots > Rhizosphere | place: USA: Nebraska...
CCCTGCGTGAACAGCGCTTCCGCCTGGCCGAGCAGGTCATTTCGCAATACAGCCTGTGGGTGCGTTCGGATCTGGCCACCGAGGCCAATCAGAAGAATCTGAAAGCGCTGGAAGATTTCCTCGCACAAAGCCAGCGCCGCGAAAAGGAAGGAGCCGCTGCGCGCGTCGACGTGACGCTGGTGCGCGGCCGTCGCGACCAGGCGCTGACCGACCTGCTGGGAGCCAAGGCCAGCCGCCAGTCGGCGCGGCTGCAACTGGAACAACTGGTCGGCCTGCCGCTGAGCGATGAAGAACTGCGTGCCGATGTGGCGAAGATGTCCGTCAGCGAGGATCTGCCCGCACTGACCGAGAGCATGCTGGAGAGCAGCCCGCTGCTCAAGCGCCTGCGCGCTGATGCCAAGGTCCAGGAGTCGGCCATCCAGATCCGCAGTGCCTCCTACTGGCCGGAAGTCTATGCCCGCCTGGAGCACCAGCGCGGCAACTTCAGCGTACCTCACACCCCCAATGCCAACCGCGCTTTCATCGGCATGCAGATGCAGCTGGGGGCCGGCCTGTCGCTGGGTTCGGAAGTGGCGGCCGCGCAGGGCCGCTATCAGTCAGCGCTGCTGGCCGTGGATGCGGCACGGCTGGAACTGATCTCGCAGTTGGCCGCCACCTACACCGAGTATCAGCAAGCCGAGGCGCGTGCACGCAATCTGGAAGACGTCGCCGTATCGTCCGAGGAGGTGCTGGCTTCCTATACCCGCCAATATCTGTCGGGCCGGCGCTCCTGGCTGGACGTGATGAATGCCGCCCGCGAAGTGGTGCAGACCGATCTGCAGAAGGCCGACGTCACGGCCATGATCATCGCGGATGGCCGCAAGCTGCAATTGTGGGCGTATGGCCTGGACCAGGTACGCTGACCATCAATCCCGTGCGCATCCGCTGCGGTGCGCACGGGGACCGCAAGGGGAACTGCGGCAGGGGGGAGCATGATCACCAAAGCGCAGTTCAAGCGCGCCTTCGAGCGCGAGGAATTCAGAGTCGTCTATCAGCCCATCGTGGTCCTGGCCGACGGCCGCTGTGCGGGCGCGGAAGTCCTGGTGCGCTGGCAGCGCGAAGACGGGGCACTGCTGCCGCCGGACCGTTTCCTGGCCGCAGCGCAGCGGCATGGCTACCTCAATGCCATCACCGACCGGGTACTGCAACAGACCGTCAGCGACCTGGCCCCCACGCTGCGCGCTCATCGCTGCTTGCATGCGGCCGTCAATATTCCGGCCCAGGATGTCAACAGCGGCCGCATCCTGGAGGTGCTGGATGCCGCGCTGGACGGCACCGGTATCGTGCCGGCCCAACTCTGGCTGGAAATCACCGAGAGCAGCAGCATGGAAACCCTGCCGAGCCGCGAGACGCTGTCCCGGGTGCGGGAGCGGGGGCATCTCATTGCGCTGGATGATTTCGGGACCGGCTATTCCTGCCTGCGCTATCTGCACGAACTTCCATGTGATGTGCTCAAACTGGATCGTTCCTTCGTCATCGGCATCGGTACGGATCACGAGCATCCGGTACTGGCCTGCATCATCGACCTGGCCCGCAAGCTCAAAGCTGAAGATCGTCGCGGAAGGCGTGGAAACGCCGGTGCAGGCGCGCTATCTGGAGCAGGCCTGCGTCGACTATGCCCAGGGCTGGCATTACGCACGGCCGATGCTGGCCGCCGAATTTGCGCGCTATTGCGATCGGGCAGCGAGCCCGGCGGATTCGCCACTGTCGCCGCTGTCGTTGCACGCCCCGGAATCGCCGTTGTCTTCTCTCGCGGCTGGCGGCTCCGCAGAGGCCGTGGTGGCGCCGGATCTTCAGTCCTCGCACTGAGCTTGCGCGGGCTGTGCACACAGGCGTCCTTTCCTGTCTGATCTTTCCTCTCCGTTGCTGTTGATGTCGTTCACTCGACGGTGCCATCGATAGTTCATTCCGTCTGCACCATCAGACAATTTGTTAAGCGCAAAATGTTAGATAAAGTTAGTACGGCGTCGATGTTAATGGTCTGGCGGAGACGCTGTCACCAGTGCTGACTGATTGTCGGTGATCAGGTGGCGAATGGCACCAAGCTCCCCTCGGGTTCAACATGATTCGAGGGGAGTTCTCTTTTGTTTATCCAGATATGAAGAGGCTTTCCAGGATCTTCCGTATTTCTTTGATCGTCGCGAAAGTGGTCCTGGATTTTCCCTTCACTCGTCGACAGGAAGGGCGTCCATCGTTCCAGAGTGAGGTTTGTTCTCTGATCGACTGAAATCGTCATTTACTTAGTTTTTTCGAGACTACAAATATGTCTGAAATGAACTAAAGGACAATTAAATCTTTATATATTTTCACAGATCATTAGCCCCATTGACGATCTGCCGCAGCGCCTGATTCCGGACGAGATCTCCCTCGGTTTTGCCCGCTGTTGCTGAGATGGCAAAGCAGCAACGATGACGCATCCCGCTCATTTCTGGCATCGCGCGACACATCGTCCGAGGGGTTCTCTCCCGTTTTTCGCTCTCACTGTCGATCAAGCCGAGTACGTCCGCATCGTCCGCATCGTCCGAATACGCGCCGTCGACAGTCCTTCCCCTGAAGGAAGGCCGATCGTCGCGACTGATATCAAACCAAACGAATCGCCATGAGAAAGAATATTCATTCCTGTCCCAGTTCGCCCCCCGTTGCCGGTGCGGTGCGCCGCGCTGCGGCCAGCAAGATGTCCGGCGCAGGCTGCACGGGCCTGTATCCAGCTGCCTTGCTGGTTTCCCGGGAGGCCTGTCATGAGTGAACTGGCGTCTTCCTTGTCATGGGCCGTGATGACGGCAGCGCGACGCCACGGTGTGGTGATCGACAGCGTCCGGCTCAATGCCGCCATCACCCAATCGATGGTGAAAAGCGGCGCAGCGGCCATCGACATCAACAGCCTCTGCGCTGCCCTGAGCCTGCCCAAGTCGCAGCATCTGGCCAAGCCGGACCGCGCACAGCTTCCCATGCTGGGCGTGGTGCGCGAGCGCGGCTGGGGCGTCATCGCCGACCAGCGTCCCGATGGCCGCTGGATTTTCATCAGTGAAGAAGGCCATGCTTTGGTCAGCGACAGTGATCTGAGCGAAGGCGCCTACAAGCTCGATTTCGCGCCGCTCGGCAACAAGCCGGACCAGCACGGTTTTGAACGCGTCTTCAAGGAAGCGCTTGGCGAATACCGTCCCATCATCCTGGAAGTGGTCATTGCCTCGGTGGTGATGAGCGTCATTGCGCTGGGGGCCTCGGTCTTCTCGATGCAGGTCTATGACCGGGTCATTCCTACGCACGGCGTGGCTACGCTGATCGTGCTGGCCATCGGCGTCTCGCTGGCCATCATCTTCGAGCTGGGCATGAAGTTCGCTCGCTCCCACATCATGGACAGCGTGGTCTCCGGCCTCGATGCCAAGCTCTCGCAGGCGCTCTTCGAACGCTTGCTGTCGGTTCGGGTGGACCAGTTGCCAGGTTCCGTCGGCAGCCTGGCCGGGCAACTGCGCGGATATGAACAAATTCGCTCCTTCTATACCTCGCAGACGCTGTTCACCCTGGTCGACCTGCCGCTGGGCCTGCTGTTCGTGCTGGTGATCGCCTTCATCGCCAGTCCCTGGATGGCGCTGGTGCCGACCGTGTTCGGGCTGGCGGCCATCGGCATCGGCTACCTCTCCAATCGCAAGGTGGTACGGCTGGCCGACAAGAGCGCGGCGGCCTCCAACCTCAAGACCGGCTTACTGGTGGAGACGGTGGAGGGGGTGGAGACCATCAAGTCCGGTTCCGGTGGCTGGAAATTCCTCTCGCGCTGGATCGACGTCAGCGCCGAGTCCATCCGCAGCGACATGGCCATGCGCGCCATCGGCGACCATGCCGGCTATATCGCTGCCATGCTGCAGCAACTGAGCTACTCGACCACCGTCATCGTCGGCTCCTTCCTGGTAATCAACGGCCAGATCACCATGGGTGCGTTGATCGCCTGCTCCATCCTGGGTGGCCGCATTCTGGCCCCGGTGGCCATGATTCCCGGCCTGATGGTGCAGCGTGCGCATACCAAGGCCACCCTGGCCGGACTGGAAAAAATCTATGCCCTGCAGACCGATCAGGGCAACGAGCGCCAGCTGACCCCGGACAGTCTGCACGGCGAGTTCCGCGTGGAAGAAGTGAAATTCACCTATGCCGGCAGCATGCTCAATGCCATGAGCATTGACCAGCTGAGTATCCGTGCCGGGGAGCGCGTCGCCATCCTGGGACCGATCGGTGCCGGCAAGTCCACCATCCTGCGCTTGCTGTCCGGGCTGTACCGGCCCCAGCAGGGCCGCATCCTGATCGATGGCCTGGACATGGCCAACATCAACCGCCTGACGCTGAATCAGCACATCGGCTATCTCCAACAAGATCACCGTCTCTTCGTCGGCACCCTGCGTGAGAACCTGCTGATCGGCCTGCCCGATCCCGGCGACGAAGTGCTGCGCCAGGTGATGGAGCGCACCGGCCTGCTGCGCCTGGTCTCAGCCCATCCCAAGGGACTGGACCTGCCGATCCAGGAGGGCGGGCGCGGCCTGTCCGGGGGCCAGCGCCAGCTGGTGGCCTTCACCCGGCTGCTGCTGTGCCGGCCTGACATCTTCCTGCTCGACGAACCCACGGCCTCCATGGATGAAGACCTGGAGCGTCACTGCCTGGGCGTGCTCAATGAAGAAATCAGCGGTGGCCGCACTCTGGTGGTGGTTACCCACAAGCCTGCCTTCCTGCCCATGGTCGAACGCGTGATCGTGGTGGTGGGCAACCGGATCGTGCTCGACGGCCCGCGCGATGCCGTCCTGGCCCGACTGCGCGGTGATACCGCCAGTGCGGGGAATGCCGTCGTCGCCTGAGGTTCGCCATGACCATGAGCTTGAAAATGAATAAACCCGATCCCCATCACTCCCTGGTCTCGGCGCGCTGGATGTTGCGCCTGTCCATGCTCAGTGTCGTGCTGCTGCTGGTCTGGGCCGGCCTTAGCCACATCGATCAGGTCACCCGCGCGCAAGGGCAGGTGATTGCGGTCTCCCGTACGCAGTCGGTGCAGGCCCCTGATGGCGGACCCGTCAAGCAGATCCTGGTGAAGGAGGGTGAGGCCGTCAAGCAGGGGCAATTGCTGATGGTGCTGGAGCAGGACCGTATCCAGACCTCCCTCAACGACAGCCGCGCCAAGGTCGCAGCGCTGCGCATCAGCCTGGCGCGCCTGCGTGCCGAGGTTTACGGCCAGCCGCTGGTGTTCGAACCGGACTTGCTGGAGTACAAGGAATACATCGCCAATCAGAAGGACCTCTACATCAAGCGCAAGGCCCTGATCGACCAGGATCTGCAGGCCCTGCATGACATGCTCGGCCTGGCCTCGCAGGAACTGCAGATGAACCGCAACCTGGAGCAGACCGGCGACGTCGGCCGCGCCGACGTCCTGCGGCTGCAGCGCAACGTGGCCGACATACGCGCCCAGATCAACAACAAGCGCAACAAGTATTTCCAGGAGGCCCTGGTCGACATGACCAAGGTGCAGGAAGACCTCAACACCCAGCGTGAACAGCTGGAAGACCGCAGCCAGGTGCTGGAACACACCGAGTTGCGGGCACCGGCTGACGGCGTGGTCAAGAACATCAAGCTCACCACCATTGGCGGCGTGGTGCGCCCGGGTGACGTGGTGATGGAAATCCTGCCGGTGGACAACCTGATTGTCGAGGTGAAGGTATCGACCACCGACTCTGCCTACGTCAAAGCCGGCCAGGAGGCCAACGTCAAGCTTGATGCCTATGACTATTCCATCTACGGCACCCTCAAGGGCCAGGTCGTCTACGTCAGTCCCGATACCTTGCTGGACGAAACGCGCCAGGGAGCCGTGCCCTATTACCGCGTCCACATCGCCCTGGAGGAGGCCGTCTTCAAGGGCCAGAAGGCCAATGCCATCCATGTCAAGCCCGGCATGACCGCCACCGTCGAGATCAAGGCCAATACCCGTACCGTCCTGTCCTTCTTGGTCAAGCCTATCGCCAAGACTCTTCAGGAATCGATGGGGGAGCGGTAAGCCCCATCGATTGCCCACTACTACCACTACAAGGAAAATTCCATGAAACCTGTCTCACTACCCAAGCAATCTGCTCCCGATCCGGCTTATCTTCTGCCGATGATCGGTACGCTGGCCGTATTTGCCATGTACATGCTGGTCAACGGCCTGCTTTACGGACGCGTGAAAGAGCTGATGGAGCACGTGGCCAATCCCTACTTCGTCATCTTGCTGGTGGTCGTGACCATCATCGGCCAGCTGCTCACCCTGTGGCAAACCTGGCGTCTGCTGGGCGAAGGCAAGTACCTCGGTCTGCTGGCCCGCCGGTTCAAGTCCTCCGAGACCCAGGACCGCCGTGTCAAGCTGGCCAACCTGAACGATACGCTGGCCGGTGTGCCCGCCGGCCTGGAAGTGCGGACCTTGTTCCAGAACCTGCTAAGCAAGGATGGCACGGCCCCGGTCCATGATCCGGCGCGCCTGCAGCACCAGGCTGACAGCTTCGCGCTGGAAATCCAGCGCCGTACCACGCTGACCCAGTACATCGCCAACACCCTGATCGGCCTGGGCCTGTTCGGCACCTTTCTCGGCCTGATCGTGACCCTGAAGGAGGTGGCAGCGCTGATCGGCCTGTTCGGCGTGGCCGGTTCGGGCGGCAGCGACATGATGGCGCAGTTCTTCCAGAAGATGAGCGCGCCGCTGGCCGGCATGGGTGACGCCTTCGTCGCCTCGCTGCTGGGCCTGGGCGGATCCATCGTCAACAACGTGCAGCTGCTGGCCACCCGCAAGTTGCAGCGCGTGCTGTGCAACCGTGCCGAAGCGGCGTACATGAGCGTGGCCGATGCCGTTTGCGTGCCCGCCAACGGTGAGCCGGACGAACAGCAGATGCGCAACGATTTCTCCGTGGCCCAAGCCCAGCTGCAGGAAATCCGCAGCATCCGCAACGAGATGCACCAGCAGACCGAAGCTGTCCTGCTGGCCTCGTCCCGCATGCGCCAGGCCAGCGAACCCCTGGTGAAGTGCCTGGAAGGACTGGAAAAGCGCACCGCCGCCCAGGCCCAGGATCGCCCGCAACTGGAGCAGATTGCCGCCACCATGGAGCAGCGTCTCGGTGCGCTGGTCCACAAGTTCGAAGACACCCAGCAAGCGCATCAGGGCCTGCTGACCAGCGTACGGGCCATGGAAGTGCACCTGGCCGGCATCGCCATGGGGCAGACCGAAGCCAGCGACGACCAGCGCAGCGTCTCGCGCAAGCTGAGCGACCTGATCGCCGCCGCCACCCAGGAGGCCGAACTGGCGCGCCAGGCCATGCGCGAGCATGCGGACACCCTGCGCTCCGCCGTGGGACAAGACCTGCGCCAGCTCAGCGAACTGATCGAATCGAATCTGCGAGAACAGCGCGAACAAGGGCAGGCCCTCAGCAGCATGCAGACCAGCTCGCGCAGTACGCAGGTGGCCGTCGAGACCGTCGGTGCACAACTGCTGCAGCAAGGCCAGCAACTGCAGCCGCACCTGATCGAGATCATCGCCCGCATCGACAAGGTCGACATGAATGCCGCCGCGAGGGCGCAAGCCACACTCTCGGCGACCGGCAGTCCGGCCCTGCGGCTCTCGGAAGAACAGCAAGACCAGCAAGACCAGCAGGACCGCTTGCCACCCTCAGGTGCCGATCCGGAAAGCCATTCCTGACCTGCTGTCCCGGCAAGGCCAACGTGATGTTGGCCTTTGCCTGTCTGGTGCAGCGGTTTCGTCACTTATTTCATTCATTACTCACTCCATAGACCAGAGAAAGAGCGCTTCGTATGTCCAATGATCAAAACAAGGCTGGAATCAACCCGATCAGCAACAAGCAATTGGGCACTGCCCCGCTCCCGTTGATCATGCCGTCGGCCCGGCGCACCACCGTGGCAGCAGCCAGCAAGTCCGGAAAATCCACCAAGGCGGCCCAGCTCGGCAAGGAGCATGCGGATGCGGTACCAGACGAGCCGCAAGCCGACATGGCCGGCATGACCGACATGGACCTGCTGACGGAAGCCGAGGCCGCCGCGCGCGCGCAGGAAAGCGCCGACGCCGCCATGTCGGTACGCCGTGGCGAGGCAGACGAAGACGAGGAGGAGAGGACGGAGGAACTTTCCGGCAACGCCCGGCAGGACGATGAGCGCCTGCTGCTGGCTCAGGCCAGCAGCGCTTCATCCGGCAGCAAGACCGGTGCCGGTCAGGCCAGCGCCGATGCCCCCGTCAGTGTGGGCGAGGAACTGTTGCGCCAGGCTGCCCCCTTGCCCGGCGCGCGCGAAAAATCCGGCGCCGACTGGATGGAGAGCTGGTTCGGCAAGGACTGGAAGCTGCCGCTGGCCATCGGCGGTGGCGCGCTGGCACTGCTGGGCCTGGCTGCCGCTGGCGGTGGTGGCGGCGGTAGCAGCGGCAATACCAATGCCCAGCCGGATGCCGGCAGTACTCCGGCCGTCCCCAGCAACACCTGGACACTGACCGTGACCCCGGCCGCCGGCATTTTCATCGCCGGAGCCTCGGTGCGCGCCATTGCCCAGAAGTGGATGGGCGGAGAGTGGCAGGACATCGGCAGCGCGACCGCCGTGGACCGCAATGGCCGCATGAGCATCAAGGTCGAGAAGAGCCAGGTCACGGCGCAGGACATTGTGCGGGTGGTGATCCGCGATACCGGCAGCAGTGCTGACCAGCGTGATGAGGTCGCCGGCCCGATGACCCTGGGCTCCACCGACATGGTGGCCATCATCGGCAATCTGACCTCAGACCAGCAGCTCACCGTGAACCCGCTGACCACGCTGGCCGCGGGACGCATCGGCCAGGATCTGTCGGCCGCCAACATCGACGCCATCCATGCTGCCGTGGCCAAGCCCTTCGGCATCAATGCGGGCGACCTGGCACATCTGCTGCCGACCTTCCTGGGGGGCGGCGGCAATCCTATCCTCACGCCGGACAGCCAGAACTACGGTCTGGCCCTGGGCTTGCTGGCGGGTATGGCGCAGGCGCAGCGCGACGCCGGCGTAGCCAGCGAGGATGCGCTGGGGGCTGCGCTCAAGCTCTTGGCCAGTGCCTTTGAAGAGCAAGCGGGCAAGTGGGTATTGAATCTGGAAAAGATCCGTTCGGCCACGGTCCGTGGTGCGGATGGCCAGACCCTGATGCCGGTCGGCCTGGATGAAGCTGCCCTCCGGCTCTACAACGCCGCCAGTGCAGATGGTGCGGGTGCCAACGGCGCTCAGGTGCCCTACATCAATATCGATACGGGGATAGAAAAGCCGGTCGCGGGTAAAACTCCCGCGCCAGGGGTGGCGGCCAGCATCAGCGCCGTCAGTTTTTCTGACGGATTGACGCTGAGGGTCAATACCGCCGATTCGGTCAAGGCGGGAGATAGCCTGCGTATCGAATTCATCCGCCTGGGCGCAGATGGCAAGCCCGTCGAAAATGCAAAAATCTTCACTTATGACTATGTCCTGACCCAGAACTGAAGGAAAAGCTGCGTGAGAGCGACCAGCGCTACAAGGCCAGCGGCCTGGCCAAGGTCGAGAAGCCCAACCAGAAGGAATCCGGCAACAACATGAAGTCCACCCCCGACGCCAACCTGGCCAAGGACGGTGCATCCGACCGCGTGGTCGATGCCAGCGGTACGGCCGGATCGCTGCCCAAGGGGGTGGAACAGTTTGCCTTGCGGCCGAGCGTGCTGATCGTGCGCTTCCGTCCGGGTACCGTGGATTTGAGCCCGGACGAAGCCAAGCGCATGAACGAAACCTTCATCAAGCACTTCGAATGGAACGCCAGCCTCGAACAGAGCTTCACCATTTCCTCCGCGGCCGTGGAAGGCTTGTCGGAGTCCAACCGCATGGCGTTCTATCGCGTGGTGGCAGTGCGCAATCATCTGCTGTCCATCGGCGTCCCCGCCGCGCGCATTCGCCAGCGCATCGAACCGGTTCCGGCAGCACGCCAGTCCGGCACGGAAGGTCTGGAAATCCGTATCCAGAAGACCGAGTGAGGAGGCCCGATGTCAGATGCCGCAAGTTCCATCGAGGACGCCCTGATGGGCAAGACCACCTATACGCTCGACGTGATGCAGGCCGCTACCGCCTTGCGCAAGATTCCCATCGAGACCATCCAGGACGTGCGCAGTCTCGGCATCGACCTGTTGCTGGTGCTGCGCAGCGGTGGCCAGATCCTGTTGCGGGAAGGTGCGCTGGATGCCCTGGTCAATCCGGACCGGCGACTGCAGTTCAGTGATGGCGTGCTGACCCTGCAGCAGATCTTCATGCAGAGTGAACAGTTCGACTTCCTGCATCAATCCGGATCCGCTACTGGCGCGGAAGTGCCGGCGGCCGATGTGCATGTGCCGCTACAGCCGCAGCCGATCGTGGTACCTGGACCGGCGTTTCCGTTCGGAGGCTGAGCATGGACGCGCCCATCGACAACGCGCCGAGCCAGGCTGCACTCGCGGCCAAGCAAGCCATCGGCGAACGCCTCAAGGCCACGCGTCAGATGAGTGGCCTGAACCAGCGCGACTTTGCCAGCCGGCTGGGCACGTCGGGTGCCTACATCAGTTGCGTCGAGCTGGGGCACAGCATGCCCGGCGGACGCTTCCTGCGTTCGCTGCACCGCGAGTTCGACGTCAACATCAATTGGCTCCTGACCGGCCTGGAACAAGAACTGCCGCCGCGCCATGGTTTTCACATCAAGGTGCTCATTGGTGACTACGTCCGCGCATCGGAGCGCGGCAAGTCGCTGGTCATGGCGGTCGCGAGCTTCCTGGTAAGCCGGCGCGGCTGAGAGCGGTCGCCGGTTACGCCCCCGCTGCTGCCGTCCGGCGGGGGTGTTTGGTTCGGCACGGGGCTGATCGCCCCGGCGCAGTCGTGGGGACGGGGATACGGGCGGCTCACGCGGGTGCGTCCGTTCAGAGGAGAAGACATGTTCAGTGAAGAAATCGGGGGGAGGATCAAGGAGATCCGCCTCGCCCACGGCCTGAGCCAGCGCGAGCTGGGTCAGCGCCTCAATACATCGACCGGCCACATCAGCTGGCTGGAAGCCGGCAAGGCCATGCCGGGCGGGGAGCTGCTGTTGCAGCTCTACCGCGAATTTGCGGTCGATCTCAACTGGCTGCTGACCGGCAGCGAGCCGGACGTCCTGCCGCAGGAAAGCGATTCGGACGTCAGGCTACTGGTCGACCATTACTGCCGCACGGACGTGCAAGGCCGCGAGATCATCCGCACACTGGCCAGTTACGCCGGCCGCACTGCAGCCTGAGCGATCTGCATGGCCGCTGCGCAGATACCCCCGCTCGGAGGGGCGGTCAGCGTCCCGCTGCGTTGGCCGGCGACGCATGTGCTGCGGCCGCGAGGATGGCGGCGCGCGCCTGTACGTCGCGGTTGAGTCGCCAGACCAGTACCGAGGCCAGCAGCGTGGTACCGACGATGACATAGCCGACGACGTCGAAATGCTGCAACCGGCCATCGGCCCCCAGCGTGACGATATGTCCGGCCACGATTGAGGCCACACCCCCCGAGAGCTGCTGGATGGAGGCGCTGATGGCATTGAAGGAACCGCGCTGGGTAGTCGCCGGGACCGAAGAAACCAGGGCCTGGAATGGAATCATGCGCGAGAAGATGCCCAGGAACAGCACGGCATTGACCAGCACGATCATCGGTACCGTCACCGGTCCCAGGTGCGTGTAGATCAGTACCATGATGATGGACAGTACGGCACCGAAGACAAAGACCCGGAACTTGCCCACCTTGTCGGCCGCGCGTCCGATCAGCGGACCGAAGGCGATGGTGCACAGGCCGGTGACCAGATAGACCGTCGGCAGGTGATGCAGGTCGATGCCCAGGTTGCCGACCAGATAGGCACTGCTGAACGGCATGAGCATGAAGCCGCCCGTCATCAGCAGGGCCGTGGTGGCAAACGCGGTCAGGTAGCGTGGCTCCGTAATGGTGTGGTAGAGGTGCATCCACGCCGTGTGTTCCTGCTTGAGCTTGAGGTGGCCGTCCACCGGCTGCATCTTGAAGCTGACCACGATCCCGCCCACTGCGCCCAGCGCGGCCATGGCCAGGAAGGGGACATGCCAGTTCCAGGAATTGGAGAGATAAAGCCCGATCGGAATGCCCAGCACCTGGCTGGCCGCGAAGGCCGTCTGGATGATGCCCATGACGCGTCCCCGCAGCTGCGGCGCGAACAGATCGGTGGCGATGGCCAGCGTGATGGAACCGATTACGCCCCCGAACAGGCCCGTGACGATACGCGCGATCAGCAGACTTTCAAAACTCTGCGCCAGACCGCACCACACGGTCCCCAGCACGAAGCCGGAATAGAAGAACAGCAAGAGCCGCTTGCGGTCGAAGCGGTCGGCAAAACCGGCCGTGAGCAAGCCCGAGGCCCCGGCGCTGAAGGCATACGCCGAGACCACCAGCCCGAACTGCTGCGGCGTGATCTGCATGGCGGGCATGATCACGGCACCCAGGGGCGACATCAGCATGAAATCGAGAATGACCGCAAATTGCAGGAAGGCCAGCAGGCCGACGACGGTCTTCTGGTAGCCGGTAAATTCCGCCGGGGCGGGCGGACTGGCAGGCTGGCGGGGAGGGGGCTGACTCAAAGGGACTCCTTGGCGGATTGGCGTGTTGGCTTGTTGAAATTTTGGCCGGCGTACCGGCTGCTGCGTCGCGCCTCGCTAACGATGGCAGGCGGCCGTGTCGTCGCTGACGAATGAGCGGCCGCGATATTGTGCCATTCGCAGGCGGGCGGACGATCGGACCAATGCAGCAGGCTGGCTGGGCTGGGTTGCAAGAGTAGGCGCAAGATTCGGCCAAGGCAAGCCGCTGATGTAAAGACCGCACAAAGGGTCAGGAGGTTGTGTTCAGCTTTCCTGGAGGCACCTCAATGAAGAAGGGCGAGACCCGCTGCGCCGGCCCCGCCCTCAAACTGCTCAATCTGCTGGCCGACAAGGGCCTGCAGGGGTTGCTCTGAACTTCAGGCCAGAAACTTCACCTGTCCCCTACTGCTTGAGCAGGCTGCACCGGGAATCCGCCACACTGGTGAAGGCTTGTTCACCTGGGATGGTTTCCAGCAGCTTCAGGTAATCCCAAGGCTTCTTCGACTCGGCCGGCGACTTGACCTGGTACAGATACATGTCGTGGATGTTGCGCCCGTCGGCGCGGATGTAACCCTTGTTGTAGAAGTCATCGATGCGCGTCTTCTTCAGTTGCGCCATCACCTTGGTGGCATCATCGGTGCCGATGGCCTCCACCGCCTTCAGGTAGGTCATGGTGGCCGAGTAGGCGGCCGCCTGGTGGGTGCTGGGCATTTTCTTCATCTTCTGGTAGAAGCGCTCGGCAAACTTGCGCGAGGGCTCGTCCTTGTCCCAGTACCAGCTGTCGGTCATCATCAGGCCCTCGGC
>Ga0182006_1001597_pt1 | contig 13410 bp, 9 predicted proteins | sample Sormic07211104_1_FD_123022 | JGI IMG/M metagenome (GOLD analysis project Ga0182006, IMG submission 123022) | Rhizosphere microbial communities from Sorghum bicolor, Mead, Nebraska, USA - 072115-104_1 MetaG | ecosystem: Host-associated > Plants > Roots > Rhizosphere | place: USA: Nebraska...
ACTGATCGATCGGCGTTGAATATAAATCGGCGAACTGCTGTTTACTGCCAAACAAACCCGGACAAGCGAATGACAGCTGTCCATATAAATCGAAGGTATTGTTCTCTATCGGTGTTCCCGTCATGGTTACCTTATTCCTCGATTGCAGCATCCGAACCGTTTTATAACGTTGCGAATCAGGATTTTTGATCAACTGCGATTCATCTAAAAAGATATAGTTAAAGCGATAATCCTTTAAGAAACGGATATCAGAAAGCAGCGTTCCGTAAGAGGTTAAAATGATTTCGTAATCATCGAAAGTTTCAGTCGTTTTGGTCCGTTCGCCAGCATAAATGGTTTTTACCTTTATGGATGGTGCAAATTTCTCTACCTCGGCCTTCCAGTTAAATATTAACGAAGCCGGAACCACCACCAGATTTGTATTGTGTTTTACTTTTTCGCGCTGTGATAAAATGAAAGCCAAAACCTGAATGGTTTTACCCAATCCCATATCATCGGCCAAACAAGAACCAAAGTTAAAATCATCTAAAAAGTTAAGCCAGTTTAAACCGTCTTTCTGGTAATGGCGTAAAGTTGCGGTTAAGCCTTTTGGCACTTCAACTTCCTGAATCGAATCTGTCCCTTCAAATTTCTGTTTGTAAAGTTTCAATTCGTTCTTTACATCACCATCCAATAAAGCATCTTCATAAAGCTCGTTTATAGAAGCAAACTTAATTTTTGGGGTAAGAATGGCATCTTCGGTTACTTCGCCAGCACTAAAATAAGCAGCAAATTTTTCGATCCATTCATGGGGCAGTATGCCCTGGGTTCCATCGTCAAGGGTTACAAACTTACTTTTGTTCCTGATCGATTTATGCAGATGCTTCAGCGCAACCTGTTGTTTGCCAAACTTCACTTTTACTTTGGTTTCGAACCAATCTGTCCCACTTAAAACCTCGATATTAATTTTAGCCTGAAATTCGCTTAGTTTATTGTTTTTGAGCTGGTTGAAACCTAAAATATGAATGCCTTTGTTGCGCCATACCTCAAAAGCTTCGAGAAACCAGGCTTCTTCCAGGAACCGTTTACGGTGCAGGTAAAAAGAATCGTTGGTTTCCTGATCGTAGAAATAAGGATGCTGTTTCAATACATTTCCGATAAACTGCAGCTCGGTATTTTCGTCGCGGTGTAAGGTAAAAAGGTTACCCAGTTTATCCTGCGCCTGAATCTGTTTTTTAGACAGCACAGGTATTTCTAAATTCCCATAGCGCATTACCGGTGTAAGGAGAATATAATCTTCAGATTCAGAGAGATAAATCAGTTGCTCGTTTTCGAGATCGAAACCTTTTTCTTCGATCTGGCTTTTGGTGGCAGGTTTTAAATAAGAATAATCGACATGGATACTTCCTTCTAAAGGCACCAAAATAACTTTTTGAAACTCAGGATATTTAGTTTTATGCAGGATTAACCTGTTGCCCTGCTTTTTGAAAAACCCGATTACGCGTAGAAAATCCAACCTTCCAACTAAATAAAGTTGATTGTTAAGTTTAACAAAATACTGGTGTACCAATACCAGATTATCCAGCTCGTAAGATTTCCCCTCGATAATCAGCCGCCCTGTAATTTCGTAATAATCATCGCGTTGATTTACAGAAAGACGCAGATCTACTTCCAATAAATGAACATCAACCGCTGTAATGGTAGCCGCTTGAATAGCGACAGACTGCTTACCGTCCTGCAGGTAAAAAGGAATCTGTTCAGGGTTTTTAACGATCGCTTTTAAGGCTTCAATCTCCGCCTCGCTTTGATCGCTATTGTAATTCTGTTGAAAAGTGGTAATGCCGCTATAAAACTTTACCTGATCGTTGTCATCTGTTTTAAACAGTAAATCAGCCGGATTGATTCCTTTTATCGGGTTTTTAACCTTGCCACTTTTAGTGGTTTCGGCCTCGAATAATTCTACTGTTAGATTGTTGTAATAGCGGTGTTGCCCAAAAACCAGGATCATTTTACCCTGATCGTTTTTAGCTTGTACTTTTGCTTTGGTTTTATTCGCCGGCAGTAAAAGTTCCTGTAAATTTTGCTGGGCTTCTTTATTGAATGGCTGGAGGGCATCCATTTTTGGGCGGATAGCTACCTGGCCGTTTTCGTAGCAGAGATTAAACAGAAGATCGAGGTTTTCTTCTTTTTCTAAACCATAGTCAACTGCTATTTTTAAAAGCTTTTGCTTCCGAAGGTTAGCATCAAAGAAAATAAGCAGATCCTGGCGCTGGAGAATATTGTACAAAACCCTTGCCTGATGCTCGCACAACTTATGCTTCGGCGTGGCGCAACGACAAGAAAGTTTTACGGAGTTTGAGTGTTGCTGCACCTGAACAATCGGGAAGGGCAATCCAGAGGCCTCATCGCTAAATGCTGCAAAATCGATTTCAATCTGCGCTGGAAAAAGTTGGTAAAAGCCCTTAACATCAGTATGGATCAGTCCGCTTAAATGCTTGAGGATAATAATCTGGCTCAGATTTTTCAGGTTAAAATCCTTTAAGATATAATCGTAAGGATTTTGTTCTGATACTAGATGCGCGGTTACCTGTTCACTCATTTAAACTGAAATAGCTAAGTGATAAAAGTAATCATTAATAAGTTTTAGCTAAAACTCCATTTTAGATTTTTATGCACAATGTACTCAAGTAAGCTTTTAATATCGATGAATTCCGTTATAGTGTGTCGTCATCTCAACTGAAGCCTAGTCCCGAATTTTCGGGAGAGAGATCTATGAGTCATATTAATAGATTTCTCGGCTGCGCTCGAAATGACGGATCTCTTATGTTAAAGCGATTTACGCAGGTTCAAATAAAAAGGCACGGCTACCTTCTCGGTTTTTCCGTTAAGGATAAATTCAGCAGCTTGAGCGCCCAATTCGCTAAAATCAGTTGAAATGGTGGTAATCCCATCCAAAATAATTCTTTTTAAAGGCGTTTCGTTATAAGAAATTACACCAACATCTTTCCCGATTTTAAGTTTTTGGGCAATTAAACGTTCAATGAGTGTTACCAGATCATCTTCCATGAGGTTGATGTAAACTTCACCAGGATTAATTTCTTCGTCTTTAATGTTGTGGATTACTTTATGATCAAAAGCATATTGCTGGCAGAACCGATAAAAGCCTGTTAGAATTTCGTGCGGGAAATAACTGTTTTTTGGAAAGATAATTTTTAAGGTCCGGTAATGAGAAAGCCGGTCTAAAGCCTGTTCTAAAGCTGCGTAGATATCCTGCGCAAAGTTTTCATAGGCCGCAGCATAATTGCCTGTTACTCCAGGCAACAATTTATCAAGAATGACTAATTTCTCTTTGGGAATGGTATTGATAATTTCGTGCGCATTTTCTCCACCTTCTAAAAAATGTGGAATAATTACAAAATGTGAATAATCATCACGTTTGGTGACGATCATTTTTTTAAACAGTGCGAAATCGTTGTTATAGATATAAAAATCAATTGCAGCACGCTCACCCAAAGTTTTGGTAAACGAATCGTAAATGATTTTTTTATGTGTACTGAGTTTATTAAAAAGCAGACAAACCTTTAGTTTACGCGAGAAATCGGTATTGATAATGAAATAACCCTTTCCAGGTACAGAATCTACCACCCCCAGTTTCCTGAGGTTACGATAGCCTTTTTCGGCGGTATCTCTCGACATTTCCAGACTGAAACTCAGTTCATTAATAGATGGCAATAAACTATTTTTCAGAAGTTTACCACTTTCAATTGCGGCCAAAATAGCATTGGTTAACTGCTTGTATTTTGGCGTCGATGAATACTCATCGACGTTAATGTAGGGGATTAAATCTTCTGGTTTCAAAATGGTTATATTGATATAGGAAATTCTAATATAAGGAAATTCCTAAAAATCTATTGTACGTTGTATAGCAGAATAGTATTTTAACTGAATCATATCCGTTGGTGCAGGGTTTTCGTTCCAGGCATCATTTATAGCTAACGCTGTACCGATTGCCGTAGCCTGCGAAACTGAAGAGGCATAAACCTCAATATCTGGAATAGAAGTAGCCAGCAAGTGCATGTAAATTGCATTTTTACCGAAACCACCATCTACAAAAATCCTTTTCACACCTGCATTTAAAATAAGCTTTAACGAGTAAATCTGCTGTTTGATCAGATCAAAAATCAATTGATGATAGGCTTCTTCTGCCGTTTGAAAGAGATTTAAATCACGCTCCGGAAAAGCAGAGCTTGCTGAAAAGCCTTGTTGTTCTTGCCGGTTTTCAGGAATTTTATTGGCCAGTTTCAAAATCATTGAAGGGTTAAACTTCAAATGTTTAAACAGATAGGCCGCACGATCGAAATGTTCTGCTATCCGCTTAAGCTGTACCTCGTGCTCATAACCTGCAAAAATACGCGAAGCCTTTACCGCTTTGCCTTTAAAGTGCATGTAACACAGGCAATCCTGTTTAAGTTCTTCGGCGGTTAGCGGTTCCTGGTTAAAAGGATTTAAACTAATACACCAGGTTCCTGTTGAAATGAGTACAAACGGTGTATTAAAATTGGCCAGATAGGGAATCAGCGCGGCAGAACTATCGTGCAAACCTACACCAACCTTTACGCTGCTCCCTTCGAAATCAGTTTTCAGGCTGGAATCTGCCGGGGTAAATACACCAAATTTCTCGTCGATTTTTTCGGCAGTAACCCAGTTATGGTATTCATTTTTATTGAAATCCCAAAGCTGGGTATGGCAACCTATACTGGTAATATCGGCCACGGCCTTACCCGTAATTAAATAACTTAAATATTGAGGCAGGTGTAAAGCCCATTTCACTTTTTTAAATATTTCGGGCTTTTCGTTTTTCAGTCGATACAATTGCATCCCTGAATTTAAGCTGCCCAAAATCGGCGAGGCCGTTTCTAGCGAAATCTTCTCCTCACCTCCATATTTTGCATAAAAAGCTTTCTTAAGCTCCTCTGGGTATTCTTTTAAATAGTTATAAAGCGGTGTCAGGGGATCGCCGTTTTCATCGAGATAAACAAAACTGGCACCATAAGTAGAAAAGTTTATGGCCTTAACATCGAACTCTTTTAACTGTAAAACCTGATGCAGTGAATCGTAAACTGAGGAACGCAGGCTTTCGAGATTTTCGCATGGTTCGCCATCTTCATCAACTGTTTCTACAAAACGTGCAGACCGTTCGTAAACAATACTGTAGTTTTCGTCGATCAGAAACAGTTTTTTATTCGTTTTTCCAACATCAAATATAGCAATAACAGGTTTAGGCATTTTCTATTTCTCTATTTACAAACCTGTGGCAACGGTATTTCCGCGATGGTTAACTAACTGATTTCTAACTTCTAAACCGCGGTATAAAGCAATTGGCGATAAGGCTGCTCCAGCTCTTAATCTGGCTTCGGCTACTAAAGCCCTTAAATCGCTACGGAAAGTATGCTGCAAAATTTCCTGTGCTTTTGCTACATCATTATTGTTCTGCGCTTCGTTTAATGCTTTTCTATCAACCAATAAGGCTTGTGCGTAGGCAATCATAATGGCTTCCACTGACTGCAATAAATCTTCAAGAGGATCTTTTACATTATGCGAAGCATCGATCATCCAACCTAAATCTTTTGCATGGTTCATACCCTTTGCATCCATACCTTCTACCAGTTCGTTAAAAATCAAGAACAATTGGTAAGGTTTAATACTTCCGGCAGTTAAATCGTCATCTCCATATTTAGAATCGTTGAAGTGGAAACCACCCAATTTTCCTTCCATTAGTAATAAAGCAACAATCTGCTCGATGTTTGCATTAGGCAAATGATGACCTAAATCGACCAAGGTATAGGCTTTTTTACCCAATTTGCTGGCATATAATAACGACTGCCCCCAGTCTCCAACCGTAGTTGAATAAAAGTTAGGTTCGAAGGCTTTATACTCTACGAACATTTTCCAATCTTCTGGCAGTGCTGAATAGATCTCCTGAAGGCTTTCTAAAGTATTTTCAAAGGCTTTACGGAAATTAAGCTGTCCAGGGAAGCAAGAACCATCGGCAAGCCAAACAGTTAATGCATCAGATCCTAACGCGATACCATGTTTAATTACTTCTATATTATGCTCAATCGCTTGTTTGCGGATGTCTTTATTTACATTCTGTAACGAACCAAATTTATAGCTATGTGCAGCACCTTTCTGATCTTGAAAGGTATTCGAGTTCATGGCATCGAATTTTAAACCATAGCCAGATGCCAAGGTTTTTAACGCTTCTGCATTTTGAGGGATATCCCAAGGGATGTGAAGCGAAATTGCGCCACTTGCGCCGTTAAGGGCATGTAGCAAACCAACATCTTCAATTTTTTCTTCAATGGTACGTGGTTCACCGCCAGTAATGGCAAAACGGCCAAAACGTGTTCCACCTGTACCTAAAGCCCAGCTTGGAATGGCAATCTGAAAATCAACAAGTTTCTGGATTACGCTTTCTACATCAACGTGCGCCCAATCTTCTTTTAAAAAAGAAAGTTTGCGCTGATGCGAGGTTAAAAGGGAGTCGTTATGTTTTTCTATCTGGTTCTGCTCGATATTCATGAGAATATTTGGTTTTTTTAGGTTAATCATTATGGCGATATAATCGCCATTCTCGCTCATCCTCGTTAAAACAAGGATGATGCTATTATTTACTAAATTTAAAAGTCATTTCGGTCTGTGCCAGGCACAGACCGATTAAACAACTTACTAAAACTGAATTTAAAAATTTATCACCCTGGTCTGTGTTTACATAGACCACTGATCAAATTATTCGTTTTGTTCTGTGAGAACACAGACCGAGGAATTTAACCGAGGATTAAGTTATCTTACAAATGCCATGGCTACTCCACCGTCAACATTTAAAACATTTCCAGTTGATTTATGCAGCAGGCCACCTACAAAGGCGAAACAAGCATTAGCAATATCATCAGGCAATATAATCTGATTTAACAGCGTACGTTTTGCATAATAGGCCGGTAGCTCTGCAACGGTAATTCCGTAAGCTTTTGCACGGCCTTCTGCCCAACCGCCTGCCCAGATGTTGCTATCGCTGATTACAGCATCAGGGTTAACCACGTTTACACGAATATTATCGGCACCCAGTTCGGCAGCATTTAACCTGCTCAAATGTAACTGGGCAGCTTTTGCACTGCCATAACCAGCATTATTTGGTCCGCTTACTAAGGCATTCTTACTTACAATATTAATGATATCGCCACCAATATTTTGCTTTTGCATCGTATTTGTTGCAGCCTGAGTAATAAAAAACTGACCTTTTACCAAAACATCATATAATAAGTCCCAATCCTTCTCGGTATGATCGGCAATGGTTTTAGAAATCGATAATCCTGCATTGTTTACAATAATATCTACTCCGCCAAAAGCCAAAGCAGCCGAATCGAAAGCTTGTTTAATATCTGCTTCGCTGGTTACATTTAAAATTGCCGTACTGTAAGAATCTTTACCATACAGGCTCGCAAATTCTTTACCTGCTTCTTCCAAACGCTCGGCATTCATATCATTTAAAATCACCACACCACCTTCTGCAACAAACTTTTTAGCAATCGCTTTACCTATACCACCTGCACTACCGGTAATCAAAGCAATCTTGCCTGTTAAAGGTTTTGGCTTAGGCATACGCTGTAACTTCGCTTCTTCCAACAACCAATATTCGATATTAAAAGCTTCCTGGTGCGGCAATGAAGTATATGCTGAAACAGCCTCAGCGCCTTTCATTACGTTAATGGCATTAATATAGAATTCTGCAGCAACCCTTGCTGTTTGTTTATCTTTAGAGAAGGTAAACATTCCGATACCTGGATATAAAATAACAACCGGATTGGTATCGCGAATGGCAGGACTATTTGGATGTTTACAGGCTTCGTAATAAGCCGTGTACATGGCCCTATATGCTTCGAAAGCAGGCTCCAATGTTTCCTTTAGCGCTTTAACATCTGATAAATCGGCATCGCTCGCTAAGGTTAAAACCAGCGGACTGATTTTGGTGCGTAAAAAGTGATCTGGACAACTGGTTCCCATTGGGGCCAAACGATCCAAATCGTTAGAATTGATGAATTCTAAAACGCGGCTGTCATCAGTAAAATGACCGATCATGTGCTGTTTAGAAGAACACAAGCCGCGCAAAACAGGTGCTAAAGCAGCCGCTTGATGTTTGCGCTGATCTGCTGCTGCACTTTCAATCTTTTGTCCTCCAAAAACAGGACCTTTTTTACCATAGTTCTTGTTGAGGTAATCAGAACAGATTTCGATAACTTCTAAGGTATTCAGGTAACTTTCGTAAGCCGTATCACCCCAGGTAAACAAACCATGTGAACCCAACATAATACCACGGATACCTGGGTTTTCATCTAAACATTGTTTTAATTGCAGGCCCAGTTCGAAACCAGGTTTTTTCCATTCTACCCAGCCTATCGTTCCGCCAAATAATTCTTCGGTAATTTTTTTACCATCTTTAGCTGCTGCGATTGCAATGGCCGCATCCGGATGCAAGTGATCGATATGTGCAAACGGTAGAAAACCATGCAAAGGGGTATCGATTGATGGTGCTTTAGAGCTTAAATCGAAAATGCAGTGGTTAAACAGTTCAACCATTTCATCTTCATGTTCTACACCACGGTAAATATTTTTCAAGCTACGTAAACGATCTACGTACAGCGCAGCCAAACCGCTTTTCTTTAAAGTACCTAAATCGCCGCCTGATCCTTTTACCCACATTACTTCGGTTTCTAAACCGGTAAGCGGATCTTTTTCCAATACTTTACACGAGGTATTTCCACCTCCATAATTGGTTAAGCGTAAATCTGCCCCCAATAAATTAGAGCGATAAATTAAAAGGGCAACTTCATCACCAGCCAGTTTTGCAGCTTCCTCTTCATCCCATAAATAGCTTACATGCTTATAACTTTTCGTATCGATTGACATTCTTATATTCTATTTAAATTTTTATTTATTAACCTTTAATTGAATTACCATACCCCACAATGAGTACCGAAATGATGATGGTTAAAATACCCGCCAAAACAGTAATCAAAGTTTTTCTTGATACACCTTTCCACTCTTTTAATACCAGCCCCCATACATTGGCAATGAGAATGATAAAGGCCATATGCAGAATCCACGAACTGGCACCATTGCCCATTTTGCTTTCGCCCATGCCGTAGAAAAAGAACTGTAAGAACCAGGTGGTACCTGCCAATGCCGAAAAAATATAGTTTTTTAACAGTGGCGTTTTTGCATTGGTATAATCGCCAAATGTTTTATTTCTTGCATTTAATACCATACACCAGATAAAATTGGTGGTTAAACCTCCCCAAAGTACAATTACATAAGTAACGTTGTTCTGGAATAAGAAATTACCTGTTTCAGCAGGATTTGCCGCTTTCCAGATCGCATTAGCGGCATCGGCCATTGGTTTTCCGGCTTCGATACCAAAATTAAAACATGCACTTAAAACCCCTGAAACAATCCCCACAAATAAGCCAAGACCGAATTTATATTCTGTTTTTACCTCCATGCCATGCGGATCGGTAATACCAGATTTCATTTCCTTTTCTTTCATCATACCTGCTTTACCGCAAATGATAATACCCACAATGCAGACTAAAAGCCCCAACAATACCATACGGCCCCAATCAGTATGTAGAAACATGGTAAAAGTATCTTTCCCCACCTGAGGGAAAAAATCGAAATAAATGGATGGCAGGATTGAACCCAAAACCATACAAAGTCCTAAAATGATGCTACTCCCTAACGATACACCCAGATAACGAACGCCTAAACCGTAAGTTAAGCCGCCTATGCCCCAAAGCACACCAAAAAAATAGGTTAACCATAAAATACTACCATTGGTACTGGTGATAATTGCCGTAAAATTCGGGATGGTTAAAAAAGCGGCGAGTGGCGGAACGATTAACCAGGAGAAAATCCCCCCAACGATCCAGTAACTTTCCCAGGCCCAGCCTTTAACTTTTTTGTACGGAATATAAAAACTTCCGGAGGCGAAACCACCGAAGAAATGAAAAATTACACCTAAAATTGCTTGCATGCGCTATTAATATATTTGGTTGCTCTAAAATAGAATATAAGGTAATTTTAACTGTTATGCACTGTTATGGATGTGAAATAAATTGGTGGATGGATTAGTCTGGAGATTGAAGACGGAGGTCGGAAGTTATAATGTATAAAAACAGATACCAGTTCTTTTTTATGTATCTAGTTCAGGTTTTTAAGTATAAATCCTTCTTTTTTTCAGGAAAAGAAAGGGCAGCATTTCATAGGTGCTGTAGTCCCGCCATTCGCTTTATCCCGATTGAAAATAATCGGGATGCACGCTACTGTCGGGTTTAGCTAACAAAAGCCTGTTCGGAACAATCCTATATTTATTATTGAAAGATTAAGTTCCCTGCAACAGCATAGGTTAAATAAACCCGATTGCCGGGAAGAGCTTCCGATCCTTCATCGGAACTCGAACCAAAAAGCGGGACTGAAATTGCCAAATGCACAGCACCAATCATTTTCTATTAACCTGAATTAGTTTATTTATATGAGCCAATTGGCAAGACAAAAGAGATTTCTTCCCCGAAAAAGTCGGGACAGGCTCTCGTTCCTCCCCGCAAAGACGAAAAAAGGATGTCATTTCTGATTCAAGATGTTACCACCTGGCACGATTTATAGCATTAGAAGCGCAGAAATTCTATCCACAATATCTTCAATCACATCAACCGATCTGAGGATTTTATAATGCCCCACATCTTCAAAAGATTTTGAGCTGATGGCAGGATATTTATCCAGGAATTCTTTAAGGAATGGATAAGGCGAAATATGATCGGCCGGATCGAATGCCAGGAAATGATTTAAATCCTGACTTAACCGATATAGTTCGGTCAGGTTAAAGTGGCTTACAGGAACGGGAAACTCTTTGGCAAAGTTACTGAAGAAGGTATCCTGATCCTTTATGCCGATGTTTACCGAATCGAGACTTTGTTCGAAGTTTTCTTTCAGTCTGATTAGTGGTGCGATGCTAATAAGCAGATTGGGAATTACACCGAGCTCCTGTAAAGCAATTACATTAGCCATGCCGCCAAGCGAATGCCCAATAAGGACATCAGGCTGCCCATAGTTTAGTGCAATAGATTTTACCGAACCAACATATAACATCAGGTTGGAAAATTCAGAGATCGAACTTCCGTTGCCAGGTGCATCAAAAGCAATAATTTCCAGATCGTCTATTTTCTGGAGTTCAATAATCAGTTCATAAAAATCTAAAGCCTTCGAAGCCCAGCCATGCGTAAGTAATACTTTACGTTTTCCATTTCCCCAGCTAAAACAGTTAATGCTTATCTCGGCATTGGTAAAATAGGTATCAAAAACCTGAAGGCTAAACTGTTTTGATGCAGCAATAAGCTGTTCCTGATGCAGGCGTAATGGCATTTTGGGTGAGTAGAAAATAAACTCACGCATTAAAGCTGCATCAGGTGCCGCCTGTGTTAATTTTAGCTCGTTTACGATTTGTTTTAGCCTTTTCAATTCGAGCTTATTTATGAGTTAAACCAAATGTGATTTTAAATCAGCTGGCGAATAGTTGATTGATTTTAAAGTCTTGTCGTCAGATTTCCTGAATACCAGAAACAGTCCGTCTATTTCTTTGTAGTAAGATTCAGTCTGGTCTTTCTCTAAATAAAACTGGATCGTTTGTTCAGCCTCTTCTATCGTTTTACAGGCTTTGCTCATATTAGAGCGGTGAACTTCATCAAATAAAGTCTTAAATTTTCCGCCCAGGCCGAACTCGTGGATGGCACCGGCCAAAACATACTGCAGATCGCAAAGGGCATCAGCAACTTCTACCAGATCATCATTTTCTACGGCTTCCTGTAGTTCTTTCAACTCTTCAGCTAAAAGCGAAATACGCAAATTAGCTCTCTGTTTTGAAGGAATAACCGGACTTTCTAAAATTGGATGTTTAAAGGTAGTATGAAATTCTGCAACCTGGTTTAGCGAATTCGTTTCTTGCATGGTGGTGTTTGATTTAAATCTTTATGCAGCAAACTTAAAAAAAAGGCAAGAAATAATGGGGAGAATTTATGAACACAATTGGTTAACTGTTGAAACTGATTAATCGGTTAACTGATTGTTGAATTGTCTTATTGCTGAATTGTTAAAACTAGCTAGTGGTTAACCGAAGATTAATCCCGGCAATTTAGCAATCACTCTTCAACAATTAACCACCTTTCTTCCCCTCCCTCACCACTTTAAAAAACTCTTCTTTATAGGTTTCGCCGATTGGAATAGCCTGATCGTTGATGTAAACGGTATTCCCGTCAATCATCTTAATTTTTTCGATAGAGATAATGTACGATTTATGGATGCGGTAAAAAGGCGGCTGGGGCAGTTCGGTTTCCAGCTCACGCAGTGCCTGGTAAGTCACAATCCTTTGAGTGGCGGTATAAACAGAAACATAGTTTTTTAACCCTTCTATGTAGAGAATATCTTCATAATTAACCTTAATAAACTTGTTCTTGGTATCACCTTTAATGAAAATAAAATCGTTCCCCTGTGCTACCTGTTGAATAACCACTTCTTGTTGTACGGGCGCTACAGGCATTAAAATCTGTTGTGCTTTCGTAGCTGCTTTGTAAAAACGCTCGTATGAGATCGGTTTAAGCAAATAGTCTACCACATCAAGGTCAAAGCCTTCTAAAGCATATTCTGGATAGGCTGTGGTTAGGATTACCTTGCATTTACCACCACAGATTTTCAAAAACTGTATCCCGGTTAACTCCGGCATCTGTATATCTAGAAAAACAAGATCAACTTTACCTTCCTGAACCAGGTTAAGTGCTTCAAAAGCATTGGTAGTGGTTCCAACCAATTCCAAAAAAGGGGTTTTATTGATAAAAGCAGCAATAATATCTGAAGCATAAGATTCATCATCAACGGCAAGGCAACGGATCATAATGGGTATTTAGGGTTTGGCGGTTAGCGATTCGGGTAATAATTCCAATGATACAAATTATCCATTACAGATTTAAAATTAACGTGCTTTTATAGGTATTGCCATTATTCGAAATCAACAATTCATGTTTTTCGGGATAAATCAGATCCAACCTTCGGTGGATATTTACCATACCTACACCACTTGAGTGATCTTTCTGTGCATGGCTGATCTTATTGCTTACCTCAAAACTTAATCGTTTATGCTGTACCTTAAGTTTAATGCGTACCGGCTGTGCTTCATCATTTACTACACCATGTTTAAAAGCATTTTCAACAAAAGGAATCAGGATCAGCGAAGCTATTTTTTGATCGGTAATACCATCGGTTGTAAAGTCGACATAAAATTTGGGTTCAAAACGCATCTTAAATAACGCCACATAACTCTCCAGGTATTCT
>Ga0182006_1001601_pt1 | contig 13398 bp, 12 predicted proteins | sample Sormic07211104_1_FD_123022 | JGI IMG/M metagenome (GOLD analysis project Ga0182006, IMG submission 123022) | Rhizosphere microbial communities from Sorghum bicolor, Mead, Nebraska, USA - 072115-104_1 MetaG | ecosystem: Host-associated > Plants > Roots > Rhizosphere | place: USA: Nebraska...
CAATATTGGATATGATACATTTAGAAAAACAAGCAGATATAACTGGCAAAATGATTTTGATAGGGAGTACGAAAGAAGAGTATTGAATTCTTATTATCCTACTGAAGAATCGCGCCTTGCTTCTGAAAGTAATGACGATACTTTTTACAAACGTAAAGAATTTGACAATTATTGATAATTGTAATTTGCATTAAAACAAATCTTATAAAATAAATAAAGACCAAACGTTCAAGAATGTTTGGTCTTTATTTATTTTATCCCTATAACTCTTCTATTTTATTTTGAATTTGATTTAATCTTTCAGATAAACTTCCTTTCACTCTAATTACTTCTATCTCAAAATCATCAATTAATTCGCCAAGAAGATCATTTACCTCATATCTCAGTTCGGGCAAATTGGAGTCTGAACAAGAAATTCTATCCGGTTCTTCAATAGGAACCCATACAAAAACGTCAATTTCTTTAATTGCATTTTGTATTTTAGTAAATACTGATGAAAAATTCAGTGTATTGTCAACCGCAAGCGCATAAGCTAAAAGATCAATTGGAGAACGATCAAAAATAGCGTTTCTATTACTCCTTACAATTTGCTTTAAAGAATGCTCTAGCTGCATCATATAATCATCGGCGGTAGGTATTTCAGAAAAAGCAAAGCCCATTTCCTGTAGTTCAAAATAAGGCTCTGGATAAAACTCATAATCAGGAAAAGATTCATGTAGTTTTTCTGCCAATGTTGTTTTACCAACCAAATGAGCTCCTAGTATTGCTATTCTCATGTCATTTTGTTTTTTATCATCAACAACTAAAAATAGACAAAATAGGATCAAAAACAAAAAAACCACTCGATTGGAGTGGCTTTTGTGAACGCAGAAGGAGCGAATACGAACCTTTTATTGGAACATCTTAAACTTTTAGCCGACTCTTTGGAGGATATATTGTGATGTCATTTAAAAATATCTTTCAAGCATACCATGATAGATAGAGCTATTACGATTTGAATTAAAAATTTTTTCTGCTCTTTGTGTTTGTTCAGAACTAAGCCCGATTGCAAATATTTTATTATTATCAAATATTTGGAACCGATCTAACTCAACTATTGAATCATTTTTTTTTAGTCTGGTATCATACCATTTAATTAAAATCTTAGAAATAATTTTATTCTGACTATTTGGTATTTTAATTTTTGTTACATCCCAGCGATGGTTTGCATAATAGGTATTTACTTTAACAAAGGGAATTGAATCGAATTTATAAATAAATGATTTATTTTTAAAACAGTTAAAATAGTAAGTCACGGTTATTGTTACGTCTTGTGCTTCTGACTTTCCAATATTAGATATAGTCAAAACTGGACTTATTTCCCTATGACCACCATCTTTAGAATTTATTGAAGTAATGTTATAATTCTTAAGCTGGATATAAGAAGACATGCTAGAGGCAAATACATCCGTCAAACTTCTAGTTGTACTAGTTAATGTATCAAGTCTGTCAAGCAATTCATTATTAAATTGATTCTGAAATTTATCAGAATCAATTCCACTAAAAATACTGTAAACAGCTATCACTAAAGAAAGAAAAGCAATGAAAATGGAAATTTTACTTTGTTTCAATTCTGAACTGTTTTTAATCCAGTCCATCGTTATCAATTTCCATTTTAATTTCTTCTTCTCTAAATTCCTCAGTCCAAGGCGAATATTGCGGTACAATCGATAATTTACCAATTTGATTTTCCTTTGTAGTTTCATTAATTTTTTTATCATTAAATAAATTAAAAATATTTATAGTCGATAACTTTAAAAAATCATAATATAAAAGTTTACAATTTAAAAAATTCAAATTTTTCGATCCTACAATCCTAAAAGTTTTTGAACTGTTAGATTGAATTATAAACTTATCGCTGCTATAATTTATTCCACGTTTTAAATACACAGTGTCTATTGAGGCTTTTAGCTTATCTTCTTCATTCAAAATATTTGTAGATTTATTAACCATAATTGCATAAATCTTGTTATTATAAATGGTTATAGGAAACGAATTATCATTTATAAACTCAAGTTCAACATAACCATTTATTTGCGATCCTGCAACTGCATTTATCTTGAATTGAAGTGGTAAATCAGATTTCATTTCAATTAAAAAAACGACTGCAATATAACACAGTAAAACTACCGTCACCAGAATAGCGATTATTTTTTTTATTTTAAATTTCATTATTTTAAGTAATTAATATTTCTTAGATAAGTATTTTCTAAATATTTAATCAACCAACTTGTAATTTCAAATTAGTCTTAGAGTTATGAAATAAACTACAATAAAATATTTTCAATACTAAAACCTAATTCATATTCGATTGAATCACTTTCTAAATCAGGATCAATATCAATTTCATTTAAAACCAATTTAGTAGTTCTATTATCAGTGTATGAATCAATTGCTTTTGGTATTTCTAAACCCGATAATTCTTCAATGAGTGATACATTTACTTGATAAGTATTTGAATCATCAAATTGCATAAAAATTTGATCATCAGATTCTAACTGCTCAATAATACTATCTTTCAATAAAAGTTTGTTTTGACTCATCATAAATCCTACTCTATAAAGCTTTCCATCTTCTTTCTCAAACACAACTACTTTCCAAAATAATGACGGAATTTGTATCTGAATGTTATTTATGGGTGTTACAAAATATGGATTGGAATTTGATAGAACTGGACCTGTAAAAACACAGATTCGCAACTGATTTCGTTTAGTTTCAGTATGAAGGATATAATCTTCCAAACTTCTCCAAATATCCCTATTTAAATCCTTATGTTGAGGAACTGCATTTGTATAGTAAAATGTTGAATCTGCTGCATTTAATGCGATTCCAATGGTTTCTCCCCATTGAACATCCTCTCTTTTAGTCATGTGACCTCTATCAAAATTACTTCTAGCAGAGCTGTAAAGTTCTGTTCCCCATTGCAAATCTTTTACTATCCTATTATCTTTACGCCAATTATCTTTTCTAGGAATTTTTTTAAATTTTAAACCATCAATATTAGTTGCTGTATAAAAAGGAAATTTATGAGACAACGATAATTGCAAACTATAATTGATGTATTTTATTACATTATTACCATCTTCATCAAGCACTAAATCTCTAGATTGTTCTTCATTTAGTCTTGGTAAAAGAACTTTTTTGTTCAAAATAAACTCATCATCGTATCCTTTAAATAACATTTTGCTTCTCATCTGGTTAGTTTTTATGATTATCTTTTAAAAATTGAATAATTTTATTTATAAAAATCCCTTCATTTCTTATTTTTATTCCCTCCTTAAAACCCGGTTCATCAGATTTACTTCCTCCTCCGCTATGATGCAAGGCAACCACTTCCCATTCAGAATTAAAGACAGGAGATCCTGAAGAGCCTTTAAGTGTGTCCGTAAGGTATTGAACTATTCTTTCGTTCGTATGAGTTACAATATTATGATACAATGAAATTTGTTTCATCTCTCCCTTCGGATGTTGAATAATATTAACAAAATCATTTATTAAAATTTCAATCTCTTTTAACTCAATAAAACCATATTCTGCTAATGTATTATTAACATCACTTAATTTAAAAATGGTTGCATCACAGTCATTTACTGCTGAACAGTACCAAGGTCCATTGACATCAATCATAAAACTCCTAGAAGGAATAGTATTTCCATTAATATCGAGTTCATAATCAAATATTACCCTTGTTTTTTCTATGTCTTTTTGATTATTTATTACATGATAATTAGTAATAAAAAAGACATCTTCAATATCTTTTACTTTGAACAAAAAACCAGTACCAACATTATATCTATTATTACCAATTTTAATCTCAACTTTTCCAACTGATTTACTTTTCTGTACCCCTTTAGCCAAAAAATTAACGGGTAATAAGGTACTTCGATCCATTGTTAGTACTTCTAATGTCTCATTGGAAACACCCTTCCAATCAGAGGATTCATCAATGTCAGGGCTTTCTGAAAAATCAATTTCTTTAGAAATTAAGGCTGATTTTAGAAATTGGTTATCTGGATATGTATCTAAAACGGATTTCACTAATTCACTTACCTTACTGTTCTTATCTGCCTCACTAAGAACATTACTCCAAACGTCCATTGCGTTACCACTAGTATCAATGAACTGCTGTTTTAACCCTGATGCTTTTACATATTTTTCTATACTATTCTTATTGGGTACTAGGTCGCTTAATACATCGTTTAATTGTGTGAGTTTTTTTGTCCAAGCCATAATTATTTAAAAATTTGTGGATAATCCATTGCTACTCTGTCAATAAGACTTTCGATCATTGTTTTTTCAATACAATTGTTTATTAGCTGAGAAGACATTGATACGGCTGAATCTTCAACGAATAAGGAAATATTCAAGCCAATATTCTTTGCTAATGTTCTGATAGACATACTTGATTGATAAAATTGTGGTAGCTTTATGATTAACTGTTCAACAGATACCCCTTTAAAATGTGCTCCTCTAATTCTTTCGTAAAGTAAATTAAGCTTTGCTTTTTCTGAAGCATGAGTTAACTCTAGTGGACAAAAATAACGCGATTCAAAAATTGGTTTAACAAGATTTGGGTTTAATAGATATTCTCCGAAACGTTCATCTTTTTTTGCGTAATTTTCAAAGAAACTTTGAATTTTTGAATCCACATCTAAAACCTTGCTATCAGCCGTAACATAGACAAAATCGTAAAAAACACTATCTTGATGTTCATACTCCATTAAAGAAAAAGGGTGATATTCAATAGGACAATCTTTTTTATATACTTCAATTTTATCAATAGAATCAATTAACAAATACCCTCTTGGTATATCTTTGGTTGAAGCAAATTTTGATGCCCAATGCGTATCCATTGGCTGCCACTTCGCTTCTCTTATTACCACACAGTCTCCCTGTCTAATTTTTAGCATATCAATTACTTCAGGGAAAAATAAAATAGGAATGCCTACAGAAGCATTACATCCAGCGCTTATAGACATTAATCTTTTGCCATCGTCTGTGGGCGGAAGTAACAAAGTCCCTACCCCACCCATAACCTTTTTTGATTTTCCAGGAGGATAAAACTCAAGCCATTGCTTGCTTTGCATTGCAATTTCTTCTTGTCTGTGTTGTCTAACTAATTCAGATGAGCTTGACCAATATAGCCCTGGAACACGAGCAATCCAATCTGAAACAACAAAATTGAATAAATTAATTTTTTGTCCCCAATATTTTGTTGGCTCAGCGATAATACTCTTCCAAAATTCTTTATCATTATAAAACCAATACGTAGTATTAGCATCATCTACCACACTTTGACTAGTTGTTTCCTGAGCAAAAGAATAGTTTTCAATTGTTTCAATAATTTTAGCTCCTTTATATAATTCTTGTAGACTCATGACTAATTATGTTTTTATGTAATTCTTTCGCAGACCATATATGATTTTAAACTTTTTATTATCTCCATATTGTTTTTCGATCTCCTTTAGTAATTTATTCATAGTAATCTTCTTAAGTTGATTCCTTCGGACTTTGTAAAGTGCATCACTCCAGATTTCGTTTGCTGTACTCTTAGTAAGCAAATCTGATTCTTTTCCTCCAGCTTTTTTCCAGATAGTAGTTAAGGCAGTACCGTTGGGATATAACTCTACTATTAGTTCTTCTGTACTTTGCCACCATTCATCAGTCGGAATATTAACCGAAGATATAGTACCCGAAATAGCCAGTGCAGCTTTAGTGATAAAATCCAAAAGATAATGACATTCTGCCAAAGCAAATTTCCAATTATTTCTCTTAGAAGCTTTATTATTGATGATGTAAGCGGAACTACTGAACTTTTTAACGGCAATTAACTTTCCTAGTTGAGTTGCTTCAACTGCATTAATATGACCTGTGTAATTACTAAGATAATCTTTGAGATTAATATCTTGAAGATTAAACTTATCGAAAATAGGAATCACACTTTTAATATTATTCCGATTAAAAAATAAAAAGTCCCACACACCTTTCTGACTAATATGATCTATTATAAAGGCATCATCTGGTATTAATGTATTAGAATTTAAGCTTAACTGATTAAGGAGCGCTGCTGATGTTTTCGTTAAAAAATTATTCTTAATATTATCTGAAAATTTTATCCAAATTTCAGATCTATTTGGATAAAAGAGAATATTGCCATATTCAGATTGCGAAATTTTGTCTATAAGTTCTTCAGAAATATTAGCGCCTAAAATCAAACTATCAAATAATTTACTAATTTCTCTATCTGGATCTTTTAATCCAGTTTCAATCTTATTTCCAGTTAAAATTGCTTCCAACCAAATTTTTTGCCAATTAGCATCCAAAACTTTTAATTTGATCAAGTTTTTTGGTGACTTTGAGCAAATTTTACCAGCAATTTTAATCATCCGCATATCGCCGGTTTTAACAGCATAATCAATAATAGATCCCTCATTCTTTCCTTTAACTATTATATCAATTGCATCAAAGTATGATGAATCCTTATCAACTTTCAAAAGTTCAGTCAAAGCCTCATGTAATTCCAATTGAAAATTTAAGGTCTGCGCATAAAGTCGCAACCAACCATTATTTAATGAGAATATCTTTAATTCTTCAAACATCAATTGAGAAAGATTCTTAGGTAGTTTTTCAATGAAACATGATTCAGATTCTTTCGATTGATTAATAAAACGGGCAATTTTAGATAACAATAATTGCGATTCTCTTAACCATTTATAAACCACGACCACCTTAGAAACATTTATTGTATTTAAATAAAATTTCAATTCAATTTCTATTAATTTATCCCACCAATTAAGATTATTACTTTTTAAGTTATCAAAAAATAATTCCAGATCATTAGAACTTTTTCTGATGGAAAATATATTTTTCCTTGTCCATTTAGCAAGAGATTCCGAAAGAAGAACTGTAGAATTTTTATAGCTCTCAGTTTTAAAATTTTTTAATATAACTATATCAGAAAATCTACCAACGTCCATTAATTGAATAATTTTCAATAACAATTTCTGTTTAAAATCATTTCCTTGATTATCAGAAGGAGCAAACTTTGCAATAATATGTGAAAGTGTATTTAGCTTTTTTATATCTACTACCTCTTCCATCTTTTCGAACGTATCGAGGCCTTTTGCAACGAAATTAATATCATCTCTCGAAAGAGAATTTGAGCCAATAACTTTCTTAAAATTTTCTATCCGCTGTTTTACCGAAGAATCTCCAATTAATAATTGCTCAATTAATTCAATAGGTTTATGATTATCATTTTTCGCAACAATAAAAAAATCTGATCTAAGAAACTTACTTTGGACACTTTCTGGAACTGTAACTAAATTTACCCCTTCAAGTAGCTTATCATCATTATTAAAAGAAATCCCAAATTGAAAACTTTGCCGTTCCTGCTCAGTAAGACGTTTCCATAGCTCTATTACAGCTAGACTAAAATTTTCCTGTCCAATCCAAATTAAAGTGTTTTTATAATTTTTTACATTAATATATCCATTGATTAGTTTATTGAATCTTCCTTGAAATGTATTCGGCACAACATTCTGGTCAACATTACTTTTATATTCTACTTGAATAGGTTCAAGTGTTACATCTTTTTCTATTTTATTGGGTAATAGGTCTACGATTTGACCTATATCTTCTAGACCAAGTATATCTTTTTTATGAATAATTAGAACATGTGAAAATTTTCTTCCTCTTCTTACGTCAGGAGATAAATCTTCAAAGGTTTTCATCATAAGAAAATATTCTCCTTCAAAAAAACCTCGAATAGCAGGAACCCAAATAACTCCTCCAGTTTGATCCTGCAAATCGGCTCTGAATGCTATATTTTTAGCGAGACTAGTGTCTGACATTGTAGTCTTAATCAAACCCCATGCTTTATTTACTTCGCCACAAATTGATTGATGTACTAAAAATTTCACTATAATGCTTCTTCTATTAGTTGAGTTATATCATTTGTTTGAGTACCATCAGCCAATACTAAGTACCCAAATTCCTCTGGTCCTTCAATGAGATATTTCTCTTTATTTTCAGGAGTATCGAGAGCAAATCCTTGAGCAGATAATCCTATTATTTTCAAAAGTTCTGAATTCCAATTAGACTCTACAAAATTTAATAAAAGAGGTAGTTTACTTTTTAATACATCATATGGCTTTTCTTCTGTATTCATTTCATCCCAGCAAGTTAAAACTATTGTTAGTTTCACCTTGTTGTTGATTAAATGGTAATCGTAACCTTTCGAATGCAATATAATTTGTAATAATTCTATGAAAAAACTTTGATCAGATATCTTATCTTCGATAATGGACTGCGTTTTTTCTGTGCTTTTTTTGTGTTGCTCAGAAAAAGTTATATCACTAATATCCAAAGACTTATTAACACTATTCAATCTTATAAATAGAACCCAACTATTACTTTCGTTAATTGATGTTTTCCATTCCTTATTTAACTCCCTATTTTCAACAATACTTAAAACTTGTTCGCCTCCATATTCTGGGCATCTTAAATCAATTTGCTTTTCAGAGAATTGTATAGGTAAATAAAACTTAACACTTTTTTCAGCAGGAGTTGTTTGTGGTTCTTCACCAGCAGATAAAGACTCTCTTGCGGCGAAAATAGGTGATAAATCATCTACAGTCTTATAAAGTTTGAGATTACTTTTCTTTTTTTGAAGTCTTGAATAAAACTGAGATAAAAAAACAGTTTTAGATGAATGTGGTTTACCAATTAATAATATAGATGTATTCATTAACTAACTTTATAATTTAAAAAAATATCATTTCCTACATATTCATCTTCTAGTGTAAATTCTGTCTTAGTAACAGTAAATATTACAGAAAAAAGCCAATCCAGCACACTAATATTATTTTTATGCACTAGAATATCAGGGTCTTCAGCAGAAAAGTTACTAATATCTATTTCTGCAAAGTTCTTTTCAAAGATTTCACTTAATTCTTCTTTAAGTTTTTCCTTAATCTTAGTATGCACTTCCTCCTTTCTGTCACTTTTTGACCAAACAGCAATTACAGGTCTACTTTTTAAGTCATGTTTCAACATTTGTGCTAAATCTACAACTTCGGTTTTAGCTTGGTTTTTTCTATTTATAAGGTCTTCGCAGTCAATAAATAAAATAAAGGCATTTGAATGTTTATAAATCCATCTTGCATTTTCCGCTCTTTCATCTTCTCTGTTTTGTGCCCAAATTGAGAACACCTCTCCAGAAGCATCTGATAAAAGAATATCTTTCAATAATTTTGATTTATTTCGCAGTGCTAAATGTAATAAACGAATATATTGAGCAGGAGTTGGATCAGGAAATGCAACACTTTCTTTTTGCACTTTTAACTTTTGATAAAATTCATCCCAAGCCTTAATAGTTTTTGTTCCACAAAAATCGAAATCTTGGAGTTTAACACCTCTTAAAAGCAATGTAAAAAGCATGGCCAAATAAGTGGTTTTTCCTGCATCCGCTTTACCTACAACGCCAATCATTAATGCTGGATTTCTAAAAGTAACTTTAATCAATTCTTCAATTTTTAAAGCTTCCCCGGTCCACGGCAAATCTGATTTATTTTCTTTCTTTGTAATAGTAATACTTTTTGACTGTTTCGTTTTAGCACTTATCCAGAACTCACAATCTATATATTTTTCTTTCCCTTCATGACAGTTAATAGGAGCAGCACATTCCAGATTTGAACATTTTCCTTCCATATTATTTTATATTTAATTTTTTCTCTAATTGAAAATCATGAAAAAGCCAATTTACTAACTCACTAGAAGATAATTTTGTACTTAATTTTATTCCTACCACTTCCTCAAATTCAGTTAACAAGTGTTTACTTCTTATAAGTCCACTACAGAAGTTCAGCAAGTTAATTTTTCCAGTTAGTAGTTCCTTATCTGGCAATATGGATTTTAATTCTTCTGAATGCTTTTGAATTCCTATAAGAAATTCTTCAATTGTCATTTCTGGCTCCTTAATTACTTTTAGTTCTATATAAACTCCTCTAAGAAAATAATCCACGGTTTTTGGGTAAACTAGAGGAATATAGGAGGAGTAGTCATATGCTAATATGATTTCTAATATACTTTGATCAAGTTCATCATACCTCATATCAGTTGATGCTGAATATCTTGCCTCTTTCCACCATAAGAGTTCAGATCTAATTTCTAATGATTTGTTGCCTTCTGAAATTTCTTTCTGAATTTCTTCCAACTGTTCATTTAATATCTGTTGTATTATATTTTTATTTTCATTAATAACAGTAACAATAGCTTTAAGACCAACATCAATACTATTTTTTATCCCTTTTGCAGCTCTTGATGGAAACTCATACGCCCAATTGGTAGGATCATTGGGCCAATATGGATTTGGTGAACTATAATTTGCTTTCCCTGCCTTGTTAGTTGGTCCTACGGCGTCCTCCAAAAACTTAATTAATGGTTCTTCTGATGGTAAATAGGATGTAATATCTTTTAAATGAGCAGTTGCTATTTCTATTTTTCTAGTATTAGACAAAGACCATTGGCTATTAGCTGTTTTGTTGATATGATTTCCTAATCTAAAAATAAAGTCTAGAATAATTCTTTTTTCTTCTCCTATTAACTTAAAGTATTTAACTATATTTCTACTTGCGTACCAAATAAGTAATGAGTTATTTATATCTTCACTTATACCATTTAATGCCTCAAGTATAACAGCTTTTATGTAAGTTAAGGGGGTGTCCTTAGTATTCGATAAAAAAGTACTCCAATTTTTAATGATAATTTCTTTAACCTCAATTATATTGATATCATCTGCCGATATATCCGGATTTATTGCTGTCAAAGTATATGAAACTATTTTTGTTTTACTTTTTGTCAGTTTCTTAGCAATTTCATCAGCAGACTTTTTTAGTTTTTTAAAATCTTCATCATTAATTACTAAAAGAAGATTGGAATTCAAGTACTCTTGTATCATAAATATTTTTTTTTAAGTTAGTCTCTTAAGAAAATTCTCAGCATTAATATTTCATTAATATAAGTCCCGGTTTTTAATTACAACCCGTTTTATCGTTTAACTACTTAAATAGTCGATGTAATTAACATAGTCTAAGATTCTCATTAATTTTAAACGATCTTCAACCTTGTTCGCTATGTTTTTTCTATGAAACTATTCTAAGTTGTAGTGATTAACAAATATTACACTTTAATATGAACCTTCTTTACGGAAAACCATATTAACCTCCCAAATATATCGATTCACAAAAATTAACCGCCAAGTATTTATACCTGTTTCTCATATTAATATTCACATGTTGATTTACCTAAAAGATTACTTCTTTCGTAAATTTATGTAAGTAATTGAGTCATGAATACACTCGTTTTAGAAGTATTAAAAAAGAAATAAATTATAATAATTTTTGTTATGGAAACTGCCTATTTATATGTCAGGGTAAGTACTGACGAACAAAAAAGAAAAGGTTACTCCTTGCCTGAGCAGGAGGAGAGATTATTGAAGTATTGTAAATATTATAATATAGAAGTCAAAGGAATTTATCGTGAAGATTTCTCCGCGAAAAATTTCAATAGACCAGAATGGAACCAATTATTTTCAGAAATTAAAAAGAAATCATCAGGAGATGATAAAAACATATTATTTATCAAATGGGATCGATTCAGCCGCAATATAGAATATGCTTACGAAATGATTGGAAAGCTTCGGAAATATAAAACAACAGCAAAAGCTATTGACCAGCCAATTGATTTCTCCGTGCCGGAAAGTACAGTTATGCTGGCGGTATATTTAGCTGTTCCGGAAGCAGAAAATACTCGGAGAGCTCAAAACACTTCAAACGGCATTCGACGAGCGAAGTTGATGGGAAGATATCCTAACAAAGCACCATTAGGTTTTATCAATTTAACATCAGTGGATGGTAAAAAAGGTATAGCTCCTAAAGAGCCTGAAGCTGAAATCATAAAATGGGCTTTTTATCAAGTTGCCAAGAATGATCATAGAATAACTGAAATCATAAAAATAGCTAATAATAAAGGTTTAATTTGTTCAAGATCGCACTTTTTCAGGATTTTGCACAATCCAGTTTATTGCGGACTTATACCGGTCAAACTTGAATCTAGCGAAGAGCAAGTGGTAAAAGGATTACACGAACCATTGATATCTGAAACTTTGTTTAATCAGGTTCAGTCTGTTATTAATACTAAAAGAAAAACTACTGCTAAAAGAAATGATTTGCAATCAACATTTTTTCTCAGAGGTTTTTTAACATGTCCTGTCTGTAATCGAAAACTTAGCGGAAGTATCTCAAAAGGAAGATCAAAAAATTATCCATATTATCATTGTCATAATGGCTGTAAGACAAGAATAAATGCTTTCTTTCTCAATGATTGTTATCAAAATAAACTCCAACAATTTATACTCTCAAATAATGCAATTGAATTATTTAAAAAAATTTTAGAAGAGCAGAATATAAACACACAAAAAGCAAGTTATTTATACACCCAAAAAGTATTAGCGAGGAAAATAAAAGAAGAGGGTATAACTCTTTCTCAAGGCAGAAAACTATTTATAGCCGGAATATTAAAAATTGATGATTACAATGAATTAAAAAAAGAGACTCAAGTCAGTACCAAAAATCTTAAAAAGGAAGCACATGATATTGCTATTAAATTAAAAGCTATTGATAGAAAAAATCAAATCGAAGAAAAAGCATTAGTTGAAATTTTTAAGAGATTTTCTGAATTTGAGACCTCAGATAAAAGACATATGGTAAATCTTATTCCACCAACCGACATTAATTTTAAAACAGGTGACCTATCTTTAGATTTAAATCAGGCGCTTTTAAAAATTTTATCAAAAAAAAGTAACCCAAAAAAGTAGACAAAATGAATTTCATTGAGAAGAATGTTTCAGTAGAAAAAGCCGTTATTATTCTTTCCAAGAACGGCATTCAGATAGATGAGAAGGAGGCAAAAATTATTTTGGAACTGCTATATTTAGTATCAAAAAATTACGATAAACCAAAAGAGAAAAAAACTCTATATCCTTAACGGGATTTCGAATCATAGTTCAGCTTCGATTAAATCTCTAATAAAGCCACTTTTAGACTGTTTATTTCAAACAGACTAAGAATTCCTTGTGAAAAATTCGAACCGTGAAATATTACGCTGTAAAGACTTGAAAAACCTACATATTTGTATAAAAAAAATGAGACAACTATTGACTAGTTGTCTCATTAAGTGATCCCAGAAGGATTCGAACCTTCGACCTACGCATTAGAAGTGCGTTGCTCTATCCAGCTGAGCTATGGAACCATTATTTTAAAATTTCTACGAATAGAAATCAAAACTATCTACATAAAA
>Ga0182006_1001606_pt1 | contig 13387 bp, 10 predicted proteins | sample Sormic07211104_1_FD_123022 | JGI IMG/M metagenome (GOLD analysis project Ga0182006, IMG submission 123022) | Rhizosphere microbial communities from Sorghum bicolor, Mead, Nebraska, USA - 072115-104_1 MetaG | ecosystem: Host-associated > Plants > Roots > Rhizosphere | place: USA: Nebraska...
CACCATCACGAACGAACCGAAGATCGCGTTCGCGATGCCGCCCACCTCGTTCGGCGGCGGCGTCATCTCGGTGAAGGTGGCGATGGCCAGGCCGCCCACGCCCTGGCGCAGCGTTTCCCAGAGGATCCACACCAGCCAGAACACACCGAAAGCCATCGCAGCGAGCGACAGCGTGAGCGCGATCTTGTTGACGCGGTTGCGCGAAGCGAACCGGGCCTGGCGCGTTTCGGCAAGCGCCTTGGCGTTCAAGAGGTTTTGAGCGGTACTCACGATTTGGTTCCTTCGCTCTTCTTCATCTTGGCCAGCAGCATCTTGGAGAGCGACAGCACGACGAAGGTGATGAAGAACAGCACGAGGCCGAGGTACATCAGAGCAGCCTGGTGCAGGCCCGCGCCGGCTTCGGCGAATTCGTTGGCCAGTGCCGAGGTGATGCTGTTCGCAGCCTCGAACACCGACAGCGAGTTAAGTTGGTTCATGTTGCCGATCACGAACGTGACCGCCATCGTTTCACCCAGCGCCCGGCCCAGGCCGAGCATGATGCCGCCGATGACGCCGGCCTTGGTGTAGGGCAGCACCACCTTGGAGACGACTTCCCAAGTGGTCGAGCCGAGACCGTAGGCCGACTCCTTCAGCAGCGGCGGCGTGACCTCGAACACGTCGCGCATCACCGAGGCGATGAACGGAATGATCATGATCGCCAGGATGATGCCGGCCGACAGAATGCCGATGCCCACCGGCGGGCCGGAGACCAGTGTGCCGAGGTAAGGCACGTCGCCCAGCAGCTTCTGCAGCGGCTGCTGCACCCAGGTGGAAAGGATCGGCCCGAACACCAGCAGGCCCCACATGCCGTACACGATGGAGGGCACCGCCGCCAGCAGTTCGATGGCCGTGCCCAGCGGGCGCTTGAGCCAGCTGGGCGAAAGTTCGGTGAGGAAGAGCGCAATGCCGAAGCTCACGGGCACCGCGATCACCAGCGCGATGATCGAGGTGGCCAGCGTGCCGTAGATCATGACCAGGCCGCCGTACTCGTCCTTGACCGGGTCCCACACGCTGCTCGTGAGGAAGCCGAGGCCGTACTTCGAAATGGCGGGCCAGGCGCCGGCGATCAGCGACAGCAGGATGCCGATGAGCATCGCGAGCGTCAGCAACGCGGCGCCCTTGGCGGCCCAGCCGAACAGCCGGTCGGCCATCGGGCCGGAGCGCGCTGCCTTCACGGGCGGCGGAGGGGCGGTGGCACGACCGCGCTCGGCCGCGAGGTCGAGGGAGGTGGCAGCGGCGGGAAAGGTGGATGACACAGGTCGCTCCGGCAAAGACGAAAGCGGCGCGTCCTGGAGCGAGGGTTTGCTCATGGACACGCCGTTCTTCTGGACTGATGGGTGGATTACTTGAACGCGACGGCCTTGCCCGACGCATCCTTCACTTCACCCCATGCCTTGGCGATGCTCGCCTTCACGGCGTCGGGCATCGGCACGTAGTCGAGGTCGTCGGCCGTCTTGTCGCCGCTCTTGTAGGCCCAGTCGAAGAACTTGAGCACGGTAGTGGCGTTGGCGGGCTTGTCCTGCACCTTGTGCATCAGGATGAAGGTGGCACCGGTGATGGGCCATGCATCCTTGCCGGCCTGGTTGGTCAGCACCTGGTAGAAGCTCTTGTTCCAGTCGGCGCCGGCGGCGGCGGCCTTGAAGGCCGAGTCGTCGGGCGACACGAAGGTGCCGGCGGCGTTCTGCAGTTGGGCGTACGTCATCTTGTTCTGCTTGACGTAGGCGTACTCGACGTAGCCGATCGAGTTGGGCAGGCGGTTCACGAAGGCTGCGACGCCTTCATTGCCCTTGCCGCCCGCGCCGGTGGGCCAGTTCACGGCCGTGCCTTCGCCGACCTTGCTCTTCCACTCGGCATTGACCTTGCTCAGGTAGTTGGTGAACAGGAAGCTGGTGCCCGAGCCGTCGGCGCGGCGAACCGGGGCGATGGCGGCGTCGGGCAGGTTCAGCGAACCGTTCAGCGCCTTGATGGCGGGGTCGTTCCACTTGGTGACCTTGCCGAGGTAGATGTCGCCCAAGACCTGGCCGTTGAGCTTCAGCTCACCGGGCTTGATGCCGGGAATGTTGACCACGGGGATCACGCCGCCGATGACGGTGGGGAACTGCATCAGGCCCTTGGCCTGCAGTTCGTCGTCCTTCAGGGGAGCGTCCGAAGCGCCGAAATCGACGGTCTTGGCTTCGATCTGCTTGATGCCGGCGCCCGAGCCGACCGACTGGTAGTTGATCTTGACGCCGGTGGCCTTGTTGAAGTCGGACGCCCACTTGGCGTACAGCGGTGCCGGGAAGCTGGCGCCGGCGCCGGTCACGTCCTGGGCGAAGGCGGAAATGGAGAACACCGCGGCCACCAGGCCGGCTGTTGCAAATTTGAACGTCGTTTTCATGAAGCTTCCTTTAGAAGTAAGAAGTAGTCCCTTTTTTGGGCTTGAACGGACTCTAGAAAGCTTGTGTGACATCGGTGTGACACCCCTCTGTCGAGGGAAAATGCCTTCGTTTCCCCCGCGATCCATGTGACGCTGTCACGCAACCGTCATGGTCCGCGCCTAGCCTTGCGAACCTCGCTGTCGCGCGAATCTGGAGGCTGCGCGCTCTGTCACGGCGCTACGATCAAACACAACAAGACACCCGCCTTCTTCTCGGAACCACATGCAAAACGGCACCCGCCTCGCAGCAGTCGACCTGGGCTCGAACAGCTTCAGGCTCGAAATCGGACAGGTCGATCACGGCCAGATCCACCGCACCGAATACCTCAAGGAGACCGTGCGCCAGGGCAACGGACTGGACAGCGCGCGCAACCTCACCACCGAAGCCATGCAGCGCGGCTGGGACGCCCTCGCTCGCTTCGGCGAGCGGCTGGCCGGCTTCAAGCGCTCGCAGGTGCGAGCCGTAGCCACGCAAACGCTGCGCGAAGCACGCAACCGCGAAGAGTTCCTGCTGCGTGCACGCACCATCCTGGGCTTCGGCATCGACGTGATCCCGGGCCGGGAAGAGGCCCGCCTCATCTATCAGGGCGTGGCGCACATGCTCCCGCACACCGACGCATCCGAGCGCGAGCGCCGGCTGGTGGTCGACATCGGCGGGCGCTCCACCGAAATGATCATCGGCCACGCGCTCGAGGCCGAACTGGTCGAGTCGTACCGCGTCGGCAGCGTCGCCTGGTCGATGAAGCACTTCGCCGAGGGCCAGTTCACGCCCGCAGCCTTCCGCGCCGCCGAAGTGGCCGCCAAGGCCGTGCTCGACGACGCGCTCGGCAGCTACACCCGCGACCAGTGGGACGTGGCCTACGGCGCCTCGGGCACCATCGGCGCGGTCGGCGACGTGCTCGCTGCCGCGGGCGCCGAATCGGGCCTGGTCACCCGCGAAGGCCTCGACTGGCTGCTCGACCGCTTGCTCAAGGCCGGCAGCGCCGACAAGCTGCGCATCGACGGCATGCGGGAAGACCGCAAGGCCGTCATCGGCGGCGGCGTGAGCGTGCTGCGCGCGGTGTTCGACCTGCTCGGCATCGAGGAGATGAAGGTGGCGCAGGGTGCATTGCGCCACGGCGTGCTCTACGAGTTGCTGGAACGCGACGAGAGCGTGGCCGACATGCGCACGGCCACCGTGGCCCGTCTGGCCAGCCGGTTTTCGGTCGATGCGGCCCAGGCCAAGCGCGTGGGCGAAACGGCCGCGTCGCTGTTCGTGCAGCTCTCCCCCGCCGCGCGCGGCGGCAGCACGTCGAGCCGCGCCGGCCGCGCATTGCGCAAACTGGGCTGGGCGGCGCAGCTGCACGAGATCGGCACGCTGGTCTCGCACAGCGACTATCACAAGCACGGCGCCTACATCCTCGACAACACCGACGCGCCCGGCTTCGCGGTGAACGAGATGCACGCGCTCGGCCAGCTGGTGCTTGGCCAGCGCGGCAAGCTGCGCAAGCTCGAAATCGCGCTGGACGACGAGACCTTCGTCATGCAGCTGCTGTCGCTTCGGCTCGCGATCATCCTGTGCCATGCACGCCGCGATCCCGATCCGCTCGCGCTGCATCTCGCGGCATTGGGCGCCAGGGCTTTCACGATTGCCTGCGCGCCCGACTGGGCCGAGGCCTATCCGCAGTCCGCACACCTCCTGCGCGAGGAAGTGCAGGCCTGGCAGAAGACCAGCACCTGGCGCGTGGAACTCAGCGGGGCCTGAGCCGCTTTACTTGGGGTCGGGGCCAACCGTCCGACCGGCTGCCACATGGGCCATGCGAGGCTCGTCGTCCCCGAACATGCCGGCATAGGCAGGCTGAACGACCTGGGCAAGCCCTTGCCTCAGCCCTTCCCGGGCAACCGCGGGGTCATTGAGCAGGCCGTCATACCGGAAGTAGGTCGGCTGACTCAAATCGGAGGTATGGCTTGCCTGGTAGAGGACAGCCTGATGCTCGTCTCTCAGCAACTGCTCGACCGCCACGATGGGCTTGAAGCTCGAAGTCGCATCGGATGCCCCATAGGCAGTCGTGATCCGCAGGATCAACGTGCTGTAGCCGGGGGTCGGCTGGAGTTCCGGCACCTGCATCTCGGGGAGCTTTCCAGTCGCGCGCATGAAAGGCGTCAGCTTCACCTCGCGGCCGCCGTCCCGCAGGCGCGCCGCCAGCCGCTCTGCGAAATAGCTGTTGAGCCCCATGGGCACACCGCTGTTCCTCACCGCAGCCGTGAACTCCTTGCTGCGCCGGTCCGTGCGGTCGGCCGTCGTCATCCGGCTGTTGGTGTCGATGCCAAGTGCCAGCAGCGCGCCGATGGGCCCCAGGAACCCGGCAAAGCTCGTCAGCCCCGAACCACCGCCATCCACGACGATCAGTTCGTCCTCCTGGTTGTAGATGATTTCGACCTTCGCCACCGACCGGGCGGCATCGTGGCGGGCCTGCAGCGCAGGCGGGGGCGTGTCCGTCGCGCACCCTGACACAAGGGCTGCGGCAACAAGCAGGGGAGTCAGCGTTTTCAACGACATGCCTGCGCTTTCCAGCAGCAGGTTCGTGAAGCTTCTTGGCGAGAGGTTGAGCAGTTTCATGCGTGTTCCCCAGTGAGGTGGCCGACTGGCAATGGCCTTTCCCCTCATCGGGGCCAAGCGGACTGCCGTGGAGTCACTGTAGAAATTGCGCCGCTTGCGCACATGAGCGGTGCGCCCCTTTTCCAGGGAGACAAGCGCCCCGTCCCACTCGGTCTGCAACCATGACAAAGCGCCTGCCCGGAAGCGGCAGGCCGGGGGGGCTAGATGAGCTCGGGCGACTGCACCGTGACGACGACGGTCTGCACGTCGCCGTCGCGCTCGCGCGTGCGGATCCACCACAGCGCACCCTTGCGCACCGGGCAGCTGTCCTGCTTGAGGCCGAGCAGGAGCGAGATGGCCTGCCCCACCGAGGGCTGGTGGCCGATCATCAGCACCACCGATTTGCCGTTGGGCCAGCCGGCCGCACCGAGCAGCGCCTCGGGCGTGGTGTCGGGCGCGAGTTCCGAACGCAGCTTGTACTTGCGGCCCAGGGCCAGCGCGGTCTGCTCGCAGCGCCGCGCGGGGCTGCAGATGATGCGCGTGCCGTCGGGCAACTGGCGGTCCAGCCAGCCGGCCATCCGCTTGGCCTGCTTCTCACCGCGCGGGGTGAGCGAGCGCTGCATGTCGTCGCAGCCCTCGGTCCAGTCCTCGGCTTCGGCGTGGCGCCAGAAGATCAAGTCCATGGTCATGGTCCTTCGTGCGTCAGTTGCTGGATGCATCGCGCAGATGCCCTCGTGAAGCATAGCGGTTCATGAGCGCAGACTGCGCACCATGAGCCTCGATGGCGCGCGCCACGCCGTCCTCGCCCGGATGCGTGTCGTGGTCGACGCGCGTGTAGATGCCGTCTGCGCCCAGGTCCCAGGCATCGCGCCCGTCGTGCAGATAGGCCACCAGGCATTCGTCGATCAGCCGCTGGCGCAGCGCGGCGTCCGTCACGGGCCAAGCGAGTTCGATACGCCGCATCATGTTGCGGTTCATCCAGTCGGCACTCGACAGGTACAGCGACTCGTCCTCGCCGTTGCGGAAATAGAAGACCCGCGAATGCTCCAGGAAGCGCCCGATCACCGAGCGCACGCGGATGTTGTCGGTCAGCCCCGGCACCTGCGCGGGCAGCGTGCACGCACCGCGCACGATCAGGTCGATCTTCACGCCCTTCTGTCCCGCGCGGATCAGCGAGGCGATGATCTCCTCGTCGGTCAGCGCGTTCATCTTGGCGACGATGCGCGTGGGGTGGCCTGCCGCAGCGGCCATGCCCAGCGCATCGATCTGCGCGGTGATGTTCTTGTGCAGGTCGAACGGCGCCAGCCACATGCGGTTGAGTCTGGGCAGCCGGCTCTGGCTGGCCATGTGCACGAACACCGCTTCCATGTCGGCCGTCAGCAGCGGGTCGGCCGTGAGGTGGCTGATGTCGGTGTAGAGCCTGGCCGTGCGCGGGTTGTAGTTGCCCGTGGACAGATGGCCGTAGCGGCGCATCTGCTTGCCCTCGCGCCGCGTCACCAGCAGCATCTTGGCGTGGGTCTTCAGGCCGACCACGCCGTACACCACCTGCGCGCCGATCGACTCGAGCATCTCGGCCCAGTTGATGTTGGCCTCTTCGTCGAAGCGTGCCTTCAGCTCCACCACCACCGTGACTTCCTTGCCGCGGCGCACCGCTTCGCGCAACAGGTCCATCAGTTCGGAATCGGTACCCGTGCGATAGATGGTCTGCTTGATCGCCAGTACATGCGGATCGAGCACCGCTTCGCGAAGGAACGCAAGCACACCCTCGAAGCTCTCGAAGGGCTGGTGGATCAGGACGTCGCCGCGCTGCAGTCGCTCGAAGAACGACTGCGCCGGCGACAGCGTGACCGGGTACGACGCCGGGTATGGCGGAAACCGCAACTGCGGCTCCTCGAGCAAGTCAGCCAATTGCGTGAGCCGTGCCAGGTTGACCGGCCCGTGCACGCGGTACAGGGACTGCAGCGGCAGGTTGAACTGCGCCAGCAGAAAGCTCGCGAGCGACTCGGCGCAGCTCGCCGACACCTCCAGTCGCACGGCCTGCCCGTAGTGGCGATGCTGCAGCCCCTGGCGCAAGGCGGTGCGCAGGTTCTTCACGTCTTCCTCGTCCACTGCCAGGTCGGAATGCCGAGTGACGCGGAACTGCGAAAAATCGCCCACCTCCCGCCCCGGGAACATGCTGGCAAGGTGCGCACGCACCACGCTCGACAGCGCCACGAAGAGCGTCTTGCCGTCCGACACCTTGGCCGGCATCTTGATCAGGCGCGGCAGCACGCGAGGCACCTTCACGATCTGGATCGGGTTCTCGCGCCCGAACGCGTCCTTGCCACCCAGCCGCACGATGAAGTTGAGCGACTTGTTGGCCACCTGCGGAAACGGATGCGCCGGGTCGAGCCCGACCGGGATCAGCAGCGGGCGCACCTCGCGTTCGAAGTATTCGCCGACCCACTTGCGCTGAGCCGGATTGCGCTCGCCGTGCGAAATGATGTGGATGCCGTGCGTGGCAAAGGTTGGCATCAACTCGTCGTTGTACAGCGCGTACTGGCGCGCCACGAGCTTGTGTGCCGCTTCGGCCAGCCGCTCGAACGACTCGACGGTGTAGACGCCCTTGCGGTCGCCGGCGCTGCCCGCGATCAGGTGCGGCGCGGCGCGAACCTCGAAGAACTCATCGAGGTTGGAAGACACGATGCAAAGGTAGCGCAGCCGCTCGATCAGCGGCACCTCGGGCCGATGGGCCCAGTCGAGCACCCGTTCATTGAATGACAGGATGCTGTGGTCGCGGTCGAGCAGCGTGAACGTGGGCGCCGCGACGGCTGGCGACCGGTCTGCGGGGGCGAGTGACATGGGCACTGATTCTGGAGCAAGCGGCACGGGAGCACACGTAGGCGGAAATATGACAGTGTCGATGTCATTTGTGACGCTCTCATGACATTCTCGTGACGCCACCGCCGCCGTCTTGTGCCCGTCGTGGGACGGGGCAGCCGCCGGCTTCATGCGCCCAGGAAATGCTTGCGGTAGCGCGCCGGCAAATCGTCGATGCGCATCAGCATCGGCAGGTCGGCCGCGTTGAAGTCCGGGTCCCAGGCCGGCGCGCCGAGCACCTTGGCGCCCAGCCGCAGGTAGCCCTTGATGAGCGCCGGCGGCTCCACGTCGAGCGTGCTGTCGAGACGCTCGACCGGCAGCGGCAGGCGGGGCTGCACCTGGTACTGGATCGGCGCCATGTGCTTGGCCGACACCTGGCGCCAGATGCTGGCCGCCGCGTCGCCGTTCGTGACACCGTTGTGTGACATCGGAATGCTCGCGCAGCCGATCATCGTGTCGAGCTTGTTGCGATGCATGAAGCCAGCCAGTGCACCCCACAGCGCGAGGATCACGCCGCCCTGGCGGTGGTCCGGATGCACGCAGCTGCGGCCCAGCTCGACCATGCGCTCGCGCAGGTCGCGCAGCCGGGTGAGGTCGAACTCGGTGTCGCTGTAGGTGCTGCCGACGCGGCGGGCCTGGGCCGGCGTGAGCACGCGGTAAGTACCGATGACCTGCTGCGTCAGCTCGTCGCGCACCAGCAGGTGTTCGCAGAAATCGTCGAACAGGTCGATGTCGTGGCCGGCCAGCGGCGAGGAGACCCGGGCGCCCATTTCGCCGACGAACACGTCGTAGCGCAGTCGCTGGGCGGCTCGCACGTCGTCCAGGTGACGGGCCCAGCCCACGGTGATGCCTTGCTTGGTATCGGCAACCGGCGGCAGGATGACAGCAGGCGCCTGGGGCACCGACGTGCGGGCAACGGCAGGCACACCGGTCGCGGGAGCGGGCCACAAGGCCGCGCGCAGCCCGATCTGTGAAAGCGGAAACGTCGGGTTGGGCAGTTCTTTCATGGGGAACCCTTTCTGCCGAGGGAGTCTCCGCACCTGCCATGAAGCGCGCGTGTCAGGAAGATTGCAGCCGCATGACGATGTTGCGCCGCGCCGCTTCGTCGTTTAATGCAGTGGATTCGCGACATGGAGTTTCCCCACATGGCCCTCGACGCAAACGGCACCGACAGCAACCGCCTTCACCAGACTTTTCCTGTCCTCAGTGACACCGAGATTGCGCGCATTGCGCGCTTCGGCACCGTGCAGCAGTTTGCGCGCGGCAGCCGGCTCTTCACCGCCGGGGAAACCGGTCCCGGCATGTTCGTGCTGCTCAAGGGCGTGGTGGCCGTCACGCAGCGCGACGGCCTTGGCCACGTCGTGCCCATCGTGCGGCAGGGGCCGGGCGAATTCCTGGCCGAAGTCGGCCAGTTGAGCGGCCGCCCCGCCCTGGTCGATGGCCATGCCGACGAAGACGTCGAGGCGCTGCTCGTCTCCCCCGCGCAGTTGCGCGCGTTGCTCGTGGCCGAAGCCGACCTGGGCGAGCGCATCACACGCGCGCTGATCCTGCGGCGCGTGGCGCTGATCGAGTCCGGCGCCAGCGGCCCGGTGCTGATAGGCCAGCCGCAGTCGCCCGACATGGCACGGCTGGAGAACTTTCTTCGCCGCAACGGCTATCCATATCACCTGGTCGACGCCGCCGAAGACCCCGACGCCGCCGCGCTGCTTGCGCAATACGGCGCCAGCAAGCTGCTGGCCGTGTGCCCCGACGGCTCGGTGCTGGTCAACCCGGCTGACGACGCGCTCGCGCGCTGCCTGGGCATGGTCGACACCGCCGAGCGCAACGAGCTGTTCGACGTGGCCGTCGTCGGTGCCGGGCCGGCAGGGCTCGCCACCGCCGTCTATGCGGCCTCCGAAGGCCTGCGCGTCATCGTGCTCGACTGCCGCGCCTTCGGCGGCCAGGCGGGCGCGAGCGCGCGCATCGAGAACTACCTGGGCTTTCCGACCGGCATCTCGGGGCAAGCGCTGGCGGGCCGGGCTTTCGTGCAGGCGCAGAAGTTCGGCGTCGAGATGCTGATTCCAGCCAAGGTGGTGTCGCTCGACTGTTCGCGCGACAACGCCCTCGACAGCCTGGCCGTTGCCCTGGCCGATGGCCGCACGATCCATGCGCGCACCGTCGTCATTGCCAGCGGCGCGCGCTACCGGCGTCCCGAAGTACCGCGTCTCGCCGAATTCGAAGGCCGCGGCATCTGGTACTGGGCCTCGGCCATCGAGGCGAAGATCTGCGCGCAGCAAGAGGTGGCGCTGGTGGGCGGCGGCAACTCGGCGGGACAGGCGGCGGTGTTCCTGTCGCGCCACGCGGCCAAGGTCAACGTGCTCGTGCGCGGCCCGTCGCTGGCCGCCAGCATGTCGCGCTACCTGATCGATCGCATCGAGGCCACACCCAACATCTCGCTGCAGCCCCACACCGAGCTCGTACGCCTGCACGGCGACTCCGACGAAGGCCTCACCGGAGCGACATGGCGCTGTCACACCAGCGGCGCCGAACATGACTGCCCGGCGCGCAACATCTTCCTGTTCGTTGGCGCCGAGCCCGAAGCCTCGTGGCTCGAAGGCTGCGGGGTGGCCGTCGACAAGCACGGCTTCGTGCTCACCGGCGCCGCCGCGAGCAGCGGCTTTCCGGCGCGGCCGGCCGCGGCGCTCGAATCGAGCGTGCCGGGCGTATTCGCCGTGGGCGACGTGCGATCGGGTTCGGTCAAGCGCGTGGGCGGCGCCATCGGCGAAGGCGCGGCCGCGGTCGCGCTGATCCATCAGCACCTGTCGCAGGCCTCGGCCGTGGCTTGAGGCGCGCATCCATCCGCCAAGCCAGGCCAAACACTTGCGCCCCGCACGCGTTCGAAAGGCCGCGTATATGCTGCCGGGCTCGCATCACATCACGGAGTGCAAGTAGATATGCCCGCATCACCCATCGAGGTCTATTCCTGGCCCACGCCGAACGGCCACAAGGTTCACGTCATGCTCGAGGAATGCGGCCTGCCGTACCACGCGCACCCCGTGAACATCGGCAAGGGAGATCAGTTCGCGCCCGAGTTCCTGCAGATCAGCCCGAACAACAAGATCCCCGCCATCACCGACCCCGACGGTCCCGATGGCAAACCCATCTCGCTCTTCGAATCGGGCGCCATCCTCGTCTACCTTGCGGGCAAGACCGGCAAGTTTCTGCCCACCGGCGATCGCGAACGCTACGACGTGCTGCAGTGGCTCATGTTCCAGATGGGCGGCGTCGGCCCCATGCTCGGTCAGGCGCACCACTTCCGTCTGTACGCGCCCGAGAAGATCGCCTATGCCATCGACCGGTACAGCAACGAAGCCAAGCGCCTGTACGGCGTGATCGACAAGCAGTTGTCGAAAAACAGGTTCATTGCCGGCAAGAGCTATTCGATTGCCGACATTGCAATCTTTCCATGGCTTCGCAGTTGGGAGAACCAGGGCATCACCCTCACCGACTTTCCGCACCTGAAGGCCTGGTTCGACGGCATCGCCGCGCGCCCCGCCGTGCAGCGCGGCGTGAAAGTGCTGGCCGACCTGCGCCAGCCGATCACCGGCGACAAGGAGCGCGAGATTCTTTTTGGCAAGACGCAGTACGAGAAACGCTGAGAAGTCCGAGAAGAGCCAATATCCGGGCTAGAATCAAAGGCTTGTCGGGGTGTAGCGCAGCCTGGTAGCGCATCTGGTTTGGGACCAGAGGGTCGAAGGTTCGAATCCTTTCGCCCCGACCATAGAAAACGCAATGCGGACAGTCACTCAAGTGGCTGTCCGCATTTTCGTTTCTGCGTGATGGTGTCCCTGTATGCCGTCGGCAGTGTTCACTTCGGGTGCGGGCCTTGCGCTCAAAAAAGGACCACCCATTCGCCGCGCAGGTATCGGTAGTGGTAGCTGGGCCCCGAAAAGGTAGTGCTGCGGCTGTAGCCCGCGCCAAAACGAAATACCTGCGAGCCCCTGACCGGACTTTGAAGGCTCAGGTCGAACAATCTCGTTGGTTGATTCAAATCGTGATTGATCGTCTCATTGCCAAGCCCCGCCGTCAGGGAAGCCGTCCATCCCTGGAAGCGGTGCCGCCAGCCGATCGCCAGCATCGACTCGCTGTAGCTCTTCGGATTGAAATAGGCTCTGTCCACGTCCTCATGGGTGCTTCGGTACGTTCGATAGCGCGCCTGCAAGGTCAGCCCCAGATCGAGTGACGGCTGATAGATCAGCCGCAGGCGGGCATGGTCCCGTCGGTTGCCGTCCGAAAAATATTGCTGCCCCAGCAGTCCGACCAGAGTCAAATGGCTTCCCAGCCCCTGGTCCACGGCAACCCCGACAAACGAAAAATCGATCCCGCGGTCCAGGGACTTCGGAGTTTCCACCCAGTCGCGGGTTACGAGAAACTCCACCGCGGTACTCTTCGTGGGTGACATGCGGTAACTGCCGTCCAGTGTCAGCAGCGTGTGTCCTCCCTGCTGAAACAGGCCGGCCTCCAGGGCCCCTCCATCGCCAGTCCTGGATTCGATCGAACGGGCTAGAAATGAAATCTTCTTTCCGGCCCTTTGCCAGCTATTTTGCTTGTATTGGTAGTCGGAGAGACGAAAACCCAGGTAGCGATCGGCATTCTCGAAAGCGGGGAAGAATTCGGCCGACACCCTCCTCGATTGAAAATTGTCGCTGTCGCTGGTCAGGAAAAATTCCGTGCCAAAAGCCATGTCGCTTGGTTTTTCCTTGCCTTTTTCTTCGTCGGCTTTACAGGGTCCAGCCAGCACCACGGCCCCAGAGAGGACGGCAATGGAATATCTCAATGCCCCCATCATTTCGTCCCCCAGGCCTTGGGCTTTCTGAACAGCTCATCCAGATATCCGAGAATACTGGCGGGCTGCAGCAGCAGGCTGTACAAGAGCACATAAACGAAGAAGCCCTGGATATTTTTTCGCACGACCAAGCCCGTTTTTTTGAACATTCTGCGTTCGATTGAAAACATCAGAAGACTCAACGCGAATGCCGCCGGTATCAGCGCGAGCGTCATTACGCCCACAATCCAGTAATAACCGAAAAGCGCGAATATGATTCCTGGAATGAATCCGATGGTGTATGCCAGATCCAGCCATGGAAATACCAGGTTCCAATAAATGAAAAATGTCGACAACCTGGGTTTGAAGAGGATTCCCGGGTGCTTGACAAAGGCCTCGGTCATGCCGCGTGCCCATCGCTGGCGCTGCTTGACCAACTGCCTGATGGTGCTGGGCACATTGGTAAACAAGCACGCATCCTCACAGTGACCCACCCGGTACCCGGCTTTCAGCAGGGCCCACGTCAGCACGATGTCCTCTCCCACGCACTCAGGCCACCCTCCAACCTCGATCAGCGCGGCCCGGTCGTAAATGGAAAACGCACCCTGCGCAACCAATGTGCCTTGGAACAGCGATTGCACCCGCTTGATTGCTGCGATACCGTGAAAATAGTCCCATTCCTGGCAGCGGG
>Ga0182006_1001612_pt1 | contig 13338 bp, 14 predicted proteins | sample Sormic07211104_1_FD_123022 | JGI IMG/M metagenome (GOLD analysis project Ga0182006, IMG submission 123022) | Rhizosphere microbial communities from Sorghum bicolor, Mead, Nebraska, USA - 072115-104_1 MetaG | ecosystem: Host-associated > Plants > Roots > Rhizosphere | place: USA: Nebraska...
ACCAGAATCAGCGCACGCGCCGAATTGGCGGTGACTTTCGGCCCTTCCATGGCCAGCAGCTGCAACAGCGGCAAGGCGAAACCGGCAGTTTTACCGGTGCCGGTCTGGGCCGCTGCCATCAGGTCGCGACCGGCCAGCACCGCCGGAATGGCTTGCGCCTGCACCGGCGTCGGGGTCTGGTAGCCGAGCGTCTCGAGGGAGCGCAGCAAGGGTTCGATCAGGCCAAGGGAGGCGAAAGTCATGGGAGTACCGTAGGAAAAAATGACGCGGGGATGCAATGCCGCGCAGTTTACCCTAATTCGTACGCGCTTCCGTCGGAACGGCTTTCGCCTCTTCGACCGGAAGCTGCGACGGTCGACGCCACTGCGGCAGGCTGATCAGCAGCACCGCGCTGATGATCACCAGCATCGCCAGAGCTTCTTCGATGCCGATGGTCTCGCCGACAAACACCACGCCGAGCAACACCGCCACTGCCGGGTTGACGTAGGCATAACTGGTCGCTGCCGCTGGGCGCACGTGTTTGAGCAGATACATGTAGGAATTGAAGGCGATGATCGAGCCAAAGAAAATCAGATAGGCCAGCGCCAGCCAGCCTTCGAGCGGCGGCATGGCTTGCAGGTGCTCGCCACTCAGCGCACTGCCGATCAGCAAGACCATGCCGCCAACGAGCATTTCCACCGCGCTGGCCATCGCCCCTGCGGGCAGCGGCAGATGCTTGCTCCATACCGAACCGAACGCCCAGCTCGCCGCCGCGAAGATCAGCAACATCGCACCGAGCGGACTCGATTGCAGGTTGGAACCCATGTTGAGCATGGCGATGCCAATAATCCCCAACGCCACGCCGGCCCATTCCAGCCGCGTGTTGCGCGCGCCCCAGAAATAACCGAACAACAAGGTGAACAACGGCACCGTCGCCACCGCCAGCGCGGCAACGCCGGAAGCCACACCAGTGTGCTCGGCCACGCTGACCGCGCCATTACCAAAACTGAGCAGCAGAATGCCGACCAGCCCCGCCGCTTTCCACTGCGCCCAGGTCGGCGCCGGAGCCCCACGCCAGCGCAGCCAGGCATACATCAAGCTGCCGGCAATGACGAAGCGCACCCCGGCCAGCAATAGCGGCGGCCAGTATTCGACACCGATACGAATCACCAGATAGGTCGATCCCCAAATCACGTACAACGCAAAAAACGCGGCGATCAAGGGCAGGGAAAAACGGCGCAAGGCAGGCATGGGCAGCTCGACAGTCAGATTTCTGTGGACGGATTATTCTAGAAAGGCTGCCGCGCAAAAATAAGTTACAAAACCTGTTTATAGCGCCGGTACACTTTGGAAAACACGGAGATCGCCGGGTTAAGCCGCGACTTCGAAAGCCTGGCCATTTCAGGAGTTCTCCTTGGACAAATACGACCGCATGCTGCTCGGCGCACTTCTGGAAAACGGCCGCGCGTCTTACGCTGATCTGGCGCGCAAGATTAACCTCTCAGCCCCCGCCGTCGCCGAACGCGTGGCCAAACTGGAAGCGGCCGGAGTGATCACCGGTTATCAAGCAAAAATCGATATGGCGAAAATCGGCCTGCCGATCCAGTGCGTGATCGAACTGCGCCTGAACCAGCACGGCAACCAGAAGGCCTACGATGAACTGATCAAAATCCCGCAGATCACCGAATGCCATCGGGTCACCGGCGACCCGTGCGTAATCATGCAAGCGGCGGTGGCCTCGATGCCGGAGCTGGAAGAGTTGATCGATCGGGTGGCGAAGTTCGGATTCAGCAAGACGTCGATCGTGCTTTCAAGCGCAGTCGAAAAGCGTGTGCCGTTGGGGCACATCGAAGGCAACGGTAAATAATTCGGATCACCACCGATCCGGTGTAGGAGTGAGCCTGCTCCCGATGGCGGAGTGGCAGTCAAAATATCCATCGACTGATGCTACGTCATCGCGAGCAGGCTCACTCCTACAAGGTTACTGTGTGGTGCCAAGGCTCAGCGATAACGCTGCAAATGCTCGCCGACCTTCGCCGCAGGGACTTTCTGCAATTTGCACAACAGGTCGTGATTCAACTCGCGCACCCCGTGCTTGCCCCGCAACTCTTGCGCCAAATGCGCCATCAGATTGGCCGCCATCTCGGCATCAGCCATGGCCCGGTGAGCCTGGCCGGTATGCGGCAACTGCGCGAAAGTGGTGAGCGTGCCGAGCTTGTGATTCGGCGCCGCTGGCATCAGGCGCCGCGCCAGCAGCAGTGAACAGGCGAAATTCTGCAGGCGTGTGCGTTTGATCCGGCCCAGTTCGAAATCCCAGAACTTCTGGTCGAACGAGGCGTTGTGCGCCAGCAACGGCGTGCAGCCGACGAATTCGTTGACCTCTTCCATCACCCGCTCGGCGGGCGGCGCGGTGCGCAGCATGGCGTTACTGATGCCGGTCAGTTGCTCGATGAACGCGGGGACGCGCACGCCGGCGTTCATGAGGCTCTGGTAACGCTCGACGATGCGGCCGTTTTCCAGCATCACCACGGCAATTTCCGTGGCGCGGCAGCTGCTGTTCGGCGACAGGCCGGTGGTTTCAAAGTCGATGACTGCAATGCGTTCCAAACCGGGTTCAACTCCGTACAGATCAGTTCTTGAGCTTAATTCTTTAACAGCAGCGCGCCTTCGATCGGCACGTAGCGGCTGGCTGCGCGGATCAGCGAGTTGGCGGTCAGGCCGGGGACGCCGTAGGCCACTGCTTGCACGCTGTGCTTGTTGATGATGCGTTCGAGCAGCATGTCGAAATCGCCGTCACCGGAGGCCAGCACCACTTCGTCGACATGGTCGGCAGCGTCCATGATGTCCAGGGTAATGCCGACATCCCAGTCGCCCTTGGCCGAGCCGTCGCTGCGCTGGATGTAGGGCTTGAGCTTCACGGTGAAACCGAGGTTGCGCAGGATTTGCTGGAACTGCTGCTGCTTGCTGTCGCCACGGTCGATGGCGTAGGCATAGGCCTCGACAATCTGCCCGTTCTTGCTGATGTCCGCCCACAATGCGGCGTAGTTGAAGTGGCAACCATAGGCCTGACGCACGGTGTAGTAGAGGTTCTGCACATCGGCGAACACTGCGATTTTTTTCACCGGAGTTCCTGTGAGCGCGCGAGCGCACGAAGCGGGGTCAGGCGGTCAGGCCCGAAAAAGGCGCTCAGTATGCCAGTCCGAAGGAGGATTCCGCGAATAATCGGCCCGAAGCCCCGCAGGGCTCCGGACGAATGGTGAATCAGACGAAGGAGTCGTCGTCATCGAAGAACGACGAATTGTCGCTGCTGTAATCGGCGTCGCTGAAACCGCCCTGATCATTAGCGTAAGTATCGTTGCCGGCCACGCGCTGCTCATCGCCCCAGCCGTTGTTGCTCTGATCGGCGACCTGCGCCGGTTCTTCCTTGATGACCTCGACGATTTCTTCCGGCTGCTGGTTGTGATGGAACAGGCTGCTGATGCCCTGCGCCAGCATCACACCACCGGCCACGCCTGCGGCGGTTTTCAGCGCGCCGCCGAGGAAGCTGTTGCCGGCCGCCGGGGCTGCCTGCTGCGCATAGTTAGGCGGCGCCGCGCCGAAGTTCTGTTGCGGTGCCGGAGGCTGGTAGCTCTGCTGCGGCGCCGGTTCGCGCCAGCCGCCGGAGGACGATGGTGCAGCGCTCTGGCTCGGCGCCGGACGCGAATTGCCGCCGCCAAAAATGCTCGACAGGAAACCGCCGCCACCGCTGGATGCGGGTGCGCCGCCTTGGGCCTTGGCCGATTGCAGTTCGGCCTGCAGGCGCTGGACTTGCTGGGTCAATTGCTTGTTCTGCTCGTCGAGGCTTTTCAGCGCGGCCTCTTGCACCAGAATCGCCTGGGTCATGAAATAGCCTGCCGCCGGTTGGCGCGTCAGGTGTTCCTTGATCCGCGCCTCGGCCTGGGCGTCGCGCGGGGCTGCCTCCGTTTCGGCCTGTTGCAGCCGGGAAAACAGTCCATCGATCAGGATTTGCTCTTCGCTGTTCATGGCGACCTCGTAGATTGCCGGTAATAACGTGCCCGCCCCCACTCTGGGCGCGGTGCTCTCCTGTAATGGAGACAGTGACAAAACGTTTCAATGGCCTTTACCGAATGTTTACGTTTGTGTCGCCCCGCGTTGCATCGGTTAAAGTGAGCCACTGTTTTCGACCTGCGATACCGACTGATGAATGCCCTCGAAGTACTGCGCGACTCTTTGTATTTTGTCAAACGTCATCTGGCCAGCATCGTGCAGCTGTGCCTGCCGCTAGTGATTGTCGAAGCCTTCCTGCAGCAGGCAGTCGATCACGCCACCGGGCCGGACACCTTTGCCGGAGTGAGCATCATCGTCGGTCTGCTGGTGTATCCGCTGTACACCGCCGCACTGATCCTGTTTCTCGATGCGCGCAGCCGTGGCGAGGCGCCGCGCAACCGCGACCTGCTGGCGATGGCCGCAACCCTGTGGCCGCGCTTCGCCGTGCTAACCGCGCTCAATACCTTGCTGATTCTGCTCGGCCTGTCGCTGTACTTCCTGCCGGGGCTGATGCTGATGGTCATGCTCGCCTTCGCTGAATACCTGCTGGTCCTGCGCGGCCTCGGGCCGTTGCAGGCGATGAAGGAAAGTCTGCGCCTGACCCGTGGGCACTTCTGGCGCATCCTGCTGTGCATTCTCTGCGTGATGACACCGTTGTGGCTGCTCAAGGGCGCGACGCTGGCGGTCTATCCCGAGCCGCAGAATCCGCTGATCGCCGGGCTGATCGACAGCGCTCACAGCTTCCTGCAACTGTTCACCAGTGTGGTGCTGTTCCGTCTGTTCATGCTGATCAGCGAATTGCCTGACAAACGTAACGGAGCGGTCTGACTGCGCCGTGCTTGGGCTTCGCCGCTGCCGTCAGGTATGCTCGGGGCCACTTTCTGTAACGCTATAAGCCGAGCCATGACCCGTCTGCTGCGCTACACCCTGCTTCTCGTCATCCTTGCCGTCGTCCTGTTCGGCGTACTGCTGTTCAGCCTGACCTGGCGCCCCGACGCTCGCGAAACCCTGCCGGTCAGTTGCGGCACTACCGCGCCGACGCTGGTGCCCGGGCAAGCGCTGAAAGTCATGACCTGGAACGTGCAGTTCCTCGCCGGCAAGCGCTACGTATTCTGGAATGATCTGGCCGCAGGCAACGATGAAGCACCGACCGCCGAAGACATGGCGTTCAGCCTCGACGAAGTGGCGCGGGTGATTCGTGACGAACAACCGGATGTGGTGCTGTTGCAGGAGCTCGACGAGGGCGCCAAGGCCAGCGATTACCAGAATCAACTCAAGTTGTTGCAGGAGCGCGTCGCCGACCTCTACCCGTGCAGCACCAGCGCCTTCGACTGGAAAGCCGATTTCGTTCCCGAGCCCCACATCTACGGCAGCGTCGGCCGCCAATTGGCCACGCTGAGTCGCTATCGCATCGAACACGCCGAACGCCTGCAACTGCCCGTCGCCCCGAGCAACTTCATCAGCCGCCAGTTCCAGCCCAAAGACGCTTTGCTGGCAGTCAAGCTGCCGCTCAGCGATGGCGGTCAACTGACCGTGTTCAACACTCACCTGCAGCGCGCCAGCCAGGCAGACGGCAACGTGCAGGCGCAAGTGGCTGCCGTGGCCAAAGTGCTCGACAAGTATGAAAGCCAGGGCCTGCCATGGCTGATCGGTGGCGATTTCAATCTCTTGCCGCTGGGCCAGTATCGGCGCCTACCCGTCGAGCGCCGCACGCCCTACTCCGCCGACAGCGAATTGCATCTGCTGTGGGACAAATACCCGATGATCCCGACCAACAACGAAGCCGGTGGCATTGATCGAGCCAAATGGCTGACCCACTACCCCAACGACCCCGGCCTCAACGGCCCGGATCGCACGGTGGACTATCTGTTCTACAGCCCGAAGCTCAAACGCCTGCAAGCGCAGGTGCGGCAGGACGATACCCTGCGCATCTCCGATCACTTGCCGGTGATTGCGCGGTTCCTCCTGCCCGCTGCGCCCTGAGCGCTTTGCCCTTATAAGCCGGGCGGAACGTAGCCCGGAACATAGCGGACATTGGCGCACTTGCCATGCAGTATTCGCCCGTCTTCGATCAGGAACTGGGCGATCTTCTTCTGTTGATTGATCTTCGCCTGCAACTTGCAGGTAGAACTGTGGCCGACCTGTTGGTAGTGCTCGGTGTACACCATGCCATTGCCGGTATGAGTCATCGAAGTGCCGGCCGCTTCGGTGGAGGTCCAGCTCGCGGACTTGTGCCAGGTCAGTACCGCCAAGGGTTCGCCGTTCGGGCCGGTTTCCTTTGCCATCGCGTCGGGCGTGCCGAACAGGTCCAGCGCTTCCTGCATATCACGGCCTTCCCAGCGGCTTTGCGCGATAGTGGAACAGCCGCTCAAGAGCAATCCTGCCAGCAGGGTTGCCAGCCATAAACGTGTGTAAGTCATTGGATGCCTCGGCTTATTTCTTCAGTTCGAGCAGGCTGTCGATGTTGTCCATCATCTGGCTCTTTTGCTGAATCGGCGCGAGCTTGAAGAACATCTGCTGCAGCATTTCGATCATCTGCAGGTATTCCATCTTGCCCACGGCGGCCATGTCGTTTTTCGCGCGACTGCCCGGCGCACAGGCAAACTTCAGCGCCTGCTGGACCCAGAACTCTTTCGGGGTCTGCCACTGATTGGCAACTTTCAGATGACGCATGGTGTAAGCGAGACGCTCGATGGACTGGCCATTGATGAAACGCACCTTGCCCGTAGAGCATTGGGCTTCGAGGTTGTAGACGTCGATCATCGGTTTGCCCGGCTCTTCATACACCAGCGTCACCGCGACCATGGTCGCGCCTTTGGTTTTCTGCGAAGGCACCACCGACGTCGCATCGGCGACGTACATGATGTTTTTCTGGGGCACGCCGTTGCCGTAGATAATCCACCAGTCACCAATCGGATTGGGCTCTTCGGCCAGGGCCGAACTGGAGGCGGCCAATAGCGCAGCCGACAAGAAGATCAACTTCTTGAGCTTGAAGAAAGAGGTCATGGGCAGTTCCGTTCCTTGGGCGCAAGTTGTCAGGCAACAAGGCTGGTTATTGTTCAGGCGGCGATTCTGCGAGCCTGAACAACCAAGAGCAATTAGCACGGATGGGCTAATGGCGCGCTGCCACTGCGGGTCAGGTGCCGCGTGGTTTTGCCCGCGCCGTGGCCTCGGCGACCAGGGGATCGTCCGGCCAATAATGCTTTGGATAACGCCCCTTCAGGTCCTTCTTCACCTCGGCGTAGGTGCTGCGCCAGAAGTTGGCCAGATCCTGCGTAACCTGCACCGGCCGCCGCGCCGGCGACAGCAGATGCAGCTTGACCACTTGCCGGCCGCCGGCAATCCGTGGCGTATCGGCCAGACCAAACAGCTCCTGCAAACGCACCGCGAGAATCGGCGGATGTTCGCTGTAATCCAGACGAATCGATGAACCCGACGGCACGCTCAAATGATGCGGCGCCAGTTCGTCGAGCTTCTGCGGCAGCGGCCACGGCAGCAGATTGCGCACGATGCTCGACAGGTCGAGGTTGGCGAAATGGCTGAGCCGCGAGACCTTGCCCAGATACGGCAGCAACCAGTCTTCCAGGGTATTCAACAATGCCGCATCGCTGACATCCGGCCATTGGCTGTCGTCCTGAGTGTTCAGATCGAGCTGACGCAACAGCGCCACCCGCGCCTGCCACTGGCGCAGTTCCGGCGTCCACGGCAACAACTCAAGACCCTTGCGCCGCACCAGATTGACCAGAGCCTGACTGCGTGCACTTTCATCCAGACCGGTCAACGGTTCGCGGCTGAGAATCAGCTCGCCGACCTTGCGCTGGCGCTCCGCGCGCAACACGCCTTCGCGTTCGTCCCAGTCAAGTTGATCAACGCTGCGCACTTGTTCGGCGAGCACCGAATCGAACAGCGCCGGATCGAAATCCGCCGCCAGATAAATCCTTTCTTCGCGCTGGCCCTGACGGCTACCGAGGTCGGCAATAACAATCCACTCGTGCTTCATCAGGCTATCGGCCTCAGCGAACAGCGCCGCGCGACCGTTGGCCAACCGGTATTCGGCGCCACCGGCACGCCGTTGCTGGGCGACGCGATCCGGGTAGGCCAGCGCCAGCAGGGCGCCGAGCCAGCGCGGATGCTCGGGATCGTTTACCGGTTCGCTCGGCTTGCCACGCAGGTAACCGCGATACTGCCGGGCCAATTGCCGGGCGCGTTGCACCCCGCCCTGCGCGCCGCGGCCAGCACGTTCTTCGCCGGAAAGCAGAACCAATCGGCTGTGCAGATTCGCGCCAGCGCCGCGCAGGATATCGCGCTCGCCGAGCAGCGCCGCCACATCGCAGGCCATCGCCGCCAGCCCCAATGCCTGACCGCGCAACAGCAAATGCGCGATGCGCGGATGCGCCGGCAGTTCGGCCATGGCCTGGCCGTGGGCCGTCAGCGTGTCGCCGTGCACGGCGCCGAGGCGTTGCAGCAGATCCTGCGCTTGGGCATACGCGGCGGCGGGCGGTATGTCGAGCCAGACCAGTTCGCCCGGGGTCACGCCCCAGCGCCCCAGCTGCAAAGAGAGGCTGGCCAGATCCGCCGAGAGAATTTCCGCGCTGCCATAGGCTGCCAATTGTTCGTGCTGATCCTGCGACCACAGGCGATAACACACGCCCGGCTCCAATCGACCGGCGCGGCCGGCACGCTGGGTGGCGCTGGCCTTGGAGATGCGTTGGGTGTCGAGACGGGTCATGCCGCTGCCTGGGTCGAAGCGCGGCACCCGCGCCAATCCGGCATCGATGACCACGCGCACGCCATTGATGGTCAGGCTGGTCTCGGCGATGTTGGTTGCCAGCACCACTTTGCGCTGACCAGGCGGCGCCGGATCGATCGCCGCGCGTTGCGCATTGAGGTCGAGCTCGCCGTGCAACGGGCACAGCAAAACGTCTTTGCGCTCACCGATGGCGTCGGCCAATTGCTGGTGCACGCGACGGATTTCCGCCTGTCCCGGCAGGAACACCAACAGGCTGCCAGTTTCGTCGTGCAGCGCTTCGAGCACGGTTTGCGTAACGCGCTGGTCGATATATTCGCCCGGCTGAAACGGCCGGCCCCAGCGCATCGTCACCGGATACATGCGCCCTTCGCTGCGCAGGATCGGCGCGTCATCGAGCAACCCCGCCAGGCGCTCGCCTTCGAGGGTGGCCGACATCAGCAGAATCTTCAGCGGCTGTTCAGCGCGAAACAGCTCGCGACCGTTCAGACTGAGGGCCAGCGCCAGATCGGCGTCGAGGCTGCGTTCGTGAAATTCGTCGAAGATCAGCAGGCCCACGCCGTCCAGCGCCGGGTCGTCCTGCAAGCGCCGGGTGAGGATGCCTTCGGTGACCACCTCGATACGCGTCTTCGGGCCGACCTTGCTGTCGAGGCGGATGCGATAGCCGACGGTTTCACCGACCTGCTCGCTGAGTTCGCTGGCCAAACGTTCCGCCGCTGCGCGCGCGGCCAGACGCCGAGGCTCAAGCATGACGATGGTCTGCCCGGCCAGCCAGGCTTCGTTGAGCAAGGCCAAGGGCACGCGGGTGGTTTTACCGGCGCCGGGCGGTGCTTCGAGCACGGCTTCGTGGCGTGACGCGAGGGCTTCACGCAGGGCGGGTAAAACATCGTCGATCGGCAAAGAAATCATGCTGGCTCCCAAACAGAGGCGCGAGTATAACGGCGAACTGCAACGCGTTCGTCAGGGTCTTAACTTCACAAGACGAAGCTTCGTTATTTGATGACTCAGGAGACATTTCCATGCGCTTACCCTCTCGCCTGATCGGCGGTGTTCTGGTCGCCACTCTGCTCACGCAACTGTCGGCGTGCGGTTCGATTTTCTACCCGGACCGCCGTGGCCAGATCGACGGCAAGATCGACCCGGCGATTGCCGTGCTCGATGCCGTCGGCCTGCTGTTCTACATCATTCCCGGGCTGATCGCGTTTGCCGTCGACTTCGCCACCGGGGCGATCTATTTCGAACCGGGCCACACCGCGCAGATCGATCCGGCCAAGCTCAAGCAAGCCATTGGCCCGGATGGACAGGTCGACAATCACAAGTTGCAGGCGATTCTGGAAAGCGAACTGGGCCGAGATTTTCCTCTGGATGATCCGCGCCTGATCCAGCACAAGGGCAGCACTCAGCAACTGGCGATGTTCGGCCTGCAACCGGCCGCTTGAATAAGGACGTTCAATGACCTCCAGCCCCGAACACGCCCGCCTGCTGCGACTGGCGACCCGCGCCTCGGTGGCCGTCGCCTGCACGCTGATCGTCGCCAAGGCGATTGCCTGGTGGCTCAGCGGATCGGTGAGCATGCTCGCCGGCCTCACCGACTCGGCGCTGGATGGCGTCACTTCAATGCTCAATCTGCTGGCAGTGCATTACGCCTTGCGCCCGGCGGATGATGATCACCGTTATGGCCACGGCAAAGCCGAATCGTTGGCGGGCATGGCCCAGGCGTTGTTCATCGGTGGCAGCGCGGTGTTGATCGCGTTTCAGGCCTACCAACGCTTGCAGACGCCGGAACCGCTTGGAGCACCGTGGCTGAGCATCGGTGTGATCGTGTTTTCCTTGCTGCTGACGGTGGCGCTGCTGATGCTGCAACACCGGGTGATCAAGCAGACCGGCTCCAACGCCGTACGCGCCGACTCACTGCATTACCGTTCGGACCTGCTGCTCAACGGCAGCATCCTGATCGCGCTGGTGTTGGCCGGGATGGGTTTTGCGCAACTGGACGCGTGGTTCGGTCTGGGGATCGCCGCGTACATTTGCTGGAGCGCGATCCAGATCGCCCGGGAAAGTTTTTCGGTGCTGATGGACGAGGAACTGCCGACCGATGTCAGCCAGCACATGCTCGAACTGGCGTGCAGCGTGCCGGGTGTGCTCGGCGCGCACGACCTACGCACGCGGATCTCCGGCAATCACTGGTTCGTGCAATTGCACTTGGAACTGCCGGGCGAACTGACCCTGTCAGTCGCCCATGGCATCAGCGATCAAGCAGCGGCGGCAATACACAAGGCCTATCCGAAGGCCGAAGTGCTGGTGCACGCTGACCCTGTAAAAGCAGCCACAAGCGACAAGCCTCTAGCTTCAAGCTTGTAGCTTGCAGCTTGCAGCTTGCAGCTGCCCCTATCTGACCTGATAACCGCGACTGTTCAGGCAGTTGCCCTGCGCCTGGCGATACGCCTCAACCACTTCGGGCGCCGGTTGGTAGGTCGCGGTGCGCGGGTCGAAACCGCTTTGCTGCACGGCGTACTGAGAGCACTGGTAACCGTCCTGCTGCACTTGCTGCGGCGACTGGCCGTTGGCCGGGTAGGCTTCGACGTCATAGCCCTGAGCTTGCGGTTGCGGCGGTTGCTGCAGCGGCGGCTCGACCACCACGTAATCCTGCGTCGCCTCTTGATAGGCGTAATACGAGCCGGCGGCGAGGAACAGCAGCGAGCCGCCGATCCACACTTCACGGGCGTAATCCGGCAAATACTGGATGCGGATCCCGCGCGGTGGTTGCACGACGATGTAGCGCGGGCCTTGCGGGCGATACCAGTAGCCGCCGGAATAGAAATAATCCTGACCGCGATACGGCACGCGGTAATCACGATCCGGGAAACGGTCGATCACATGGCCCGGACGAAATTGCGGGCCAGGCCCCCAGCCATTGCCATGACCGTTGGGCCGCCCCGGCCAGCGGTTGTCATCGGGACGCGGCCGCGTCTGCCACTGTTGATTGTGGTAACCGTTCTGCGGGCGCTCGTCGCGGTAGTAACCCTGACGCGGTTCCTGGGTCTGGTGCACGGCGTCGGGACGCGGCTGGATCGGCAGGTTACTACCGGGCTGGCGAGGCGGTTGCGGACGCTCATCGGCACGGTTGCGGTTCTGCCATTGACCGTCATTGTTATGCGGCTGGCCGTTGTGCTCGAACTGACGGCTATTGTCGCCACGAATGATCCCGTCGTTCTGCGGCCCGTTGCCAGGCCCTCGGTTCTGCGGCTCATCGGCCAGCGCTTGCGCACTGACACCCACACAGAGCAAACCAACACCGGCCAGACGCCAGATGCGCGAATTCATGCTTTTCCTCACTGCGGGAGCCTGTCGTTGGCAGGGCTTGTTGCTGAGACTCGGAACTACCCCACCGGGTTCTGCAACAGGTTATCAGTCGCGCGACTTATTTATTGAGGCGCCAACATGAAATCGCAGGCAAGAAAAAAGGGAGACCCGTCGGCCTCCCTTCTGGAGATACTTCGTCCTGGCTCGACGCTTTTGACGTCGGCTCACCTCACGCCGTCTTCTGGACAGTGTGCAGCTCGGGGGCCGGCACATCCCCGGTGGGGGTGGCGGCCGCGGCGGGCCTGATTGGGCGAACCGCGTGGACTGTGTTACCGAGCAGTGATTCTGGTGATAAGAATAGGCCTGAGGCCGCGACAGATGATTGCGAAAATTGCTCAATTAAACACTGCTTGCGCAATTTTTAACCCTGGATAGATAATCCGCCGCAATAGTTACGACCAAGGACAGATTGATGAGCAAACTCGACCGGTATGACCTGAGTATTTTGGCGGAATTGCAGCGCGACGCCCGTATCTCCAACCAGGAACTGGCCGAGCGCATCGGTCTGTCGCCCTCGCCTTGCTCGCGCCGGGTCAAGCAGCTGGAAGACGATGGTTATATCTCGCGCCAGGTTGCCCTGCTCGATCGCAAGATGCTTGGCTTGAGCCTGACCGCGTATGTGCTGATCGGCATGGACCGGCACACGCCGGAGCGCTTTGAAAACTTCGAAGCGGCGATCCGCACATTGCCGCAAGTGCTGGAATGCAGCCTAGTGACCGGGGTGGATGCCGACTACCAGTTGAAAGTGGTGGTGCCGGATATGGATCACTATCAGAAACTGCTGCTGGGACATCTGACCCGGATTGAGGGGGTTACGAGTGTGCGGTCGAGTTTTGTGCTGAATCAGGTGCTCAACAGCACCGAACTGCCGCTGACTCATTTGCGTAGCTGAAATCGCTTTCGCGAGCAGGCTCGCTCCCACAGGGGAATGCATTTCAACCTGTGGGAGCCAGCCTGCTCGCGAAGGGGCCGGCGCAGGCGACGCAGATCAATGCCCCGCCATCCGCCCTTGGCGTATACTCGCCGCCGCCCTTTCAGCCCTGTCCGCGCCGGAGATCGCCAATGGATCCAGCACTGTTCGAAGAATGGATGATGACCGGTCTGGTCAGCATCCTGATCATTTTCATGGGTTTCATCGTCTGGGATCTGGCGAAGAAGTCCAAGGCCGGGCGCTTTGGCTCGTTCATTCTGTTTTTCGTGCT
>Ga0182006_1001615_pt1 | contig 13329 bp, 10 predicted proteins | sample Sormic07211104_1_FD_123022 | JGI IMG/M metagenome (GOLD analysis project Ga0182006, IMG submission 123022) | Rhizosphere microbial communities from Sorghum bicolor, Mead, Nebraska, USA - 072115-104_1 MetaG | ecosystem: Host-associated > Plants > Roots > Rhizosphere | place: USA: Nebraska...
ACAATGCGCGGTGTCCGTTTAAGATCCATCTGAAAAAATCTGGCGATTCTCCTCTAGAAAATGTTTTTACATTTAGGATTTCTCCCGTATAAGGATTCATATAAACACTAATAAAAGTCCCGTTTCTTCTTCCTCCTTTTCCTTTTTTACCTTTTTCTTTTCCTTTTTCAGTCGGCTGCGCTTTTAAGTCCGACTTTGCTTTTATACTTTCATTTTTAGCAAAGTTTTTTCTTTTATCGTCTCGTTTGTGTTCCGCTCTTTCTCCCCTGCCTTTTCTGCCTTCTTCTTTTTTCTCCACAAAATAACCAACAATCGCTGCTTCGTCTTTTCCGCCAAAAGTTACGCTGGTCGCATGTTTATCTTTCATTTTCTTATCTGCAATCCTAACCAATTGAGATGGCAGTAAAAATGTTTTTTCCTGTGGTTTTACAAAACGCCAGTCTTCAATAAAATCTTTAATTTCATTTTCGAAAACATATATACAGCCCGTAAGACTGACAATCACTACAATAATTCCAGATGCCAGGCCAAGCCACAAATGGAGCCAGGCCATAACACGCTTAAAAAGCGATTTTTTACTTTTTTTCTTAGTATTGGGTTTTGGTTTTGAAGAAGAAAACATAATTGGATAGATAAATAGGATAAATAAAAAAACCGCAAGTCCTCATAAAAAAGAAGGACTTACGGTAAAAAAATATTAGTATTTTAATTTCTGAATTGCAGTAATTTGTCCGCCTTCAACTTTCATTCCTTTTGTAGCAACAGCTGTTGAGCCGTTGATAGAATAAATCCAGTTTCCATCAGGAGTGTTGATACCAACAATTGCAGAATTTCCGTCTTCAGAAGTAATATTATAACGGCTTGTAACAGAAGTTAATGTTGCAGGAGCATTTGTAACCCATGTAAATGTCTGGTTGTACACATCGGCAATAGCCATTTTAACTGCACCATTGTTTTTTCCAACATTTCCGTACATTAATAATAAGAATTTACCTTTTGAAATGTAAGAGGTAGAAGAAATTTTATATCCTCCAGATTTTTCCTGAACATTGAAGAAATAAGACTTGTCAAATTCTGTAGTTCCTTTTTTGATTTTTACAACCGCAGATGGTTTTGTAGAAGTCACAACAGCATTGCTTGTCGCAATAGCTCCAGAGAAACCGTAAGCATCTCCATTTTCATCTTGAAATAATCCGTTTGTGAAATAAGCTCCTAAGTAACTTGTACGGTTATCTTTAATTACTTTTTCTAATTTAAGTTCTGGATAGTTGTAAACTGCTACCCAAGTACTATCTGGATTTACAGTTCCGAAATTATCTACTCCATCACCTTTAATACTCATATATGGCATATAAACTTTGTCTCCAACCTGAGTTGCCCAAGTAAAGAAAGCTCTTTCTCCATTTCCTGCCAATTTCTTAGTATCTTGCTGTGCTTCACCAATAATAAGTGATTTTTCAGCATCAATCTTGTACATAGAAGCAATTGAAGCACCACTTCTTGGAACCTTAATTGTTAGGATATCTTTGTTTACAGCAGCAAATACGTGTACAGTTTCTGCTTGGAAATCAGATTTCTTCACTAATTTTCCTTCTGCATTTAAATTGTAAGTTGTTACAGCTCCAGGATTTCCTTGTCCGTAAAGTAAACTGAAAAAGTTATTTTGTGCTGTAATATATTAACGGTACGTTCCGTCTTGTTCTAATCCGTTTCCAGTAGTTGTGATAGATCCTGTAGTAACATCGTCTGCAGTTAATAAATAATCTGCAATTCCTGCTGCTCCTGTTGTCGCAGTAATAATATATTTAGTTTTTCCAGTATCTGTCCCTCCACCTGTTGTGTCGCCTGGTTTATCTGAATCACTGCTGCAAGAAAAAGCTGTAAAAGCTAATACAGCTGATAATAACGCTAATTTGGTACTTTTTTTCATTGTAATATGGTGTTTGTATTAAATTAATTATTTGATTTACTGAAGTAATATCTAAGTTTGATGTAAAAAGCTCTACTTGGTTTTTGCAAGGAGAAGTTGTCGTAAAGTTTATTATCCAAGAAGTTTTTACATTCAAAAGCAATATTGTATTTTCCGTTAGCAAGCGTATAAACTGCATTCAAATCGTGGCTGAACTGCTGCGGAATTTCTAATTTACTATCCTTGCTTCCCATACTTGGCCAAGACAAATAGTAAGTATGGACATAAAGTAAATTGTAGCCAACAGATAAATTATTTCCTTTTTTCCATAGATTGTTAAAGAATACTGTTGCATCGGCATTTCCAAAAAGGAATGGCATATTTGGAATTCTGTCTTTGTAAAATGGAGAAACATAATTTTGATTCGGCTCATATTCAGTCATATTTCTAATATTCTGATACGTTGTATTGATACCTGCTGTAAAGCGGTTGCTGTATGAATATCTAACCTCCCCATCAATACCATAATTGGTTACTTTCCCTTGGTTTACATTGGTAGTCATGGTTTGATTGTTATTCAAAGTAGGACGAATAAAATCTGTTGCATTTCTATGTAAAAGATTCACATCAAATGACAGTGCATTTTTTACATTAAAACTCGTTTGATAACTTGCTCCAATATTAAAATTGTTACTAGTTTCTGGTTTTAAAGCCAGATTTCCTTCTAAATTATCATTTACATTTCCGAAGATTTCTTCAGGAGTCGGGAGTCTGTAACTCTTCTCAAAAGAAGCTTTTACCTGAAGATTACGTTTTATATAATAACTCGTTGCGGCACCATATCCTGTTGTGGAAGTATTATCAACGTATTTTTGATAAGCAATATCGCCCGCATTTCCAGAAGGATTGTAACTTCTTGAATAAGTAGTTTTTAATGAATAATCTTTTAAAAATAAAGAAGTACTCCACTTTTCATTATAATCCAGTTTATACCCTAAACCTAAAACATTTTTTTGTGTCTTTTTTGGCTGTTTGTACACCAAAGATTCAGGAACTAGTTCGTCACTTTCTTTACGGTCAAAAGTATTAAAAGTGTTATTGATCATAAATGAGTGTCTTTCATTCAGCGTATAAGTTGCATTTGCTGTCGCTACACCATTATTGTTATAAAATTTACGAAGTGTACGGCTTCTTTCTCCACCATTACCTTCATATTGTTTGTAATCTCCAAACCAATTGTATCTTCTAAAAACGGTATCTACATTTTGTTCGAATCCAAAATTGTAATTACCCGTCACATTAACATTAAGACCTTTGGTAAATAAATCTTTAACCTGATATTTTAAAGTCGGCATAACAATACTTCCTCTTCTGTAGATTTCTCCAAAAACGCTAACCATTCTTGCACCAGTCTGAATATCAGCTTTATTTTCTCCTCCAGTAAAACCAATCATTAATTTATCGGCATATTTTTTTCCTGTTACACCAATATTTACAATTACGGTTTCATTGCGGTATTTATCATGAAAACGTCTTACGCGCTGATTGGGGAAATAGGCTCCAGTATTTAAATCGGCAACGTCTACGTTGACCCAATAATTATTGTCTGAATAGTTTTGAAAAGCATTGATTTCTGTTGTGAATCCGCTTTTTGCGGTATAGCCTGCATTGATACTAGAACGATGCGTATTAAAAGATCCGAAAGAATAAGATGCATCTACAAAAGTTCTTGGCTTGCTGTTAGTCACAATATTAATTGCACCTCCAAGAGCATCTCCGCCCAGCCAAATTGGTACAACTCCTTTGTAAACTTCGACACGATCGGCAAGATTGATTGGAATATTATTCATTTGAAATGAAGAACCAAAATTATCCATTGGTACTCCGTCAATAAAAACTTTGATCTGATTACCCGAAAATCCGTTTATAGAAAGTTCCGATCTCGAACCAACTCCTCCTGCTTCGCGATTACGAACTCCAGAAACACGATCTAAGGCATGAGACAGATCCAATGTTGAATTGTGTAATTTTTTAGCATCAATTGCTGTTACGCTGTAAGCTTGTTTATTTACTTTTTCGGTTGGTGTTCTTCCAAGTACGGTTACGCTTTCTAACTCTTGTAATTCACTTTCTAACTGAACTGGAATATTTATGCTGACATCTGAAACTTCTATGTTTTTTTAAAGCTTGAAAAACCGATTGCAGAAATTTTTAATGTGTGTTTTCCAGGCTTAACATTATTAAAAATGAACTTCCCGTTTTCATCTGAAACCATACTTAAACCCGTTTTTTCTATAACTATTGTGGCAAATGGAATTGTTTGCCCAGATTTTTCAACAACTTGTCCAGATACGGTAACAGCTTGATTTTGCTGGGAAAATGATAAGAACGAAAAGAAGAATAATGAAATAAAAAATAAAAATTTTTGAGTTGACATATCTTTAATTAGACTAATTATAAATAACTTTGTCGCAAAAGTACCATCAACAACCTGAAAAAAGATAGGGAAAAACGGATTATTATTTTGTAAAAACGGATTAAATTTTGAAAATCAAAGCCACACTTTTAACACCAGAAACGCCAATAATTAAAATTCAAATTGGAGATAAATATTGTCCAAAAAGCATTTTAACAGAGGAGAATATCAATATAGAAAACAACAATTCAGAGAAAATTAGCAGCCGGCATTTAATTACAGAAGGCTTAGTTATACTTGATACCCAAATGTATTATTCGAGCTCAAAAACAGTCATTTTTGAAATAGATGAAGAATCTGTTGTTATGAATTTTATTTACAGCAGCAATGTAGAAACTCAAATAGACCAGTTAGAAGGCGAGAAATTTTCTAAAGAAAATACACATAATATTTTTTATACCAGTAATTTTAAAGCTTCATTTACAATTCCACCTTTTAAACAAATAAATTACTTGTCCATTATTTTATCAAAGGAGTTTTATTACAATATCATTAATGAAGATTGGCAGCTACATGAAAAATTTTCAAAAAACATTCTTAGAAAAGAATCCAGTTATTTAAACTCAAAATATCTTCCTTTTTCGCCCGCAATTCAATGGGTTACACACGAAATAAAAAATTGTACGCGTCAAGGTGTACTCAAGAGAATTTATATTGAAAGCAAAATTAAAGAACTTCTAATTCACCAGCTCGAAGCAATAATTACAAAACCTACTTTAAAAGAAAAAATTGACGAAGAAGAATACAGTAAACTTTTAGAAGCAAAAAAAATACTAGACAACGATTATCGAAACACACCTACCCTGCCCGAACTTTCACGACTTATTTCGCTAAACGAATTCAAATTAAAAAAAGGTTTTAAAGCTTGTTTTGGCACAACCGTTAAAAGTTATATTATCAAACTTAGAATGGAACACGCCAAAGAGTTATTTCAAAGCAAAACAGCAACCGTAAGCGAAGCCGCATATAAATGCGGCTATAAAGATGTTTCTCATTTTTCGGCTGCATTTAAAAGCTATTACGGCTTTTCTCCACAAAAATTTAAAATCAATACCGACATTATTCAATTTTGGTTAATTGGTTTTTCATTTTTGTGGTAAAAAAAAAGGGTCTTAAAATTATGTCCGTCGACTTAATCTTAAAACCCTTAAAAATTCGACATTAATGTATATTGCAAACTTATATACAAAACCCACGATCAAATGAATCTGTCAATTAAATTCTAAAAACGTTTCTCCAAAAACAGTTTTTTATAAAAATTCTAAATGACATCTAAAAAGGTAAAGAGTGCCACTGTTTCAAATTTCTATATGTCAAAGTTATAATTCACAAAAGCAATTACCTTACGGTTTTCCTCATATTGAGAAAAAGCTAGGCGCTTCTTATCAATAAAACAAACTAACAAACTGTTTATCAATAAAATAAATTTTAAAGTTTAACATTTTTTTTACACAACTCAAACTCATCTTCTTTTTTAAAATTGTGAAATCATACTTTAAAACACTTTCTTGTCCTAGATTAAGAGCTGTTTTTTTCTTCTTAAATTATCTTTGTAATGTAAATTATAAGTTCAATCAAAAACTGAAATCAAAAAGAGAAAAGGTATGAAAGCCTTAATTTTTTTTCTTGTTCTAGATTAAGTTGAAGCAAGATAAGAACCAATAAATTTGCAAAGTAAATTACAAGTTCTGTCAAAAACTGAAATCGAAAACAAAGAAAAAATATTTGAAACATAAAATCTTTTCTTGTTCTAGATTAAGTCGAAACAAAAACGAAAGAAATAAATTTGTAAAGTAAATTAGAAGTTCTGCCCAAACTAATTTTTTAAGTAAAAAAAACTTAGAACCTTAGCAACTCAGAATCTCAGAAACTTAAAAAAAATGAAAACACTTGAATTCTTATTACTCGGAAAAAACGAAGCAATTCTGGCCATTTTACTTCGCCTTGTAAATGCTTATGAAGATTGGAACGCTGTTTCTTTCAACAATGAGAAAGAGGCTCAAGAATATTTTCAGAATCACAAAATCGATGTTGTTCTATTGAGTTCCGGAATCGAAGATCATATCGAAAAAGAATTTACTTCATTTTGTTTAAAACATCAGCCAGATGTAGAAGTAATTGAACATTTTGGTGGAGGAAGCGGTTTACTAAAATCTGAAATTCTCCACAGATTACATCTAAAAGGAAAAATTTAGGTACTAGAATCTTCCTTTTTAAAATTCATTAAAGCTTTATAACAATTCATTCACGAAATATCCAATTTGATTGACGATATATCGTTAGGATCACTATTGCCTTTTCTGAAACACCTTTTAAAATCAATACATTACAAACAAGGCATTTAATTTGAATGCAAAACACTGAAAATCAAATACTAAATAATTTTTAAAAACCATTTATTCACAACAAAATCAAATTATCATGAAAAAATTAATCCTTACCGCAGTTTTATTATTAGTTACATTTATCGGATTCGCTCAAAAGCCAAGTCCAGCATTATTAGATCCAACAAACCATACATTGGTACTGGTAGATTATGAAAGCCAAATGGCATTTGCAGTAAGCAACATTCCAATTGATCAACTTAGAAACAATACAGCCCTTGTTGCTGGAGCATCAAAAATATTCAAAGTGCCAACTATCGTAACAACAGTTGCAGAAAAATCATTCAGCGGACCTGTTTTTAGAGAAATCGAAGAATTCTACCCGCAAAAAACTTCAAATTATATTGATCGTACCACAATGAACACTTGGGAGGATGCTCCTGCACGTAAAGCAATCATTGCAACAGGTAAAAAGAAAATTGTTTTTGGCGGATTATGGACAAGCGTTTGTATCGTTGGGCCAGCATTATCAGCAATCAACGAAGGCTATGATGTTTATGTAATTACAGATGCAAGCGGAGACGTTTCTAAAGAAGCGCACGAAATGGCCGTAACTCGTATGGTTCAAGCTGGCGCTCACCCAATAACTTCATTACAGTATTTATTAGAATTGCAACGCGATTGGGGTCGTCAGGAAACTTATGTACCTGTAACAGATTTAGTTAAAAAATACGGTGGCGCTTATGGTGTAGGCGTACAATATGCTCACGAAATGTTGAAACACTAATTTTATTTTAAATTAAAAATTGAGAATTAAAAATTAAAAGATATTTAAAATCTATAGTTTATTTTTCCACGAAGATGAGCTGAAATTTAATTTTTAATTCTCAATTTTTAATTAAAACCCACTCTCCAAAACCACTTAAATACCACAACCATGAAACTCATTTCTAAAATAACAGCCCTTCTTTTAATCATTTCTCTTCCCATTTTCGGGCAAAACAAAAAAGCCACACTAATTGTTCATCATGCAGTAATTCACACTCTGGACAATAAAAACACAATCGTTGAAGCGATGGCTGTTGCTGATGGAAAAATTCTTAAAACCGGAAAAAACAGTGAAATATTAAAGTTAAAAGATAAAGCAACAACAATAATCGATGCCAAAGGAAAAGTAATTATTCCTGGAATATTTGATTCTCACATGCACATTATCCGCGGCGGAAGATTCTACAATACCGAATTACGCTGGGATGGAGTGCGATCTTTAAAAAGAGCGTTAGCCATGCTGAAAGAACAAGCACAAAGAACTCCAAAAGGACAATGGGTGCGAGTTGTAGGCGGTTGGAATGCTTACCAGTTCGAAGAAAAAAGACTGCCAACTTTGGCCGAAATTAACGAAGCAAGCGGCGATGTTCCGACATTTGTACTGCATTTATATGGACACGCTTATTTAAACAAAGCAGGTTTAGAAGCATTAAAAATTGATTCTAATACGCCAAATCCAAATGCGGGATTAATTGAAAAAGATGCTAACGGAAATCCAACCGGATTATTAATTGCTGAGCCAAATGCTTTTATCCTCTACTCTACTCTTGCCAAACTTCCAGAATTAACTCAGGATGAAAAATTTAATTCTACTAAACAATTTATGACCGAAATGAATCGTCTTGGCGTAAGCGCTATTATGGATGCAGGAGGCGGATTTCAAAATTTTCCAGACGATTACGGCGTAACAAACGGTTTATGCAAAGACAGTGATTTGACCATCAGAATGCCTTATTATTTGTTTGCACAAAAAGCAGGAAGCGAATTAAACGATTACACCAAATGGATTAATACTGTTGAAATTGGTGAAGGCTGTGATGACGATCATCATTCGGACAAAGTAGAATACCACGTTCAGGGCGCGGGAGAAAACTTGGTTATGAGCGCAGGAGATTTTGAAAACTTCGACAAACCAAGACCTGAATTAAGCCCAGCGATGGAAGGACAATTGAAAGAAGTTTTATCATTATTAGTAAAAAACAAATGGCCATTTAGAATACATGCGACCTACAACGAAAGCATTACAAGATTTTTAAATGTCATCGAAGACATTAACAAGGAAACTCCTTTAAACGGCCTTTTATGGTTCTTTGATCATGGAGAAACGGTTTCTGTAGAAAATTTAAAACGAATAAAGGCCTTAAATGGCGGATTAGCAATTCAGCACAGAATGGCGTATCAAGGAGAAAGCTTCATTAAAAGATATGGCAAAACCGCTGCTGCAAATACAGTTCCGCTTAAGAAAATTTTAGAATTGGGAATAAAAGTAGGAATGGGAACTGACGGAACCCGTGTGGCAAGTTACAATCCGTGGGTTGGTTTATACTGGTTAACTACTGGTAAAACACTTGGCGGTTTAAAATATATGAATGACGAAAATATCGTAGACAGAACAACCGCTTTAAAATTATTTACTTACGGAAGTGCCGAATTAATCAATATCGAAAAAGACCGAGGCATGCTGACTGCAGATAAACTAGCCGATTTTGCGATTCTTTCCGACGATTATTTTTCAACTTCTGAAGAAAAAATACTTAACATCGAATCCAAACTAACAGTCGTAAACGGAAAAGTAGTATATGCCGATAATGACTTTAGAACCTTTGCCAAACAAACCCCAAAAGCAATTCCAGACTGGAGTCCGGTAAATTACTTTGGAGGTTACCAAAAAAATTAAATGATGAAAAATACATTCTTACTATTGTTGCTTTTGGGAATCTTTTTTCCTGCAAATGCACAACAAAAACCAGTTTTTCAAAAGCTGCGATATGAGGATGATTTCCAATATCTAAAACCCGATTCGACGAAAAACTGGTACGAGAAAATCAAATATATTCCATTAGGTAAAAACGATAAATACTACGCCTCAATTGGCGGTGAAATCAGAGAACAATATTTTTATACCGTTAATGACAAATGGGGCGACGAAACAACTGGCGGAGACGGCTACTTACTTTCACGTTATTTATTAAATGCCGATATACATTTTGGCAGATTCAGGACTTTTGTTGAATTCCAAAGCAGTCTTGCCAACAGCAAAATAGATCCAAGTCCAGTGGATGAGAACGAACTGGATTTTCATCAGGCTTTTTTAGATGTTGATTTCATTCAGAATAAAAATCAGCAGTTAACTCTTAGAGCTGGTCGACAAGAAATGGCTTACGGCTCACAGCGTTTAGTAAGCGTTCGCGAGAGACCAAATAACCGAATTGCCTTTGACGGAGTAAAACTATTTTATAAAAACAATAACTGGCAGACAGATGCTTTTTACTCTCATCCTGTTGCTAATAAACCTGGTGTTTTTAATGATGATTTCAATGACAATGCTAAACTTTGGGGAAGTTATACGGTGATTCATAAAGTTCCTTTTATCCAAAATATCGATTTGTATTATTTAGGATTATGGAAAAACCGCGCCGTTTTTGATAATGCAATTGGTGAAGAAACAAGACATTCGATAGGAACCAGAATTTGGAAAACAAAAGGAAACTGGAAATACGATTTTGAAGGATTGTATCAATTTGGAAAAATAAATGCTCAAAATATTGCAGCATGGACACTTTCATCAAACACATCTTATACTTTTGAAAATGTAAAATTCAGTCCTGAAATTGGTTTAAAAACCGAGTTTATTTCTGGAGATAAAAATAATAGCGACAATACATTACAAACATTCAATCCCTTATATCCAAAAGGCGCTTATTTTGGCTTGGTTGGGTTAATAGGTCCAGCGAATTTAATTGACATTCATCCATCGATTGCTTTCGATTTAACCAAAAAATTAGGTTTCGGGATAGATTATGATATTTTCTGGAGAAGTTCAATTCATGATGGTTTATATGCTCCAAATATGCAATTGTTATATTCTGGAGACAACACAACCGAGCGTTTTATAGGAACACAATTGATTGCTAATTTTGATTATAACGTAAATTCCTTTTTAACGCTTTCCGTTGAAGGTGCTTGGTTTAATGCCGGAGCTTTCCTAAAAGAAGCCGGTTCAGGAAAAGATTATTTTTATTCAGCTTTGACTGCTCAGTTTAAATTTTAAATTTGCAGAAAAGCTGATGCAATGGAAAAGAAATATTCAGTTGTTTTTCATCCCTCACAAGATGGAATTGAGATAATCAAAAAACTAAAATTAGAATTATTCAATAAAATTGGATGGTATGGCAGCTGCAATTCTGTAGCACATATTACAATTGGTGGATTTAAAGCGAGTGAAAATCAGCTTGAAAAATTCATACAAAAGCTTTCTAAAATCGCTGACACTTTAATTCCAATACAAATTTATTTAGATCATTTTGATGCGTATGAGGAAAGTCGGGCTTTCTTTATATCTCCTAATGAAGATTCTAAAGTAAATTTAAAACCTATGATGAAAAAAATTCAGGAAACACTTCTGATTTCCAGTAAAGACAGAAGCGACGATCCTCATATTTCAATAGGACGAAATCTAACGCTTGAAAACATCAAAATTGCCCGTGATTTATTCACTACAATTAACATGGAATTTTTATGTGATGCTATTATACTAAGAGAATTTGATCCGATTAAAAAACAATATTTTATCTTAGAAATATTTCCTTTTGGCAGTAATCCTCAGCCAGAATTAATTCAGGGAAGTTTATTTTAACCGCAAGGTTCGCAAAGATTTACGCAAAGAACGCAAGTTTTCTTTTTGAACTTTACGAGAAAACCTTGCGTTCTTTGCGGCTAAATAAACACAAGCAAAGCAACATGAAACTAAAAAAACCTGAAACCTACAACTAAAAAAAATGTTTCGTATATTTGAATTTTACAATTCTAAAATATGAAATCCCTAGATTCATTTTATAAAGATATTACCGAAGGTTCAACTGTAGAACCTAACTCCTTATTGCCAAATGACATTCAAAAAGAAATTGGTCATTTTAATGTATTTGATATCAAAGAGCTTTTGGAACGCATGAAAGGAAAGCCTGGAATGCCTTATGACAGAAGGGCTTACTACAAAATAAGTTTGATTCGCGGGAAAAACAGAGCCGAATATGCCGATAAAATAATCGATATAGAAAAGCAGGGATTGTTATTTGCAACGCCAAAAATTCCGTACAACTATTTACCGCAGGACACCAATCAATCTGGACAGTTTTGTGTTTTCACCAGCGAATTTTTATCCAAAAACAAAAGCGGAATCGATCTCGACGAACTTCCTATTTTCGCTTCAGACGGTTATCCTATATTTCAATTATCTGATGAAGAAGTTGAAGAAGTCGCTTTGATTTTCAACAAAATACAAAAAGAAATCAATTCTGATTATATTTATAAATACGATTTAATTCGAAATTATGTTGCGGAATTAATTCACTTCGGACAGAAATTACAGCCTATTACAGCGCTGTATTCTAAACACAATTCTGCTGCGAGAGTTTCTTCTTTATTTGCGGAATTACTTGAAAGACAATTCCCAATTGAATCTCCAAATCAAAGATTAGAATTGCGCACTGCCAAAGATTTTGCATCTAGACTATCAGTTCATGTCAATCATTTAAATAAGGTTTTAAAGGAAAACACTGGAAAAACCACAACCGAATTAATCAGTACAAGATTAACAAACGAAGCGAAAATTCTATTAAAACAAACCGATTGGAATATCTCTGAGATAGCCTATTCTCTTGGTTTTGAGGAATTGGCGCATTTTTCTAATTTCTTTAAGAAACAAACTTCTTTAACGCCTTTAGCTTTTAGATTGTAGAGTTTAGATTTTAGATTATACAAATACGCACAATACTTGTCATTGCGAGGAACGAAGCAACCGCACTAGTTATTTAGCAAGTGAGATTGCTTCGTTTCTCGCAAAGACTATGCTTTGAGTATATTCTGTTCATGTCCTTCGATTTCGCGCAGGAATACATAAAATGAGAATTGGATTTTGGAATTTAAAAAATTTAAAATTTCAGGTATCTGATTTGAATTTCGCAAACATCGGTTTGATATTTACAATTCCCAAATCTACTTTGCTCCTACCTTTGTCTTATCAATTTAAAAGATCAAAAAGATGAATTTATCAAACAACAAAATTTTAATTACAGGAGGTGCAAGCGGGATCGGACTTGGACTTACTGAACGATTTATTCAAGAAAACAATACCGTTATAATCTGCGGCAGAAGAGAATCTGTTTTAAACGAAGTAAAAGCAAAATTTCCATCGGTGATAACAAAAGTCTGCGATTTGTCTTTAGAAGAAGAAAGAATCGAACTTTACAAATGGATTTCTGAAAATCATTCGGACTTAAACGTGTTAATCAATAATGCTGGAATTCAAAAATGGGTTTCTGTTACAGATGCTGGTTTTTACGAAAGTATGAAAGCTGAAATCGCAACGAATATCGAGGCTCCCTTACATTTAACTTCTTTATTTATTGAGTTGAAATCTTTGACAACAGTTATGAATGTAACTTCTGGATTGGCATTTTCTCCTTTTGCAAAAGTTCCGGTTTATTCGGCTACAAAAGCTTTTTTCCGTTCGTTTACGATTTCACTTCGTCATTTATTAAAGGCTAAAAATATCGAAGTAATCGAAATTATTC
>Ga0182006_1001617_pt1 | contig 13320 bp, 7 predicted proteins | sample Sormic07211104_1_FD_123022 | JGI IMG/M metagenome (GOLD analysis project Ga0182006, IMG submission 123022) | Rhizosphere microbial communities from Sorghum bicolor, Mead, Nebraska, USA - 072115-104_1 MetaG | ecosystem: Host-associated > Plants > Roots > Rhizosphere | place: USA: Nebraska...
ATCGCCCAGCTATTCATTCTTTGGATTTATTTCTCCGCTAAACATAAAAAAATAATAAACATAACCGATAATTACCTGGGTTGGGGCGATGTACTATTTTTAATTGCTATCCCTTTCTACTTATCTCCGGTAAATTATGTGTTATTTTATATCGTAAGTCTTATATTAGTTCTGTTGTATGCTTTAACACCAGTAAAAATAGTAACAAACAAGAAGCATATTCCCCTTGCTGGTTTACAGGCCGCATTATTGGGAATAGTAATGATAATCGATTATGTAACTCCTGGCCTAACCCTTTATGATGATGGCTGGTTGTATTTCCTAATCAATTAAGAAGATAACTAATTCAATGAGCGCTCAAAACCAAGAATTCAATCCAGCCTTTGTTCATTCCGTCAGTAAGGAACAGGCCTGGCATTACCGCATTTTGCCAAAGGACAGCAGCCCTGATGGTCTTGTGTTGTTATGCGATGAGGAAGTTGATCATAGCCAGCTTGCAGATGAATTGGAAATTGTGCTTGGTAAAAATATTACCCTAGAAAGCCAACCTACTGCAACCATTAGTATGTTGCTGAACAAGCATTACCTTAAAGAAAATGGACAGCATCAATTCCAAAAAATGACTGCTGCCATTGAAGGCGATGGCTTTTTGAATGACCTGATACGGGAAGCGAGAAATTTAAAAAGCAGTGATATTCATATTGAGATTTATGAAGAGCGTTGCAGGGTAAGGATTCGCATCGACGGGATGATGGTCGAGCGTTATGTTCTAAAAAGAACGGAATATCCTGCGCTCATCAATAAGATCAAGATCATGGCGAATCTCGATATTGCTGAAAAGCGCCTTCCTCAAGATGGCCGGATTAACTTTAAGAATGGAGAAGATCAATTCGATATCCGTGTTTCTGTATTGCCAACTCTTCATGGAGAAAAGGTAGTGCTCCGTCTGCTAAATAACAATGCAGCGAATATTGACCTTAACCATGTAGGATTTTCAGATTTCGATCTTGCGAATTACCTGCAGGGAGTGAAAAGGCCAAACGGTATCATATTGATCAGCGGGCCTACCGGATCAGGTAAAACAACCACATTGTATGCTACGCTTAAATACCTCAACAAAGAAACAAGGAATATCTTAACCATAGAAGATCCTATAGAGTATACCCTTGCCGGCATCAATCAGGTACAATTGAAGGAGAGCATAGGCCTTACCTTTGCCTCTGCTTTAAGAACATTTCTAAGGCAAGATCCTGATGTGATTATGGTTGGGGAGATTCGTGACCCGGAAACGGCCAACATGGCCATAAGGGCTGCCTTAACTGGTCACCTTGTACTCTCTACGGTGCATACCAATTCTGCGTGGGGTACGGTTTCCCGCTTAATGGATATGGGAATCCCCTCGTTCCTTGTAGCAAATACTTTAAACACTTCTGTTGCACAAAGACTGGTTAGGTTACTTTGTAAAAAATGTAAGAAAAAGGCAGATTTCGATCCTTCATCATCCTATCCAAAACAGTTTAAGCCATTTGCCCCGGTATTAGAACATTACGTTGCCAAAGGATGTGAACATTGTTATTACACAGGTTATAGCGGGCGTAAAGCGGTTTATGAAGTTATTCCGCTCGATCAGGAATTAACTTTTGAAATAAAGCAAGGCAATATGTATATTAACCCCCTGTTGGAAGCCAGGGGAATAAGAAGTTTAGCTGAAAATGCTTTTGCCTTATTTGCCTCAGGTGATACAACTATTGAAGAAATATACCCATTACTATTTACAAATTAATGAACGCTCTAAAGATCAACAACAAAGGATTCGTGTACGCATTGATCTGCATCCTGCTGCTATTGCTACAGGTAAATACCGCCTCGGCACAAACACCAGAATCGGATGAACGGGTTAGGAGGGTGGAAGAGCGGTTAAGGAATCTTGCCATCACCGTTCCTGGACTGAACCAAAAAGTCCAGATAAATTTATCAAATGTTTCTGCTCAGGAGTTTTTAAGGGCACTTGCTCAGTCAAACAACCTTAACATCAATATAGATCCTAACCTCAATTTCAAAGTCTTTAACAATTTCACCAATGAAACAGCATTAAATGTATTGGTGTTTTTGACCAAAGAGTATGGCTTGGATATTAACCTGATAGGGTCGATCATGTCTGTGGTAAAAGTTCAGGAACCTATCCAAAGGATTCCGGTAAAAGAAATTAACGCGAGTTACAATTCGCAGAATAAAACTTTGAGCGTAGAGCTGAACAGTGATACCTTATCAAAGGTGGCCAGAAAGATCACCATGGTCTCCCAAAAGAATGTAGTGGTTCCCAATGCACTTTTGAATAAAACAGTAACTGCATTTTTATCTGATGCACCTTTCGAAGATGCATTAAATAAGATCGCATTTGCCAATGATCTGAAAATGGTTAAAACGAACGATAATGTTTATGTATTTGAGCCGCTTGCAGAGGGAGAAGAGCTGTACATCAATAGTGATAAAGCAACTGCAGTAAGAAGAAACCCTAAACCATTAAATAATATGGGGGGGAATGCTGCACCGGGTAATTTTAGACTATCAAACAGAATTGTGCAAGGCAAACCATTGATCAGTGTGGATGCGGTTAATGTACCGATCATGGATCTGGTAAAAAATGCTGCTGAGGAAATTAATGCCAGTTATTTCCTCTTTTCTAACATTAATGGAAACATTACTTCGAGGGTAAACGACATCAGTTTTGATAACCTCCTTACTTCTGTGTTTCAGGGTACAGAATATACCTATAAAGTAGAAAATGGAATTTATTTGATAGGCGACAGAAGGGTGGAGGGCTTACGCTCTCATAAATTACTGAAATTACAAAACCGTTCTATTGATACCATTCAAAATATGATCCCTACAGAATGGCGGAAAGGAGTTGAGATCAAGGAATTCAGAGAACAAAACACCATTCTGTTGTCCGGATCCGCGCCGCAGATTGCCGAAATTGAAGCTTATGTAAAGCAGTTGGACAAACTGGTGCCTATGGTTTTAATTGAGGTTACCTTAATTGATGTGCGTAAAGGGAAAAGTATTAAGACTGGAATTACTGCAGGGGTGTCCGACAGTGTAAAACGAGGGGGAACGGTATTCCCTGGACTAGATTATACCTTTGGAGCCAATTCCATTAATGACTTACTGGGGCGGCTTGGGCGAAACAACTCCATAAATATAGGGCGTGTAACCCCCAGTTTTTATGTGAAGTTAAGCGCTTTAGAAACCAACAGTAATGTAGAGGTACGTTCAGTACCAAAGCTTTCTACTTTAAACGGACACGTTGCCAATTTAAGTATTGGAAGTACAAGGTACTACAGCAACAAAACGCAGAACGTTATTCCATCACTTACTACACAAACCACCATAACAGAACAGTTTGTGCCAGTTGAGGCCAATCTTGAAGTAAAAATCAGGCCTATAGTCTCCGGTGATGACCAGGTTACCTTAAACATCAAGGTAGATATATCAGACTTTATTGGAGATCCGCCTGAAAATGCGCCGCCTCCAACGTCGACCAGTAAATTCGAATCTATCATCAGGGCTAAAAATGAAGATATGATTGTACTGGGTGGACTGGAGCGCACAGAGACTGTTGAGAGTGGAAGTGGTGTGCCTTTCTTGTCAAGGATTCCGATATTGAAATGGCTCTTTAGTAGTCGTACCAAATCTAATAGCAAAGTGGTTACCATAGTCTTTATTAAGCCTACAATTATCTACTAGTATGTCTGCCTTATTGAGTTTAAACCATAACTTAACTGCCTGTGCCGGTGCAGAGGTGCATCTCAAACAAGATGGTTCCTATGATGTGAGGTTACTTAAGTTATCGTTGAATAAAAAGCTCATTCAGATAGATGCTAAGAAAAGATATTCAGGTTCATCAGCTAAAATTATTACCGATAGCTTAGCTGAGCCCCTAGCCATTACAATTACAGGTAAAGGGGTTCTGATCAAGAAAACAAACCGACTGGATGTAATATCTGAAGGGAGCTTACAGCATCTTTTTCCTACGTTTAAGCTGGCGGAATTTTATATGCAGCATTTTGCGGCTGGAGAAAACTCTTATGTTTCCATTGTAAGAAAGGAAATAGCAGATGCTGTGATTGAAGCCTTTAAAAAACAGGGGGTAGAGGTGTTTATGCTGAGTCTTGGTCCTTTTGTAGTAGATCAGGTTATCCCTCAAATCAATTCATATGAGGGTATTTTAAAATTTGATGGTCACCAGGTTACACTAAACGCAGAGAAGGACTGGGCTGCCTATACCTATGATGCAGAAGTAAAATCCGCTTTTCCCTTAAAGATTGATATCGAGAAAATGCCTGAAGAGTTTTTGGTGGCTTATGCAACTGCATTTCAGCTTATCCTGAACGATAAACTTGAGCTGATTGAAGTAGAATCAGAACAGATCAGCCAGAAGTTATCAGAGCTGATGGCGAAGCAGAAATTTAAGAAATATGGAGCTGCTGCGCTTTTCTTTTTCTTTGGGTTATTGATGCTTAATTTTTTAGTGTTAAGCGCTTATAATTCAAGTAATCAGGAGTTGATGAGTAAGGCTGGTCAGCAATCCTACATTTATGAAAATCGACAGAAGCTCGAAGAGGAGGTAAAAGGGAAAGAGAATCTGGTAAAGAAACTCGGCTGGAATAAGGGATATAGCTATGCTTATTTATGCGACCAGATTGGACGTTCTGTACCGAAGGAAGTTTTGCTGGATGAGTTATCCATCAACTCCTTATCCGGGGGCAGTACGGGGTTAATTAAAGAAGCTCCATTAGAAACTGGACGTCTAATAATTAAAGGGCAAACAAGTAGTATATATGCTATAAATGACTGGATTTATGACCTCCAACAAAAAAGCTGGGTTAAGAATGTACAACTAGAGAAATACACTGCTGACGACCAGAAACAGGCCCAGATTTTTACGATATTATTAAAGTATTGATACATTATGCTCAATAGGTTTAGTTACGTGCAAAAGAATAAGTTATTACTCCCGGTATTTGGAGTAGGCTTGTTGTTGTGTTGGTTTCTGGCATTTAATAAAACCTTTGAAGCGATTAAGTTGAACAATAAGCTTAGTGAAGAATCAAAACTGGGCAGTGATATTTCTTTTAACCCTTCTTATGTACAGCGGAAGTTAACTGCGCTGGATAAAATACTTAAGGGTTACAAGGTTACTGAAGATTGGAATGATAAGCTGTGGATTCAGTCGTCGGCCATTGCGGCAAAGCAAAATGTGGGAGTAGATTTTGTGTTAAATAAAGTTACGGCTGAAGCAGATAGTACTAGTGCAGGCAGAACCCAAGCTCTTTATTTTTATAGTAACTATGTACAATTGGTTAAGTTGGTTGATACCCTTGAAAGCCTGAACGGCATAGGGAAAATTTCTGCTTTACAAGTTAAGGCACCTAAGGTTGATCCGATAGATGAAAAGAGTAAAAAATGTGTGCTGAGATTGGATTTTAGGGCTTTGTAGAATAATTCATATTACATCTATTTTTAGGATTAAAAATAATCAGGAGCTACTTACAATTCTGTATAGTTTTTTCTATCTTTAGACGAAATTTAATGCTTTCAAAAAATATTAAACTATCTTATTATGCTCTCAAAAACCGCACTTACTAAGGAATTCCTATTGGAGGATATTCATTCTCACTACATTTCAACAAAAACAACCTCAAAAAATTCTTCTTTTTAATAAATACGCTCTCGTATGAATAAGAAATTATTAAGGGTTTTAGTAACCTGTTTGATTTTTGTATTTGCCGTTTGCCTGAACAAAAGCCAAGCACAAAATTTATTGGATCTAACTGGCTGGACGATTGGTTCAGGAACATCGGGTGTTTTTACCATGAATGGTCAGGCATCAGAAAATACCAGAGAATGGGATGATGGGCCTAACGGCAACAGAGTAATCCTTTGGAAGGCTCAACCTGAAGGGGCTTCTAATGCCGATGGGGGTTGGAATAGTCAGGCATTCCCAATTATTCATACCAATATGTATCGTTTTTCAGTGTGGTTAAGAAAGACGAATTCTAGCGGCGGTGCATCATACTTCGGATGCAAAAATGTATCTACCTTGTCTAATGTAGTGACTTCTAACCCATATTTTTGGCAGGGGGATTTGCCACAACTTAACAAATGGTTTCTGTTGGTCGGTTATATTCATGGCAGCGGTGATACTTCTACAATCAATTATGGTGGACTTTATGATGGATTGAGCGGGGCAAAGTTGGCAAATGCGGTTGATTACAAGTTTGAAGAGGGGACTACAACCTCAGTACATAGAGCATATCTTTTTAATGATCCTAATGTAAATGATCAGCAGTACTTTTATGCTCCCCGAGTGGACCTCGTGAACGGAAATGAGCCTTCATTATCAGAATTACTAGGGCTACAAAACGCATCCTCAGATCAGGTATATTTTGCTGGCAAAGTGGGCATAAAAACTACTACCCCTGGGGATTATGATTTAGCTGTAAATGGGAAAATTCGTGCCCAGGAGATTAAAGTAGAAACCGCTAACTGGCCAGACTATGTTTTTCAAGAGGATTATAAATCTATGCCTTTACCTGAGTTGAAGAAATTTATCGAAACATATAAGCACCTGCCGGAGATACCCTCTACCAAGGAGGTGCAGCTAAGCGGAGTGAGTTTAGGGGAAATGAATAAGCTGCTGGTGAAGAAGATAGAAGAACTCACCCTTATGCTTATTGACCAGCATGAAAAAAGCAAAAAACAAGGTGAACAAATAAATAAACTTAAATCAGAAGTAGCTGACCTTAAAGAAAAACTATAGATCATGAAAAAACTATATATTCTAATTTGCTTTGTGTTCTTATCTGTAACATCCAGAGCGCAATCTTACGAAGTCTTAAATTATAGCTTGAATGCCACACCGGTAAATGGTGTGAATATTAAAACAAATCTACCGTTCACAAGTGGTTCTCAAATGGTAACTCTCAAGATTGAGGGTTATAGCTATGGTTTAAGCGCAGCTATCTCTCTTGATCTTGTATGGTACGTATATGATGGCACATTTAGAAATACTTCAATCTCATCATCTGGGGCATATACTCCTGAAATATTTCTAACCAACAACGGCGGATTTGTAAATGTTTACATTAATGATAGAGTTTATTTCCAACGATTTAAAGTAACAGCTTTCGCTAAAGGAAGGGGTGAGCAAAGTGCATGGTTCGAGGGGTGGACAGTGGTAGATGAGGTAATGCAGGGCACCCAAGCACTAAACTTGGTTTATAAAAATAACTTCAAAGGAACAGTAACCAACCAGGGTGATCTGTTTTCTACAGGAAACATGGGCATTGGTACAACCGATACCAAGGGGTATAAATTAGCTGTAAACGGAAAAATCCGTACACAAGAGATTAAAGTAGAAGCAGCCAACTGGCCAGATTATGTGTTTGCTAAGGATTATAAACTTCTGTCACTTAAAGAAACTGAACAGCACATAAAAGAAAAAGGCCATTTGCCTGGAATTCCATCAGCGGAAGAGGTTAAAGCGAATGGAGTTGATTTGGGTGAAATGAATATAAAGCTCTTAAAAAAGATAGAGGAATTGACGCTGCATTTGATAGAGATCAAAAAAGAGCTGGACACCCTGAAAAAACTAAAGAAATAATTTATTTACTCCGAAATAATTTTAATTATCCATGAAATATATTAGCATTTTATTACTGTCGACTTTAAGTTTTTATGTCTCTTTTTGCGAGGCACAGACCAGCTCAGGGAATAGTGATTTAAAAAAAGTAGTCACCGCGTCTCCAAATGCCTCATCGTTGGGGCAATATGGGAATACAGATATTGGGTTATATACAGGAGTGCCTAAAATTAACATCCCACTTTACGAGATTAAAGAAACGGGTATGACGCTTCCAATTGACCTTAATTATAATGCAGGCGGGATCAAGGTTACAGAGTATGCTTCTTTTGTAGGTTTAGGTTGGAATTTAAATGCAGGGGGTGTTATCAATCGGAGTATGTATGGTACACCTGATGAATTAAGAAATTTTAGTTTCCCGATTCCTACTGCACCAACTTCGCAGGAGCTTGAGGATATGGCTACCGGTCAAAGAGATTATCAGCCTGATGTATTCTATTTTAATTTTTCCGGTAAATCAGGTAAATTTTTTTTAGGGCAGAATGATGAAATCACTATCATCCCGTATCAGAAAATTAATATAGTACCATTAAGAACAAATGGCATTTCTGATCTGCAAGGTTGGAGGGTTACGACCGAGGATGGAGTGGTATATGAATTTAGAGATTATGAGAAAACAAAGAATGTAGGATATGAACCTAATAATACAAGTTCTGATCCGAGTGCACCAGGTCCAGGCAATCCTCCCGCATCAATAAACAGTTGGTACATGACACAAATAATACCTGTGGTAGGGAATGCAATCAATTTTACATATGAGAATTATACCCTTAGTTATGACATGCCGAGTTCCGAGCAGCGATACGTGTTACTTAACCCAGCAGGTGTAGGTCCGCCACCTAGACAGGAATTTACTTCAAATGTAAACAGGACGACGAGTGAAAGTAAACGACTAAAAATAATTTCATTTTCCAACGGTAAAATTGAATTTAACTATGACAAGGACAGAAGAGATTTAATCGGTGATAAAATGCTTACTTCAATTAAAATAAAAACTTTAGAGGGGCTTGTCAAAAAAGAATACAGATTTGGCTACAAATATATGATCGGGACCTCAATGGTAGATGTTGATGGAACCGGAACGGGATTCGAAGATAATTTTCTACAGTATGACCAGTATCAAACTAAACATAGAAGATTAGCATTGGAAAGTGTTAAGGAAATAAGTAGCGTCAACCAACAAGGAATGGTTTACTTCATGGAATACGAAACGGGGTTGCCTCCCAGGGATTCAAAATCAAGGGATCACTGGGGATACTACAATGGATATACTTTTGCTGGTAACGATTTTCTACCGTATCAGTTGGTAGGTAATTATTTAAGTAGTGACAGTTATGTGCTTATGGGTAAAGATCCAAATTTAGCCTCTTGCAAAAGCGGGACATTAAAAAAAATAACTTACCCTACTGGCGGATCTACGGAGTTTAATTATGAACTTCATCAAGTCAAATCTACTGGACTGTTACCTCCAACTGCTCAACCTCAATCTCATGATTTGAGCATAAACTATTTACAGTATAGCTCATTGGCATACAGCTCTTATATTGAAAATGGGTTAAAAAAATATTATAAAGATTTTAGTGTCGTAACAACCGCCTCTACGACTAGTATTAATTTGCAGATTAAAGGGTATGCTTTTCAGCCCATTAGACCTGGATCTATGAGTTTTGAGATTCATAATACCTCAGGAACTGTGGTCATTTCCATGTTCGATATTGATGCCAACGCTCAGAAAACCATTAATCAAACAAACGGAACAGTTGAATACAATTATACATTTGTTCTTGCGCCGGGAAATTATAGATTAGTGTTTAAGCCTGTTGCTACCTTTATTGATAATAACACCTATTTTGATGCCTTTCACGAGCTACCATATGCAAAGGTATTTGGGTGGTCGAATATTATACCATCACAACCTGGTCCATTAGTGAGGGATGTTGGTGGATTAAGAATCAAATCAATGAAGGATTACGATCCTGTTTCTGGTAAAAATCTAGAGAAAAACTATGAATATAAATTCCCAAATGGTTCTGCGTCTGGGTCTTTACTATCCGATGTTAAGCATATTTATGATTATTCTGAAGTACGTAGTTACGAGATTTCCATACCAACCACTGTCATTAGAGAGTTTCTTTACAAGGTAATAAATAGTGATACAAACTATCCTTTAAGTACCACACAGGGCAGTAATGTTGGGTATGCCGAAGTAACAGTTAAAAGTATAGATCCTACCAATTCTAGTCCTAATGGGAAAAGTATTTTTAGATACACATCTCCTGAAAATTACCCAGATTATTACGGCGGAAGTTCAGGACCTGTAAATAATTTTCCTTATCCGCCAGCCGATGGCCGTGATTGGCAAAGGGGGTTGCTGCTTGAGCAAGAAGACTATAAATCTGTTGCTGATACATTTAATTTGGTGAAAAAAATTACAAATAACTATAGTAGCCCTATTTTTATGAAAACGGTTCAGGGCGCAATGGTTAAATATATAAGACGGGGATTTCCTGGTTCTTATGCGATGGAAAATTTGCCTAATTTATATAGCTATAAGATATATGATTTTAAATCAGGATTAATGCAGCTAAATACAACGACGGAAGAAACCTTTGATGGTGGAAGTCCAACTCGTGTAGAAACTGCTTATAGTTACGGTTCTCCGCTTTTACATCTGTTGCCAATTGAAATAAAGAAAAATACCAGCCGTGGTGAGGTAACGGCTACTAAAATTAAGTACGCTCCAGAATATGCAAACATTACAGCCACAGATAATGTCAGTTTGGGAATAAAGAATCTACAAGCAAAAAATGTAATCTCTGCTGAAATTGAAAAAGCTGTGTTTCGACAAGATGCAAATGGAGCCAATTCGGCAATGATATCAAGTCAATTTACTTCTTATAAGCCGAGTCAAGCATTACCTGAGGCCATTCATAGAATGGAAAATTCAACTCTCCTTACGGATTTTAGTCTTTCTTCTGTGGCATTGGGTGCTGTAAAAAAAGACAGCCGCTATTATACTGTGGTCTCAATGGATTCATATAATTCTAAAGGGAACCTAACACAGCAAAAAAGGCAATTTGGTATTGCTCATAGTTACAAATGGGGATATAATGACCAATATCCTGTTGCAGAGATTAAAAATGCCACGGAAACCGAGTTTTATTGTCAGAATTTTGAGGAGAGTGGTGGGGTATCAGGGAACGCCCATTCAGGATTAAAGTTCTATAATGGAAGTTATACTGTAAATTGGACTCGACCCAATACAAGAGCTTATAAGATAGGCTATTTCTATTTAACTTCAGGTTTATGGAAATTTAAGGAAGAGGATTATGCCGCCAACAGTAAACTGTTAAGCGGGGGGACAGCTTATGATGATATCCGAATCTATCCTGCTGATGCGGAAATAACCACCTATACCTACGACCCACTGATAGGTATAACAAGTACGACAGATCCAAAAGGAATAACTACTTATTACGAATACGATAATTTCCTGCGGCTGATGAATGTAAAGGATCAGGATGGAAATATCATCAAAAACTACGATTACCATTACAAACCATAAGCGCGCTCAGGTATGAACAACAGAATTTCGGCTCTATGGAGCCTATCAATAATAATATTAGTACAGGTATTTGGTATTAGCAGGCTAAAGGCCCAGCACCTGACCTTCGGTACCTACAGCGGGCAGTCAGAGATCACGGCCAGCGGGAGCATAACTTTTACGAATGGGTTTACAGTTCCTGCCGGGAGTGATTTTCGTGCTTATATTAGTGCCAGTGCCAACTGCGTACCTTTAGGGTCAGCAGCCAGTGCCAGCCAGAACTATGTGATCAGCAATACGGTGAAACGGTCAGGTATCACCCTGACCAGCCAGCTTGATGTGGTTAACCTGAATGTTTGTGACCTGAACCAAACGATCCAGTACCTTGACGGCCTGGGGCGTCCCTTACAAACGGTAACGGTAAAGGGGAGCCCCTCACTAAAAGACATTGTTCAGCCTGTGGCCTACGACGCCTTTGGGCGTGAGGCAACCAAATACCTGCCTTATGCTGATCCTGGTACTGCCAACGGCAGTTACAAAGCCAATGCTTTAACATCAGGAGCAGGTGTACTGGCCTTTTATAATCCTGCCGGCAGCAGCGGGAGTCAGCAGACCAATGGGATGGTAAGAACAGCTTATCCCTTCAGCCAGACAGTGTTTGAAGCCAGCCCTTTAAACCGTGTACTGGAACAGGGTGCCCCTGGATTACCCTGGCAGCCTGCCACTACCCGTGCCGCTACAGGCCGCACTGTGATTAGTGATTACAGCAGTAACGTAGGTACCGGAGCAGAAGCGGTAAAACTATGGACAGTAACCACCAATGGAGCCAGTTGTGGCACTATCGTATATGCTGCAAATAAGTTGTATAAAACCATTACCAAGGATGAGAACTGGACTACAGGGAAGATCGGCACCGTTGAAGAATATAAAGATTTTGAAGGACATGTGGTATTAAAGCGCATATGGGAGACAGAGGCCATATCCCTTTCTACCTATTATGTTTATGATGACTTTGGCAACCTGAGGTATGTGATCCCACCAGCCGTTACCGCAACGAGCTTTACAGAGGCAGAAGCCGTTTTTGACCAATACATCTATGGTTACAAATACGATGGCAGACAACGTCTGATTGAAAAGAAGATCCCGGGCAAGGGCTGGGAATATATGGTTTACAATAATGTGGACCAGGTGGTGCTTACCCAGGATGCAGTTCAGCGCGGTAAGGCAAACCAGGACTGGACCCTGACTAAATATGATGCCTTAGGCCGTGTAATCCTTACGGCTGTGCATAACTATGGAGCTACAGCCAATATTGCTTATCGTGCAGCCATACAGGGACTGGTAAATGCTCAGGCCGTAGTTCAGCCTAATCAATGGGAAAACAAGGCTGCCTCAGGTATAGGCTATACCCTTGACCGCACCTATCCGGTAAACGGACCAAGCAGTAGTATCTTAAGTATCAACTATTATGATGATTATGCCGCACCGGGTATGCCTGCTGCCTATAACCAAAGTGCCAATGCCGCTTACAGCAAAAAGCTCAAAGGCTTACCCACTGCAAGCAAGGTAAACGTACTGGGTACAGCAGATCTGCTGTGGACGGTGAACTATTACGACGATGAAGCAAGAGTAGTTAAAACCTATAAACAGCACTACCAGAGCGGGGCTGCAGACCCGGCAAACTATGACGAGGTTAGTAACGTTTACAACTTTGCAGGTGAGCTGCTGAACAGCACCAGGACGCACCGTAATGGAGGAACTGTTACTACGATTGCCAATACCTATGAGTATGATCATATGGGCAGAAAGAAACTGGTGAAAGAGAAGATTAATTCAGATCCTGAAGTGGTATTGAGCAGACTAGCCTACAATGAGGTTGGACAGTTGCTGAAGAAAGAATTACATAGTACCGATGGGACGGCCTTTCTGCAAAACAGTACCTATGCCTACAATGAAAGGGGCTGGTTGAAGACAGGTACCTCAACCCAGTTCAGCATGCTGCTGAAATATGATGATGGAACAGCACCACAGTACAATGGCAATATAGCCAATCAGAACTGGGGAGCAGCGA
>Ga0182006_1001619_pt1 | contig 13301 bp, 8 predicted proteins | sample Sormic07211104_1_FD_123022 | JGI IMG/M metagenome (GOLD analysis project Ga0182006, IMG submission 123022) | Rhizosphere microbial communities from Sorghum bicolor, Mead, Nebraska, USA - 072115-104_1 MetaG | ecosystem: Host-associated > Plants > Roots > Rhizosphere | place: USA: Nebraska...
CCTGACCGTCACCGACGCCGACAACGCCACGTCGCACAATGACGCGCAGCCGAGCGTCACCCTGGTCAACGATGCTCCGGTCATCACCGTGACCGGCACCACTATCGTTGAGAACACCGCGAAGGTCGGCACCGTTGCCGGTACCTTCACGGCCTCCGACGAAGAAACGCCGGTCGCCAACTTGAAGGTCGCCTTCACCGCCGGCACCAACAACGACGGCTACTACACCCTGTCCGGCACTAACGTAGTGCTGACGCAGAAGGGCGCCGATTGGGTCAACGCCGGCCACCAACTGCCGAAAATCGACCTGACCGTTACCGACGCTGATAACGCCAGCTCGACCGCTAATGGCCAGCCGAGCGTGACCCTGGTCGATGACGCCCCGACCGCCACCGACGGTTTCATCCAGAGCAACGAAGACACCTCGGTCGAACTGACCTGGGCGACCTTCGGCGTCAAGGATGAGGACTCCACGGACCCGAAAGTGGTGTTCACCAGCCTCCCTGCCGGTTCCATCGAGTACAACGTCAACGGTACGTGGGTCAAACTGACCGTGGCCGATCTGAAGACCGATACCTCGGCGGGCAAGGCGTTCAGCCAGGCTGACTTCGATAGCCACAACGTGCGTTACACCCCGGCGGCCAACGAATCAGGCGACAACAGCTTCGGCAGCACCGGTGTGGGTAACATGCAAAGCGATTACACCCAACTGAAGTTCCAGGCGACCGACGGCAACTCCTACAGCGACACCAAAACCATCACGGTGGATATCCACCCGGTGACGGACGTTCCTGTCGTGACGGTCGGTGCATTCAGCGCTGTGCCGACCGGCCTGACCATTCAGACCTGGAGCGGCGGTAACCTGCGCACTGACTTGGGGACCAACGGTAACGGTGTGGTCAACTCCAGCGATCTGATCAAAGTGATCGACGCCAAGACCGCTGCCAGCGCCGTCTCCACGGGTGTGACCAGCGACGTCAGCAACACCAATGTGGCGGACGGCACCGCGACTAAGGTCTCCGGCCTGATCTATCTGGAAGCGGGTAAGAGCTACACCTTCACCGGTACGGCCGACGACAGCCTGGCAATCACCGTGGGCGGCAAGCTGGTCGCGACCGAAACCTGGAGCAAGGGCAGCGCGATCACCGGAACGGCCTACACGCCGAGCGAGTCGGGCTATTACACCCTCGACATCTACCACTACAACCAGGCCGGCGCGGGCAACTACGACGTCAATGTGTCGATCAACAATGGCCCGTCGATGTCGCTGGGCAACAGCGGCGTGCAGACCTACACCAGCGTGGACGCCTTGAAAGCGGCCGGCGCGGTGTTGGGCGACAGCCATGTGGTCAATGGCGAAGGCTATTACACCGGCTATGTCTACAACCATGGGTTGGAAGACACCGCCATCAAGGTGGCGCCGATCACTACCACGTTTGTCGACAACGATGGCTCGGAAACCCACAAGGTGGAAATCAGCGGCCTGCCTAAAGGCACCGTGATTACCGACACTAGCACTGGCGCCAGCTATACCTCGACGGGTGCCAGCGCGCTCTATGATGTCAGCACCTGGAACCTGAAGACCCTGACGGTTACGCCGTTCAAGGATTCGACCGCCAGCTTCGATATCACCGTAAAAGCGACGGCCAAAGAGTCGAGCACCGGTGTGGAAGCGGTGACCACCGGCAAAGTGAGCATCGTGGTCACTGCGGTCAACGACGCGCCGACCCTGGACCTCAGCATCGCCGACGGTTCTGTCGCCACGGGCTTCAGCGCCTCGTACACCGAGCGCGGCACCAATGGTGTTGCGATTACCGGCAATGTGGCCATCAGTGACGTCGACAGCAGCCAGATGCAAAGCGCGACCATCACCCTGAAAAACGCCAGTTCGGGTGATGTGCTCAGCTCCAACCTGGTGGCGGTGGGCGGTACCTACAAAGGTGTCACCGTGACCAGCGTCGGCACGGACGTCAGCGGCAAGATCGTACTGACCCTGTCGGGCGTGGCTGATGTCGCGACCTACAAGGCGCTGCTTGAGTCGTTCCAGTACTCCAACACCGGCAAATACCCGTCCCTTGGTGATCGCACCATCGACATTTCGGTGATGGACAACGAAGGCAGCAACAGCCTGAGTTCGTCGGTGGCAACGACCACCATCACGGTCAAGCCTCAGGTCTACACCCCGGTCACTGAAGGCGGTGCGGCGGCGGATACCATCGACCTGGGCTCCAGCTCGGCCAACAACATCGTGGTCGGCGACAAGGGCGGCATCACCACGCCGGGCAGCAACTACAACATCGCGTTTATCGTCGACACCTCGGGCAGTATCGGGTCGAGTGCGATGACGTCGATCAAAACCCAGCTTTCCGGCATTTTCGATACCTTGATCGCGAACGCGAAGATGACAGGGTCGGGCGTGGTGAAAGTATTGTTGGTCGACTTCGATACCAAGGTTGAATCGCAGGTATCGGTCAACCTGGCCGACCAGGCTGCCGCCAAGGCTGCCCTGCAGGCGGTGTTGAACAACATGGCGTCCAACCCAAGCGATGTAACCAACTACCAGGATGCCTTTAACGCGGCTACCAACTGGTTCAAGAGCAGCGACGCCACCAGCAACGCTGGTGCAAAAAACCTGACGTATTTCATTACCGACGGTGAGCCGAACGTCTACAACGCGACGTACGACGACATTAGCCTGGGGTATACCAGCTCCTGGCGGGGCTCCAACGTGACCTTCGATAGCAAGGTCAACGGCTCCACCTACACCCTGGGTCAAAGCACTCCGGTCACCGCTACGATCTACGGTCAGACGCAGGTCATCGTCGACAAGGACGGCAAGGTGTACTCGTACAACTCGTCCGGCACCAAGACCTTTGAAGGCTATGTCGTGTCCGATGGGCACGGTGGTTTCAACGTGGCGGGGGCTGCCAGCAGTTCGGGCTGGACCGATTATGCGTTGGAATACGCCAAAGACGCTTACACGGCGCTGACGACTTCCGTCGCGGGCGGGGTCGAGGTGCAAGCCATTGGTCTGGGCAGTAACGTCGATAAAGACATGCTCCAGAAGTACTTCGATACCGACAAGACGGTCAGCACCATCGACACCGCGAAACTGGCGGATACCATTACCGGCCACACGGCCGATACCGGTGCCGACAGCGTTTCCGGCGGTTCGGGCAACGACATCATCTTCGGTGACCTGATCAGCTACAACGGTCAGGAAGGCAGTGCCGCACTCAAGGCCTTCGCCGCCGAGAAGCTGTCCACTACCGTCGACCACATCGATGACCGCACCTTGCATCAGTACATCACTGAGCATGTGCAAGACATCGGTGCCTTGGCCAACGCGTCGAACATCTACGGTACCAAGGACGGCGGCGACACCCTGATCGGCAATGCCGGCAATGACATCCTGTTCGGCCAGGGCGGCAACGACACCCTCTCCGGCGGTGCCGGTAATGACATCCTGGTGGGCGGCAAGGGTAACGACATCCTCACCGGCGGCGCGGGTGCCGATACCTTCGTCTGGCTCAAAGGCGACACCAACACCAACGGCGGCTTCGATCGCATCACTGACTTCAAGCACGGCGAAGGCGACAAGCTGGACCTGTCTGATTTGCTGCAAGGCAATAACGACAACAACTTGTCCAAGTACCTGCAGCTGACCACCGACGCGTCGGGCAACTCGACGCTGAGCGTCAGCAGCACCGGGGCGTTCACCGCGTCGGGTGGCGGCACGGCAGATGTCACCATCAAGGTCGATGGCGCCAACTGGGGGGCTGGCAGCTCCGCGATCAACAACCTGATCGCCGGTGGCGACCTGACCGTCAAGCACCACGACTGATCCCCCGGCAGCGCCAATCTTTCGGGATTGGCGCTGCGTGGGCATCAGCGTCGGGCAAATGTGTGTAATCTCTGCAGAGGCCGTGCGCGGCACCTGCAGGGATTTTTTATTGGGAGAACGTTGATGTTCTACGTGCAACGCGATCAAAACAACGCTTTGATCCGCGTCGAGGCGCAGGCCTATGCCGAAGCGACCGAGACGCTACCGGCCGACCATCATGAGATACAGGCGTGGTTTGCCGACGATGTGGTCGACAACAGCCTCAAGCAGCTCAAGCAAAGTGACTTTGAGATGATTCGGGTGCTGGACGACTTGATCCAGGTGTTGATCACCAAGAACGTCATGAGCATCACGGACTTGCCGCCCGCCGCGCAGGCCAAGTTCCTCGAACGTACCCAGGCCCGGGCAGCATTGGGCGGGTTGAGCGAGTTGATCAATGACGATGAAACCGGCTTGATCTGAGCCGCGCACCTCCTTCACGGCGTGGCCGTCAAGGAGGCTTCGACGGTCTACTTCCAGGGCGCCGGTTCGCCGACCAGTTGGCCTTGCACCCCTTCAATCCCCATCTCGCGAATTACCTGTAGCTCACCCTCGGTTTCCACACGTTCGGCAATCAACGGCAAATCGATGCTGTGGGCGGCGCGCTGGATGGCTTCGATAAAAAAGCGCTTGTGGCTTTCCTGGTCGATGGCACGGATGTAGCTGCCGTCGATTTTCAGGTACGCCAGGCCCAGGTTCGCCAGGTTGCCGATCATGCTGAAACGCCCGCCGAAACGCTGCAGGCCAAGGCTGAAGCCCAGGCTGCGCAAGCGTCGGGTCAGGCGCTCCAGCTGCGACTGCTCTGGCACTTGTTCTTCACCGATTTCCAGGGTCAGGCGCGGCCCCAGGGCGGGGTTTTGAGCCAGGCGCTCGAAGACGCGCTCCAGTGCCTGTGGGTCGTTCAGGGTAGCGGCCGACAGGTTCAACGCCACCGATGGGCTGTGCTGGGTCAAGTGCTTGATCACCAGATCAACCATCAATTGGTCGAGGCGTGCGGTCCAGCCGAAGCGCTCCAGCCACGGTAGGAAGTGGCCCGCCGCGATGGTCTGGCCCTGCGGGTCGAGCAAGCGTGACAGCACTTTGTAATGCAGGACCTGTTGGGTATTGCTGCTGCTCACCACCGGCTGGAAAAACAACCGGAAGCGCCCTTGGGTCAGGGCCTCGTCGAGCAAGGTGTGCCAGCTGTGGTGATCGTCGCTGACGGTGCCTTGGGTCTGGTGTTCCAGGCACACCCAAGTCTGGCCTGTACCGGCTTCGGCCTGGGCCAGTGCCTGGTCGGCCAGCATTAGCAGGTCTGCCGAGGCATCGCCCGGTTTGTAAGGTGCCAGCCCGATGTAAGCCACGATCGGCATATCGGTGGCTCCCGTTTCGTAGAGGCTTTGCAGGGTGCTTTCCAGGGCCTGGGCCAGCTGCAGCGCTTCATCGCGCACCAGCCCCGGGGCGAGCACCGCGAACTCGCCGCCGCGGCTGCGGGTGATCAGGTTCTGGGTTTCCGGGTACTTGGCGCAGGTGCGCACCAGTTGCTGGCTGACGGCCTGCAGCAGTTGGTCAGTGCGTTGCCCGCCCAGGCGTTGGTTGAGGCCGCTCAGGTCGTTGACCCGCAACATCAGCAGGTAACCCGAACTGGCTTCCTCAAGGTTGCTGACGCGCGATTGCAGCTGCATTTCAAAATAACGACGGTTGGCCAGGCCCGTGAGGCTGTCCTGGTAGGACTCCACCCGCAGTTTCTCGCTGCGCTCGGTCTGTTCGTGGAACAGCGCCTTGAGCTTCTCCACCATCTGATTCATCGCCTGCACCACCCGGCGCAGCTCAGGGGTACGGGGCAGATCGGGCAGGCTCAGGAACTCACGGCGGGCGATGGCATGGGACTGCTCGACCATATAATCCAGCGGCTTCAATTGACGCCGCAGCAACAGGGCGCCCAGTACCGCGCTCACGGCGCCGCAGAGCAGCAGCCAGCCCAGGCTGCCCAATGCGCTCTGCCACAGCTTGGCCAGGGCAAACATTGGATGGCTGACCACCTCGACCCGCGCCGCCTGCTGCCAGCCACGGCTGACGATCGCATCGCCGCCGGCCGGCGCCAGGCCGATCATCTTCACGAACCACGCCGGGACGCTGCTGGCGTCCGGCTCGGCGGCGCGCTCTACCAGCACTTGGTTGTTGCTCAGGTCCACCACGCGGATGCTGGCGTAGTAGCCGCTGTCGAAGATCGAACTGACCATCAGCTCGGTCATCGCCGGGTCATCGATGTTCGGCGTCAACGACAGCGCCAGCGCGGTGGCCGCGTCCTGAGCGTGGGAGCGCAATTGGTTGACGTACTGGGTACGCGAGCTTTCCAGGCTGACGAAGAAGCTACCGCTGAACGCGACCACCAGGAACACGCAGATAGCGATCAGCAATTGTTTGAACAGTGACATCGTAGCTCCTGTTAATTAGCCGAACCGGTCGGAAACCCTTCAGCGGTCATTTTCTTCAACACATCCTGCCAACGCGACAGACGCTTGGTATCGCCGACTTTTTTGTTGCCCGTCGCGCCGGTCAGCCACAGCCCTTCACCGTTGAAGGCGTAAACCGGCAGCAGGTCCGGCCGTTGGCTGGCGGGCAGAATCGGGTCCATCAGGCTGTCCAGCACCAAGGGCATGGCCTCGGGGCTTGAATAGTAGGTCAGCACCATATGTGCACGATTCTGGCGCAGAGCCTTGACGTAGGTTATGCGCAGCTTCTCGGCCGGTACGCCCAAATGACGCAGGCTGAAGTATTTGGCGATGGCGTAGTCTTCGCAGTCGCCGGCGCCTTTCCACAAGGACTGAATGGGCGTCGCCCAATAGTCCACCTCGTGCCACAGGTCGATATCTTCTTCGTAATGCAGCTGACGATTGAAGAACAAGTTAACCACTTTGAGTTGTTCGCTCTCGCTGACCTGCTTTTGTGTGGCCAGTAGCTGTTGCCAGGCATCAATGCGCTGTCGACCGGGGCCGAGGGGGCCGTAGAGTGCTTCGGCTTTACGGCTGATCTGGCTGAAATCCCAATCGGCAAGTAAATCGCCCAGCAGTCCACCGCCCAGCACCACCGCGATGGCGAGGCCGTAGAGGAACCGAGGGAATTTAAAGCGTATCGCCACTGCGCTTATCCAAAACGTACAGCCTGGAAGTTGCCGCAATGGTGCGGGGATGGCGGGTAAAAAACAATGGCACGATGAAATCACCGCCTATCAAATGACGGTATTTTTCGTCAGTAAATTGGCAGTTTTCCGCTCGTCTGAAAGGGTGGTGGTTTTTTGATCAAAATAATGACACTTCATCAGGGCTGACCCAGAATGCAGCCAATAAACACGCCAATAAGAACACGTACGGGAAGCCTTGATGGGCTGACCTTCCACGTCTTCCGATGGGGTTGCGAAGGAGCCCGGCCATGAGCCGCACCGATGATCTATTTGCCCTGTTCGGCAACAGCGTTTCTCGTGACCCGAAGGGCAAAAACGCCCGTTTACACTTTTTCGGCAGCATTCCATTTGATGATGGCACCCGGGTAAACCGTGAGGATGGTTCGCTCGTTCATCCTCATGGGGCTCAGGGCAATCAAGCATCCGCGCGTGCCGCTCCCGCCTCGCTGCGCGCCACCGTGGTGGCTGTGGTTTCGATCAACGGCGGCGTGGGCCGTAGCACGCTGGTCACGGCATTGAGCAGCGGGTTGCAACGCTTGGGCGAGTCGGTGGTGGCCGTGGATCTGGACCCGCAGAATGCGCTGCGCCAGCACTTCGGCGTCGATCATCAGCGCCCCGGTGTGGGGCGCAGCAGTTTGCTCAACGCGCCGTGGGCCGGCGCCTTGCAAACGGGGTTCGCCGGTTCCCAGGTGATCCCATTCGGCGACACCGACAGCCGCCAGAAGGAGGGCCTGCAACGCTGGCTTACGCGCGAGCCCACTTGGTTGGTCGAGCACCTGTCGGTCATGGGGCTGAGCGAAGCTCACACGGTGATCATCGATACCCCCGCGGGTAACAACGTTTATCTGCATCAAGCCCTGAACGTGGCCGATATTGTGTTGGTCATCGCTCAACCTAACGCCGCCTGCCTCGGCACCCAGGACCAGTTGGACGCACTGCTGGCGCCCTACCTTGAGCGTGCGCGCCCGCCCCGTTGCCACTTCGTGATCAATCAAGTAGATGACCAATCGGCGTTTAACCGGGAAATGCTGGAAGCCTTTACGCTGCGTCGCCAGGCTGACGCGTTGGCGGTCGTACATGACGACGCGCTGATCAGCCAAGCCCTGGCGTTTGCCACCGACCCGCTGGATAACGTGGCGTCCAGCCAGGCAGGTGCGGATATCAATGCGCTTTGCCGGCTATTGATTGCGCGTAAAAGAACCGCGTAAAGCGCGGTTTAGAGGCTAATCGTCAGAGGCTTATGCACAATCGGTTGGATGCGCCATTAAGAAACACTCTTTTTGTGGAGCGGTTCTCATCTGGGCTTAACTGCCTGTTTTACGTGCATTTTATTTTGTGAACAAAAAATGAACAGCTCGGGTTTTGGCCTGCGAGCTAGATGATTAAAGGCTTTGTAAAGAAACCATCAACAGAGTTATCCACAGGCTGCGCTGCGTCAATTTGCCTCTTAATCGCGCTCGGCAAGCACCATCAAGTTGCGCGGCGTCAGTGCGGCGTCGCAGAAGCTGCCCAGTTCAACGCGGTAGCCTTGTTCGGTCAGAAACAGCGCACGATCCAGCACCAGCCATATCTCCAGCGGTCGCCGAAACAGACCACGCACCAGTTCCAGGTTTCTCACCTCGGCCAAGCGAGCCCAGCCTTGGGCCTCCAGCGCGGCCCAATCCTGCTCGCCTGTGGATAAACCTTTCAGGTTCGCCAATGCTCGGCAGTAGTCGGCGAACGGTACGCTCAACCACGCAGTGGGCAGTGAAGGGGTGGGCAGGTACTCGTCGCAACCCCGTAGCTGCCGTTGCAGTTGATCGAAGCCCAGACGGCGGGCCATGGATGTGTCCCGCTGCTGGCGTACGCGTTTGCCGGCAGTGACGGTTTCGCTGAGCGGCAGGCCGAGGTCTTCGATTGACAGTTGCAACGTTGAAGCGCGGCCTGCCTCGGACAGTGGTTGGTACGCCGGTGCGCTGATGCGGTTGTAACAGCAGGGCGCCAGGGCCAGCTGTTTGCAGCCTTGTGCACTGGCCAGTTGCAGCAGGCGCACATGCAGGTCACCACAGGCGTGCAGGGCGACGGGGGTGTGTTCGGCGCTGAGGGTGAGGTCCGCCATGACGTCTTGCAGGCGATGGGTCGCGGCCAAGCCATGGTGGTCGCTCAGGGCCTGGCCTGCGGCGATCAGTGCCGGGTCGTATTCGAGGCAGGTCAGCTGTTGCCCGGTTTGCAGCAGCCGGCGGCCCAGGTGGCCCTTGCCGGCACACCAATCCAGCCAGTGCGTGGGGGCTTGCGCAAACGACAGGGCGGCGCCGAAGGCTTCGATTTGCTGCCACTTGCGGCCCGGTACATCGACATTCAAGCGATGGCGCGCGAGCGGCAGGGGCTGCGTCGGCAACTTATCCACAGTGCTGAGCTGGCGCGCCTGTGCGGCAAGTTGTGCAAAAGGCGCGGGCGCCGGGAGATCATAGGGGGCGTTGTGGCTGGCTTCGGCGTCATCCAGCGAGCGCTGGCGCAACCAGTGTGCCAGCTCTGGATGTCGTGATTCCCAGGCCAGTTGGCGATGGGTAAAGGGCCGTGGTTTCCACAGCCCTTGGTGCTCGATCAGGAAGGCATCCAGTGCCTGGAATTGCGCCTTAACGTCCCTGGCAGGCATCGACGCGCAGCCAGCGTTCCAGCAGTTTGAAGCCACGCACCAGGATGTAGGCCATCAACAGGTAGAACAGGCCGGCGGCGAAGAAGATCTCCACCGGCAGGTAGGTTCGGGCAATGATGGTTCGCGCCATGCCGGTCAGTTCCAGCAGGGTCACCGTACTCGCCAGGGCGCTGGCCTTGAGCATCAGGATCACTTCGTTGCTGTACGCCGGCAAGCCGATGCGCGAGGCGCGGGGCAGGATGATATAGAACAGCGTCTTGGGCTTGGACATGCCCAGGGCGCGGGCGGCTTCGATTTCGCCCGGAGGGATGGCCTGGATCGCCCCGCGCAGGATCTCCGCGATATAGGCGGCGGTGTGCAGGGTCATGGTGGCGGTGGCGCACCAGAACGGATCGCGCAGGTATGGCCACATAAAGCTGCTGCGCACCGCGTCGAACTGCGCCAAGCCGTAGTAAACCAGGAACAGCTGCACCAGCAGCGGCGTGCCACGGAAGAAGAAAATATAGGCATAGGGCAGGGCGCTCACGTACCAGCGGCGCGACGAGCGGGCGATGCCCAGCGGGATTGCCAGCAGCAGCCCGGCAATGACCGCAATGGCCACCAGTTCCAGGGTGAGGATGGCGCCCTGGGCCAGTTTGGGCAGCCACTTGATGATTACGGCCCAGTTCAGGCCCAGGTCGAAATGCGCCAGCCAGCTGTAGTCGCCGCTCATTGGGTGCTCCTCGCAAAGCCGCGGGCGGCGCGTTTTTCCAGGAAGTGCAGGGTGGTCATCGCCAGGACGGTGAGCCCCAGGTACATGAACGCCGCAACCATAAAGAAGGTGAACGGTTGTTTGGTCACCGTGACGCCGATCTGCGCGTGGCGCATGATTTCTTCCAGGCCGATCACCGACACCAGCGCGGTGTCTTTCATCAGGATCATAAACAGGTTGCCCAGACCCGGCAGGGCGATGCGCCACATCTGCGGCATGATCAGGCGGGTGAAGATCCGAAACTTCGAAAGCCCCAATGCCACGCCCGCTTCGCGGTGGCCTTTGGGAATGGCGAGGATCGCGCCGCGGAATACTTCCGTGGCGTAGGCGCCGAAGCACAGGCCCAGGGCAATGACCCCGGCGGCAAAGGCGCTGAGAGACAGGTCGGGGTTACCGAAAAACTCACCCAGGGCACGCATCATGTTGACCGTGCCGAAGTAAATCAGCAGTACCCACAGCAGTTCCGGGATACCACGGACCACGGTGGAGTAAGCACCGCCAAGCCATTGCAGCGGCTTGTACGTGGATGTTTTGGCCAGGGCGCCGGCCAGGCCGAGCACCAGCCCCAGGCACAGGGCCGTGAGTGCCAGTTTGACGGTCATCAGCGCGCCGGCGGCGAGCGCGGGGCCGAATCCGTAAAGGTCGAAATTCATGGTTTAGTCGTTTCGCAAGGTAAAGCTCAGGACCGACGCGCTCGGGGGAGCGCGCCGGGCAGGCGTTCAGGTCATTCGATGCTGAACGGGAAGTACTTGTCGTTGATTTTCTTGTAGGTGCCGTCAGCCTTGATCTCCGCCAGGGCTTTGTTCAGGCGCTCGCGCAGTGGGTCGCCTTTGCGTACGGCGATACCGATCTTGTCGCTTTCCACGACAGGCTCACCTTTGAATTCAAAGTTGGAGCCGCCTTTGCTTTTGAGCCACTCATACTGCACGTACTTATCCGCCAGAATGCCATCGACACGCCCGGAGATCAGGTCGAGGTAGGCGTTTTCCTGAGTGTCATAAAGGCTGATTTTGACGTTGTAGTCATCTTCCGTATTGCGGTTGTCCAGCCAGGTGCCAGCGAGTGTTGCGCGTTGGGCACCGATGGTCTTGCCGCTGAGATAAGCCTTGTCTGTCTTGAAGTCGGTGGTCTTGGGCGCGATGAACTGCAGCTTGTTGGAGTAGTACGGTTCGGTGAAGTCGACGGCCTGCTTGCGTTCGTCGGTGATCGACAGCGAGGACACCAGGAAGTCGAATTTCTTGGCGTTCAGGGCCGGGATGATGCCGTCCCAGTCGGACGTCACCACCTCGCACTCGACTTTCATCTTGGCGCACAGCGCGTCGCCGATGTCTTTGTCGAAGCCGACCACTTGGCCACTGGCGTCTTTATTGTTGAACGGCGGGTAGGCCGCTTCGATCCCCATTTTCAATTTTTCGGCGGCAACGGCCGAGGCGCTGAACGCCATCGTGACGGCGGCGGCCAAAAGGAACTTTTTATAGTTCTGCATGCATGTTGCTCCGTTAGCGGTTGCTGGACATGAATTGTTTGCAGCGCGCCGAAAGCGGGTTTTCAAATACCTGCTGTGGCGATCCTTGCTCCTCGATCAGGCCTTGGTGAAGGAACACCACCTCACTGGACACCTGACGGGCAAAGCCCATTTCGTGGGTGACCAGCAGCATGGTGCGACCTTCTTCGGCCAGCGCGCGGATCACACTAAGTACTTCCTGAACCATTTCCGGGTCAAGGGCGGAAGTGGGCTCGTCGAACAGGATGACTTTGGGCTGCATCGCCAGGGTGCGGGCGATGGCGGCGCGTTGTTGCTGGCCGCCGGACAATTGTGCCGGGTAGGCGTGGCGCTTATCGGCGATGCCGACCTTGGCCAGCAGCGCTTCGGCCACTTCGATGGCTTCGGCCTTGCTCTGGCCGAGCACACGGCGGGGCGCCTCGATGATGTTGTCGAGGATGCTCATGTGCGGCCACAGATTAAAGTTTTGAAACACAAAACCGATTTCGCTGCGCAGGCGGTTGATCTGCTTGCCGTCGGCGGCCATCAGCTCGCCGTTCTTCGCGGCTTTGAGTTTGAGTTCTTCACCCGCCACCAGGATCTGGCCCTGATGAGGGTTCTCCAGCAGGTTGATGCAGCGCAGGAAAGTCGACTTGCCGGAACCGGAGGAACCCAGGATCGAGATCACATCGCCGTCGCGAGCGGTCAGCGAGATACCTTTGAGTACCTCCAGCTCACCATAACGTTTATGCAGGTTGCGGATTTCAAGCGCGGGCGTGGCCTCGGCCATGGGGGGTCCTCATTGTGTTCTGCGTGCCTGCTGTTGGGCCGCCTTCCTGGCGAGGCGCCAAGCTAGCATAGCGTCCGGATGGCAGCCAACAGCGCGGCGGGCGGTAAGCGGGCGGCATGCGGCAGGGTGTCGCATCGGCACAGCGACGTGTCGCGCCGTCAACAACCGAACAAGCGTTTGAACCCGGAAAGCCGCAGGCTTCGCGTCAAAAAGGGCGCGATGGTGCCAGCTTTGGCCAGGTGTTGGAAGGGTTAAACGGGCAAACGGTCGCTATCGGCGCTTTTATGGGGCGTTACTTATTTTGTGTGTGTGTTTTTGGTGCGCGTATCGGCCTGAATAGTGAGTCGCACGGTAACGCTATAGCGGAATGCCATTGTTCTCAATGACTTGCGTGCGCTGTGGAAAAGTCCTACAGCCCGCGTCAATCGCGGCTTTGTAACATTTTGGCGCAAATCTTGCGTAAAAAATAAAGAACGCCCTGTTGGTTTCTTTTCACGAGGAGGATCCCAGGTCGGGCGGACCGTTTTCGCAATTCCTCGCAAAGGTGTGTCAATGAGTAGTACGCAAAGCTCCAATGACCTCGAACAGGGGCTCAA
>Ga0182006_1001623_pt1 | contig 13291 bp, 10 predicted proteins | sample Sormic07211104_1_FD_123022 | JGI IMG/M metagenome (GOLD analysis project Ga0182006, IMG submission 123022) | Rhizosphere microbial communities from Sorghum bicolor, Mead, Nebraska, USA - 072115-104_1 MetaG | ecosystem: Host-associated > Plants > Roots > Rhizosphere | place: USA: Nebraska...
CAATGCGCCAACTTTGCCCATGGCGTGGCCGGTTGCGGCACCGAAGACAAACAGAGCCTACGCATGATGAATGCCGCCAACGTGGCAATTGTTTCTTCATATAACGACATGCTCTCGGCGCATCAGCCCTACGAACATTTCCCTGAACAAATAAAGAAAGCCCTACGCGAAGTGGGCTCGGTCGGCCAATTCGCCGGCGGCACTCCGGCGATGTGCGACGGCGTGACTCAGGGCGAACCGGGCATGGAGCTGAGCCTGCTCAGTCGTGAAGTCATCGCCATGTCCACGGCGGTGGCGCTGTCCCACAACATGTTCGATGCGGCGCTGATGCTGGGCATCTGCGACAAGATCGTGCCCGGCCTCATGATGGGCGCGCTGCGCTACGGGCATTTGCCGATGATCTTCGTGCCCGGCGGGCCGATGCCGTCGGGCATCTCCAACAAACAGAAAGCCGATGTGCGCCAGCGCTACGCCGAAGGCAAGGCCAGCCGTGAGGAGCTGCTGGAATCGGAGATGCAGTCCTACCACAGCCCCGGCACCTGCACCTTCTACGGCACCGCCAACACCAACCAACTGCTGATGGAAGTGATGGGCCTGCACCTGCCGGGCGCGTCGTTCGTCAACCCGTATACACCGCTGCGCGATGCGTTGACCCGCGAAGCCGCGCACCAGGTCACGCGGCTGACCAAGGCCAACGGCAACTTCACGCCGATCGGCGAGATCGTCGACGAAAAATCCATCGTCAACTCCATCGTGGCCCTGAATGCCACCGGCGGCTCCACCAACCACACCCTGCACATGCCGGCCATCGCCATGTCGGCGGGCATCATCCTGACCTGGCAGGACATGGCCGACCTCTCCGAGGTGGTGCCGACCCTGTCCCACGTTTATCCAAACGGCAAAGCCGATATCAACCACTTCCAGGCAGCGGGCGGTATGTCGTTCCTGATCCGTGAACTGCTGGAAGCCGGGCTGTTGCATGAAGACGTCAACACCGTGGCCGGCAAAGGCCTGAGCTGCTACACCCAGGAACCGTTCCTGGTCGACGGCGAGCTGATCTGGCGCGACGGCCCCATCGAGAGCCTCGACGAAGCCATCCTGCGCCCGGTGGCCCGTGCGTTCTCGCCCGAAGGCGGCTTGCGGGTGATGGAAGGCAACCTCGGTCGTGGTGTGATGAAAGTCTCCGCCGTGGCCCTTGAGCACCAGATCGTGGAAGCGCCGGCGGTGGTGTTCCAGGACCAGCAGGACCTGGCCGACGCGTTCAAGGCCGGCGAGTTGGAAAAAGATTTCGTGGCGGTGATGCGCTTCCAGGGCCCGCGCTCCAATGGCATGCCGGAACTGCACAAAATGACGCCGTTCCTTGGCGTGTTGCAGGACCGTGGTTTCAAAGTGGCCTTGGTAACAGACGGGCGTATGTCCGGCGCGTCGGGTAAGATTCCCGCCGCGATCCATGTGAACCCCGAAGCCCAAAGCGGCGGGCCGCTGGCGCGCGTGCGCGATGGCGATATCATTCGCGTGGATGGCGTCAAAGGCACCCTGGAGCTTAAGGTGGACGCCGAAGAATTTGCAGCGCGAGCGCCTGCCACGGGCCTGTTGGGCAATAACGTGGGGGCCGGTCGCGAGCTGTTTGCATTTATGCGCTTGGCCGCAAGCTCCGCAGAGCAGGGCGCCAGCGCCTTTACCTCTGCCCTGGAGACGCTTAAGTGAAGTTAGCGCTGGTCGGTGACATCGGTGGTACCAACGCCCGTTTCGCGTTGTGGCGGGATCAAGCCCTGCATTCGATCCGCGTGCACGCCACGGCGGATCACGACAGCCCGGAGGCGGCCATCCAGGTCTACCTCAAGGAAGAGGGCCTGAGCGTCGGCGACATCGGCGCGGTGTGCCTGTCAGTGGCGGGGCCGGTGAGTGGCGATGAGTTCAAGTTCACCAACAATCACTGGCGCTTGAGCAAGACCGCATTCTGCAAAACGTTGCAGGTGGATGAACTGCTGCTGGTCAACGATTTCTCGGCCATGGCCCTAGGCATGACGCGCCTGCAACCCGACGAATTCCGCGTGGTTTGCGAAGGCACGCCCGAGCCGTTGCGCCCAGCGGTGGTGATCGGCCCAGGCACCGGGCTGGGGGTCGGCACCTTGCTGGACCTTGGCGCCGGCCGGTTCGCGGCGTTGCCGGGGGAGGGCGGCCATGTCGACCTGCCCCTGAGCAGCCCACGGGAAACCCAGCTGTGGCAGCACATCTACACCGAGATCGGCCACGTCAGCGCCGAAACTGCCTTGAGCGGCGGCGGCTTGCCGCGTCTGTATCGGGCGATTTGCGCAGTGGACGGTCATGTGCCGGAGTTGGACACGCCCGAAGCCATCACGGCGGCAGGCCTGGCCGGCGATCCGATCGCCATGGAAGTATTGGATCAGTTCAGCATCTGGCTGGGTCGTGTGGCCGGTAACAACGTGCTCACCACCGGCGCGCGCGGTGGCGTGTATATCGTGGGCGGGGTGATTCCGAGATTTGCCGACTTCTTTATCCACAGCGGCTTTGCCAAGAGCTTTCGTGACAAAGGCTGCATGAGCGAGTACTTCAACGGTATTCCGGTGTGGCTGGTGACGGCGCCGTATTCCGGCTTGACCGGGGCGGGTGTGGCGTTAGAACAGGCATTTGCTTAGGCAGTGATAGCCACCCACAGCCGTGTGGGAGGGAGCTTGCCCCCGATGAGGCCAGCAACAACACCCCATAACAACAAGGAGGCCCCTCGTGAGCGTTATCAGTAAATCCATTCTCCTGGTCGACGACGACCAGGAAATCCGCGAATTGCTGCAAACCTATCTCAGTCGCGCCGGCTTCCAGGTGCGGGGCGTGGCCGATGGCGCGGGGTTCCGTCAGGCGATGAACGACGCGCCGTGCGATCTGGTGATCCTTGACGTGATGTTGCCGGACGAAGACGGTTTCAGCCTGTGTCGCTGGGTTCGCCAGCACCCGCGCCAGGCGCAGGTGCCGATCATCATGCTCACCGCCAGCTCCGACGAAGCCGACCGCGTGATCGGCCTGGAGCTGGGCGCCGATGACTACATCGGTAAGCCGTTCAGCCCACGTGAGCTGCAAGCGCGGATCAAAGCGCTGTTGCGCCGTTGTCAGTTCGGCCAGGAGCGCAACACCGGTGGCGACGTGGTGGTGTTCGACGAGTGGCGACTGGACATGATCAGCCACCGCCTGTTTCACGTCGATGGCGAAGAAGTGATTCTGTCCGGCGCCGACTTTGCCCTGCTCAAATTGTTTCTCGATCATCCCCAGGAAATTCTCGACCGCGACACCATCGGCAACGCCACCCGTGGCCGCGACCTGATGCCGCTGGACCGTATCGTCGACATGGCGGTCAGCCGTCTGCGCCAACGCCTGCGCGATACCGAAAAGCCTCCACGGCTGATCCGCACCGTGCGCGGCAGCGGCTATCAACTGGCAGCCAACGTGGTTGCCGGCAATGCCCACTGAACCAGTAGCCGAACGTCGCCGCCGCTTTCCGGTGCCACGCTCGCTATTGGGGCGCATGTTGTTGCTCACGTTGCTGGTGGTGCTGTTCGCCCAGGCGCTGTCCAGCGTGATCTGGGTCTCGCAATTGCGCGCCACCCAGCTCGAAGGCCTGGTCACCAGCGCGCGCAGCCTGGCGCATTCGATGACCGCCAGCGTGAGTTACTTCCGTTCCCTGCCGGTGGCCTATCGCCCATTGGTGCTCGACCAACTGCGCAGCATGGGCGGCACTCGCTTTGTGGTGACCCTCAACGATCGCCCCCTCGACATGCAAGTACTGCCTGAAACTCCGCGTAAACAAGCGGTGCTGGTAGCGGTGGATGAAGTGTTGCGCCAGACCCTGGGCGCCGATGTGCATATCTCGGTGGAATTCGTCAGCGCCGAAGACCTGCGGATTTTCAACGCCGGCCTCAAGCTCGATGAATTGCCACGGTCCTGGGCCCATTACGCGCTGACCCTGGAGCCGGTGAACCCGCCAGTGCTGGTGACCCAGATCCAACTGGCGCCCGGCGAATGGCTGTATATCGCTTCGCTGCTGCCCGAACCCTACACCAGCCTCGAAGAACAGGGCCTGCCGTCTCAGCAGGTGTGGTTCATCGTGTTGACCAGCGGCCTTCTATTGCTGTTTATCGGTTTGTTGGTGCACTGGCAGAGCCGGCCCCTCAAGCGCCTGGCGCGGGCGGCACGGGATATGTCCCTGGGCGCCGACGTCGAACCGGTAGCCGAAGGCGGCGGCAGCGAGGTGGTCGAAGTGGGGCGTGCATTCAACGCCATGCGCGAACGCATCAGCCGCTACCTGACCGAGCGCAGCCAGTTGTTCAGTGCAATTTCCCACGACCTGCGCACGCCGATCACACGTCTGCGCCTGCGCGTGGAGCTGCTTGAAGATGAGAACCTGCAAGCCAAGTTCGGTCGCGACCTGGATGAGCTGGAACTGCTGGTCAAGGGTGCGCTGCAATGCGTGAAAGACACCGATATCCACGAGAACATCCAGCCGGTGGACCTCAACCATGTGCTCGAATGCCTGGTGGAGCCCTACGTGGCGCCCAGCGGCAACGGTCGCGTAACCCTGGACGGCATGGCGCTGGCGGCGTACCCGGGCAAACCGTTGGCGCTCAAGCGCTGCATCGGCAACCTGATCGACAACGCGTTGAAGTACGGGCAAAACGCTCATCTGCATATCGAGGACGATGGCGTGCAGTTCATTCTGCATGTGGACGACGAAGGCCCCGGCGTGCCGGAGCAGCGTCTGGAGCAAGTCTTCGAACCGCACTTTCGCCTCGCCGGCCAGCAACAAGGCTACGGCCTGGGGTTGGGTATCGCACGCAACATCGCCCACAGCCATGGCGGCGAAGTGAGTTTGCAGAACCTGCGCGAGGGCGGCTTGCGCGTCACCCTGCAACTGCCCCGAACCCTGGACTGATAAGACTACCGGACAAATATGGGAGGGGCGGTGCGACGATTCGACTTGCCCCCGATAGCAGTGGCTCAGTCAGCCCATTTGCCGCCGACGCACTGCTATCGAGCACGCCCTCGGCCGCAATGGTTTTCTCTCGTGTGTCAGATGCTTTGGCGCAGCCGCGCCAGATCCCGTAGTGGTGGTGCGCCGAACAAGCGGCTGTACTCGCGGCTGAACTGCGATGGGCTTTCATACCCCACCCGATAGCCTGCCGCCGACGCTTCCAACCCTTCGGCGATCATCAGGCGTCGCGCTTCCTGTAAACGCAGCTGCTTCTGGTACTGCAGCGGGCTCATTGCCGTGATCGCCTTGAAGCGATGGTGCAAGGTCGACACGCTCAGGTTCACTTCCTTGGCCAAGTCATCGATGCGCAGTGGCTGCTCATAGTTGCCGTTGAGCCATTTGATCGCCTGGCTGACCCGATGGCTCTGGCTGTTGGCCACGGCAATTTCATACAGCCGATAGCCCTGCGGCCCACGCAGCAAGCGGTAGAGGATCTCCCGATTGATCAACGGCGCGAGCATGGCGATGTCTTTGGGCGTGTCCAGCAAACGCGCCAGGCGCAGCACGGCGTCGAGCAGCTGGGTGTCGATGCGGTCCACGTACATCCCGCGGGAGGTCGGGCGCGTGGGCACGCCCATGGGGCCGGCTTCGGCGATCAGGGCAGTCAACTGGGCCGGGTCGATATTGATACGCACCGACAGGTTCGGGTCCTCGGGTGTGGCGTCGATGATCCGCCCGGCAACCGGCATCGCCACCGAGAACACCAGGTAATTGAGGGGGTCGTAGGCGAAGACCTCGTCGGCCAGGCGCACTTCCTTGCTGCCACTGGCGAGGATGCACAGCGCGGGCTCCACCAGCACCGGCGCGAAATCCCGCGGCGTATTGTGGCGGTTCATGAACAGCGAAGTAATTGCCGTGCCGTAAGAGCCGTCTTCCCAGGTATGCCGATGCACGATGCTGGCGAGTTCGGCACGCTGTTTTTCCATCTCGGCATCAAGGGGCAGTGAGAGGTGGTCGAGCGACGGCATGGGTGGTCCTCTGGGCGGTGCTTGGATGGAGCTCAGCTTAGTGGCGGCTATTGAAAAAGTGTTAGGTCGATTCTGCACAATCCTTGCCTGATCCTGCGGCCTGTCGTGAATCAGGCAAGCCCGTTACCGGTCACGGGCCTGTAATACGGCGTTCTTGCTTTGCCTGAAACCCCGGGTCTGCACAGCGGTTTCAGGCTTCTCGCAGGATTGTGCAATAAGCTGGCAGGAATCGACTAACCGACTACGCGCCCGCGCCGCTATTGTTGATCCTGTGGCAACACGCCCCTCACAGTGCTTGCCGAGCATCACTTCTCAACGGGAGAGTCGAATATGTCCACCCCCATTCCCGCAAGCCATATGGCCTTTATCCGCGCCCGCAGCGGGTGCAGCACCGAATTGGGTGCACGCTTGAGCAGTTTGATCGAACCGGGCCGTCAGGCGCAGGGTTGTCTGCAATTCTCGTTGCAGCATTCCCAGGTCGACCCCGATGTGTGGTTGGTCTCAGGTTTTTGGAGCAGTGAGCAGGCGATGAGCGCCTACTTCAACTCGCCGGCCCTGATGATCTTTACCGAGCTGTTGAACGACATGGTCGTGCGCAGCATGGACTTCCAGACCTTCACCGATGCGTCCGCCGCCCACGCCTATGGCGAGTACCTGCAACTCGCCGGTTGAAGCGGTTTAGAATGGCCGACTTTTCATTGGCCAGGACCTGCAATATGGCACGTAAACAATTTGCCCATCACGAAGCCGTTTCCGCTGTTGTACCGGGGGAAGGGGGCTACAGCGCCGCCGTCGCCGTGAAGGCGCTGGACGGCATGGGCGCCCCACGGTTTCACAAGATCCTCGACGGGCAGACGTTCAAGACCGCTTCGGATGCCGATGATGCGGCCGTCGTGCAGCTTGAGCAGTTGGTCGATGTCGATGAAGAGGGTCAACTGACCTGGGCGAATGCCGCCAGCTAAAACTGCGGCAGGGGCCTTCGGTTATTTCAGTCAGGGTTTGCTGGCGCCTGGGCGGTACATCTTGAACAGCGCCTCCGGGCCCAACTGGAAGTAGTCCGCCGGGCCACCGCCGCGCAGAATCGGCTCGGCCGCGGCCGTGTCATAGATGCCGTCCTTGAGCAGCCATTTGGCGATGTGCACCGCAACCACTTCGCCCAGCACCAACCAGCTCGGTACCAGGGTTTGATCGGCGCGTTGCAGCTGGATGATCTGGGTGACTTTGCATTCGAACGACACCGGGCTTTCACCCACCCGTGGCACGCTGACGATCTTCGACGCCACCGGTGTCAGGCCGGATAACGCAAATTCATCCACCTCGGGCGCCACCGCCTCGCAGCTCTGATTCATCTGCTCGGCCAGTGGGCGAGTCGCCAGGTTCCAGACGAACTCGCCGGTCTGTTCGATATTGTTCAGGCTGTCTTTGCGCCCAACGCTGGAGAACCCAATGATCGGCGGAACGTAATTGAACGCATTGAAGAAACTGTAGGGCGCCAGGTTCAGGCGGCCTGCTTGGTCGTGGGATGAAATCCAGCCAATCGGCCGGGGACCGACGATGGCATTGAACGGATCATGAGGCAGGCCGTGGCCGTTGGCGGGTTCGTAGAAATGGATATTGTCAGGCATGGCCGGGTTCCTGCTGCGGGGTTCTGGAAGGCAGCCATAGTGCAATCCATAGCGATGAATTTCCATTCGCCCATGGAATTTTCATTCAGCGTCCACCTCTTTTTCACAGCGGCCCGGGTCGATGATCATCGGTAGTGCCTCACTGGCGACTCGCTGAACGTGAACAAGGTGCAGGCGTTCCGAGGCGTGTTGTTCTATTGGATGACCATCCTGTTTTCCAACACCCTGGCCACGGCGCAGAGCATTGCTGATTGGCTCGAAATGTGGGAGCGGGCTTGCCCGCGATGGCGGTGGACCAGCCAGGGTTGTATTAGCTGAAACACCGCCATCAGGGGCAAGCCCGCTCCCACATTTGTTACTGCACGCAACCGTTAGTTCGTAGTAATCCGCGAATGTTTGCGAGTGTCTTTCATGGTCACGTAGACCATCAGCGACACCGCGATGCAGGCAGTCACGTACCAGTAGTAACCGGTTTCCATGCCGATGCTCTTGAACCACAGCGCGATGTATTCAGCGGTCCCGCCGAAGATCGATACGGTCAGTGCATACGGCAGGCCCACGCCCAGGGCGCGGATTTCGGTGGGGAACAGTTCGGCTTTGACCACCGCGTTGATCGAGGTGTAGCCGCTGACGATGATCAGCGCCGCCATGATCAGGAAGAACGCTCCCCACCAGGTCTGAATGGTGTGCAAGGTGGTGAGGATCGGCACGGTGAACAGCGTACCGAGGATGCCGAAGGCGATCAGGATGGGGCGGCGGCCGATCTTGTCCGACAGCCCGCCGATGATGGGTTGCAGGCACATGAACAGAAACAGCGTCGCCGCCGAGATGGTGGTGGAGTCGGAAATGCTCATGCCGACGGTATTCACCAGGTACTTCTGCATGTAAGTGGTATAGGTGTAGAAGGCCAGGGTGCCGCCCATGGTCAGGCCGACCACGGTCATCAATTCCTTGGGGTGACGCAGCAAGGTGCGCATGGCGCTTTCCTTGGCTTTTTCCTTCTTGGTAAACGACTCGGTTTCTTCCATGCCACGACGCAGGTACAACGCGACCACGGCACACAGGGCGCCGATGGCGAACGGAATACGCCAGCCCCAGGCGTAGAGTTGTTCGGTGGTCAGCACTTGTTGCAGCACGATCAACACCGCGAGCGCGATGAGCTGGCCGGAGATCAGGGTTACGTATTGGAAGCTTGAGAAGAAACCACGGCGTTCCTTGGTTGCCATCTCGCTGAGGTAGGTGGCCGAGGTGCCGTATTCGCCACCCACCGACAAACCTTGCAGCAAGCGGGCAAACACCAGCAGGATCGGCGCGCCGACGCCGATGGTTTCATAGCCGGGGCTGAGGGCGATGATCAGGGAGCCGAAGCACATCAGCAGCACCGAGGCCATCAGCGCGGCCTTGCGCCCTTTGTAGTCCGCATACAAGCCCATCAGCCAGCCGCCGATCGGGCGCATCAGGAAGCCCACGGCGAAAATCGCGGCGGTGTTGAGCAATTGGGCGGTGGTGTCGCCTTTGGGGAAGAAGGCTTTGGCGAAGTACAGCGAGAAGGCGGCATAGACGTACCAGTCATACCACTCGACCATGTTGCCCACCGAGCCGCTGAAGATCGATTTGATCCGGCTGGTGGTGGTGCGTTCTTTGGCCGGCGCGGCCACCGACCCCGCAGATAGGGTGTTGGAGTTATCCATCGAAGGATCCTTCATCTAGTTGTTTTTATGGAGCAGCGCGAGCGTTGCCTGGCTGGGGCTATAGCAGGAGCTGTGCCAAGGGGATGAAGGCCCGGTTTAGAAGGGTTTGAGGAAATTTTTGAGCGAAAAGTCGCTGATGATTTTGGTGGTGATGAGCGGAAATCCGCTCATTCGTCCGGCAGAAACATTTCTCGGGTCAGGCCGTGGCGCTGCATTTTTTCATTGAAGGTGCGCCTCGGCAGTTGCAGTTCCGCGAGCACCGCTTTGATATCGCCCTTATGTCGGCTCAACGCGGCTTTCAGGCACTGCGCTTCAAAGGCTTCCTGCTGCGCCGCCAGGGATTGCCCGGTTTCGACAGTGTCCGTTTCCGGCTCGCCCAGGCCCAGCACCTGGCGTTCGGCAACGTTGGCCAGCTCCCGCACATTACCCGGCCAGTCATGGCTGAGCAGCCGCCCCAACTGCGCGCCGCTCAAGGGCTCGACACGGCGCCCAAGGCGCTCGGCGGCGCTCTGGGCAAAGTGCTCGTAGAGCAGGGGAATGTCTTCGCGCCGCTCGCGCAGTGGCGGCAGGCGCAACTGCGCGACGTTCAGGCGATACGCCAGGTCTTCGCGAAAGCGTCCGGCGCGGGCCTCTTCCAGCAAATCGGGTTTGGTCGCGGCGATGATGCGCAGGTCCACAGGGATGCTCTGGTTGGAACCCAGGCGCTCCAGCTTCTGCTCTTGCAGTACCCGCAGCAGTTTGACTTGTTGGGCCAAGGGCATGCTTTCTATTTCGTCGAGAAACAGCGTACCGCCGTGGGCGTATTCCAGTTTGCCGATGCGTTTGCCCTGGGCCCCGGTAAAGGCGCCGCTTTCGTGACCGAACAGTTCGGCCTCAAACAGCTGCTCGGGGATCGCCGCGCAGTTGAGCGCCACGAACGGCTTTTTCGCCCGTGGACCGAAATCATGCAGGCAGCGGGCGACCAGTTCCTTGCCGCTGCCGGTCTCGCCACGGATCAGCACATTGACCGGTAGCGCCGCCAGATCCAGCACTTGGCGGCGTAGGTTCTGCAACGCGCGGGACATGCCGAGCAAGCTCGATTCCAACTGCGCGCGCTGCCCGGCCTGCTGGTGCAGGCGGCGGTTTTCCAGGACCAGCCCGCGCTTGTCCAGGGCGCGGCGCAGGCCGTTGAGCAAGGCGTCGGGGCTGAAGGGCTTTTCCAGAAAGTCATAGGCGCCGTCGCGCATGGCTTCCACGGCCATCGGCACATCGCCATGGCCGGTGAGCAGAATCACCGGCAGGTCCGCGTCGCGCCGCTGCACTTCGGCCAGCAGTTCCAAGCCGCTGAGCCCGGGCATGCGCACGTCACTGAGGATGACTCCGGCAAAGTCCCTGGGCAGCTGTGCCAGGCATTCCTCGGCGCGACTGAACAGTTGCACCTCGAAACCGGACAGGCTCAACCATTGTTCGACGGCCGTGCGGATACTGGCTTCGTCGTCGACCACAATTACCGCGTTCAACATAGGTCCGGCGTCTCCAGCGCGATGGGCAGGGTCAGGGTGAACACCGCGCCGTTGCCTCGGTTAGCGGCGATCAGGCGTCCGCCGAGTTCGTGCACGATGGCGTAGGACACCGCCAGCCCCAGGCCGAGCCCGTCGCCCACCGGTTTGGTGGTGAAAAACGGGTCGAACACACTGTTCAAGTGTTCTTCGGCAATGCCGCCGCCGCTGTCGCTGACGGTCAACTGCCACAGCTGCTGGTCGGCGTGCAGGCGGATTTCCAGGCGCTTGCGCGGTTTGTCGGCCATGGCATCCAGAGCGTTGCGCAGCAGGTTGATCATTACTTGTTCCAGGCGGATCGCGTCGCCGCGTACCCAGGCAGGGCGGGTCAGGTCCAGCACAGTGCCGATGCTTTCGTCGCGCAGGCGCGCGTCGAGCAAGTGCAGGGATTGGTCGACCACGGTGGCCAGGTCCAGGCGTTCGCGCAGGCCGCTGGGGCTTTTACGCGCGAAGGTCTTGAGATGGCCAGTGAGCGCGGCCATGCGCGTGAGCATATCGTCCAGCGGCGTGAGAGCCTTGTAGGCGTCGTCCACGCGGCCATGGTCGAGCAGCAGGCGCAGGGTGGCCAGCTGCATGCGCTGGGCTGTCAGCGGCTGGTTGATTTCATGGGCCAGGGCCGCCGACATCTGCCCCAGGGCGGCCAGCTTGGCGGACTGCACCAGGCCGTCCTGAGCGGTGCGCAGCGCTTGGGTGCGCTCTTCCACCAGGCGCTCCAGCTCTTGGCGACTGCGCTGGCGCAGGCGTGCCAGGCGCCAACGCTGGGTCAGGAACAGCACCAGAAACACCAGCGCCAGCCACGAACCGGCAGCAGCCAGGCCGGCATTGCGTTGGTCTTCGAAAGCGAACTGGGGTTTGCGCAACAGGTGCAAGGTCCACCCTTCGGCCTTCAGCGGCAGGGATTCCCAGATGTAATTGGCACTGCCGTCTGGGCCGTTGACGCGCATCAGGTGACTGTTTTCGTCGAAGCGTTGCAGGGGCTGAGTGTCCAGCGGCTGCAGCTGCTTCTTATCGTATTGGCGGGTGGCCTTGAGTTCGGCGAGGTCGCTGTCCGACAGCGGTCGCAGGTTGCGATAGCGCCAGCCCGGCTGGTTGGCGATAAATACGATGCCACGCGCATCGCTGACCAGCAGCAGATCATTGCCCTGGGCCCATTCGCGCTCAAGCTCGGGAAACTCCAACTTGACCACCATGGCGCCGAGGAACTGCTCGTGCTCGTCCAGTACCGCGCTGGACAGGAAGTAGCCGGGAATGCCCGTGGTCACCCCCACCGCATAAAAACGCCCGGTGCCCTGGCTGCGGGTCTGGCTGAAATAAGGCCGGAATGCGTAGTTGTGGCCAACATAACTGCTCGGCAAGTTCCAGTTACTGGCCGCGACGGCCAGACCGGTGTGATCCATCAATTCCAGGGTGGACGACTGCGCGGCGCCGTTGATGCGTTCCAGCTTGCGGTTGAGCAAGTCCTGGGTGGCGCTGTCCAGTGGACCTTTCAAGGCGTTGATCATTTCCGAATCCAGCGCCAGCACCGCAGGCAGGGCGCGGTAGCGTTCGATCAGGGTGTGCAGGGAGTTGGCATACAGCGCCAATTGCTGATTGGCACGGGCGGCATCGTCCACCAGGGCCTGGCGTTCGGCATGCCGCGTGGCCAGGGCGGCGGCCAGTACCGCACCGGCGATGATCAGCAGGGAGTAGAAGCTCAGACGCAGGGGGCGAGGGATCACGATCATACGGTGATGAACAGGCACGGTAAGGGGAGTGCACCATAGCATGAGCAGCAGCGGTCTTGGGGTGCGCCAGGTCATTGTAAATGGGCAGGTTGCGCAGGTTTTGCGGCAAGCCCGGCGCTGAGAAATCGGCAGGCAATAAAAAAGCGACCGTGCTGATCGCAGCGGTCGCTTTTTCTGTCGCTCAGGCAGTGCTTATTGCACTTCTACCGCCAGGCTTTCACTGATCTTTTTCTGCCAGATGGCAGGACCGGTGATGTGGACGGATTCGCCCTTGCTGTCCACCGCCACGGTGACCGGCATGTCTTTGACCTCGAACTCGTAGATCGCTTCCATGCCCAGTTCTGCGAAAGCCACCACGCGGGACTTCTTGATAGCTTGCGCCACCAGGTAGGCAGCGCCGCCCACGGCCATCAGGTACACGGCTTTGTGGTCCTTGATCGCGTCGATGGCGGTCGGGCCGCGTTCGGATTTACCGATCATGCCCAACAGGCCGGTCTGATCAAGGATCTGACGGGTGAACTTGTCCATCCGCGTGGCGGTGGTCGGGCCGGCTGGGCCGACTACTTCTTCGCGCACTGGATCAACCGGGCCGACGTAGTAGATGAAGCGACCCTTGAGGTCCACTGGCAGGGTTTCACCCTTGTTCAGCATCTCGACCATGCGCTTGTGCGCCGCGTCGCGACCGGTGAGCATCTTGCCGTTGA
>Ga0182006_1001624_pt1 | contig 13289 bp, 15 predicted proteins | sample Sormic07211104_1_FD_123022 | JGI IMG/M metagenome (GOLD analysis project Ga0182006, IMG submission 123022) | Rhizosphere microbial communities from Sorghum bicolor, Mead, Nebraska, USA - 072115-104_1 MetaG | ecosystem: Host-associated > Plants > Roots > Rhizosphere | place: USA: Nebraska...
GCAGTAACTTCGTCGCGCTCGTTGCCGATCATGGCTTCACGCGCTTGCAAATAATCAGCCTGCGAGATCAGACCGGCCTTTTGCGAAGCCTCCAGATCCTTCTGAGCATTTTTGTACTCGGCGAGCACGCTATTGAGCGCGTTTTTCGAGTCATTAAAACCGGATAGATCGACGCTACCGGCGGCTGCTTTTGGGTCCTTTTTCTGCTCGTCGATTGCCTTGCGCAACTGGTCGTAGGCACCACCGGAAAACTTCTTCCCGTCAAACTGAACACCATCCAACAGCGCCGATTTTTGTCCTGTTTTTTCCGCGTTCTGATAGAGCTTGGTGAACTGGTCATCGAGTTTCTTGTACGCGTCCCGACGCTTCGCGAGCGGATTCAGGTTGTCCATTTGCTTGTCCAGTTCCTTCTGGACAGCGATCAGTTCCTTGTTCGCTCGGGTCTCCTCACCGGTGGCCGCAGCGTTGCTTTCGCTTGCTGACAAACGCGCCTTCAGCCCTGCAAGCCTGGCTTCCAAAGCCGGCGTCGAGTCGTCATTCTCCCCGTCATCCAGCCCCAGCGAAGAGTTCAGCCAGCTGAGCCCGTTGGATAGAGCACCGGTAACGCCACCACCCTTCCGGGTATCCAACACGCGCTGGGTGATTTCGATCTGCTTGGCCAAGTCGGGAAAAATCTCAGACCGAACTTCAGCATAGGCACCCTTGATGGCCACTTTCACCCGATCCCAGTCACGCTCGATGTCGGACAGGGATTCGCGGTAGTTCTTCAGACGCTCCAGGGCCGACTGATTGAGATCTTCACTGAGGACGTCCAGTGCTCGCTGATGGTCTCCCTGATCATCAATCGCCTTGATCGTCTGGTATTGCTCGTAGGTAAGCAGCCCATACTGGTCGCTGATCTTCTCGGCGGCTTCTGTAGCGGTGTCACCGGCATTCGCGAGCGATTTGGCGATGTCTCCAGCGCCCTTCCCTGTCACTTCACCTATTGCTGCGGCGGCCTGAGCCAGGTTCTGCATTTGGACGCCGCTGGTAGTGGCACCGGAAGCCAGCGCAATCACTGCCTCGCGAGCGCCAGCAAAGTTCTCAGTGATCGCACCAGCGGATTCAGCCATAACCTTGAGGCTGGCAATGCTCTGCCCAGCATCGTTCGATCCGCCGTTGATGGCGACGTTGAACTCGCGGGCCTGCTTCTGTGCGTCGAAGTAGGCATATCCCAGCGCGCCGAGGACACCGGCTAGCAAGCCGGCGGGAATCAGCGCTGCTGCCAGACTCTTGGCGGAAGCGCCTGCCCCGGCGCCGAGCTGAGCAACCGCCCGTGCACCACTACCCCAATCCCCAGACTGCAAGGCATTGGTCAGCTGCATCACGTTTTCTTGAGCCTGGCGGGTGCCGAGCTTCAGCTTGTCGAATGCAGTTTCTGTCGCGGTCAGGCCGTCACGGTCTTTGCCGATCTTCGCCAGCGCCTCACCGTAGCGAGTCGCGTCAATCTGACCGGCCTTGTACAGATCGTTGAGTGCTTTTTCCTGCGCCTCCAGCTTTGCCAACTTCGCAGTGACCGGGTCGATGCCGTTGACCGTGCGCTTCAACGCTTCAATCTGACGGTTTTCAGCGTCGATCAGCCGCTGCTTCTGTGCCATCTCCTTGGCTTCGGCTTTCTCGATCTTGTCATAGGCCTTGGCGAGCCGGTCCTGATAAGCCTCCTGCTGTTCAATGGTGACAAGACCGCCCTTGCGAGCACGCTCCAGCAAACCTTCAGCCTGGATCAGTTGCTCCATGCTGCCGATGTTGCCGGACATCGCCTTGTCGAGCTGGCTGATGATCGCGATTTCACTGGCTGCACTGGCACCGGCCTTGCGACTTGCATCGACTTGGCGCTCTTTGGCGCCCGTGGTTTTGTCGATTCCCTGAGCAGCCTCATTCTCAGCTTGGCTGATCTTCTTGCCGGTATTGGCCAGCCCCTCGCCAGACTTGCCGAGATCATCGATCGCTTTTTCGGCATCGGCCGCCGAATCGACCAGTTTGTCGAGATCGTCAGCCGCCTTGGATGCAGACGAGGAGTTCACCTCGATGCCGAGGGACGCGAAGGTGGTGCTCATTTACTGTCCCTCTGTTCCGCCATCACCCGCAGGGCTTCGGCTTCCATGACGCGGATATCTGGAAAGACGCCGGCGACCTCCGACCGGGTAAGCCCGAGGAAGCCCGCGACATGGCGAATTGACGTGTAATCGAGTCCGGTAGCGCCGCACGCGCCTGTACGCCACTGGGTGCCCATGGCCTCAAAGACCTTGAAGGCTTGCCAAACATCAGGCCAGACCTCACAGACTTCGTCGGGTATGTCACGAAGAGAAAGGCCGAAGGCCGCCAGCGATTCGGCTGACGGCCCCGGCTCGTACAGCTTGCGGGAGACGCTTAGGAGTTTCCCAGGCGTGCATTGCTGAAGGCATCGGAATAAGCGGCCAGCACCGCGCCCGGAGTGGCGGCGATGGATTTGACCAGGATGCGCAGGTTTTCGTCGGTGAACTCTTCAGCGATATCCCAGCCGGCGACGATCGCCTTCAGCTGCTCGACCTGCAAATCAATCAGCAAAGCCGTGAACTGCTCGATGCCGGCCTCTTCCGCTTTCTCCTTGAGCGCCTTATGACGCTCACCCCACTCTGCATAGAGGCCAGCCAGTTCAGTCCGATCGCGATATTTGAATTCGAACTCAACGCTAACCGGATCGCCGCCGACCGTAGGCAGCATGACGACGTGTTTGAAGGTTGGATTCCGGGCGAGTGTGAACTTTGCCATGTGCCTTCCTTACGCCGAGGCGCTGTAACGAGTTGGGCGGCCGGTCAGCGCGATGCTGATAACGCGAGTCATCAGGTTGTTGCGCGACATGGTCGGGGTCGAAGTGATTGAGACGTAGCCGTTGTAGATGATGCGGCTGCCGCCCGGCAGGTTCAGGCGTAGAACGCGGGCCTGCTTGTCGTCGTCAGCCTCCTCGCAAACATCGACATAGGGCTGCGACGGATCGTCGGCGACCGTGATGGTCAGCGTGATCGGGTTCTTGGTGGTCGGCATCTGTCGGTCATCATCGTCAGCCAGGAAGCCGAACGTCAGAAACTGCTGGTCGCCGCCGCTCGACCCGAGCTCGGTGATTTTCGAGATCTCGGTGAAGGTCGTCACCTCGCGAGCGGTACCGACGCCCGAGCCGGCCGGATACTGCTGAATGTTCGTGGTGTTGACGCCATCGAGCGCAAAGGTGCCGCTGGCAATCTCGCCGACTTGCACGGCGCGGCCGTCCAAGCGGGTCCAGCCAGAGCTGACGGCGATGATGTCGCCCTCTGCCAGCCCATGCGCCGCAGCGGTGGCCACTGCCGGGTTGGCATTGGTCAGGGCAGTGAATGGGATTGCAGCGCCGTAGGCGGAAGCAATTTCGAACGTTGCGCCGTTGGGCATTTGAATGCCGGCCATGGGGTTTTCCTCTCTTCAGAAATGACAAAACCCGCTCAATGGCGGGTTCTGGGTTTGCCCAATGGGCGAATTAGTTGGTGTCGGCGCGGTACGCGAACGAAACCGGAACGGTGTAAGTCGTGTCGTCAGGAATACCTGGCCCTTGGTCAACCGGTGTCATGGTCACCACGGTCAGTGCATTCTTCGTGTTTCGCTCGTACAGCGGAAAAAGCGCGGCGATCTGGTCAGCCAACGCCCCGGCCGCGCCGCGATACTTGCCCGCTGGTGTCACGATGCTGACCTGAAACACACCGGTGAAGAGCTTGTGATCGCCGGCGAGCGTGTTGCTCGTGGTATCGCCCGGCAGCGTGAACGCTTTTAGGTAGGTTGCACCGTCGACGGGCGTGAATGTCTCGTTCTCGACCACAACCTTGAGCGGTATCGGCAAAGCCTTCGCCCAGGTGATCAGGCGGGCCTCGTAGATCGAAGCGATGGTGTTGTGGCTCATACCTGGTTGTTCCTGATGGCTTCGTCGACGATCTGCTGGAACCGCGCGAGCGTGATCCGCACCATGCCGCCCGGTGCCTGCTTGGAATGGCCGTACTCGAGCGGCACTGCATATGGCAAGTTGTTCACGATGTACGCCGTTTGCCCGATGGTCAGTTGCTCGACCTGAAGCCTGAGCTTCGCCAGCGTTACACCGCCGGCCGGATCGACCTGATCGAGCTCACCTTCAGCCGGTGCCCCGATAGAGAACTGCCAGTTCCCACGAAAACGGCCGCCGACGTAATCCTTGCCGGCAACCAGTCCATTCACGTTGAAGTTCTGGTCGCGCTCTGCCTTCGTCAGCGGCTTGGCGTACTTCACGCCGCGCTTCAGTTTGCCGGCTTTGGTGAAATTGCTCTCGTCGAGATTGATGAGGGTGTTGCGCACGGCGACCTTGAAATCGTAGTGATCAGCGGCACGGGTGTTGGTAGCGCGATGGACTACGTTCGCGGCCCAGATATCGGGGTTGCCCACCGGAGACATCCGGATGACGCTACTACCAATCTCGATCACGATTTCGCGGAAGGTGGCGTCGAGCCCCGCCTGGGCCTGCTCAGCGAACTGGCGGATGTTCTCGGCGAAACTGCCGTTCAGACCTGAGTATTTGCTCATGACCGCACCTGCAGCTCATACAGGATTGGTGTCCCGGCGGGATTCACCTCTTTCAACGGCGGCACGATGGACCAGGTACGACCCTGAATGATCACTTTGTTCAGCAAATCCGGCACCCACTCCAGCCCCTGCGCGGCGATCTTCAGCTTCTTGTCGCCCTGCTTGATGAGGCTGTTGTTCTGGAATTCCTGACCGGTGAAGTCGAGCAGCATGCCTTGGGCGGTCTGCTCTTTTGTGCTGTCGGGAGGTGCCGAACCGGCTTCCGGGTCGTACTCACCGACAGTCGTTGCGCGGATGGTCACCGGCTGGCCGAACTGCGTTATCAACCGCTGAGCAGTCGCAGCCGTGCGGTCGTAGAACGCGCTCATTGTCAGGCCCTCACAGCAAATAGGCCTCGTTTGGCCAGATAGTCGGCGAATTGGGTTCGGCTGGGTCGATCTGGTGCGGCCGGCAAAAGCCTACCGCTGGTGTTGCTGATCGGGGCGTATTCGACATCGACTGCGCCTTCAACTCGCTCGCGGATTACTGCGCCTTGACGTTGGTCAATCGGGTCGATGTCATCAGTGTGGATCTCGGCTGCCAGCGCCATCTGCCCGTACTGGATCCGCGCCGGCAGGTAGTTGTCAGGCTTGATCTCGCGATCCAACTCGACGCCCCGGCGCGGCCAGGACAGGGCCTGCTCGCTGTTGGTCTTCCGCCCTTTCCACGTCATGCCATCCATCGCCAGCGCGGCACGACGCAGCAACGCTTCCTGTGCTGGCACTCCCTCCGGAATGACCACGCCGAACTTCACGGCGTACATAGCCAGGTCTTCGGCAGATGCGTAGCTTTCGGCGTCAGGCTTGCCGGTGCCGTCCTCGATGATGAGAGTCATGAATCAGCTCGCTGTGTGGGTTGGTATCGGGCGGCCAGTGACCGGCTGTCCGAGTTGTTAGGCCTTCGGCAGTTCCGAAACTGCCTTCTCCAGCGACTCAACCGAAGCATTCGCCCGGTACGTCACGTTGGCGGCGTCGAGCTGCGCTTTGAGGTTCGCGATCTTCTCAGCATTGTCGACCGGTTCCGCTGCCGCCTTCAGGCGTTCGACTTCAGCGCGGAGAGATTCAACCTCGCCCGCCAAGTTGTCACGTTCACCCGTGAGGGTTTCGAAACTCTCATGAATGGCTTTCAGCGCACCAAACAAGCGGATTGGCAGTTCGCCGGCGCCCGGATGTTCTAGATCCGATTGCCCTTCGGCGGCGTCGATCAGTCGCAAAATGCCGTCGCGCTCGGCGCGCAGCATGGCGTTGTCCTGTTCCAGACCAGCAATGGTGTCAGTATCACCCGAATCCACCGCTTGGCTGATCAAAGGCTTCAACACCGAGACTTCGACGCCCTGCGCCTCATAAGCGTCGACCACCTTCGGCCAGTCGCCAATCACAACTGCGTGTGTCACACCCGCTTCAGGCCGATCAAAGTGCGCGGGATTGCGGTATCGCTTTTCCGGATCGAAGTCCGAGTTCTGAGTGGAGTAAACCAGTTCCATAAAAGTCTCCGTAGCGGCCATTGCTGGCCGCTGTCAGGCCAGTATCAGCCGCCGGCTGGTGGCGTAGTGGTCAGAGTGATCAGCACGCCGGCAGTCACCTTGTTGCTGTTGGAATGCTTGACCCAGTTCGCAGCCGAACCCACGGCAGCAAGCGTTGGGTTCGCACCACCAGCGACTTCCTTCCAGCTGTAGCCGAGAACATCGATGTTGACGGTGCCTTCAGCGCGGTAGCCGATACCCAGGTTCTCCTCGTCGTTCACCGCGTACGAACGGAAGCCGGGTGCCTGAGATTCAGTGATCACTACAGCGTTTGGCAGCAGGCCGAAGATCACATCTGCGGGCGCGGTGTCGGTGACCAGCACCGGCTTGCCGAGAGTGCCTGGCAGGCCGCCGTAGATGACGACACCCGCCTCTTCGTAGACCTTGTTCGCGATCGCCTCGTCCACGATGTCGAAGTAAGCGCTGGAGTGCATGACCCACAGCGCGATGCGGCCGAACTTGTCGCCGAACTTGCGCATACCGCGAGTCAGGGTCTTCTTGCCGTCGGTCTCGATATTGGCCGAAACCACCATGTCAGCGTTGGAGCTGATCGAGGCGCGCAAAGCAGCAGTGGCGTACTGGATGAAGCCCTCCAGAGTGGCGTCAGCAACGTCGGCGCCGATGATCTGGGAGAACTCGTCGACCGGACGACCACGGCGCTTGAACGCTTCCTCGGTGGTCTGGTACGGACCGTACTTCCACGGCGCCTTGACGCCAACGGCTTCACCTGCGCCGATCTTCTTCGCGGTCACCTTGCCGGTGGAGTTGACGTCGCGATGTTCCAGCGAGCCGCCGATCTTGTAGAACGAGCGCTTGCGGAAGTCGCCTTCGATCAGCTCGTTGTCGAGCACAATCGCGCCGTTGGACGATGCGTTGAACACATCGAGGTTGTCCTGGACACGCTCCAGGTATGCGGTTTGCGCCTCATCGTTGTAGATGATCAGGTCGCTGTTAACAGTCGTTGCCATGGGTGAATCCCCTTATTTGGGCAATTGCAGATATGCGGTTTGGCCGTGCTTGCGCTGGTAGTCGCGCTTTTGCTCGGCAGTCATTTCGGAGCGCTTGAATGCAGCCTGGCCGCCACCCCCGCCCGGGGCTTGTGTCCCTGAAGCCCTTGGCCACAGATGAGGTGCGCTTTCGCGCAGCGATTCCGCCCATTCGAGCGGGGTCAGAGGAGTCTTGCCGTCTTTGCCGAGGATGACCTGGCCGGATTCATCAACGGCGACTGCTTCGCCCTCTTCGTTCAGCGAGAACACGCCCTTGGCGCGCAAGATGATGTCGTCAGTGGCTTCCGGTAGTGCGCCGGCTTTCAGTGCAGCACCGCGTACCGAGTCGCCTAGGACTTTGCCCTGGAACTTGGCAGCGAATGCCTCGGCCTTCTCGGCGCGCGCGGTGACGGCTTTCAATTGCTTGTCGTTGTCCGCACGCAGCCGCTCGGTGCGACGGTTGAAAACCTCGTCCACTTTGCCCTCTGTCAGTAACTTGGTTTCTTCGTCTTGGCCGGCCCGGCTGAGTAAGCCTTTCACTGCGTCGATATCGATACCTTCGAATTGGGTTTCGAACTGCGACAGCTTGGTAGTGGTGTCCTTAAGCTTGCCCAGCAGTTCAGAGTTTTTGGTTTTCAGACCAGAAACGGAGGCCTCAACGGCAGTCGCGATAGCGGCCTTGATTGCCGGATTGTCCAGGTCGATTTCGTTTTCTTCTGCCACGTTGATGCACCCCTTGGGTATGTGTTGCCCGCTTTGCAGGCATAAAAAAGCCCCGGCATCTGCCGGGGCTAATTGAAAGAATTGACGACTAATAGTACTGATCAGTTTCTCAGTTTTTCTCGGATGGCCTTGAGCTCTGATAGCGCGGACGAGATATCTATCTCCCAGTGCCCTAACGTAGAAAACACAGTCGCTTGGGCCTTCGAAAGATCTCCTTGATGTTCAGTACTGAAATGGTCAAGAACATCGCTCACATCACGGAAAGAAAGTCTTATTTCCTCTCCATCACCGTAATTGAGGGTAAAAGGGAATCCTCGTCCGGTTGGTCCAGCCATATAGGCCTTCCAGCCACCCGCTTTTCCTTTGGCGCCTATTTGAGCTCCGCTGACTCTGACGGGCCTGTTTCCAGAGGAAATCAACTCCACGACTAAATCGCGTCCACCATAAATCGATGACCCATCGGCTGTCGGCTTAATCCCACACGTTAAGATCAACTTTTCCGCATTATCTTTTCTCTGTGTATCCGCCAGCCACACAGCAACAACCACCGCAAGCAACGCGCCAACTCCGGATACCCAGTCTCCAAGACTTCCCCAATTGGGCACGAAGCTAACGGTTGCATTAGGATTTAGGTTTACTCCGGCAGTGAGCCCCAGCAGGCAGCCAAGTACAAAGACAGCCAAGGCCCCCACCGCTATAAAATATTTCATGCCACCTCCATTTGATTGAAGGCGTTATAGCAATCCGGCCAGCTCAAAAGCCAGCGGTTCCAAGCTTTTCATTTGCACTAGGGTCAGCGGCGCGAAGTTACGATCAAGCTGCAGCTCGGCGAAACGCTGCACGGTCAACCCTCCCTCCCGGAACAGCTTGGCCCGGAGCGGGCCGATGGCCACGTCCTGGAACGCCGCCGGCTGAAGCTGAAGCCAGTGGTAGTAATCAAGATCAGCGCTGACCTGCCGCCCTCCATCTGCGCCAACCGAGGCCCGCGTGGCGCCCTTGGCAAACATCTCGCTGAGCTTGGTCAGCAGGACGAACGTGGTCCGGCAGTTCGGGTGAAACGGCGGACGCGGGCCAGAGTTGACCGGGAAGCGCCGCTTATCCATCGACCGACACTGCTGGCTGGTCTTGCTGTCCAGCGTGGCGACCATCTCGACTTCGGAAACGATGTCCGTGTTGGCCTTGGCCACCTCCATGCGTGCCTGGGACGACACATGCTGAATCGCGGTGTGCACAACCGTGCTGGCATTACGGTTGGTGGTGGCGAGAATGCCGTCCTTGTACCCGGCTGCCTTGGTACCGCGAATGTTGCGAATGATCTGGAAGTTCGTTTGCCCTTCGAAGAAGCCCTGCCGGATGGTGCCGGTTACGCGCTCGCGCTCGGCACTGGTCCAGCCATTGATGAACGACTTCAGCAGCTTGCCGCTGTCGCTGCCGCGCACACTGAGGGGATTGGTCAGTACCGCTGTGCGGATAGCAGCTGCCGTCGGAGCAACCATATCCAACGAGACACCAACGGGCGCCGACCGGGCCAGGCTCGACGCCTCAAATTCAGCCTCATAGTTTGCGATGTCGATCAGGTCGAGGTTCAGTTGCGCGCGGTAGCGGTCGAAGATGCCCAGCAGCAAACTGTCGACCTCCTTCAAAAGTGCTTCCAACCGCTTTACGTTGTACTCGGTCAGATCTGACTGCGTGAGCCGATCGCGTATCGAGCGATCAATCTCCTTGAGAAAGGGGGCGAACTTGCCGACCTCCCCAGCCTTCAGCTTTTCGAGGAAGACCGCGTGCCGGATCGTGGCGTCAAGGATTGCTTGGTTTACCGCCATTTGCGTTGTCCTCATCGTCCAGGCCCAAGCCGTCGCCCTGCTCCGCCAGCTCGCCATCGATTTGCTGGTCTGTGCGCTCAGGCGCGATCAGGCCCAACTTGCGCAGGTACGCCCGAAGATCCGCCTTGGCGAATCCACCGTTCTGCCAGAGGCCGACCAGTGCGGTGATCATTTGCGGATCCGCCGTCAGCTCCACGAACTCCTGATTGATCTGGTAGGCGACCTTCGCGTCGTCGACGCCCATGTAGGTACAGCACCACATGATCGCCCGGGTGTAAGCCTCGCTGACGTTCGCCACGCAGCCGGCAAGGACCGACGTCGATGCAGACTGATCACCACGGGCTTCGGTAGCCGTCTTGGACGAGAGGGAAGCCACCACCATTCGGGCGCCCAGCTCGATCATCATCTGGTTCTTGTCGGCCATGGCCTCCTTCACCAGCGTGTTCGGCAATGGCTGGGCGTATCCGAACTGGCCACCGGCAGGCAGCATCATCGGTGCTCGAGAACCAACGTAAACGCCGTTCTTCTCCATCCAGTCGCGCCACTGCTCGTCCAGACCCGAAATCCATGGCTGAGCCTGGCCGCACCAGAAGACACTGTCTTCATAGTCAGCGCTGTTCCGGTAGTGCCCCAGGTTGATCATTGCAATGTCGTATAGCGGTGACTCGTCAACGCTCGGGTCATTGTTCTGTGCGCCTACGAAGGTGAATGGGATTTCCTTCAGGCGTCCGGAGGCGCCGGTGGGTTTGAATTCCTGAACAACAGCCAGCGGTCCGCCACCTTTCGGCCCGGACCGGCGCCAAACGCGGCAGACAAAGCCATCATCCTCGAGAGCCAATTCCCGGTATTGCTCTACGACCTTGAAACCGAAACCGTCTTCGATCTCCGGTGATTCGCGCAACACCACCAAAGTCAGCACGCTGTGCCCGTTCACCATCCCTGTACGCCAATTGATGATGTCCTCGGCGCAGTACGACAGGATCACCGAGTGCCCACCGGCGCCGGCGTCTTGGTGATAGTCGACGTACAGACCATGCCGCCCAGCCTCAAGCACCTTTTCCAGCGTGCCTTGCGAGTGCTGGTAGATGCTCACGCCGGAGCCGTTGGCGTTGTCCTGCAAGTACTCCAGTTTCTTCGCAACAGCCAGGGTGGGGTCCTTGTGGAAAGCCAGGCCCAGCAGTCCGTTCCGGGTATGGCCTGTGGCGTTCTTGAACACCGCCCGCTCGCGATAGGCCTTGTTGCGATCCTTATTCTCAGGCGACGTGTCGTGAGCGTTGATGTACGGCAGCCGATCGACAACGCGGTGCTGTCCTGCGCACACGTCGCGCACGGTGGCCCAGCGACTCAGCGCTTCGATGTAGTCCGCTCGCTTGAAGGAGACGTCGTTGCTCATCGGGCGTATCCCATTTTGATAGCGGTGACCGGTTTAACGATCGGGTACTCGCGGTGAATGAAGTAACCGCCGCCGTCGTTGGCGTGGTCGTTGCCTTGGCTCTTATCCGGCTCGCCGTTGGGCGCCCAGATCTGCTGCTCTAGGCCGTCGGCGTATGTCGGGCAGGTGAACGGGTTGACCAGGTAACGCCGCTCGCCCTGCGCGTTGCAGAACATGGCGTTCATGGCGTTGATCCGATCCTTGACCGGTGGGTTGGCCGCCGGCGCGATGACTGTGAAGCCTGCCTGCTTGAGCATGGCGATATCGGTGAGGCTGGCATTGACCGACTTGCGCGAATCACCGGAGGCGTCCGGATAGATCCGGATCTCGCAGGTTTTCCGGAAGTCGTTGCCGGTGTGTTCCCAGTACCGCTCTTTGATGCGACGAATCATGTCCGGCGTGTCGTAGCCATCCATCAGCTCATCTACGGCGCGCGGCAGGCCCTGATCGCGTTTGACGTGGGTGATCGCCGCCATCTTGCCGACGTTGAAGTCCATACCGATGAACAAAGGCTCACCGGGCTGCACAGTGTCGAAGCACTGATTCAGCTTGCGGTCGTAGGCGTGGTAGATCGACCCGGACGTCAGGTTGACGAACTGGCCATTCAGGTACGCGCGGATCAGCTGCTCGGGGTACGACTCCATCAGCGAGGCGATGTAGTCGTCCGGGAGGTTCAGCTCGTTGTCGAAGGTGCTGGCCTGGATCAGGCCATACATTTCCTTCAGCGCCGGTTTTTCGCGTAGCTGCTTCACGAACTGCAGAAAGACGAACTTGAAGCCTTCCGGCGTCGTGGTCACGTCCACGCCGTTCTTCAGTCCGGGGATGTTGTAACGCATCCGGGCGATGATCTTGCGCCAGGCCTGCTGCGCCTTGATCGACGTCAGCACATCCAGCTCGTCGACCAGCGCGTGACCGATCTTGAAGCCGACGATGGTCTGCGGCTTTTCCATCGACCGGCAAATCACAGTGCCGCGATACTGCCGGCCGCTGTAGATGTGAACCTCATGGTTCGCCTGGTTGATCTTTGTCTTCAACCCCCAGTCGTAGGCCACCTCCTCCATCGTGGGATAGAAGATGTCGCGGATCTGCGGGTAAGTCGGTGCGAAGTAGCCAGCGTTGACGCCGGGCCACTCCATGAAATGCTTGCTCAGTGCCGAGCATCCGACCCAGGTCTTTCCGGAGCCGAACCCAGCAACGAATGCGCGAAACTTGTGGGGCAACAGGAGGAACTGCGACTGCGGAACGTTAAGGCTCGGCATTCGGCTTCCTCGCATCCACTACGTCGACCTGAATGCGCGTCGGGATTGCCGGTTCGTCGTCAGGCTCATCCTTCCGGTGCCGATTGACGTAGACGTCGCCGACTTCCTTCGCGGCCTGCTCCAGAATCTGCATGGCGAGGCCAATGTTCTTCATCGTCTCCGCCTTCTCCACGAACCGGTTCATGGCGCGCAAGCGATAGGCTCGGTTGGCGATCGGGATCTCGGCGGTTTCTTCGCGGAAACGCTTGCGGGCATCTTCGAACATCGTCACCCAACGCTTGGCTAGGCCTTTCCCTGATGTCTTTGTGGGGTCGTGTGTCTCCACCTGTTGGCGAGTCACCGATATCCCGTATTCCTTTTGGACGGCTTCAACAACCTGTGAAGGCGTGTCGAAGCACGCCAAGGCCTGAACGATAAAGGCCTTCACGTCGTTTTGAAGGGCTGCCATAGATTTTCAACCGTCCAGAGCCTGTCCAGAATCAGGCCGACTTGAGCAGACAGGTTCCGCAGGCCCTCGATATGTTCAATTTCCCTACCTCAGCAGGATTATTTGCAGCGTCCACCAACTCTTGAACCGCCGGGCTTGCACCGTAGCGGCGGACGACACCGACGAACTCTTCAACGTCGTGTCCGCGCATCTCAAGCCTGGGTAGGCCGTCCTGAGTGAACTTGAGTGCGCCGTATTGATCCTTCGCCTGAGCAATGTGATACAGCTCATGCTCGACCAGTGCGCAGAAGTCAGCGTCGGAACAGTCAGCGCAGTAATCGGCTGCCAAAGTGATGATGTAGGCCGGCACGTCGCCGAACCAATCACGCATCTGTTGTTCCATCCGGGCCTTCTGCCAACCGCCGGCGCGGAACGCTACCTGTTCGGCCTGGCCCACCACCGTGCGCCCCTTCTTCGTAAACCCA
>Ga0182006_1001626_pt1 | contig 13287 bp, 10 predicted proteins | sample Sormic07211104_1_FD_123022 | JGI IMG/M metagenome (GOLD analysis project Ga0182006, IMG submission 123022) | Rhizosphere microbial communities from Sorghum bicolor, Mead, Nebraska, USA - 072115-104_1 MetaG | ecosystem: Host-associated > Plants > Roots > Rhizosphere | place: USA: Nebraska...
AGCCGAACATCAGCATCAGGCCAAACGTACCGATGATGGACACCGGCACCGCCAGCAGCGGAATGATCGACGCACGCCACGTCTGCAGGAACAGGATCACCACCAGCACCACAAGCGCCACCGCTTCCAGCAGCGTGTGCGTGACGGCTTCGATACTCGAGCGGACGAATTGCGTCGGGTCATAGACGATGCGGTAGTCGACGCCTTCGGGAAAGTCTTCCTTCAGCTCGGCCATCGTCTTGCGAACGTCATCCGAAATCTGCAGCGCGTTGGAACCCGGCGCCTGGAAGATCGGAATGGCCACCGCCTGCTTGTTGTCCAGCAGCGAGCGCAGGCCGTATTCCGATGCGGCCAGCTCGATGCGGGCCACGTCACGCAGGGTCGTGACGGCGCCGTCGGGCGAACTCTTGAGGATGATGTCGCCGAATTCCTGCTCGGTCTTCAGCCGGCCCTGCGCGTTGACCGACAGTTGCAGATCCGTGCCCGGCACCGAGGGCGAGCCGCCGATCACGCCAGCTGCCACCTGCACGTTCTGGTCGCGGATGGCCTTGACCACTTCGTTGGCAGTCAGGCCGCGCTCGGCCACCTTGTTCGGGTCGAGCCATACGCGCATCGAGTAGTCACCCGAGCCGAACAGCTGAACCTGGCCCACGCCGCTGATCCGTGCGAGACGATCTTTGACGTTCAGCACCGCGTAGTTGCGCAGGTACGTCATGTCGTAGCGGTCGTTGGGCGACAGCAAGTGCACCACCATCGTCAGGTCGGGGCTGCTCTTGACGGTCGTCACGCCCAGGCGTTGCACCACGTCGGGCAGACGCGGCAGCGCCTGCGACACGCGGTTCTGCACGAGCTGCTGTGCCTTGTCCGGGTCGGTGCCCAGCTTGAAGGTGACCGTCGTGGTCAGGTTGCCGTCGCTGTTGGCTTGCGACTGCATGTAGAGCATGTTCTCGACGCCGTTGATCTGCTCTTCGAGCGGCGAGGCGACGGTCTCGGCAATCACCTTCGGGTTGGCGCCCGGGAACTGCGCGCGCACCACCACCGAAGGCGGTACGACCTCGGGGTACTCCGAGATCGGCAATCGCCAGATCGAGATGATCCCGATCAGCAGGATCAGCGTGGATAGCACGCCCGCAAAGATCGGGCGGTCCACGAAAAATTTAGAGAAGTTCATGGCTGTGAGCGATGAGTTTCAGTCGCGATTTAGCGCAATCGGTGCAATCAGGCGCGGTCGGCCGGAAGACGTTGGGCGTTGGCTGCGGTCTTGGCGTTGGCGGGCTTGGTTTCGGCCTTGGCGGCGGGCGCGGCGGGTGTTTCGGCTTTGGCTTCGGCGGGCGCGGCGGGGGCTTCGGGCTGTGCACCGGGCAACACCACGCGCTTGGTGACCAGGCTGTCCATGGTCACCGTATTGGGTGCCACGGCGTCGCCCGGGCGCACGCGCTGGATACCGTTCACGACGATGCGGTCACCCGCCTTCAGGCCCGACTTCACCACGCGCAGGCCGTCAATGGAGGCGCCCAGCACAACCGGGCGATAGCTCGTCTTGTTGGCGGCATCCACCACCAGGACGAACTTCTTGTCCTGGTCCGTGCCGATGGCCTTGTCGCTGATGAGGATGGCGTCGTGCGGTGCGCCGGTGCTCATGCGCACGCGGGCGTAGAGGCCCGGCGTGAGGCGGCCGTCGGCGTTGTCCAGCGTGGCGCGCACGCGGATCGTGCCCGAGCGGACGTCCAGCCGGTTGTCGACGGACTGGATCACGCCTTCGCGCGTGTAGCCGTCTTCATTGGCCAGCCCGATGTAGACCGGGGTCTTGGCGCCCTGGGCGGCCTTCTCGGAGTAACGCAGGTAGCTTTGCTCATCCGCATCGAACGCCACGTACATCGGCGAGACCGACACCAGCGTGGTCAGCACCGGCGCAGCACCACCGGCAGAGACGACGTTGCCGACGGTGATTTCTGCGCGCGACACGCGGCCTGCGACCGGCGCCACGATGTGCGTGTACTCCAGGTTCAGCTTGGCGGCGTCCAGCGCGGCGGCGGCGCCTTGCAGGTTGGCCTGTGCCTCGCGTGCGGCGTTTTCCTTCTCTTCGAACTCACGGCGCGCGATGGCGTTGTCGGCCACCAGCTTTCGTGCACGGTCCAGCTCCGACGTGGTGTAGGCCACGCGCGATTTGGCGGCCGTCAGCGCGGCTTGCGTGCGGGCGACTTCGGCAGCGTAGGGGCGCGGGTCGATGGTGAACAGCGCGTCGCCCTTCTTGACGATGCTGCCGTCCTTGAAGTGGACGGCGGTGACGGTGCCGCTCACCAGCGGGCGGACTTCAACGCGTTGAACGGCTTCAATGCGGCCGGAAAACTCGTCCCATTCGGCCACGTTCTTGGCCAGGACCGGCGCCACATCGACCGGCGTGGCGGCGGGGGCGGCGGCGGGCTGCTGCGATGCGCCGGCACTGGAGACCAGACCGTAGGTGCCCACAGCTGCAACGCCGAGCACAGCGGCAACCGAAATGGCGAGTGTGCGTTTGGACAGGCTCATGATGACTCTCTCGATTTTGTTGGGTAAGCAAAGAGAAAAAGACTGGATAAAAGCGCTTTGGCCGCAGCGTAGAAACACGCGGGCGGCCTCGCACTCCGTTTCTTGTTGTATGGGTTCAGCCAGGCGTCTCCGCGGTCGGGTCGATGGAGGTGCGGTCCTTTCGATCCGCACGTGCACGGCGTTTGCGTGGCGCAGCCGCTTGACGTGTCATCCCGAGGTGCCAGCGCAGGAAGCACGTCATCTCGTCTTGCGCCACCGCGCTCATGGCAATCGAGTCATGGCAGGCCTCGTTCACGCGCACGACTTGCGTGACGACGCCCGCTTCAATCAGGCACGCGGCATAGCGCTCGGCTTCCGTGCGCAACAGGTCTTGCGGCGCGGTGAGCAGCAGGGCAGGGGGCAGGCCCTGCAGGCGGCGCGATTCCACCGGTGCGGCGTAGGGGTGCACGCGCTCGGTCGGGCGGGGCAGGTATTGGCGATAGCAATCGGCGCAGACTTCGGCCGAGTTGTCGGCGTCGGCCAGGTGGTCGGGGCGCACACGGGCCATGGTCGGATCGAGCATCGGCGCGATCAGGACCTGCGCGCGCAGGTTGGGGCCGCCGCGGTCGCGCGCAATCATCGTGAGTGCGGCAGACAGGTTGCCGCCGGCGTCATGCCCGGCCACCGCCATGCGACGACGGTCAATACCCCATGCACCGGCATGGTCTGCCATGCAGCACAGCGCGGCGTACACATCTTCGGGCGCGGCCGGAAAAGGTGCAGCCGGAGCGAGCGAATAGCCGACCGTGACCACCACTGCCGGCAATGTGGCGGCCAGGAGCCGCGCCGGCGCATCGGCATCGTCAATCGAGCCGCGTACGAAACCACCGCCGTGCAGGTACAGCACGCCGGGGCGGCGCAACGGCGCGGCGGCATCGTCGGCGTGCATTTCAGGGCGGAACACCCGCAGGCGGATGCGGCTGGCGTAACCCTGCGTCCAATAGTCTTCGGACGTGACCTCGCGCGGCAGCGGCCCCGCACCAGCCGTTTCCTCGCACGCAGAAGCTTGCTCAGGCAGCTTGGATGCTGCACTGCGCAATTTGTTATTCGGTGCAACATTTGTGGGGGCGGACGTTGCGTACGGCCGTGCTGGACGAACAGCGGCTGAAGCCGCATCGCTGGTCAGCGAGCGATCCGAAACAACGAGGCGCGGCGGAGAAGAACCCATGATGTCAGGCGGGGCTTACCTTTGCGGATAACCCGGATATCGATGGGCTGAATGATGGTGATTAGACGACCGCGGATAAATGCCTATAATCAGACATCACTATTAGTTGCAGCCGAACAATCAAAATTTGCGGTTGTGCTACAAAGTGTCATTGCTCGAGGCCGATCTTGTTGCACTGCGAAAACCCGTAGTCGCCGCCTTCCTGATCGCGCCTCATGCTCAGAGCGCGTTGCGTTTCTCGAGCACAAGCAGACCCCTTGATTCCACAGGTCCGGCGCATTGCCCGTTTTGATTCGGGCAGTGCGCCCGCCCCGTGGAGTCCGTCCTTAAGGAGCCGCAGATGGATCGCTTGCAGGCCATGCAGGTTTTCACGCGTGTCGTGGAAGCCAGCAGCTTCACCAAGGCTGCCGACAGCCTTCAGTTACCCCGCGCCACGGTGACGAACCTGGTGCAAAGCCTTGAGGCGCATCTCGGCGTGCGCCTGTTGCACCGGACCACGCGCCGCGTCAATGTCACCGCCGATGGCGCTGCGTACTACGAACGCTGCGTGCGTCTGCTCGGCGATCTGGAAGAGACCGAGGCCGCGTTTTCACAAAGCGCATCGGGCGCACGCGGCACCCTGCGCATCGACGTGCCTGCGTCGATTGGCAAACGGTTGCTCGTGCCGCGCATTCGCGATTTTCACGAGGCGTACCCCGATCTTCAGCTGGAGATCGGCATGAGCGACCGCACTGTCGACCTCGTGCAGGAGGGCGTGGATTGCGCCGTGCGTGGCGGCGAATTGCAGGACTCCAGCCTTGTCGCGCGCCGCATCGGCCAACTGTCGATGGTCAATTGCGCGTCGCCCGAATATCTGGCCCGCTGCGGCACGCCCCTGACGTTGGAAGACCTGCAGGACCACACAGCGGTGAATTACTTTTCTGCGCGCAATGGCCGCCGCATGGACTGGGATTTCGTGATCGACGGGCAGAAGCAGATCCACAAGGTGCGCAGCATGGTGTCCGTCAACGATGCCGAGTCGGCCGTGGCATGCGGCCTGCATGGCCTGGGGCTGCTGCAGACCTCGCGCTTCCTGGTGTACGAGCACCTGATGTCGGGCGCGCTGGTGGAGGTGCTGCCGGATCATATTTCCGAGCCGGTGCCAATCTCGGTGGTGTATCCGCACAACCGGCATCTGTCGCCCAAGGTGCGGGTGTTCGTCGACTGGGTGGCGACGCTGTTTGCCGACCACCCGTGCCTGCAGCTCAAGGAAAATCCCCGGCTGCAGATTGTTAGCGCCGCCTGAACAGTTATTTCTGAAAAGTCGCATTTATCAGACGGGAGCAACGATCTATTCTGCCCTCCAAGCGCAACAACGAGCGCAAACGAACAAGGAACAGATCATGAACTCCCGCCTCTTCTCCGCTTTTTCCCGCCGCGCCGTCCTGGCTATGGTGGCCACCGTATCGGCTTCCGCCGCGCTGCTGTCGCAGCCTGCAACGGCTTCCATCCAGCCCAACTTTGACGCACCGGCCGCGACGCAGGCGGGCCGCTTCGACCCATACACCCAAGGCGCCGACCGCCAGGCAGACACCTACGGCTATCTGTCGTGGAAGAACGATCGCTTTGATCCGTACAGCCAAGGCGCGGATCGCCAGGCCGACACGTATGGCTACCTGTCGTGGAATGGCGATGCGAGCTATCCGAACGGTGGCGCTGCATCGCGCGCATAAGCCGCGCACCAACTGAATTTCTCCTCCTCCCTGTTTGCGGCGTGACTTCACCGGTCACGCCGCATTTTTATTGGCGCGAGAACCGGGGCGCCAGGGCGCCGATGTTGGGTTGGGAGTATCGTGGCAGGCATGCAGACCGTCATCCTCACGTTCGATTCCAGTCTGGCGCCGCTTCTTCCGATGGCGTTGCGCGGGCATCCCGTTGTGCGCGCGTGGGCAGAGGGCGCCACGCTCAAGCACGCCATCGAGGCGCTTGGCGTGCCGCATACCGAAGTGGGGCAAGTGCTGGTGGATGGTGCCCCCATGGGGCTGGAGGCCATGTTGCCCGGCCGGGGGCACGTTGCCGTGTCAGCCGTGGAGCCCCTGTTGCCGACCGCGCCGCTGCATTTTCTGTGCGACGCCCACCTGGGGGCCACGGCTCGGCTGCTGCGCATGGCGGGCTTTGACACCGCCTACGACAACAACTATGCCGACGCGGCCATCGAAGCGCTGGCCCTGGGCGAAGACTGGATCGTACTCTCGCGTGACCGTGAGCTTCTCAAGCGACGCGGCATTCGCCGGGGCGCATTCATCCGCGCGCGGGAGCCGCAGGCGCAGATGCGCGAAATCGTCACGCGCCTGCGGCTGGCTGATGTGGCCAAGCCGTTCTCACGCTGTCTCGAATGCAATGTGCTGCTGCGGATGCTAAGCCCGGAAGAGGCTTCCGCCAGCGTGCCGCCGCGCGTGCGCGAGCGCCAACGCCTCTTTAGCACCTGCGATGTCTGTCGGCGTATCTATTGGCCCGGTTCGCACTGGGCACGCATGAATGCCGTATTGGCCGACATGCTGTCGCCCCAGGCCGACGCATCGTCAGACATACCGGAAGCCGCCGAGCGTATGTCGCGTACTGGCAGCGCAGGCGCCTGACGCGCCTGATTACTGCGACGGCGCGTTGCGCAGGTCGGCTACAAACCGCTCGCGCCAGATGGTGAGGTTGGCGGCCCGCAGCCGATCCATCATGTGGGCGTAGCGCGCCTTGCGCTCTTCCAGTGGCATCGTCAATGCGCGGTTCAGTGCCTCGGCCATGCCGCGCGTGTCGTACGGGTTGACGATCAGCGCGGCATCCAGCTCGCGCGCCGCGCCGGCAAAGCGCGAGAGCACCAGCACGCCCGGGTCTTCCGGGTCTTGCGCGGCCACGTATTCCTTGGCGACAAGGTTCATGCCATCGCGCAACGGCGTGACATAGCCGATCTGCGAGCTGCGGAAGAGCGCCATCAGCACGCGCCGTTCGTATTGCTTGTTGATGTAGCGGATGGGCGTCCAGTCCAGCTCTGAATGCTTGCCGTTGATGCGGCCCGACTCTGCCTCCAGCCGCTGCCGGATCTGCTGATAGCTCTGCACATCCTGACGCGACGTTGGCGCAATCTGGATGAAGGTCACGTGCCGGCGGTGGTCCGGAAAATCGTCCAGCAACTGCTCGAATGCTCGGAACCGTTCAGGCAATCCTTTTGAATAGTCGAGCCGATCCACGCTCATGATGAGTCTCGGCGGCTGCTGGCCTTGACCTTGCCCCTGACCAACGGCGCGCTCGCCGCGCGGGCTCGCATGCCGCGTGAATGGATTGCGCCGCGCCAGCGATGCCTTGGCTTGCTGCGCAATCTCGTCCGGGTGCACACCGATCGGGTAGACCTCGGCACGCAGCGTGTGCCCGTAGGCGTGCACGGGGCCGTTCTGTTCCTTCTGTTCGATATAGCCCCGCGCCTCGCGCTCGATGTAGTCGTAGAAGGCGACGCGATCGGTCTCGGTCTGGAAACCGACCAGATCGTACGCACAGAGCGCCCGCATCAGGTCTTCATGCGGCGGAATCGTCGTCAGGATTTCCGGCGACGGAAACGGAATGTGCAGGAAGAACCCGATGCGGTTGGTCAGCCCCAGCGCGCGGCACTCCGCAGCAAACGGAATCAGGTGATAGTCGTGCACCCAGAGGATGTCATCAGGCTGCACCAGCGCCTTGAGCTGATGCGCGAACTGCGCATTCACGCGGCGGTAGCCGTGGTACTCCTGACGCTCGTAGCGGGAGAGATCCACGCGGTAGTGGAAGATCGGCCACAGCGTCGCATTGGCAAAGCCGCGGTAGTACTGGTCGTAGTCTTTGCGGTTCAGGCCGACGGTGGCGTAGGTGATGTTGCCCTTGGTGACGATGTTCGGCTCGTGCGCGATTGTGTCCGAGCTGGTGGTCGCAGTTTCACCGCTCCAGCCAAACCAGATGCCACCGGTTTCGCGCAGCGCGTCGAACACACCCACGGCCAGGCCGCCGGCCGTCCCCTGGCCTTCGGCAACGGGCGCAACGCGGTTGGAGACCACAATGAGTCGGCTCATGCGGCACCTCGCTTGGGCGGGGCCGTAAGCGTTGTCAGCCATGCGCGCAATGCCGCGGCGTCTTGCACGCGCCAGCGCGCCTGGCTCGGGCCTGCGCCCACCTTGATCGACCAGCCCTCCAGCGCATTGACGGCATCGAAGGCGCTTTCATCGGTCAGGTCATCGCCGGCAAACAGCACGGTGCGGCCCATGAAGGGCGGCTCGGTCATCAGGGTGTGCACCACGTCGCCCTTGCTGGCGCCGCGCGGCTTGAGTTCGACAACCATCTTGCCGGCCTGCAGGCGCACGTGGTCGGCATAGCGGCGCGCGAGGCGGTCAGCCACCGTCAGTACGGCGTTTTCAGCCTCTGGTGCGTGGCGGTAGTGCAGGGCGAAAGCGATGCCCTTGCTCTCCAGCACCACGCCGGAAAACTGCGTCGACAACTGTGTGAGTTCGGCGCGCAACTCGCTCTCCAGCCGCGCGAGCGCATCGGTGTCGGTGTTCAGGCGGACGAAGCCGCCGCCTGCATAGCGGCGTTCGGCACCGTGCACACCGGCGATGACGAGCCCCGGCAGCGACAGACGAGACTCCACGTCGTGCACCGTGCGCCCGCTGATGATCGCCAATGCGCCCCCGCTTGCGGCGTGCAGCGCGGCTAGCGTTTCACGCAGCGGCGCGGAGACATGCACGGCATCGGGCTGCGGCGCGATGTCGACGAGCGTGCCATCAAAGTCCAGGAGGAATGCCGTTTGGCCCAGATCGAGCGAGGGCAGCGGCGCTGCGTTGGCAGAAGACTGAGGAGAGACGTTTTTGGACAAACCGGTTCTTGGGAATGTGCGTGATGCGCCTTTTCACGCAAGAACCGGGCCGAGCAGAGGGCGGCGGCACCACACGTTGTCATTTCGCCATTCTTCGCGCGCGTGGCGGGGGCGGTGTGTGTAAAAACGGAAGCAGGATGCAAATCCTTCACAGGCCTGCCGCCGTAACGGCCTCAACTGTGGAACCACCCGTTGACCGTGAAGCGGCCATCCTCCATGCGGCCCGATGGCACGCTCACGGGCCGCAGTTCGTGCATGAGGAAGCTCGGGAACACGATCAGCCGATTCTGCACGGGCGCGATGTCGACGAAATCTGTGGTTTCGCGCCAGCGCCGGCCATCGGTGCGCGATGCATAGAGCCGCAGGTCGCCGCCTTCAAACGTCTTCGGTTCGCGGTGGAAGTAGTAGATGAACGTGACGCGGCGCGTGCGCAACTGCGCATGGGTGTTGTCGTTGTGAACCTTGAAGAATTCGCCATGGCCAGTCACGGTGAGCTGCACTTCCAGGCGCTGAACCGGAAACGGCGCGATGCGCAAGCGCTCGAAGATGTTGTCGGCACAGGCGAGCAGACGCTCCTCGAACAACGCCACGATGGTTGGCTCGTCGTAGCGCACGCGCGATCTGCGGATGTCGAGTTCGACGCCGCCGCCGGCCGCGTTGAGTACGGCAGAAGGTCGGAATGCGGCCGGGTCCGCCAGCGCCGCTTCGCGCACGAGCTCGAGTTCATTGGGCGGCAGGAATTCGTCGCATGACGCCCACCATGGCGGATGGACGAGTTCCACCGGTAACAGGTCGGGCCAGGATGCCGTCGGCAAGTGCTGTGGTTCGAATTTCAATTGAGCGACCCACGAAAGTTGAGGTTGACGTAGTGCAGCAGCAGCGAAGTCGAGATGTGTCCTTCGGGCAAGGCCTCACGAAAATGGACCACGCGCGGGCCGGCATAGACGAGCGCATCGCCCAGGCTTTGATAGACCAGCACTTCGGCATCGGGCAGGCCCAGACGGATGGGCCACGAGGCTTCGAGCGTCGGTTCGGGCGTGTAGTCCACGGCGATCGTCAGGCTGTATTCACACTGCGGCCGGTCGACATGCCGGTGCAGGACCGCGCCCTGCGTATACGCCGCAAGGTAGGCGTACGACGGTTTGACCGGGGCGCCCACCACGTGCGAGATCAACGGCGTGAGGCGCGCCTGCAGCGTTCGCAGCATCGGATCATTGTGGGCGCGGTATCGGCGCGGCACTTGCGGGTCGCCAAACCGGATGGCGCCCGAGCGTACGCCGTGACGGAGGTAGCGCCGCAAGACTGCCACCTCGTACGGGTGCAGGGCGTCGGTCACCACGCCATAGTTTTCCCGTGCGAACGACGCCCGTGCGGCTTCGAGCGCCGGCACCTCCGCGGCATCGATTTGAGTTTGAGCGGCCGATACCAGCACGCCAGCGTCAACGAGCACGTTATGCATGAACGGGTCCATTGACGGGGCGACGTCGCCGGGCTGCATCCGCCGCAGGCTGCTCCAGACATTCGGGCTGACGGCGAAGGTGCGCCCGATGCGACGGTCAGGGTCTTCAACATGCAGCAGCCAGCCTTGCTCCGATTGCCCAAAGCGCAGCCGCGGATTGATACGCAGCGGCTGATCCGACATCGCGCGGGCGCGGATGCGCTGCACCGCTGCGCGCGGTGCGAGAACGTCCGGCTGATAGTCAAGCATGGGGGCGATCACGCTGGCCTCCGTTTTACTTGACCGAAAGCTCGGCCAGCACGATAGCGACTAGCAGCGGCCTGGCGTTGGGTCCGACAGGGGCGACGATCTCCGCAGGCCGCAAAGCGGGCACGACCACGGCGCGCCCCGTGGAGAGCGGTACCACGATCTGTCCACGGCGAGGGTCGACACCCGCCAGGCGCAGCGGTCCGCGCAGCATGCGCAGCGATGCATTGGTCGTGCCCGTGCTGCCGAGCGTTGCCACCAGCACCACGTCGTTGGCGTGCGCTGGCTGGTTGGCCAGATCGACGCGCGTGCTGGTACCGGGCTGCAGCGCGAGCACGGACACACGAATCCGGCCCACTTGCCGCGCACGCGGCGCAAGCCGGCGGGCGGCACCGGGCAAGGCCCGTTCCACGGGGCCTACGAGCAGCTTGTCGATCTGCGGAGCGTCGCGCAGCACCTGGATGCGCACCGGCGCAGGAGCCAGGGTTTCGCTGGCTTCGATCGACCGCGTGTAGACGACTTGGGTTTCAAAGCGCGCGCCCGCCGCAGCCACTGCACCGGCCACTTGCTGCAACACCGCCATGCTGGCGAACTGGTCGATGATGGATTCGAGCGCGCCAGGATCCAGCACGCCGTTCCACCGACCCTCCGGGTCGGATGGCCCAGGTTCTGGCGAACCGGGGTCTGAGGGGCCCGGATCGACGGGGCCTGGGTCTCCTGGGCTGCCAGGGTCCGCAGGTCCGGGGCCACCCGGATCTACCGGCCCAGGATTGATGGGGCCAGTCGGTTCTCCCGGCCCAACAGGGCCAGGGCCGCCGGGGTCCCCCGGGTCGCCGGGGCCGACAGGACCGACCGGGCCGGGCTCGCCAGGATCGACCGGTTCCGGATTTCCTGGCTCGCCAGGTTGGGGGTCGCCCGGCCAGCCTGGGTCGATCGGTTGCGGATCGCCCGGATCAATCGGTTCCGGAGGCGGCGGAACACCCGGATCGCCGAGTGGAATCGGCGGAAAGATGGGTTGGGGACCGTGCGGGAAGAACGGGTCGTCCGGCGGCAGCGAAGGCGGCACGGGAATCGGAAACCAGGGCGGTACGCCGGGAACCGGTACGGGTTGTGGATCGACGGGAATGGGAATGGGAATGGGGATGGGAACGGGCACCGGCCCCGGCCCCGGGTTGGGCGGGACAGGCGGAATGGATGGCGGAAAAAGCGGTGGCGGGTTCAACGGCGGCCACACCCATGGCCCGCCGCTCGGGTCATTCGCGACGGGGCCGATGGGCGATGGGGCAATCGGGCCAAAGATGCCTGGCTCAGACACCACGGGCGCCACCGGATGCGCGACCACCGGCCCTACCGCCGGATTGACCTGTACCGGCACGCGGCCTCCGGCGCCCAGGAGATGCGAGGCGATGGCTGCACCGAGGACATCGCTGGCGCGCTTGCCGAGCGTGTTGGACAGCGCGGTATGAATCGCGTTGCCTACGTTCGGATCGGTGGTCTGCGTCTTGAGCTGTGTGACGAGACTGGCGAGCAATTCGCGCTCGCGCTCGGAGAGCACACCCGGATGCGTCGATAGGTCTGCGCCAAGAGCACGCAGCAGATCGGATGATCCGGAGTTGGAAGGCTGGTCAGGCATGGCGCGATCCTCCGGCAATGGCCGTGGTCGTGCCCATGCACCATCCCACCCCACTGCAAGGCGTGCCGCTTCCTATTGCGTGCTACTGCGGCCCGATGGCCGGTTGGGCGGCTTGCGCAATGGCATCTAAGGTCACGGCGCGCACTTCAGCAAGCGCAGGAAAGCCCTTTCATGCGTCTATTTTTTTAACTCTCATTGAAAGCGCGAAACATGAAGCGAACGCTGAGTTCTTCATGCGACGCGCTATCCAGTCGGCCCCGCGCTACAGCAATGCAGCCAGCCGCGTGCCTTGGTCGATCGCACGTTTGGCATCGAGCTCAAGCGCTTCATCTGCGCCACCGATGATGTGCACTTTTGCCCCGCCAGCCTGCAGCGGTTCAACGAGTTCTCGCAGCGGCTCTTGCCCTGCGCACAGCACGATGGAATCGACCGGCAGCCATTCGGCCGCTTCGCGTTTTTCGCCGTAGCTTACGAGCAGGCCTTCGTCGCCGATGCGCTCGTAGTTGACGCCGCCCACCATGCGCACGCCCAGGTTTTTCAGGCTTGTGCGATGAATCCAGCCGGTGGTCTTGCCCAGTCCACCGCCGAGTTTGCCGGCGCGCCGCTGCAGCAGGACGATGTCGCGCGCGGGTGTTTGCGGTTCGGGGCGGATGCCATCCACACCGCCACGCACTTCGGTCGGATCTCCCACACCCCATTCGGCGCGCCACGTTTGCAGATCCAGCGTGGGCGAGTGGCCGTCAAGCGCGAGGAATTCCGCCACGTCAAAACCGATGCCACCCGCACCGACAATCGCCACGCGTTTGCCCACCGGCTTGCGATGGCGCAGCACATCGATGTACGACAGCACGCTCGGATGGTCCTGCCCAGGGATCTTCGGATTGCGCGGCGACACGCCCGTCGCGATGATGATCTCGTCGTATTTGCCTGCCAGCAGTTGCTGCGCTTCCACGCGCGCACCCAGGCGGGGCGTCACGCCGGTGGCCTCAACCCGGCGCTTGAAGTAGCGCAGCATCTCGTGAAATTCTTCCTTGCCCGGGATCGTCTTGGCCATGTTCAACTGGCCGCCGAGTTCAGGGGCTGCATCGAAGAGATCGACCGCGTGCCCGCGCTCGGCCAGCGTGATGGCTGCCGACAGGCCTGCAGGACCGGCACCCACCACCGCAAAGCGGCGCTTGGCGGGCGTCGGGCGGATGACGAGTTCGGTCTCATGGCATGCGCGCGGGTTGACGAGGCAACTCGCAATCTTGGCCTTGAACGCGTGGTCCAGGCACGCCTGGTTGCAGGCGATGCAGGTGTTGATGTCCTGCGCGCGATTCGTGGCGGCCTTGCGCACGAAATCGGCA
>Ga0182006_1001628_pt1 | contig 13282 bp, 10 predicted proteins | sample Sormic07211104_1_FD_123022 | JGI IMG/M metagenome (GOLD analysis project Ga0182006, IMG submission 123022) | Rhizosphere microbial communities from Sorghum bicolor, Mead, Nebraska, USA - 072115-104_1 MetaG | ecosystem: Host-associated > Plants > Roots > Rhizosphere | place: USA: Nebraska...
GGCTTAAAAGGAATGTTTAACAAAAAAGCAGAAATTATACCGGGCATCATCAATTGGATTTCTGCTTTTGGTGCCAGCCACCTTCCAAAATCACTAATTGAGAAAGTTGCAGCTGGTTTATACAAGGAATAAAAATTTATTTTCAAATAAATTCTTTATATCAAATAATTTTATACTTTTGTAAAGTCTACTAATAAAGTAGACTTTATTTAAATGAATCAAATCAACCACAACCACACTGCATGTACCATGCGAATGTCCCTTCTCAAAGGGGCCGGTTGTTGCTGTTGTTGTTAATCTTTGTTCTTTACTGATTAATATCTTCTAACCAGCCCAACCAGCGGCTGGCCCAGCCTGTCTTTTTTCTAAACCCAAACCCCTTTAACCATGAACCACCAATATGCACAATTCACTTTAGGTCATAAAATCACCGCTGAACAGCAAGACTTCTTCAATGAAAATGGCTTTATCCACTTCAAAAACTTTATAAAAACAGAAACTATTCAGGATGTGATACGAGCATCTGAGCAAGTTCAATCCGAATGGATAAAAATCAATAAAGTTAAAGTTAATGGCATTCCGGTAAAATACGGCAAAGACCTGGATGGATCTGCGATAGTACAGCGTTTTGCCTTCCTGAATCAGCAGCATCCTCTGTTTGCTGAACTGGCGCAAGATCCGCGGCTGGAAGTTTTGTTAAACCTTATTGCACCCGGCGCGAGACTGGGAACAGAAGAAAAGGATGGCATGGTACTCAATCACTATGTGAATAGCGAGGAAAGTAAATTTACTCAAATGGGCTGGCATACTGATGGATTGCGCGACATTTTTCAGGGTTTAAAACTAAACCCTATGTTAAATATAGGAATTCATCTGAATACCTTAAGTCCTGAAAATGGTGGGCTAAGAATTCTGCCAGGAACACATAAGCAAAGTTTATACAACCTGCTTTTCAGGAAAAAGTACTTCCTGGATAACCATGCAGATGCCAATGAACTGGCCATTACACCGAATGCAGGAGATTTAACTGTACATGACGGCAGGTTATGGCATCGGGTAGCACAATCATCCGTAACCGGAGAATCAAGCCGGAGAAGAGTAATTTATCTACCTATTATAGCCGGTAAATATGAACCTAAAACAGAAAACAGCCCAACTGCGTTTTATCAGCGCTTTGCAGGATTGGTAAAATAATTGCTTATGATCATTGCCTTGTTAATTACTTATTTATCCAGATCCGGAAAGCTGAATAACTTACAATTATTTTGTTCTGCCAGATTAACAAGGATAAGACATAAATGGATGCTCGTAAAAAAAGCATAAAAGAGAAACTCGTTCATACAGTTTATATTTGGTTAGAAAAGGGATGTGCGTGGATGCGACATCCCTTTCTTGTTAATACGCATCATGAAATATAATCCCAAGACTATGCCTTTCACCGCTGTGCAATGGACTTATGCCATGTTTCATATTTACCCTGTAATAGCCTTTTGTACCTTTAACCGGCCTGAAATTTGTTGTAAACAACAACATATCACCAAGATCCGGACGAAGTACATTTGCTTTAGACTGTGCCCTTGGAATTTGTTCCGTTAAAACAAACTCCCCGCCTGTATAATCCTCCGTACTGTTTAAAAACAACACCAATTGCATTGGAAAATAAATCTCCCCATACAAATCCTGATGTAAGGTGTTAAATCCTCCCGCTCTGTATTTTAGAATTAAAACGGTGGGTTTTGTTTGCCCGTGATCCGCACAGCGCTTTCTCATCTCCTCATGTGAGAGCGGAAACTGTTGATTGATATTCAATTCCGCCATCCAGGCATTGGCCACAGGAGCAATTTTAGCATACACTGACTCGCGTATATGGGTAATTAAAGGAGGCAAAGGATACTGAAAATACTTATACTCTCCAATGCCAAAACGATACCGTTCCATCGTAATGGTCTTACGGTAAGCACTTGCTAAGCTATAGTTTTCTATTAATTGTTTGCACTCCTCTTTAAGAAGTACATTTTTCACTTGCGCAAAACCTTTGTTGTGCAATTCTCCGGAAATGGTTTTCCAGTCTTTTTCTTCCAGGCGTTCATTTAAACTTTGTATCATCATCTCATTTATTGAAGACACAAAATTAACCTCACAGTATCCGCTTAAAAACCCGGATCTTGCGCAATTGACCCAGTTATACTACTTATTTAAAGACACGTACAACTCACACTGTGTAAACCATTTACCTTTAACTTTTCGCCACATTGCAGAATAGTTTCCCCAATACTTGTCGTTCTTATAAACCCACTTCCCCTTCTCCCAGGCCAAATCTCCTGCTTCTCCAACTACAATTTCATCAGGCAAACGTTCAAACACCGGACTGCTCTGAGAAAACATATATTTCCAGTCAGCAGCAATAAGGGCTTTACCTATGGTATGACTGCCATCACCAGCTACCTGCACAAAATCAGGCATCCAGTATTTAGAAACACCATCAACATCTTTTTTTGCAATACAGGCATTGGAATCCAACCGGTATTGTCTGATCAAATCTTCTTCTTTTTTAATTTCAATCATAAAGGCCAAATATAAATAACAGTAAGCACCAAAAAGCAAAACATGATATTTATCAGCTTTTGAACTGATCTGCTACCACAACATTCACCTGTAAAACCACTTAATTTCGTTGAACGAAAGCGCTCTTCTAAAGAGATAATAAATGAAGATCAACTCCCTGAACTCAAACACATACCAAGACGACGAAGCATTCGACCAGCAATTTTCACTGAGAATACAAAAACTATCTAAAATACACTGGAGTCCACTAAAAATCATCAAAACAGCAGCAGGCTTTCTTGCTCCGCAGCCTGGAAGCAAAGTTATTGACATTGGTAGCGGAGCCGGTAAATTCTGCATCGCTGCGGCACATTACTGTCCTCATGCCGAATTCTATGGAATAGAACAGCGTAAAAATCTCTACCACACTTCTAAGCGGCTGAAAATAAGAGCGGGATTAAACAATGTCCATTTTACTCATGGAGATTTCACTGAAATCAATCTAAAAGACTATGACGGCATCTATTTTTTCAATTCCTTTGCCGAAAATTTATCTAGTTACGGAAGAATTGATAACAGTATACAATACTCTCCCAGCCTGTACAACTATTATGCGAACTATTTGTATAAAATACTCGAAGAAAAACCAATAGGAACCCGGCTGGTTACCTACCATGTTGATCAAAACGAGATTCCCGCCTCCTATCGGCTTACCGACAACGCTTTTGACCAAAAACTAAAGCTTTTGATTAAACATTAAGCAACTACTTTTTAAAAAGCATCCCTATAAAAGTATCTTTGCGTTATGAGCTTATCAGGAATTTTCCCCATAGAAAAATGGAACTTCAGCACCCAAACGGTGGTTAGCGCCCTTACGGAAGCAGAATATCAATTCCTGATCACCAAACAAGGTGCGCAAAAATACAAGAAAGGCGAAATTCTTTTTAAAGAAGGCATGGTACCTTCAGGTATCTATTTCATCCACCAGGGCAAAGTCAAAAAATACAAAACCGGGCCGGCCGGCCGAGAGCAAATTATTTACGTAGCCAATAAAAATGAATTGATTGGCTATCATGCTATTCTTGCTGAAGAACGTTACCCGGATTCAGCCGCCGCTCTGGAAGAGAGTTTAATCACTTTTATCCCAAAAGAAGATTTTCTCAATGTATTGCAGCAATCCACCACATTTGCAAGGCGCCTGCTTAAAGCCCTAAGTCATGAATATAGCGTATTGACCAATAACCTCTCCATTTCCAGCCAGGGCACCGCGGCTGAAAGATTGGCTTTATCTCTGATTCTGATCAGGGAAAAATCAAAAACTGGAACTCCTGCCGGCGAAGAACCCAGCATCAACCTCTCCAGAGCAGACCTGGCAAATATGGCTGGTATTGCTAAAGAGAATGTGATCCGTTTACTGAAAGAATTTAAAAATGAAAAGATTATCCGGACAGAAGGACGCAAAATATGGGTCAATGATATTGTTAAACTGGTTAACCGCAGCAATTACAAATAATTAATTGAATAAGGTTCTTGTTTTAAAAATATGTTTTCTGATCTCTCTGGACCTTCCGCGAAGAGCTTCAGGCCCTGAGGTTCGATCATAAAAACATATTTTTCTGGGTGCAGACCGGATTGGATGCAAAAAGAAGGTGATTAAATTAATTTTTTTTCTGCTCCATACCCGGTAACCTCCCTCCCTCTGCAATTTGCTACGGAAAATTCTCGTACGCTGCGGAAAGACCTCAGAGATCTGCGGCTTCTTCAGCCGCCTGATATCGTTAGTCTTGAAGCAGCTGTACAGAATTTTCCAAAAATTCACCTCCCAACATCCTACGCTTAAGATCATTTTATTTTGGAGGAGAATTAATATTTATGTAGGTTAGTATACCCAAACAAAAATGTCATATAAAAGCCATAATGATCAAGAACTAACAGATTTGCTTAAGTCTGATGACAGGCTCGCTTATACTGAAATTTACAATCGCTATCATGCGGCTTTATACATTCATGCTTTCAAAAGACTTCAATCCAGGGAAGAATGCAAAGACATTGTTCACGAATTGTTTACGGCTTTATGGATTAAACGCAGGGAGATTAACTTTAAAACAACACTCTCTGGTTATCTGTATACCTCAGTTCGGAACAAAATATTCGACCTTCTGGCCAAGCAGAAACTAAAAATTTCCTATACACAATCCATCCAGTATTTCGCAGAAACCGGGCTGGTTACCACAGATCACCTGGTTAGGCAAAACCAGCTTACAGCACTTATAGACCAGGAAATAGCAAACCTACCGGAACGCACGCGGCAGATTTTTGAATTAAGCAGAAAGAAATTCCTTAGTCATCAGGAAATTGCAAAGGAGTTAAACCTTTCTGAACAAACTGTAAAAAGCACCGTAAACAATGCCTTAAAAGTACTTCGCATTAAATTTGGCTCCTTGCTATTTCTGTCACTTTAATTTTTTTTTAGTTTTCTTTACCCCCAAGTCCAGTCTGCTTCGTCTTTAGTGTTTGAATGCGGAAGGTACGCTCCTTCCCCCACTAAGTATGATGCAACAAGAGGAAATAGACCAGCTTTTACATAAATACCATAAAGGAACCTGCACAGCCGCAGAAATTGCCTTTTTAGAAAGCTGGTATACCCAATGGAATAAAGATATTCCCTTAGCCCTGACGGCAGAAGAATTGCATGAGGATCTCCTCTCCATTAAGGAGATGACAACAACCCTGCAGCCGGAAATTAAACACAAAAAACTAAAACAACGTTTTTTGGTAGCCGCTTCGCTGTTCCTGATCTTAAGTACAGGTCTATATTTCTATATACAGATACAGATCAAAAAGAAGTCTGCCTATAATTTAACGCTTCATGATGTCAAACCAGGAAGCAATAAGGCAATTGTAACCTTAGCAAACGGTCAAAAGCTTAACCTGAACAGCCTTAAAGGTGGTATTGTGATTGAGGATTCCGAACTCACCTATAATGATGGCACCCCTGTTATCCCAGCTAAAAAAGGTACTGAACAACCAGAGCCGTTAATAGTATCAACCCCCAAAGGTGGCCAATACCAAATCACCTTATCAGACGGAACCCGGGTATGGTTAAATGCTGCATCTTCTCTAAAATTCCCTTCTACGTTCGCCCGGCTTAAAGAACGTCTCGTCGAGCTCAGCGGAGAGGCTTATTTCGAAGTGAAATACGATGCTAAACAGCCCTTCCGGGTGCATACACCAACGCAAATAGCAGAGGACCTTGGAACGGCCTTTAACATTAACAGTTATGCTGACGAACCCTATACGAAAACAACACTGGTAGAAGGAAGTATGCAGGTCCAGAGCTTAAAAGACAGCCAAGTCAGGAAACCCCTTGTGCTAAAACCTAAGCAGCAAGCCTCTCTTGATGCTGCAGGTACGATAAATATAAGCCAGGTCAACACAAATGAAGCTATAGGCTGGAAAAATGAGAATTTCATATTCGATGGAGAAGACCTGAAATCTGCTATGCGTAAGATCGCAAGGTGGTATAATGTTGAGGTGGTTTACGAATCAGACGCCAACTCAAACCTGATCCTTGAAGGATTAGTTTCAAGAAAAAGCAACCTCTCGGAAGTACTGAAATGGATAGAAACCGTGGGCAATGTTCATTTCAAAATAAAAGAAAGGAGGGTAATTGTGACAGAATAACTACTTCCCTGGAATGCCAAATCACCAGGGGTGCTGCAAACACCCCCGATAATTATTGGCATCGTTAATAAACAAATCATATTAACCGAAACATGCAGTTGCCTAACAATTAGAGCTGAGAGGCCACTGCGCAACCAAATATAGCAAAATGTATAGATTTTATGCCAGCAAACCGGGTATAACAGGCCGTTATATCCGTAAAATATGGATGATTATGCGCCTAACCACCATCGTGCTCCTATTCACTTTAATGCAGGTCAGTGCCGCTACCTTTGGGCAGCGCATTACACTTAATGAACGTAAAGTATCATTAAAGGGTGCATTAGAAAAGATCCATAATCAAAGTGGATACAACTTTCTATTTGACCGAAAGATACTCAACGGAGTCAAACCCATCACCATTTCCGTGAACAACGAGGAACTGGAAGTCACACTTAAAAAAGTTCTGAGCAACCTGCCCTTAACCTATATCATAGATGGAAAAACCATTATGATCAAACCAAAAGAAACTTCCATCCTGGATAAGGCTGTAGACAAACTGATTGACATTTTCTCCGTCCTGGACATCCGTGGTAAAGTAACAGACTCAAAAGGTAATCCAATTCCGGGAGCAACAGTAATCGTCAAGGGCACAAAAAAAGCAACCTCAACAGACTACAACGGAAACTTTAAAATCCAGGCCGATCCAAATGATATCCTGATGATCCAAATGATAGGATTTGTAACCAGGGAAATCACCGTAAAAGATGAAACAGCACTCAATATTACACTCACAGATGAGGATAAAGCACTTGATGAGGTTGTCGTGGTTGGCTATGGTAAACAAAAGAAGGTAACCATTACCGGAGCTGTAAGCACCATTAATATGGCTGATATGCAAACACCTAACCGATCGCTCTCCAATGCACTGGCAGGTAAGGTTGCCGGCGTTATCTCTATGCAGAGAAGTGGGGAACCAGGTTACGACAACGCCTCCTTTACCATTCGGGGTATCGGCACGTTTACAGGCAACTCAGAACCATTGATCATTATTGACGGTGTACAGCGAGACGATGTAAACAGTTCCTTTGGAGGCTCCTATAATAATATTGACCCGGAGGACATACAAAGCATCTCCTTGCTAAAAGACGCATCGGCTACTGCAGTTTATGGTGCCAGAGGAGCCAATGGTGTATTGATCATTACTACAAAAAGAGGGGTTGCCGGCAAGCCTCAGATTTCTGTTAAAACTGAAGTTTCCATGTCAGGCCTGACTAAAATGCCAAAAATGCTCGATGGGGTTTCCTGGATGCGGTTGTACAACGAAGCCACTGTTAATGATGGAAACCAACCGGTATATTCTGACGAAGTAATCAGGAAAACTGCCAGTGGCCTGGATCCTTATCTGTATCCGAATGTCAACTGGCTCAAAGCGACTTATAAAGACTGGGCACCCGGTTTCAACAGCAATTTAAATGTGAGCGGGGGAGCCAAGACTGTAAGATACTATGTTTCTGCTTCCTTTTATGACCAGGACGGCAGCTATAAAGTAACCAAACAAAACGGTTATAACCCGAATGTTAACTTTAAAAGATATGATTTCAGGACCAATCTTGACATTGATCTGAGCCCCACCACGCTCCTGTCCATGAACCTCGACGCAATGCTGGTGAGCAGCAGATACCCGGGCCTTTCTGCCAGCAAAATCTGGTATAATGCTTATTTGACCCCACCCATCGCTTTTCCTATACAATATCCTGATGGATCCTGGGCTGGACCTTATAATAATGTAGGCTCCAATCCGCTCAACGAGATCCAGAACACCGGCTATGCAACAGAGTTCAGGCCAACCATACAGTCCATTTTCTCCATCAACCAAAAACTGGACCGCATTACAAATGGTCTAAGCGCTATGGCCAGGTTCTCTTTTGACTCCTATAGTGAAAACGACAACCGAAGGTTCGGAAAAAACAGTCTGTATATGGCCAGCGGAAGAGATGCAGATGGAAACCTGATCCTGAACCAGTCCCGGATCGGAGATCAGTTTTTAGGCTATTCCCAATCCGCCCAGGCTGAAAAAACCATGTACCTGGAAACCAATATTAATTATGACCGCAACTTTGGCAATCATCATTTCGGCGGCTTGTTTTTATACAATATGCGTTCAAGGATCGTGAGCTCAGCCGGCGACGTGATTTCTTCTATTCCTTTCAAAAATCAGGGTATGGCTGGCAGGATTACCTATTCCTATGCTGATCGGTACATGGCCGAATTTGATGCGGGTTATACCGGTTCCGAGAACTTCGAGCCTGGCAAAAGATTTGGTTTTTTCCCCTCTTTCTCTGCGGGCTGGGTAATTTCCAAAGAACCTTTTTTCAGCAAATTATCTTCGGCAGTAAACTTGCTCAAAATCAGGGGGTCCCACGGTCTGGTGGGAAATGACCAGATCGGCAAAGATATCGGCCTGAAAAGATTTCCTTATCTCAACCAATATGGTCCCGGCAGCTCTATAGGCCTTGGATACAATGGCACCATTTTCAATGGCGTTACTGAAAGTGTGCTCGGTGTGGAGAACCTGACCTGGGAAAAATCAACTAAAGATGACATTGGTTTAGAAATCGGTTTGTTCAATAAGTTTAACATTACGGTAGACTACTATAAGGAAAGAAGAAAAAATATCCTCATTACACGCAGCTCCCTTTCAGGGATCCTGGGTACATCAGGAATTGTATTTGCCAATTTAGGCGAGATGAACAATCACGGAGTAGATGCCAATATTGAATATAATGAGAACCTGGGCAATGTATCTCTTCGCTTATATGGGAATTTCACTTATAACAACAATAAAATTGTACAACAGGATGAACCTAAGCAACTCTATGATTATCAGCAGGCCACAGGACATAAATACGGAGACAAATTGATGTATGTTGCAGAAGGCTTGTTTACCTCACAGGACCAGATCTCCAAAAGCCCGGGTCAGTTTGGTGCGATATTGAGACCGGGGGACATTAAATACAAAGACGTGAACGGCGATGGTGTGGTAGACAGCTATGACAGAATATTTACTGGTAAATCTGATGTTCCTACCATTTTGTATGGTGCAGGTTTTACTGTAGGCTACAAAGGTATAGATCTTTCCCTTTTCTTCCAGGGCATTTCCGGTGCAACCTTTATGGCTAATGGATCTGCGGTAACTGGCGAGGGGGCACAGGGTGCCGGTATCGTTCCTTTTACAGGAATGGGCTTGTACCCTTCCGGAATGCTGGCCAACCTGGAAAACAGGTGGACTACTGAAAACCCAAGCCAGAATGTAGATTATCCGAGACTGGGCATTGCCAATCAAAACAGCAACAACTACCAGCCAAGTACCTGGTGGTCAAAAGATGCCAGTTTTGTCCGCCTGAAACAGGCCACTTTGGGGTATAGATTTTCAGATGCATTTCTAACAAAATCAGGTATTAAGTCGGTATACTTTTATTTGACAGGTCAAAACCTGCTCACCTTCTCCAAATTTAAATTATGGGATCCGGAATTGGGTGCGAATGCCGCAGGATATCCACCTTTAAGAACATTTGCATTGGGACTGAAAGTATCGTTTTAACCAGAGCTATGGATCAATTACAAGCATTAAAAAATAAAGAGATGAAAAAATATATATTCATTATCGCAATAGGGTCATGCTTATTGACAGGCATTTTGTTCTCCTGTAAACATCTGGATGAAAAACCGGATAATTTGCTCACCTCAGATATCCTGTGGAGCAACAGAGCCAATGCAGAATCCTATTTATACAATATCTATGGTGCCATACTGGAGATCGACTATCCACACCAGGGTACCAGCGACGAAGCTTCCATATCCATACCAAACACCAGTGCAAGACGGATGGCCGCCGGAGACTGGAGCCCGGTGAATGCCCATTATGACCACTGGGACAATTATTATAAGGGTATCCGGTCTTCCTTTATTTTTGAGGCCAATGTAGACAAAGTCCCGGAATCACAGTTAAGTTCTGCCCTGAAAGCGCAGTATAAAGCAGAATCCAAATTCCTGAGGGGATGGTTTTACTGGCAGTTGATCAAACAATATGGACCGGTTGTAAAACTTACCGGCCCATTGGCGCTGGATGCCGATTTCAACTCCTATCCAAGGGCTACATTTGATGACTGCAAAAACTATATTAATCAGTTGATGGACGAAGCTGCAGCGGTACTACCTGCAAGCTGGTCGGCATCCAGTAATTATGGCCGCCCATCCAAAGGCTCCTGCCTTGCTGTTAAATCACAGCTGGCCTTATGGGCAGCCAGCCCGTTATGGAACGGAAACCCGGCCTTCGCCTCATTTAAAAATCAGGACGGAACTGCTCTGGCCCCTGCAAGCTATGACGCCAATAAATGGAAAATCGCCGCAGATGCTGCAAAGGCAGTAATCGACCTTAATGCCTATAAATTGTTCACTAATCTGGATAACGGTGGTACCCAGTTTGACCCTTACCTATCTGTACGCGATTTGTTTCTGACCAACTGGAACAGCGAAATCCTGTTCTCCAGAAATTCATGGAATTATTGGGGCTATGTTAAGGCCTCCTCACCCAACCCCGGGGGTATCAACCTGTACAATGCCACCCAAAACGTAGTTGACGCCTTTTATATGGACAACGGCCGCAGTATTGATGATCCTCTGTCGCAGTATAATGAAACAGGATTTGCAGGAACCGACGGCGCACATTACTGGGCGCATAAAAAAGGTCAATGGAACATGTATGCCAATCGTGAACCACGTTTTTATGCTTACGTACAGTATAATGCCCGTCCGGTATTGCCCGCCCCTACTGTCGATGATAAAAACTTTTTCTCTTCAACAGGCAATGTTGATGGCACAGGTCGCATAGAATTCTACTATACAGGCAAAGCAGGTGCCAAAGCATCCGGGATCACCAATAACATTACAGGTTATGATTTTCTGAAAAATGTAGGCCCTGCCGATAACATCAGACAGGATGCAACCAATTACAGGCCATTTATCCTTATCCGTTATGCTGAAATACTCCTGAACTATGCAGAAGCCCTGAATGAGTACGATCCCTCCAATGCCGACATTGTCAAAACACTGAACCTGGTCAGATCAAGGGCCGGGCTTCCGGGTATAGAAACTGTATATCCTGCAGCCCCTGGAAATAAGGAGCTGATGAGAAAATATATTTTGAAAGAAAGACAGGTAGAACTTTGCTTTGAAGGCGACAGGTACTTTACGCTTGTCAGACGGTTGATGCTGGGTTCTACGGAAAATCAAACCATCTATGGCATGAATGTCAATGAAGATGATGGAGGTCAGGGTTTTGCTTTTACCCGGTTTTATAACCGCACTCTTTTTCAAAAAAGAGCCTGGAACAACAAGATGTATCTCTTTCCAATCTCTCAATACCAGATGGACAGAGACAGAGCCCTTGTGCAGAATCCAGGTTGGTAAAATCAGACATCAATATGCATTTAACAAAGTAATCCATGAAACAATTCATCAATATAAAGGCAGAACGTATTCATCTAATATACTTCGCCATTGGCCTGCTGCTTTTTTTTGCAGGTTGTAAAAAAGATAAGGACAATACTTACAATCCTTCCTCGCCCATTACTGTTTCAGATTTCATTCCGAAAAAAGGCTCAGGTGGTACCGAAGTACTCATTACCGGAAGTAACTTTTCTTCCGACATCTCCAAAGTTTCTGTAACATTGAACGGCCGGCCACTCAAAGTAATAGGCGCTAATGCAACGCAGATTATGGCAGTTGTGCCTAAAAGATCAAAGACAGGACCAATAAAAGTAAAAATAGAAAACGGAGAAGGATCCAGCCAGGCCGTTTTCAATTATGAATATACCAGAACGGTAACTACCCTGGCAGGTTCCGGCAAACCTGGCTTTGCCAATGGCAAGGGAACAGATGCTTCTTTTAACCTTGGCGGCCAGAACTGGTACAGGAGTTCCGGTATCGTAGTAGACGACAACCTCAATGTTTATGTCGCCGATCCTGGCAACCACTGCATCCGAAAAATTGATTCTACAGGAAACGTAAGCACACTTGCCGGGAATCCCAATCTTTCCGGCTATGCTGATGGCAAAGGAGCTTCAGCAAATTTCTCTTTACCTTATGACCTGGCTATTGATACCCACGGAAATCTATATTGTGTGGATCCGGGCAATTGGGATATAAGAATGATTACACCAGACGGCCAAGCCACCACATGGGGTTTTGGAAGCCAGGCACCATGGAGCGTCGCCTTTGATAAAACAAGCGGCAATGTTTACTACGCAAGTTGTTCGAGCCCGGGAAGTATATATCAGATCAACGCCCAGGGCAACAGTAAGGAAATCATCTCCGGACTCAATTACCCCGCAGGAATCAAATTTGACAACACCGGCAATTTATTTGTATCCGTTCATGGCGACCAGGTGATCAGAAAATTCACTGCCGGCACCTGGCAGAGCAGTATCGTTGCAGGTCAATTGGGAAATGCAGGTTACGTCAACGGAGCAGCTACATCCGCATTATTCTCCTTTCCATGGGGAATCGCAATAGACAGCAATAATAATATATATGTGGCCGGCAACGGGACAGGTGGTGGAAGCACGACCAATCCGGACCAAAGCATCCGCTATATTCAGGCTGGTACATATGAAGTAAGCACATTTGCCGGAAGCAGCAGCGCTGGTTTCTCAGATGGAGTGGGCGGACAGGCTTCCTTCAGTGCCCCTACCGGAGTCGCAGTAGACAAAAACGGAACTGTGTATGTATTGGACAAGAACAACAACAGGATCAGAAAGATCGTTTCCGAATAATTCAAAGCCCTGCAAATACCTAATTTTAATTAAAACATGAAACCATCTGCTTTTTTAAGCCTGGTATTCGTAGTACAAACCTTGGTTTGTACTACGAATACTTTTGCGACATTATTTCAAACTAAAGAAAAAACCCATACCTATTATGTATCAGTTAAGGGCTCCGATACCAATACCGGAAGTATCACCGCCCCTTTTCAAAGCATCAATAAGGCACTGAGCCATGCTGCACCTGGCGA